>Ga0179591_1176039_pt1 | contig 16533 bp, 19 predicted proteins | sample CZOMad2_1_08_16f_FD_182891 | JGI IMG/M metagenome (GOLD analysis project Ga0179591, IMG submission 182891) | Vadose zone soil fungal communities from Angelo Coast Range Reserve, California, USA - CZOMad2_1_08_16fungal (PacBio error correction) | ecosystem: Environmental > Terrestrial > Soil >...
ACAAGGAGCATGTGGCGATATGGGCGGTCTCCCCGGTAGGAAGGACGCAAAGCCCAAAGGAAGAAGCCAATGGCCCATTCCAAACTCCTCAGAACCGCACGAAAACGGGGGAAAAAGGAAGAGGGTTAGGAGAAATCCCATCACACGGAGAAAAATGTGCCGGAAAAAAAAGCCTCAGCCTTGCCCATACATGCGATGAGAATCCTCTCGACCTCCGCCAAAGTGGCCCCCGAGAGTCCGCGCCAAGCTCTAGGAAATCAAGCCCAAGAAGAAACCTCTCTCCTACGATGGAAGACAGGGAACCTATCGAGGAAAAAAAAGCCTGCCAAAAGCAAGAAAAAAAGATGGAAAGTTCTGCGAGCCGGGGGTGAAATTAAGGAACACGACGCCGCCGGAGAAAAAGGCACTCCCTTCCGTAAAGCCTAACGAGAAGAAAAAAAAAGAAAAAAGTCGCCAAGACCCGAAAAAGGAAAGGAGCCCCCCAGGATTCGATGCGCCAGAGTCATCTTTTTCCACCTCACCCCGAACATTCGCGTGGAGAAAAAAAGGAAGCCGGCCCACGAGCCAGGAAAAGAAACTGGTCATACCCCAGCTTACGAGAATCGTCACGCCTCAGAAAAAATTGAAATAAATGAAAAGAACGGAACTGAAAGAAACAAAAAGGGGGACGCCTCCGAATTTCCTGTGAGGGGCAGGAAGCTTGCTCATGAAAAGAAGTTTTCAAAACTTTTCACGTGTTTGAGACAAAGCACAGCGAATTTCCCATGAAAAAAAGGAAGTTAGCTTTGAGAAGGAGGGAAAGATGTGTGTCGGGAGCGCTAGGGGCAGGGAAGAAAAAAGTGGGGCGTAACTATTTTTGGCCAAGGGGGGCAAGCCAGGAAAGGCGATAAAGGGGGAGCAGGGCCGAAATCGTCATGCCCCCAGAGGTGAAAGCACGAAAAAGCTCCGGCGTCCTTCAGGAAAAATAAAAAAAAGACCCAAAAAACAAACCTTCCACTACGAACTCAAAAAAAAAAGAGGAGGGAAAACGGGTTAGTCCAAGGGCCGAGGACCCATCAACGAAGAACCCCGGAAGCCCGCGCAAGAAGGTCGGGCAACGGGAGGCCCCTTCAACACCTTCGACGGGAATGATAACCAAAAGACTATTTCAGAAGGGGAAAGAACCACCCAACAATAAGGAGGAACACACAGCGGAAAAAGAACCCGAAAAGGGGGACTACGTATTTGACTACCATCTCCTTCAAAAAGATCGAGAAAACGACAGCTAAACCTGGGGACAGAAGAGACCCGCCGCCTCGAAAAACCTCATTCTGACGAGTGAAGACCCCAAGGAAAACAAAGAAAACCAAATCTACTAAACATGGACAATACGCGCCGGGGAATGAGCGACGACTATCTTCGGTGACTCTCGATAAAAATTTCGGAGAGTGGAAAAGGGAGGGAACCAAGACTATCGACGAGCAAAAAAAAGCCTGTCTATAGGGGGGGTGCCTGTTGGGGGCGGGAAGCCGCGGAGGGTTGAAGTCGTTTGAAGGGAAGACAGAGGCGGGGGTATAAGAGAGAAATTGCTAATCCACCTTTGATGAAGAAGAAGGAAAACGAGAGAGCAAAACTGAAAAGTAAAGAGCTTTAGGAAGAAAGGTTAGAGAAAAAGAAGGAGGTCGGGCTCTCTTTCTGCCATGTGGTTGTTGAGCCCGAAATAACGCGGACGCAAGGCGGGCGGAGGGAAAGAGAGCCGGTTAGGGCCAAACGGGCATGACCATGGGCAAAGGGGCAGGGGAGGACTGGTAGTTGCTTTGGACACCGCAAAGGAAAACCGAAAGGGTGAGTTCGTAGCCGGGTAAGGGGTGGCAGAGGGGGGAAAAAGTAGGGAGGGGAACGGCGTGGCATGACCGATGGGGAGGAAGCAACAAGAGGGGAATAAAAAGCTGACCCACCCGATTGTAAAACACGTAAAAAAACGGTAAAAATCGACAAGGGAGGGGCAAAGAAGAAGCATGCGACTGCTGGGAATCGACGAACGCGGAGAAAAAATGAGAACCCACTTCCGCAATTATTCAAGGAAAATGACGTCGGTGAGCACAAAGCAGACACCTTCGGAAACGAAAAGGGAAAATAAAAAGTGGGCCGGCCAGAAGAGGGACTTTGAGAGTAGAGATTGGGACCCAGGCCTGGTCAAGCGCTAAAGTCGATTGGGCGACCACTCGACGGGGTTGGGAGGAAAAAATGATGCGAAGAAGGAGAAACGCAAGAAGAATAAAAACTTGTTGTTGAAGAATAAGCTGAAAAGGGGGGGACGGGTCGCGTGGCGACTATAGCGATAGACAGCGAGGTAAAGTGGGAAAAAGTGAAAAAACGCCAGGCGAAAACACGGCAAGAACGCCCCTTGAAGCGGGGGGGGATCGGGCCAGTTCCTACTAGGTGAAAGACAACGGCAGAGCAGAGGGCTGATGGAGGGGGACACATGAGAAAGAGAAAAAAACGTTCGCGGAGCTCGGGAGAAAGTCTCTAATAGTAAAAACGAGTGAGGATCGCCCCGAGGGCGTTGAAGGTGATTTCGAGGTCGGGGAAAAAAAGGGGAAAACAAAAGGGAGGATTCTAGAGGAAAAAATGAAGGGAGAGCCCGGTCGGGTTCGTTGTCCGAGGGGAGGCAGCCCGGAATAATTGGGCTGTGGTAAAAAAGTAAACCTGATAAAGGGGGAAAAAAAAAAAGACACATGCTAAAGAGCGTGAGGAAACTGGCTCCAGGGGGGAGAGCCAGACCCGCGGATGGAAGAGCGAAGGGAGACCGGAGGAGTAAAGGAAGAGGAATCAGGTTTGTCTTCGGGGCTGAGTGGGAAGAAGGGAGTGTGGAGGAAAGGAGAATGAAGCGAAATGTGGGAATAGCACCGGAATTTCTGAGAAAGAAAAAAGGACCCACCAATGCAGGAAGCAGGGAAAACGACCACAGAGGATGATACATTGGGTCTACTCATGCGGAGGAGAAATACTGCTTGAAAACAAAAGAGGGAAAAGAATGCGCGATAAGAGCTGAGGGGATGCGGTGACTCCTTGGGGGAAGGTGAGGTTTCCTAAAACTGGCTTGAAAAGGGGGTAAATGGTGTCTGTTAGCGGTGTGCAGGAGGGAGGATTCCGTTGTTGTCCTTCCCGGTGGATCACAGACGTGGCCCTGGAGGAGGGGGATTTTATAAAGCTTTTTCTTAGGTGTGGGCAGAGCGAGGGGGGAGAAAGGAACCGGAAAGAAACTTCTTTCAAGGAAAAAGAGGGGCCTTACCCGCGTGGGGGTGAAGCACACGAACAAGGCGAAGTCGACATGGTCCGCTGACACTGATATGCGGCGGGGAAAGAATGAGATCAAGAACCTGCTAAGCGGGGGGTACTCGTTGCATCGACGCCAAAATGGAGAGAAGAGAGAAGCAACTGCTGGCCCTGAGAGCCGGTGCGAAAGCTAGAGTAAAAAGGAAACGGCAATTGTCCTGAAAAAAGGAATAAACACGACGGAGGGTGAGAAAAGGGAGGGAAAAAAGGAAACAGAAAATAAAACCTTTTACCAGCGAGTTATCATCAAAAAAATAAAACAGATGGAATTACGCAAAAGAAATTGCTAAAAGCAACGTAAACGATCCAACGCCTGGGCAACCCACCCGCAAAAAAGAATCAAAAAAATTAGAATTCAAAAAAAAAGAGCCGGGAAAGGGGGGAAAACGGATCCGACTCCACGTATCAGCGGCGCGAAGCGCTACACCGAGGAGATGTCAATATCCACAAAAAGAGGCATCCTTGCCGCGGAACCTGTGATGTTGCGGAGGCCCAAGAGGGTCACTGAAAGGAAAATCACTGTCGAGGCGAAAAACTGAAGCCTCAGGGCGCTCAACAATGCCAAGGCCACGTCGGAACAGACCGAGCCGGAAAAAACAGGAGAACGAAACCTAATGAACACCGAAAAAAAAAAAAAAAAAAAAACAACAGGTTAACAAACGCTAAGGACCACGGAGAAAAAAAGTCAGTAAAAGAAGAAACCAAACAAAACCCTCATTCACAGGGACCGATTTAGTCCGCCTCTGTGAGGGTGGTTTCTTATCGAAAGAAGAGAAAAAACAGCCGCAGGAGAAAAAAAAATCAGGCACCCAAGGTGGACTTGATGAAAACTTCATGGGTGGGACCGGTTGAACAGAGGGAGAGATCCTACTAGATGATAAGGGGAAAATCGGTCGGGCCAATGCACGTCGAAAAGGGCAGAACCCAAAACAAACCCTCGGAGGACCCCATAACTAAAAAACCCAAAACTAGGCAAGAAGAAAATAAAAAGATGCTCTGAGAAAACGCGTAAAACCTCACAAGTCACTGGAATCTCAATAGAAATGTGGCAGAAGAGGGGTCGGGATAAGGTGACCTCAAAAAAAAAAAAAAATCCCCCCTAGTCACGAAGAAGGGGAAGGTAAGCGACAAACCATCCCAAAAAGGGGGAATTCTAATTGTGCACGCTAGAAACAGACAACGAACAAAATGTAAAGGAAGCATAAAAAATCAGGGCAAGAAATAAGAAGCCCATCGAGCATCTAACTAGGAGGAAAAAGGAGCGGGAAGGAGACGCGCAGGTAGAAGGACACAAACCCTCACCGGGGGGAAAAGGTGATTCAGTTCACCAAACGAGCAAGATCCCTACAACAGTAGGGCCGCCAGGGAGGAAACAATGGTTCTAAATGGCTCACGCGCATGAGACCATAATCGACGCAATGAAAATCGAGCCGACCCACTCAAAGTCCACAAAGGAAAAACAGGAAAATCCAACCCCAAGGAGTCAACGAAAAACATCAGAACCTCTGTGCCACCTGGCAAACACTAACAGGGAAGATGTTGAAGGGGCCAAAAGAAAGGAAAAAAGTCGCTCAAAAAACATGCCCGGAAAAAACCCATTAAGAGAAGGAAACTCGAGAAGAAATGAATTCAAGAATTCTCAGAAGCAAGGGAAAAAGAAGGGCCTACTGAGGACGAAAATACCCAAAAAATCTAAACGTGCGAGGAAGGGAAGAAATCCTTGGAAAAGGGGTTCAAACCACTAAAACCCCGCGGGATAGAGGAGAAAAAACCGGTCCGTTAGATGTACGTGAGGTAAAACCGAAATTTTAAAATCTCGCGCGGCCGTTCTTCCTCAGGGGCCTCTGGAAGAATTCCATAGCCTTTCCCCAAAACTTAAACTAGGTTGATCGAAACGAGCCCCAGAACATGGGGGCACCTCCTCCCGTTTCCATCACTCCGATGAGAAATCTACCTCACCCAACTACTAAAAAGAACACTAACACAACCCGAAGAGGAGGGGGAAACCCCTGCTTCAGTGAAAGCAAAAAGAGACAAGCAAAAAGAAGAAGCGGAAAAAGTCAAAGGCAACTCAGGTGACCCAGGGGCAATCCTCAAGGAATTCGCAATAGGGAGTACCGGAGGGAGTGTGACGATAATCGGACAAAACCAGCTTCGTGACGACAGACTGGCATCACTACAAATGAAGGCAGTTTCTCTATGAGTGAGATACTTCAAACCGAGAGAGGGATCGAAAGATACAAAGGCAGAGAAAGCAATACGGACGCCGGAAAAACGAGGAGCTAGTTGGGTAAAAAGTCCAAGAACAACCAAAAAAGAAACTTGACAAACGCGAAGAAACCGAAAAAAAACATCCTCATCTACAAAGTTTTGCTATCCAGGCAAAGGCTCAAACACAAGACTAAACTCTCAAACACCCCCAATTCTGAAAAAAGAAAAAAACTAGACGGCTAGCCTGCTCTGGGGAAGAGATGAGTGAAAGGGATTAGAGGGGGGAAAAAAAAATTCTTGTCGGCGTTGCACGCCTCTAAAATGAAGATGACTCTGCTCTGAGGACCTCTTCCTTTAAAAAGAGAGAAAGCTCTCATATAAAGGAGAGAGTGGAGTCCATAAAGAACTAAGTCTTCGGAAACTCTGTCGTGTACAGGGGGGGGTGGGGGTTGTGGGGAGGGCGGTGGACCGAGATGAAAATCGCTTCCGGAACAGGAAGGGAAGACCGGGCTACCTGAGGGAGCCGCGCGTCGGGGGGCAAAAAGTTGTGATTGGTACACAGAGAAGGCCTCACGTGGAACTGGCAGTGTGAAATACGAAGGCAGGAAGGGTGAGTCAAAGGAGAGGAATTTACCTAGGAGGGTCATGACCTGTGCGAAGAGCGGATCAAAAGACAAAAGTCATCCCATTGATCAGGAAATTTAGTTCAAACAAGGCTTCACAACTGTTCTCTAAAGTGAGGAACGACGGCCGAGAAGAAAAAGGAGGAAAAACTTCTTTGAAAAGGGTCACTTACACGAAAGGGAAAGAGAATCAACTCGGAGTGTAGAAAATGGCCGGCACCAACCGAAAAGGTAAGGATCCAGACGGGAATCAGACAGAACAGGAAAGGACCATGGGCTGGAAACTCTGTAACGGGTTCAAAGGAAAGTAGGGAAAAAGGAAGAGAATCTAACGGGGGGGAAAAAGGGCCATGGGAACAGGGGGGAGCGGGGAAGGCAAAGGTTTGTCTAACACGCGACGGTAAGGGTGAGTGAACCTGGGGAGAAATAAAAGTACCATCGACTCCTGGCGAAAGGGGAAAGGGAGGGGGGCCTTTGGATGGAGGAAAGTCAACTCATAGAGTTTTTCTCAAAAAGGAGACCAGAGAGAAACCTGACCAGTGGGGTGGAAGGGAAGGAGGTGAATGGGAAAGGGAGAGGAAGAGGGGAATCAAGAGAGGAGGGAGATGACGGGAGGGGCGGTTATCTGTCAACAGTGTGCAGGGGGAGGCACGGAAAACGGGACTCAGGGAGAGCGATGGCATGGGGATGCCTTGATCTTTTTCCTAAAGGTCGGTAGAAGAAGAAAAAGTTGGCTCAGGGTCTTTATTCTGAAAAAAAAGGAAAACACAAAAAAAAAAGAGGTGGGAACCAGGGAGGACTAAAGGGACAACTGATTATAATCATGTTAAGGGGGGGGAAAAAGCAGAAGGGGGTCCAAGACAACGCCCAGATCTTACCCACATGAGCCTACGTGAAGAAAGTGAAGGGGGAAAAAGACCCCTGGTGGGGGTAGGAAAGAAAGAAGGCGATGCGAATGCATTATAAGAGGGAGTCGGTGCGTTTGGAGGAAAAGGGAAAGGTAGACTCGATGACGTACAGGTCGAAAGCTGAAACTTCTAGGGAAAAGGAGGGGAGGATCGCATCACTAAGGAGTGAAAGAAAAAGAACAAATGCAGGTACGTGGGATCGGAAAACGAGGAGGTATTCCACCGGAAGCGAGAGGGAAAAGAGGAAATTATTCAGCGAGCCAAAAACGCTACAGCAGATAAATCTTGCGTCTGTTGAAGGAGTGGAGAAAGGTGAAAAAGTGCGGTCGGACAAGAGGGGAAAATAGTTGTACAACGGGGGAGGTGGCAGGTGAGGGGAATGAAACTAGTTTTTGAACGGCACGTGGAGCACCTAGTACAGGTGGAAAAGAGGAAGATGAATTGAGAAGGCTTCACAAAAAGTAGGGACGTGGGTCGATGTGAGACACCAGGAACGGAAGGCAAAGGAGAGGCTAACGTGATCGGACGCTAAACTTGGACGAGATTCGGCGAAAAAATTCTTCGAGAAGACAAAGACTGAAACTAAAAAGAGGAGGCTGTCCATTCTAGAAAAAGTGGAGGAAGAAGAGCGGTTGTGAATCGTTCAAGACGCACGGAACTACCGAGGAAAAGAGGGGAGCAATAATGGGAACTCAAAGGGCTGATCGCGAAGGAAACCTGAAAATCAGTTGCAACAGGGAGGCCACGGATGGAGGAAAAAGAAAAAAACCGGGAGGTAAAAAAAGAATCCTTCCGGTGGCTCAGTGAAAAACGAAATAAGAGTCAGCCAGACGGATTATCATGAAAAAGGGGCCGAGGGGCAAAGGGCATTGCATCGAGGACCACTCTCCACCGCAAAAAACAAGGAAAACAAAAATCAAAACACAAAAACATCAGGGTCGCGATGACGGGCCCCAAGAAAAAGAGGGAAAACGCGGTTACTCAAAACACAACTGAAACGCTCGGCGGGGTCCGATCACCGTGCGTCAGACTGAAAAATCAAAGGGAAGGGGGACATAAAACCCGACGGTTGCCACCTAAAGAAAACTTGGGAAGAACAGAAAAGTCCATCACTCTAGCGAAAAAATCATTGCCACAAGGAAAAGACGGTGCAAAAAAAACCACGGGAAGGACAAAGGAAAGCCCAATGCCGAACACAAAAAAAAAATACACTAAGAAGAGAAAAGTCCAACCCTTTTCGGAAACAAAAAACAAGGAGCTCAGCATCCCATACAGCCCAAGTGATCGCGCACAGAGGGGGAAGGTTTTGCTGACGCTGACATCCGTCTGAGCCCCCACCGAGGGAGAAAACCCCCGTCAGGGGGAAGAGCCTAACGAAAAATTGATCACATCTGATGCAATTTGTTGTGGGTGTGAAGGGTCCTCATGTAACAGGAAAACACCTAAAACTCGAGAAGGGGACAAAAAGGGGCAGAAAAAACGGAGGGGAAAGGGACTTACGAGACTGAACCTACACCGAAATAGAAAAAAGTAATCGTCACAAAAACGAAAAAGATTAGATAACTTCTGACTCAAATCTCGTCCTATAGAGCAGAAAAAACGAACCTGTCTCTAATCACCAACAAACGTCTAAATCCTACTCCACGATCAGAAAAAGGAAGAGGATTTCAGGAAAATGAAACAGGAAGGAAACCCATGATGCCGCCTCAGGGTCCAGCCTCTCCTCAAAGGAAAAGAAAAAAGGCGGGGTCTTAGTTTTCGCTAGAGATCCCCGCAAAGGAGACCAAGGGGGCAAGAAATCGATCCTCAGGAAAGAAACAAGAACCAAAAACTCAAGAGTAGGCACGTGCCCCGCGCGTCAAACCAAGAAGAAAAAGAAAAAAAAGACCAATCCAAAGAAGACGCCGAACGATGTGGGCAGTAAAAGAAAAATCCCTCCGAAGAAGGGATGAAAAAAAAAGCTTCCTGGAGGATAGCTTGAGACAAGGGCCGAGAAAAACCTCATCGGGACGCCTTCCGTCGAACTCGGGAAGAAAAGCGCCCCGTAAAAAAACAAATATCAGAAAAAACCGCCATTCTGTCGGGGCACGCACAGGGGGAAAAAAAGAACTCACGGGGCCATACCCTCAAACAAAAAACCAGTCAGGGGGACTAAGAAAAAGAAGAACCGGCCAACCTAAAGACAAAAGGGTCACGAAAAAATGGAGAAAGAAAACTAAAACTAGCATGAAGGAAATACAAAAGTCGTAAGCCGTCCCGGGTAAGAGAAGAAGGTCAAAAGGTTATGGGAAAGAAAAGACACCAAAGGTCGAAACCGACTAACTTACGGGGGGGACAAGTTGGAATTTGGGGGATAAAAAAAACGCTTCGGGGAAAAGCCAAAGTGAAGATGAAACAAAAGGGACGTAAAAAAGAGGAAAGCTCAGGTCTAAGGAGTTGAAGAAAGTGTAACGATGGAAAAAGGGGCACACACGAGAGGGTTGCTCAGGGGGAAAGAAGAATCAGGTCAAAAGAACCGAAAAACGGGGTGTCCATCACGAAAAAAAGCCGGCGACCTCCAAAAAAGGAAAAAGTACACCCCATTCACAAGACGAACTCACCGCTCTACCCCCGCGAGGAGGAAAAACCCAAAAAGAAAAAAACGCAGGTCGCCCAAGGGGAGGAAGAGGGCCCCTTCACAAATATCCAGAAGGAAGCAAAAGGACAATCGCGATCCCTAAGTCCAGAGAAAAAAAACCACCCCACACCTCGTCGGCATCCACGACATCGGTGCAAAAAGATTCATAAGGGAAGGGGACTACTGCAATAATCCCTAAAAGATCATAGACAGAGACAATAAGCCGGGTCGAGTACAAATCCAAGGAGTCTCTTAAAGGAAAGAATAAGCGAGGCCGACAAAAAAATCCAGAGGAGGTAGCCACCTAGAGAAAGAAGAATTCCAAAAAACTCCAGCTAAAAAAACGAGCCGATCGGAGGGGAATCTCTAAAAAAAACAAAAACAACGGCAGAGTGAGAAGAAGGAAAGAGAAAAGTCTGGCGGAACTTCTTTCTATGAGAGAATGGTGGCCGGCGGAGGTCGAAACGCCGGCGGGAGGGGAGGAGGGGGAAGAATCTCAGATGCTAGCTAAGGAGAGGGTCTCGAAAAACGATCAAAGAGGATGGCGCTTGAAACTTAACAAGAGGCGTCCGGGAGGGCTGAAAAAAAAGAGAACTTCAGAGGGAGGGAAAATAAAGTAGGGGAGGGGACGAGGTTGTGGTTTGTCGGGGAGAAAACACCGGGGGGGGTGGGGCAGCTCTCTAGGTCAGGACGCTGAAAGAGTAGCCGGGGGGGAATGTTACAAAAAGGAGGATGATGCTACTCGGGTTGAGTCGTGGTAGGAGTATGAGAAAACGCGGCCCTGGACTCCTACCTCGCGGTTAATGGAGGAAAGGGTTGTCAAAAAAGAGGGGTGACGTCTTTCAAGAAAATGGGTGCTCAAGGGGCGGGGAAGAAGGGTCGTCTGAGAAAACCAAAAAAGCCGGTCCCGTGCTTTCAAAAAAAAGGGGGGGCCACATATTGAGAAAGGAATAAAAAACGAAGCCGGCATAAGGCAGGACTAAAAAGAGGGGAGGTCCCAAGTACAGCGTGAAAGGTAAGGGGAGGGGGGGCTGGCGACACGCGGGTTGGGGGGAACAGGAACACCTTACAGAGAAAATGGCAATACCGTGAAAAAGCATAACAGGAAGAAACCCAGAAGATCACAATTTAAAGTACGGAGACCTAGGTAGGACAATAAAGGACAGCGTTAGGCGGACAAGGGGCGAGTAGAGGGGGGAATGGGTTACAAAAGGGCCAGCCAGTTAAGCGGGAGGAGGAACGTTTTCACAAACGCGACTGGTAGTGGTGGAGTGCCCCATGAGAAGAAAGGCGACCGAAAGAAAGCGGGGGTGGGACGATGCCAAAAGGAAAAGGGGCCGTGCGGCCAGGGGGAGGGACTCGACGGAAGAAGAAATTTTTTGGCTCGGCCAGCGCTTGAAAAACGAAAGAGAAGCCCGAGGAAATCTTAGAGAAGGCTAGGGGAAAGGACATCGTCGGAACTCAAGATGGGAGGAGGGGAGGGGAAGGGAGGAAAAGAGCGTTCGACGCGCGGCCAAATGCATAAGGGAAGGGATTCGAAAGGTGAGGGATTGTGCATCTTTAGGAGGGAGAAGAAAAACAGCTCCGAAAAAAAGTCTCTCGTAAAACGAAAGGACACAGCAACGCGACTGTCGGGAGGGGAGGGAAGAAAAAAAAGGGGAAAAAGGCCGGGGATTTGTTCTGTGGTACCCGAGGTACATGGAAAAAGGAAAGATCGAAACAAGAGAAGGCGGGAACGTGAGCCTTGGAGGATGGGCCAAAAAACGCGGGAAGAAGAGAAAAAAATGGGGAAAAGTGAGATCAAAAGGGTCTTCTGGGAGGAAGAAGGTGGTAGGGGGGAAAAACCGAAGAGGTGGGTCGTGGACCTTCGGAGTAAAAAAGGGGAGGAAAGCTGTGATCAACCACAAGGAGCATGATCGGGGGGCATCCTATTGAATGACCGGAAACAACAGGACGTCATAGTTTGACAGTAAAAGAGAGGATGACCAACCAGTAGAAAACGACGGCGGGGGTAAGAAGAGAAAATCCAAAAACTCAACAAGGCGAAAAAGAAGAGAGGGACTGGGAATAAACGTGCTAGCCGGTTCAAGGGGGGAAACTACAAGAGTGGGGTACTTTTACGGTATTTTGAAAAAGGCGGGGGAGGGGCAGGAGTGGGCGTGAAAAAAGCCTGTTTTTCCTTCAACGGGGGAGAAAAAAAGCAGACGTTTACCAGGTGCAAGGGGGTATAACATGGGGGAGACATTATAGAAGGGGGGTACGTGAGGTCCAAAGTGGAGGGAGAGGAGAAAAAGAGAACCGGACTCCCCTCATGGCCAATGTTCAGGGTGATAGAGGTACCCCATGGTGAAGCGAATCTCTCCGCGGATAGGCCTTTTCAGATGAAACCCCTTCAATTGAGGAATCTTGGGACTAGGAGATATCGAATAGGGGATCGGGGAAATTCATCACTCACGTAAATGAGCGGATCGAGCAAATCAGCGTCTAAAACCTTCAAAATCAAGGTCGAGACTGCTCTGTTAAAAAGTCCTATTCTTCAGGAAGAAGGGATCTCTCTAAAAACAAAAAAGGAGGAGGAGGTAAATCCTTGAATACAGGACCCAAGGAAGAAAAAAGGGAAAGCAGAGTTATCAGCCATCCGGGGGAATCTAACAGAGCTGATGGAGAGAGGAGAGGGATTGAAAACGTTCAGGCGAAATCCAAACAGCCGCCAAAGCAATTCAAGAGAAGGAAAAAAAGCAACACACAACATCAGCGAAGGGTGCAGGAAGTGAAAAAGAAAACATCCTACGGGAAAGCAGAAGCGCAACACAAACTCGTCTTCGGGGCAGGTAAACTCTAAAAGGTTATCAAGAACGGGAAAGGGAGGCAGGGTCAAAACTGTTGCAATCGACACGTCCAAAGCAAGCGAAGAGTCGAAAAAAAAGGATAAAGAGAATAGAAGGAACCACCAAAACTTCCACGTCGTTGCTAACAAACGGCATAAACACAGGGAAAGCACCATGCCGTAAATCTCAAAAACAAGAATACCACTCTCCGATCCCCTTCAAACAAGTCAGACCTCAAGAGAAGATGGGCCTAGTCCAAGCCTCCCTAAGAAAATAGGTCTAGGTTTTGGTCTTCGGGAGTACATCACTTCTTCAAAAAAAGGGCGAACTCTCGCAAAGTCAAGGGGATAAGACCAAAAAGGGGTTGCTTTGAAAACATCTCTGCATTGGGAATGGGGGTTGTGAAGGGAAAAGAAAGAATCAAAAAGAAGAGGGAGGGGCTAACCGGGGGACACAAAAATTAAGTTAGTAAAGAGTAAAACTAAAAAACGAAAGAGCGCCCAGAAAAAAAGAGAAGACCAGCTACCCAAAAAGAGGCCCGTCATTAAAGAATCACTGTGAGAGAAAGAAGGAGACACAAACCAATCTTTTTATGGGTGGGAAAAGACCCGGGATAAAGGGAAAGAGAACAGCATCAGAAAAACAACATGTGCAGTATCTGGAACTTACCCGGCGGATGGAAAAAAACAGTCAAAAAGTACAGGTAAAAAAGGAAAGAAGACGCCGCCCTCCCCGCACACGTTACGGGTAAGATCGTGGAAAGGGGAAAAAAGAACCCCAAACGCAAAGAAGGTGCCGGGTTCAGAAGCTCGAAGAGAAAAAGGGAAAAAAAAAAGGGCGTCATCCACCCTCTCCATGAAAAGGGACCTCTCTTACGCTCCAAGAACTCGAGGGCAAAGAAAAGGAACCCGCACAAAGAAAAAACGCCGACGAATGGAATGCGGGAAAAAAAGAAAGATACTCCAATGCCTAATCCCAAAAAAATTAAACAGCAAGGGCGGACGCCCGGAAAGTCGGGCGCCTGGGGAGAAAGCCAAGAAACAAGAAAATAACCGCTCAAGCCGTCCGCTCGCGAGGGGAAGAAAACCCAATCAATTCAAAAAAAAAAAACCAAATAAAGGTGCTCAGATGAGAACTATAGGGACAAAAAAGACAAACCAGTAGCGGGGGAGGAGAATACAGCACATGGACCAAAAATGGACATCAACCCAAAGGAAACATAAAAAAGAAAAATCTCGACTGAAAATCTCCCTACAGAGAAAAATATCAGGAAAGACACCTGGAACTCTCCAAAATAAGGCTGGAAGCAACTATGTCCAGGTAGAGAAATCCTACATTTATGAAGGGGGTCCGATCAATTGTGGCCTCAATCCCGAGGAGGAACCGCCCGGTCATTAACTGAGAAAGGGGGTGACAAGAAGAGGGGGGTCTGGACGGAGGAAGGAGTTCAAATCTAAACAGGGTGAACGAGGAACCAGCAAGGACCCGGCGATGAACTCGGTTTGAAAAAAAAAAGTCGAGACACAGAAGAGGGAAAAGCTCGGTCCAGCAAAAGAAGGGACCGACCCCCCTGATCCAATGACCGTAATAAAACCTAACCGCGAGTGAAACGTTGCTGGACAAAAGAGAGGGGGTACAAAAAAAAAAAAAAAACACCTCACGCTGAGCCAAAAAGTCAGGCAAGGCCCCTTCAAAGGCGAAAGAGAAGCGCCAAAATACTAAGGACAGAAGATCCAAGAAACTTAAACACACCCACCATCGTATGCAGAAAAAAAACAGGTCATAAAGAAAAACTTCATTGGTACGGCGCCATGAGAATCTCCAGCAGCAGCTCGAAGCATCGGGGCAGCGAAAAGAAACATTGTGATCAGACAAAACTTCGCAGAGATTCTAGTCCGGACCGACCGCCAAAAAAGAAGGGAGGAAGAAACTCTCGGAAGAAGAGAAGGCAAAAGAGACAGAGGCTAGCCGAATCTGGAACAGAAAAAAAAAACAAAAAGTAGGGGGGGATGGGAAAAGAAGAGAGGAAAGAGCGTCGAAGTAGAAGAGAAGAGGGAGGTTGGCACTGCTTGGAATTTGGAACCCAAGGAAGGGAGGCGGGGTTTAAAGTCACGGACCATCTTCACTAAAAAGGGGGAGCGATCACAAGGCTTCTTTCGCGGGCGAGGAGGAGAGCTGGGTCGGACTGAGGATCCAGGAGAAGAATCGTAAGGGAACGTCTCAGGAGGAAGACTAGGGTGGGGGGATGAGATAAGACTCGCACCGCAGAAGCGGGCGCAAAAAATTACTTTGAAGAAGGGGTTTCGGTACCTTTTATTGACGGACGGAGGAGTCGAAAGGTGTACGCAAGCTGCGACACGGGGGCCGCTGTTCGTCTCCAGGGAAGGAGGGGGGGGGGGGGGGGGGGGAGGTCGAAATAATATGTTCTGGACCGGCGGGCGAAAGCTTGGAAGTCACCCGCGTTAAAAGAGAAGCAGGGGCCCCAAGAGGGGAACAGACGTGAGAAGTCGTCAAATCCGGCCACTCAAATAACCCATCTGCGTCAACGCCGCACGAAAGGGAACGGACCAAGGGGGAAAAAGATCTCAAGCGTGGATGTGGATAACAAGGAACATAAAAACAAAGAAAACGGTCAACCGGGACGGGAAAGAAAGGAGGAGCGTCCCATGGAATATAAAAGAGTGAGAAGTTACGCAAGTATTAGGCCTGCCGGAATGTCTCGTAGAGGGGGAAAATGAACAAAATAGAAATGAGAAGGGCGCGGCGTCTTGGGGAAAAAAAAAGGAAAAGAAGGGGGAGGGGTGTAGGTGGCAACGAGGAGTCTACGGGGGAGAAGAAGGGGGGAAGGCCAAAAAAATGGGAGGGGGGGGGGACGATACCATCTGGGCCGGGAGAGGGGAAAAGACGGCTTTCGATGAGGTTGGGGTCTCTTCATACTTCCATCGAAAACCGGCCCATCACGCCCTTGCGAATATTTGGGAAGAAGGGAAGGAAAAGTTATAGTGACCCGGGACATCAAAATAAAAAAAAGGGGGAGGAGGGAGTGGCCTTGAGGCCCTCGGGCTGGGCGAAAACAATCTGGAACAACTACTAGAGATTGATAAGCGAGGGGTTATCAGAACGATTGGTAAATCTGGATGGAGGAAGAATCCGGAAAAGTGGGGGGGGCCGTTTTGCGGATGATACAAAGCCAAGACGGGGCGGGCGGGGTTTCCCGGAAGTAAGCTTACAAGTGACGGAGAGGGGGGGCACAACTAGTCAACCGGCCACTCCCAGAAATGCCAAAATCACACATACAAAAGAAAAGAGACGTTTCGGGCCAAAAGCGGTAGGTGAGGAAGAGATCCCGCCGAGTGCATCTGGGAGGATTCGGAGAGGAAAGCTAAAAGAGGTTGTGGACTTCGTATTAAGGGCATGGAAGAAGGGAGCAAAAAGGACGATTGACGTCGGGATCGCAAAGAGAACCCACCAAATGCAGTCAGTCGTGGGCACATCTAGATCCACAAGGGAAGGAAACGGGGAGAAGAAAGTGACAGCGAATCCAAAACAGGAAAAGAAAAGAGAAAGAAAAGGGGAGCTTGAGGCTTTGAAGAACATGGGCGGCGTGCGGTGCCGACAAACTTCAGGAGTGGTTTTTACACGGGGGGCGGTGGAGCGTGGTGCGCATGGGCGGAAAGGGGGTTGGGAAAAAAGGTGAGCAAAAGAAGTGCTTTCAGGGGGCGAGCGCCTCTGAAAGATCTGATGGTGTTCTGTAGTGGAAAAGTGTCAGGCGAGAGAAAGGAACCTAAAAAAACCTGGGTGTGTGTTGGTGCTGGAAAAAAAGGAGACGGAAAAAAGACCGCCGAAGCCAGAGGGTGTGGGGAGAAGAACGCGAGTGTGTCGCGTCAGGAAGGAAACGACGATCGGCGGCTGGGTGATTAAGCGGGGACGGGAACGCTTACCTCGGACGCAAACACATGAAACGCGAAGAGAGCAAGCATCGCTGAATACAGAAGAGCGGACCGATCTGCTGAAAAGGCCAAGGATGC
>Ga0179591_1270784_pt1 | contig 16530 bp, 14 predicted proteins | sample CZOMad2_1_08_16f_FD_182891 | JGI IMG/M metagenome (GOLD analysis project Ga0179591, IMG submission 182891) | Vadose zone soil fungal communities from Angelo Coast Range Reserve, California, USA - CZOMad2_1_08_16fungal (PacBio error correction) | ecosystem: Environmental > Terrestrial > Soil >...
CAGCCTCCGTTCATTCGTCACTAACCCCGCGATGCCAAGAAAACCCCTGAGGCACACGGTGTCAGTGAGTTGTTCTTTTAAAAAGCAACGCCCCGCCACGGCCGCCAGCAGTATTCGCCCCCCCGTTGAAAAGCAGAAAAGGACAAAAAGCGCGGGGAAGTCATGGACGGGAGAACACCGCCCGACAAAAGGTCCTCCGCTCCCCATCCGATATTCTTCATCCGCCCTCTTCAGGCGCGAAATAGTTTTTCAACTCGGGGCTGCTGTGGGGAGAGAGCCTGGCAAGGACGGGGGAAACAGCAGAAAACATGACCCTCTGTCTCAAAGCGGCGGAGTGGAAAGAACAACCTCGCAAAGGGAGGGAACCCGCTGCAAAAGAGAGGAGGTGGTGCGAAAAAAGGGGAACTCTTCATCACAGCGATCGGCAAAATTTGAATCCTTGGGAAGGGGGCCAGCGGGGGGAACCGCACGGCTGGTGTCGCAATACCCGCCTGAAACCGGGTCGTTCGGAAAAGCCTAATCTGGCAAAGGAAGACCGGAAGGGGGAGGGAGACAAGGGGACTTGCCTTGCCCGCCTCAAAATCAGCACACGATCAGGACATATTGCGCCCCAAAGGGACCAAAGAAAAAACCTGAAGACGCCCTGTACCAAGGTTGCTTAGCGGGAAAATCGCCACGCTAGAAAGAAGAAAAAAAGCATCGCAAAAACAAAAAGGGGAAGGCCGCAAGAAACTGAAGTACCCCCCTGCCCCTACGCCGTGGTCAAGAGGCTCGGGAAAAAGAAGGTGGGAGGGAAGGAACGAAGGCCGGCGAGAAAGTTGAACGGTCAGACGGCCAGGATCAACGGCTCCGATACAGTGGCCGCAGGAGAAAAATGGGAAAGAGGAACTCTGCATGTCACGCCTCCCCTCGCCACTTCTCGCAAAAGCTAGGAAGGAATGTCATAAAACGAATAAAGACGCCGGCGGGGAAAGAAGTAAGCCGGCGGCTGTGCCACCAGGTAAGGGAGGGGGAGGTAGGGGTACCCAACCGAACAACTTGAGGATGTCCAGAAAAGAATCGCACAATTTGGGAGATAAAATCATCTCAAAATCCTGTCTCTACACTCTAACTAACAACCCAAAGAAATTCCTCATTCGCCGGCTCCTCTTGTCCTTAACCAAACACTAACAAAGAGGGGGGACTGGGGAATCGGGGGTTCGGGACGCGACTACGGCCGACTGAGAGCGCAGCAATATGGCTGACCGAAGGCCTAAAAGCGGCGGAGAAGCGACCGCCTAAAAGGACCATCGATGCTGCCAATTCAAGCCGCGTACAGAGATCTCTAGAGGAGGGTCAGAATAAAAAAGAAAGATGGAGCATGTACGGAGACATCGTCAACACCGCCCATCCGAGAAAAAAATTTCCGATGAAGGCAGGTCTCACCGCAGAACTTACCAAAGTGCTAAACTGGAGAAAAATCATAACCTTCTTTTAGTCACCCCTAAAGAAAGGGATTATTCAACGAGATGGTAGCGCGGCTAAGAGGACTCTGGGGAACCTCTCCCCAACGATTAACAATTCCCAGGGATAAAGCGTCGAAAATCACAGATGGGGAGAATAAAAATCACTCGGGTTAAGGATACACTCACAAACCCGCTTTGATGCCGCTCCAATCAATATCCCAATATGCAGGCCCTTTAACTCGAACGAACCGCGACGAAAGGAAATGGGTGCGGTCCGGTATAATTGACCTGAAGGTACAGGAGTCGAGGATCACCTTCCTACGAACCTCTTCGGAACTCGCAGGAGCCTCTGCTTAAAGGGAAGGACTTGAAGGGAGTTTTTCCTAGGAAAAGATCACACTTTAACATAGTTCGACTCTCCCTGATCGCCAAATGTTTCGAAGCATCCAGATCATGAGGAAGGGAGATCCGGGATGGGAGTGGAGGGGGGGGCTCTGTAGATGGTCGGTTGCAAAAAAATCAACTCGACCTTGACTTAGAAGAAGTTCCCTAGAAAGAACAACAGGGGAGACGGAGACCCACTTGCACACAGTCAGCAACTCACCAAAAAACGAGAGGTCGCCTTCAGCGATTCCCATCAGCTATAGAAAGAAACGAGGAAGAAGCTGGGATGATAAGAGAATCAGCGAAGGGAAGATAGTCACAAGGGGGAGGAACGATACGTATATCCATCAAGAAACAGGCTCCAGAAATTTCCTCGCTAAACTTACGGGAAAATCCGGGCCATACCTGAGCAGTAGTGACTATATAAGGGGCTGGCAGCTGCAACTCCATCAACCTCACATGCCTGCTGTCGCACGATGAGAGGAAAAAGAGGTCTCGACCATGCTGCTGAGTCCAATTTCGTCAGGATCCTCCGATAAACAGTTAACAAAACTGTCCTAGGAGCCTAAGGCAGCACGCTTACGGGGGGATGTGAGATGTTCAAAAGTTCTCATAACGCTCCACAACCTAACACATACCGGGAACCGGCAAAAAAATACTAGAAGTTTCTGAACTAATGCCTTCAGTGACCCTATTTCTCTCCTAAGAATGGAAGAAAAATGACTTCAATATCAGACACTACTCTTGAAGGTCGCATCGGATTTTGTGAGCCGGTGGTTATGGAACTTCAAAAACAAGAGAAGAAAGGGCAAAAAGAAGAAAGGGTCAGAACACGCGAGGAAGAGAAAAGGGGAAAGGCCATATTCTCTCTTCTCTCGGGGGGAGAATCTACAGCTGTGCTGAGGAAAAAGGGCGGGGAGGAAAATCGAGATTTAAAGACGGTCTGACTTTGTCTGGGGCACGTTTTCTTGTCTCTAAGGTCATCCATCTGCGGCAGACTCATGAGGAGGAAAAAAGAAGGGGAGGAAAATGAAAAGGGTGGGGTCTGGGTGACCGTATATCTAGGATCTGTGGGAAAAGGCAGAATACGCAGGTATTTACTGAGAGGAGGGGGAGGAAACAGAGTTGGGGTTAGGGGAGGTTGAAAACGCCGCACCAGGCGGATCTTTGGATCGCCGACGGCGGCTTACAGATTTCTGGCTGTTAGACATTAGGTCGATGGGGGCAGCTAATGCTTGAGGAAAAGCGTCGAGGGGAGGGGAGCGAAGAGGCATTGGGGGGACGGCGCTTAATTCGTGTCGTTGCAAACTCGCGGAGTAAAGCCAGGTTAGAAGGAAGGAATGGTTATTTAAGACCTGGGGTCTCAGCCATAGGCGGAGGCTGTCGGCTCGTGACCTTGACCAGTGGAAAGGGGGTCAAACGCGGAGATATGTTTAAAAAGATGCGACCCGACGAACAGTCTATGGTGCCTGCAGCCGTTGAACAACGTAAGCCAAAGGGGGGAAAACTCATGACCCGCAAAATACAAACTAGGCCAAGTGGAGCTTCTTCGACATTGGAAGGGGAAAGGTGAAGAGGGAAGGGGGTCACAATGTATGTACATAGGAACCGAAAGGCCGCCATAACGCTAATAATGCAATAAATGTACGTTCTATGGCTACGATGCCGAAGGAACACGTCCATGGGGGGAAGGAGGCCGAAAATGGTCGTGTCGTCAGAAGCGGCATCGAGGGACTAAAGGCAAAAGGGTGGGGGGACCCGATTTCTAAGGGAGTAGCAGAAGTGATGGCGCCCAGGCAAGGGAAGGGGGAGTGAGGGCTCGTTTGAGGCGATGAGTAACCGAGCGAAGAGAAACTGGGGGGTTCGCCAGCAGAGTGGTATCAGTCCATCGCTGCCGTCGATTCCTGGATCTGGGCACAAGAACGACTGCACGAGAGGTCTGACGACAAATAAATAAAGAGTATGAAAAAAAGCAAGGGCGCCCGTGAAGATGCGTTGTACTATGGCGCCTACGAGAAAAACTCCGAGGGGAAGAGAAAAGAACACTACGTAGGTGACGGCGGATTCGGGAAGAGGTGCGACTCACGCCATCAGCCCGCTGCGTACCAATAACAGGGAAAGGGAAAGAGTTTGTTGGGGGAAGGAGAGTAGAGGTCGTCAAGTCCCAAAAGGAAGGCCTTTTTAAAGTGACTCTAAGCTCCTCGAACCCTTAAAATGACCGGTGAAAAGGGGAGTTGAAGGGGGGGGAAAAGGACCAGAAAAAGACTAACGACTAGTAGGGCTGGTTGACAGCCATGCTGCGTTTGGTGGCGGAAGCAGACATAGGGGGGGGCGGTCTGATCGGGAGGAACGAAGGCCGAGGATGGGATCGCCAAAACTTTAGCTCGATCTTTAGCCTCGGACGAAAGACACTGTGGCGCGGAGGGAAGGGAGGAAGCGGGGGGAGGGAGGAGAGAACATGGCAGCAATCGTAAGTCAGAGAGGCGGAGGTGTCGGTAGGTCAAGACCTCCACCTTCTGTCCGCCCTTCGTCCTGGGCAATGGCAGAACACGGAAAAAAAAGACAGACAAAAAGGAGGGGGGGGATGGAAAAAGGTGTTTTAGAAAGCAAAGGGGCCGGATAAGGCTTGGCGCGAGGCAATTTGGGGCCGGAAAAAATCGGGCGAGCTTCACCGGCACGCCGCCAAAGGGTAAGGAAAGGGGCGGGGCGGGGAGGAGTGAATATGGGGAAACTGAGGGACAATTACCATTTTTGCCGGCCGAGAAAACTTGACCCGGGTCAGAGTCAGTGGTGGGGAGACGACTTCAACGGCGTCAGAAGGGGGGGGAAGGAAGAGATCAAAAGGGAAGGGTTTCCGCGGACAAGGCCAAAAACAATCAAATTGATCGGCGCTTTAAGAGGCTGGGTTTCGCGAAAACCCAGAGAAAGAGAGGGGGCAGGGAAGGAGGGAAAAAAGAGGTGACTTGGTCTGATCCCAAGGCACGACGATCACGGAGTCCATTTGAAAAGGGTTTACCACGACACGACATACACCAGAAATCCCACGTTCCTGGAATGGGCAGGAGGAATACGAGGAGGGGGGTAAGTTGACCCAAAAAAAACAAAAACTTCGGCAGGGGGTGAGAGAACTATCGTCTCCTATTTGTCGAAGACGGGGTGGGAGGGACTGGCCGGGGAGGACTTTAGGGTACAAGCGCTTTCTAAAGCCCAAATCAAAGGCTAAGCTGTGGAAAAACCCGTGAGAATGACCTCTGTCGGATAGTCAACACCGATGCGGAGGAAAAGAAGGGGAAGTACCGGAGGGGATGAGGAAAGACCCCGGCTCACGAACCAACCGCCAGAAATCCCTGATGATTTTGGATTCCATCGGCCGGGCGCCCCGCCAAATGACCAAGAAACAGAAGGGGGGAAAAAGGAAGACTGTAAACGAGAATCTATGGTCCATATACTAATCACACCCCACCAAGGCCTGCCCAACACGTGACCTAAACAAAAAACGATGTAGTGAATGACAACGAAGGGCACATGCTTCTTTTCCTCGGGGTCTGGACGGTGGCGATGAAGAATGGGGGAAACAGGGGAAAAAATGTTCACCTATACCGAGCGGGCTCCTTCAGCACAACATTCGCTTCAAGGCCAGAGACAGCGCGGGTGAGAGGGCGTGTGGGGAAGAAAACAAGCGAATCTTAGCCGACAATCGAATCTTCATTTCCATTGTTACGCATTTTGGGGCCATCTTTCCTCTCCCGGGCTTTGGAGCGTCAAAAGAAACTAAAGAGGGGATGGCGGAACCCAGGACAGATCTTGCATCTCCAAGGGATGATTGTGTTCTCCTGCACTAAACTGGGGTATTTCACAATAAGAGAAATTCGAAAAAGGGCAAACAAAGAACAAAACACCTGCACTCAAAGGTAACAGTTGGGCTGCGGTCGGGAAGGCTAATCCACTAGCACAAGGGGCAAGCGCAGACAACCAAATTCGAACCCGAGGAATAAGCCCAAACAAGCAAATTCCAAGGGGCTCTTCTGACACAGTTGTGGCTGAAGGGGGGAGAAGGAGAACAATATGCTCAAACTGGGGCAAAAAAAAGGGAACACAAAGCACGGAAACGAGCAACCAGGTGTCTGAAGTGACGAAACTGGGGGGCCGAAACGGAAGAGGAAGTTACCCGAATGAACACGTGCTCAGGGGTAGCACCGAAGAAAATCTAGACCCCCGACGTGACGGGCGAAAAAAAGAAACAGAGGCATGGTTAACAGCCCATCGCACGTCAAAAGGGGCTATCCCCTCAAAAGCGCATCCTGGCGATCGACCAGAAGAAAAAGCCCAAGACTACCTCAAGATAAAAGAAAAAAAAAAACCTCCTTCCCGGCACTGAAGGGGAGGAGACATAACCCCCGTTGGACCTTCGAAGTAAAAAAAGGTTTTGTTCGATGATGCTCTTCGATCAAACTCCGGTTATCTACGAAAGGAGACCAGGGGGCGAGAAAATCAAACTACGAGAAAGGAACACCGCTCGATCTACTGGGCAACAGCGGATGATTTACTCGGGGGTGCTAGCCGGGAGGGGGAGCCCAGGGAAGCTCCTCCAAGAGCCGGCTTTTACATACGATGGGGAGGACTGAAAAGAAAGGAATCGAAGGGAGAAAAGGCACCACCTGCGCGGGGCCCTTACGTCCTCCTGTGATACTTTCTGTGGGCGAACGAATGACTCTCCCGTATGTGGAGGAGAAAAAAAAAGACAAAAAACAAAAAATAGGAACAATCATCATTCTGAGTAACCTCTATCGTCGACGATCGCGTGGGGGAACTAACTAGAAAGGAGAAACGGGAGAGTCCTGGAGGGGGCGATACTTAGCAACGGAATACGAACCCCCTTAAGTAAAAATCGGAAGGAGAACGAACCCGTTTGGGAGCTCTCTTATGTCCTGCCGTTCGCCAAAAGAAGGGAAGAAGGGAGGTGCTCGTTCTCCGCTGACCTCGTCAGAAAACAGAAGCTGGGGGAAAGTCTCTCGGCGAGAGGGGGGAGGGAGGGGACCTGCCTCACGGCTCTTTAATTCCTAATCCGACACTTTTTCGCCGAGAACAGGGGCGGCCGGCGTCGGGCGTCAGTATTTGGATGGCGGGAGGCCGGTTTTCAAAAAGTAGAGGGGGCGTTTCACGCAAAAAACCGTGGGCAGGCGACATCGTCTTGACGACGGGCGCAACCGGGGGGAAAAAGGGACTCAAAACCGGCGGAACAACGTGTAATGGAGCCGGAAGCAAGGGAATAGGAAGACGTCGTTCACATCTTGCGCCGGGCCGCCTTCGCATCACACACCATCATAAAAAAATAAAAGCAAAGGTCTAGTCATGAGCTACCCAGGCCGCGAAGAAAACGGACCTATGTCTGATCGCTCCTAACATTTCATGACATGGCCCGATCTTATTCCCAGAGGGGAATACGGGCGAAAACGACCTCGAAAAAAAACTCATCCCGTGATGGAAATATCCGATGAAGGGAAAGCAATCAAAAGGAAGTACCACGTTAATCAAGCAATTCCTTCGTAGCATCAGTCGACTTCGCGCGCGAAAAGATTTTCAAAAGGATTCAAAGTGAAAGCGGGGAAACAGTTTCCCCACAAGTGACCGCAATAGAGCGCCATCATGTGGACTTCATGATATGGTCCCGCAGAAGGGGGATAAACGAGAAAACCACTGTCAACTTACACGAAGTCTAACGCTAAAACGAGGGACACAAAGCGGAAGGCTTTGGCGGAAAAAGGGAGTGGAGCGCCATGCTGAGTCCAACATTACCTGATTTCAACGATGGGGCCGAGCTCTTTCAAAGGGGATGAACCCTAAAAAAAACAACAAAAAAACAAAAAAGGCTGGAGGGAAGGAGAAGAATGTCACACACGGGAGCTAACAGCCTGTCAAAAATCACGAACGAGATTGGGGATAATCATCCAGCTTTTCCTGGCTCACAGGCGGGGGAAGACAAAGAGGCGGAGAGATCGGGGTGAAGGGTAGGTTTCACGTTATGCGTGTGCGCGAGTGTAAAAAAAAAGATCAACCCCTCCTTGATGGAGGCATAGGAGAGAAGGGGAACCCGGTGGGTGTACATGTGTCTGGAATCAGGAACGACCCGTTAAGGATGCTAATCTGGACAATCTGGCTGAAAATCAATCCTTCATGAGGTTGAGGGCGTGCCGAGGGAGCCATGACGGCAAAGGGGGGGATATCGGACACGACACGGTCATTCTTCGGGTCAACCAAGTTCTGGCTCGGAAAAGTGGGATAAAGAAGCGGGAAACGTGGACCCGAGTTCTTCCTTGGGCGCGGGGCGGATTCTTTTCACGCCGCGGCTGCGTCGGTCAGGGGGTTGTTCGACATCTGAGACTGCGGCCGCGAGAGAACTGAGGAAAGGGCAAACGATACGTGGGGGGGGAGGAAGGGGGGGAAAAGGGCGGTCCTTAAAGGCTAGCAAAGTTTACTCGGGACCTTCAAATAACAGGCGATGACACACGGAAAAGGGAAAAAAACAAGATAAGCGAGGGGCAAACCTGAACCAAACAAAACGGAATCTCGAAAAAAAAGAACGAAGTCTTTACGTCAGGCGCCAAAGAAAAGAAAAGGGGAGTTGAAACTTTCGTCCAGGATGCAAGGGCATCGTTAAAATCAGCTAAGCAGAAGAAACTACTGAACTCTTCTTGATGAACGGTACGACGAGAAAAACAAAAGTAAGGAACAAGAATCGCCTCCTTAAAGCTGCGGAGTTCTGCATATTCTCTTTAGGCAAAGCGTGGCGTGGTAAAGTACAAAAGAGGGGGAAGTGTTGGGCGTCTCACAAGCGTTCTTGAATTCCACCTCACCTAATGTTCTTAATGAAAGAACCATGGAGAGAGGCTGAAGAGAGAGAGGTTCTCAACGCGTTGAGCAGGTACGGGATAGGAAGGGCAGGCAAGATGGTAGAGATAGCGGGAAGGCTAATTGAGCAACACCAGTCTCGGCAGGGATACGTAAGACCTAAGGAAAAACTTTTCGTGGAGTCGATACAGGAGAGTGGACAAAGAAGTGAAAGGACATAGAAGTCGTGATCGGAAGAATCGGAGTTGTCCTTCCGATGCGGAATCAAAACTGGGGAGAATCAGAACGAGGTGCCAAGTAAAAAGTACGAGAAGCCGGGGTGTGAAGCCGGCTCTTCAGATAGCACGCTTGGAAGACAGCGCTGAAAGGGGTGTTTCGGACGAGAGCCTGCGAACAGGGGGGACCCAGGAGAAGAGGAAGGGATTCTTGTGGGGACAACACGGTCTGAGATGCTATAGGAATTTGCACGGAAATCGCGTGAGTCGCTGCAAGTATGCTGCGCTTGTGCGATCACGCAACAAAATAAGGGTGCGTCTGGGGGAAGGGGAATGGTGTCAAAAATAGATAAAACCTGGAAGCGTGACTTTTCCAGGCCCGAAAAAAAAAGGCGAGCAAAAGAGGGGCAGAGAAGATGCAAGTTCTAGAACCTCGAAAAAAGAGGAGTGCGCGGGCGTTTGAGTCTGGGGAGTGGTCAGGCCAAGGTCCCCTGCCCCTATTCATGCAAGAGGGGAAAACGTCGAAAATGGCAATGTAGCAAGCCTCCTCTTAAAAAACGAATGGGCTGTATTTCATTTTTGATAGCATGAGACGGGGATCGGGTGAAAAGCTAAATTGGAGGCACCGGAGGTGAGATTAGTACGATAAGAAGAAAAAAAGTAAGTCATTTGCATTTGAGTCATGGAAGGTATCGACTTGGGCAAAGTATGAGGCTTCAAAGACCTTCACCACCCTTCATCAGCTGAGAAAGAGGCCGGCGAGTGGAGGGGGGGAAAAGAGGAAAAAGGACAAAGGAAACCATGTTAACGCGCCTTTTAGGCTGTCCCAGTCGGGAAAAAATTCCTACAGTACCCAGCGGAGAGGTAACTGAGGGGGTGCAAGAAGCAGAATAAAAACAAACTTCTTTTTAAGCCCTTGCTGAGCTTTCTAACGGCTTGCCAGGCGCCGCCATCGAAGAAAACTAGAAAGTGTCTAAGCTTGTCGGCAGCCGGAGGGGTCAGCGAAAAAAGCCCCAACGAAGGAAAAAAAGAGAAGCTCTTTGGCGTATAAGATCTGACGGGTCAGGAACTGCGGGCGTTTATCAGAAAGAACCATCAGTAGGACGGGGAGTTTCAAAAAAAAAAGATGAGAAAAAAGGGGCTGGGAGAAGAATGTAAGGCGGGGATTCCTGGGCTATGGCGGAACCAACGCTCAGTCTAACAGTTTCTTGCAAAGGCCGATTAAACTGATCTGCGCTACATCTCAACAAAAAAAAACGTGGGGGAGGAGGAATGGGAATATATTAACATCTCAGGATAAGTGCGGGTAAAAAAGAACGCGCAGGAAAAACACCTCTCTTCGCCAGAGGCATGATTGTGTGTCTTTCCAGCGCCGGCGAACCGAGCCCAGAGGACAGATGCGAAAGGGTCCACGTTGATGAAAACACGCATGGGAGAACAGAAAAAGGCGGTCATAGACGATACCAAAAAAAAGCCGCAGCAAGGGGAAGAAACATAGCCAAAACTCTCAGAAAAAAACGAACCGGGGCGCGAGAGAGGTGATCCGCACCGAATTCGGGCGGTGAAGATTTGAAAAATTTCTATGATCGGGGCAAACGCGAACACTTAGGGAAACATGGGCGCAAGCGATGCAATGCAATTCGCAAGGGGGGACACACCTCTCAATAACTAAAAGAACCCCACAAAAAACCAAGAACAAGGGGAGGCAACAACAAAAAAAGAAGGGAGGAATGGCTGTTCCGAAACGACACCTCACAGTTCAAACATTGACGTCCTTTGAAGGGTCACAGACGTTCAGAACGCACAGGGAAACGCTCAATAAAAAAGGGTGAGCCAGGCTTAATCCTTTGCGTAAACCCAGTAATCGCCGGTAAGGCCGCTGTAAGTTTCTGCCGGCACCGAACTGAATGAACGGGAAAGAGAAAGTCGGAAAGATTGAGACTAGAGAACTCACTGCAACTCGGGAGGCTGATCTTTAAAGCAACTCTAGCACCTCCGTCAACTCACCTCCTCGCACCAAAAGGAAAGTATAACGCCACTGATCAGCTATCGGAGACCACACCTGCCCGGAACATGGGGAAGTTCTTTCAAGATCCTGTTGCTAAAAGAAAGCGGGGAAAAAGATGGAACCGGCAGAGGATTTAACGGTGGACGAAAATGCGCATACAGCGTCTCCCACTTGAGAGCGGGCTGAGCTTAACAGCCCTCCATCAATCGGCCGCCCCGAGAAAGGGACTATGTTAGGCGAGATTGTCATCTCTAGGACATCAGCGATCCCTCCGAGCATGGCGAATATGCCAGCGAAAACGATCCCCGACAACAGGGGTCATCCAACTCATAGGCCCGCTCAAAAATCCCTTCACAAGAATCCTCTAAAGACGACGGTGAAGTGGGGTGCGTCAAAACAACCTCAGCGCTCAGACTTTCAAAAAACCAACCCTGGCCTCGGTTCGAAAATCGCGAAAACAAAAGGCCGAATGACTCCTCTCTGCAACTAATTGCGAAGACCTATCTTGACCCTTCAACAAGAGTAGGTCCCGCGCTTCTGAGGGACGGAAACGGGACGCCGGGGCGAAGGCCTTCACGATCACTGAGAGGTGACTAAGTACCAATGGCAGGCCTCCAGAGCCAATGAAGAGTGTGAGGGAAGAGGGGAAGGGGTGGGAACTGGGGAAGGAAGAGGGGGTAGGAGGGTAGGGCGGGGGTAGAGGGCAGGAGAGAGGTAAGAGAAGAGGGCGTGGAGCGCACGTGAGGAGGGAGTGGTAAAATGGTGAGATGTGGAGGGAGAACAGGAGGGAGGGGAACAAGAAGAGGGAGATAGGGGGAGTGGGAGAGGGTATGAAATAGGGGGGGTGAAGGGGTGGAAGAGGATGGGGGCCGGGATACAAAAGGGGATAGGGAGCGGGGGGGGGGGATAAGGAAGAGATAAACGAAGAGTGGGGGGTGCATGAGGCGGTGGGGAGAGGAGAGGAGAAGAGAAGAGGCGGGGAAAGAAGGAGGGAGACAGGAATGGGATGCTGGGATAACGGGGGGTAGGAGGTGGCTAGGAGATGGGGCGGGAGAGGAAAAGGAAGAGAAAAAGGGGAGGTAGGCAAGGGTAATGGGGGAGGGCTGGAGAGGATCGAGTAGGTGGAAAAGGTGGAGAGGTTTAGGAGAGGGGGGGAAAGATGGAGGTAGGGGGGTAGGGGGAGGGTAAGGAACGGGGGGAGAGTGGGGAGGAGGACGTGTAAGGGGGGAAGGGGAGTGGGTGAAGGGGGGGAAGGGGAGGGAGGCGGTGAGGAGAGAGAATAAAGGGGGGGGGGGGAGGGAGAGATAGGGGGAAGGCGGGTGGGTGGGGGGGTGTAAGAAGAATGATGGCGGAAGGAAGAGGGAATGGGGAATGGGCGGGGGCGGGGGGAAAGGGGAAGAAAAGGGGCAGGGAGAGTAGGGATGGGGGGAGAGGAACGGAAAGGGCGGAGGGGGGGTAGAGAGGGGTAGAGGGGTTGGCCGGAGGGGGAGGAGTGAGGCGGAGTGGGGTCCTTTGACACGGGATCGGAAAGGTCGCCCGGTCGTCTGCGGCTCTGTCGCCGACAGGCGAGGAAGAACTGGCGAACGGGAAATTTCAGACTCATCGTGCGAAAGTTGAAAGGGCTGCTCCCCTAACCGCCGCGCCCGAAACTGCGAGGGGGAACGAGAAAAGCTGGGCGAAAATCGGCTGAAGCGAGGGGCCTCCTCCCTGCTCACCGGGTTGCAAGGGAAATTAGTTGCCTGATCGGGACAGCCCGGGAAAAAACGACAACCACTTCGCCATCTTTGTCAGTAAACGGACAGGGAACCAACGAAACAAACGCTTTGCGTCGACATCACTCGTCCGGAGCCTTCAAACGCCCACCTTGTGGGGGCACGGTAAACTGATGAAGAGACTTACCTTCATGCAAATCGTACACACAAAAGGAAGGGCGGGACGAAGCAGGAGCGCTCTTTCCCGCAAGGCGCGGTTTTCACAAATACTGCTAATTGGACATCCCTCTGAAACATAGCAAGAGGACAGCAGGAACGGGCCGAACACGAAACTCGTCCGACCGGGATTGCAGGGGACCTTTCAACTCCTCTTATGGTGAGGTCAAGCGGCCTTGGTAGCTATCTTTACATTTGCAAAAGGGCGGCACCGTAACGATCTCAGACGGAAAAGACATTGTCAACATGAAGTCAACAATAGAGGACCGGGAGCCTCAAAAATAGAAAAAAATCTGGCCGGACGGCAGCAATGGGAAAGAAAACCAGTCTCAGAAACGCAATCACATAATGGAATTAACTAATTGAAAAAAAAAAGACCCCCCGATAAGTTAAAGGAAGCGCCGTAAAACTAAGCATGCCCTCCGAAACACGAAATGTTTCCCGACGCCATTTGAAACGAGGAAAAAAAAAAAAAATCGACATATTGTTCAAACGACATCCTGCTGAAGCACGAATAAAGAAGGAAGTCATCCGTCCAACCACCATCAAAACGGACATGAAAGGCTTCAGCCGCAGGGCAGAAAAAGCTGATAAGCTATGATTCATCGTGGGAACGACGAAAGATTCATCATGAAGCGACTCCGGTGCCAGGTAAAAAAACCACGCCTCGAAAATTCCTAAAATGGAGGGGATTTTCGGGAATCAGCGTAATAAGGGAATCAACGCAAGTTCATCACACAAGTGAAACAAAGTCCAAAGCAAACGGAAAAAGTTCTACCACACCGAAGAATCGACCAATCGAAGAAAAAAAAACAACTGGAGCTGAAAGAACATGCAAAAGGTCGGAAAAAGTGAGAGGTCGCAAAAATATTGGCCTTCCGAGCGGTGAGCCATCTCTCAAAAACAACGAGGAGAAAATATGTATTGGCATCACCCAGAGGGAGAACCGCGGAAGCAAACAGCCGGCTGCCTGCCGAGAAGGAAGCTCCACTTCTTCCCACTCAGCGAGATAAATCGGGAGTATATTTTCCTGGGGCAATGAGGTTAAAACACAGGGAAAAAAACGGGTGGCGGTTAGAGCCCAGCTGATTAAAGGGTTCTTCGGGGTACTGAGGTGGGTTGGGGGAAAATTTTCCTAGGTATCATGATGTATGAATGAAAAAGACAGAAGAGACTGCACTTACAGCAGGCAAGGTCTGGATTTTGTTTGTGGACCAAAGGCCAGTCAAAAGCGTTGGATATAGATGAAGGCCTGCCAAATGGAGGGGGGGTGGAGTCTTTTCCCAAGTGGCACCTATGATCTTGAGGCAAGCTATCCTGACGGGCGAAGCGGGGGAAAAAAAAAAACGCTACCAAGGTGACTTCTCTGACCTAGGCGCTGCATTCTTTAACACCGCAGGCTTCTGAGGGTGAACGAGTATTAAATAGGATGGCGAACAGAAAAGGGAAAAAGGAAGCGAGCAGCGCATCCACAAAACGCCAACGTGTACTTGCCGGGGACAATTTACCTGCAGGAAATCAAGGGAGGTGTGTCTGAAGGGACGGCGGCAATACATGGCTTTCCGGCCGGCGGGGCTGGGGGGGGGGGGGGTCAGTCAAACGCCCCTATCAGACTCGCTTGGACCGCGTCGGGGGGGGGTCCACTCGCGAGTATTCTACAATATAGCAGGCCAGGTGGCGAGAAAGAAAAATGGAGAACTGGGGGGGGACAGTTCTATTTTCAAGGAAAAGGAGCAATTCCGCATCTGCCGACAAGATGGAGGGATAACAGCGTACTCATCCGCGTCCGCCGACTTCGAAAGGAGGAAAATGAAAAGGAAGTCCTTAAATCGGGGAGGGAAGTAAACCAGAGGTTCGGCGGTGATTCTAGGCATCTTTTGGCAACTTGGCGATCTCCTGTAAACCAACTAGTGGCGAGCGGGGGGGGGGGGAAAAAGACTTGCTGGAAGATCGCAAACCTCGCGGTGATTAAACCTTTAAAGTATTCTAATTACCGCGCATCGGAAAACGCGGAGAGTTAATAAAACTAATTTGAAGGAGGTAAAGGGAAAAAAAAGCAAAGTCCCACGTCGCCACTTTTCACGATTATTACTAAACCCTCGCCATTATCAGTTAACAAAAATCGCTGCCGAAACCTTCTTTCGGATACAGGACGGTGACGAATGGAGGAAAACGCAATATCCGAAGGGTGTAGGGAATACCCGCTACAGAGCAAGGGGAAGCTCGCACGAAATACCGATCAATCATTCAAAATTAAAATCGGGATAGCAAAAAGACGGGTTGTTGAGGGAATCGTAGAAGGGCCACTCGACCAGAGGCGCCAGATACTATATCACCGCGTTTTTTCAAAATCTCGATACCGAGGCCTTCGCCGGGCCTGCTGCGTGTTGGTTACCATCGGGCTAGGCATTTCAACCTGAGGAACTTGTCGGCTAGGGATCGGCCAGTAAGGCAACGGGGGGACCAAGCCAGCAGCCCTCCTTGGGGCGTAATCTTCTGGAAGTTGGGCGAAAAGGGGGAATAACGACCGGACACGCATGAGGCTGCATATGGGAGGACAGCGCGAAGAGAAAGAGGGGGGGGGGGGCGCTTGTCCTTCTCAGCTGGAGCGTAACTCAAATTAATTTAGTCCTGTGGTAAAAAAACATGTAATCACAGGACGATGCTGCAAATATCTGGTCACGGCACTAGAAGGGAAATGGGAAAAAAAAGAGGAGAACGCAAAAACGAAAATGGGACTATGGAATGTCCTTGGGGAGGAAAGCTCATAATTGACTGCAGGGAGCTCGAGGTTTGTTCTGTCACCGAGGCTCGCGTTCTGAGCTTCAAGAATCAACACACACGGGACACGGAGGGGAGGAAAGGCGGCTGGCTGGACGAGAGGGAGCCAAATATGAACGTCTGAGAACAATTCCAGTCATACCATCCGCCCTTCTTAAGGAGCACTTCTATAGGTCAAGGGAGACGATAAAAAAAAAACAATCAGTCTAGACCAGGGGGAACAGAAGAAGACCTCTGGCCGGCCATTCAAAGGACACAATGCGACCATTTGCACGCTTGATTTCGAAGGGGAACCGAGGGGGGGTTCAGAGAGCGAGTACCCAAATAAAGTTACGGGCCAGGAAATCGCATGTTGAGAGACCAGTCGCCTGGCAGCGGATGGGGCGAGCCAGGGGGGAGATTTCCGTCGCCATTTAGTACCCCGCCATCCAAAAGAGTAAAAACCGTCCTGCCTAGGGGGGATCATAACGCAGACTATCTCTTCAGGGTTTTCTTGAACAGGGGAGGGGGGGGAACGGAGTGGATGTCGGGAAAAATGCCGGCGCCGGTTTGGTACAAATCGGAAGGGAAACATGACTTTGACGACCTATTCATGGCGTGCAGGGGGACTGTCTAATACCAAAAATTATACATCAAGGGAGCCGAGGAGGGAACCGAGAGAGAGGGGTGGCCGATTCCAGCGTCTGTCAATCCTACGGAACTGGTGGACAGTGAGGAGATAAGGAAAGACACATGAATTCTGCCACATCACGCCGGGAGAAAACAAACGATCTCGAAAATATATCAGTTGGTGCCAAGGCAGTCCTTCAAACCAAAAAACCGGAAAATGAATGCTCACCGCCCCAAGGTGAGGAGAGAGCACGGGGGAAGTCGAAACAAAAGGCTATCTGGACGTATAAACCATCCCCAAAAGACCGCAA
>Ga0179591_1293457_pt1 | contig 16530 bp, 16 predicted proteins | sample CZOMad2_1_08_16f_FD_182891 | JGI IMG/M metagenome (GOLD analysis project Ga0179591, IMG submission 182891) | Vadose zone soil fungal communities from Angelo Coast Range Reserve, California, USA - CZOMad2_1_08_16fungal (PacBio error correction) | ecosystem: Environmental > Terrestrial > Soil >...
AAAATTGGCAGTGTCCAAGAAGTTCAAACTTTAAATTTGCCAGTCGTTTCTTTATTTCTCGAAGTATCGAAATAATACCAGGTTGGACATAGGGCAAAAGAAAACTAGAAGGGTCAAGGCCGCTAATAAAAGGAACCCCTAAAAGACTTATTGTTTCCGTGGCAATAGGATACATTTGAAAACACGGGGGAAGGGGGTGAAGAAGACTTAATCAAGGAAAAGTCTAGCGCGTTTTCCGTACGACAGGTGGGAGAAAGGAAAGAAGAAAGGGGGGGGCAGGTGGAGACCCTGGGAGAAGCGGTGGGTGTACATAGGAGCATAACAAAAAATGATAAACTTGCGGGTTGAACCCAAAACAGGGAGGGGTGAAAGGAAATCCGGGGAGGGGGAGCAGGGGGTAACGTATGGATTTGTGAAATTAGACCAAGCTCATCTCAGGCTTCCGAAGAGACCGTCGAAGTCGGGAAAAGGGAAGGTGGAGTTGACGCGACCTGAGATGTGCATTAAGTCAAACGCCTGGGGGATTATTACATGTTGGTTACGTAATCGGACAGCGAAAAGGGGAGGGGACGGGGAGAGGGAAGAGGACGCTGGGGGCGGCCACCTGGAAATAAATAAGGACGGCAGAACAGGAGATTCAAGCGTTGGGACGGGCTCTTCATTGCCCTTTTCGGGGGGGGAGAAAAAAATCAAAAGGGAGTTGCGTTTTGAAGGCCGGGAATACTGATCGGGGCGGGTGAAGACATCACGTTGTGTTGTGTCGTGGGAAAGAGGTATACTTTTCTTGGGGTCATATCCATATTACATAATAAGCTACTAGGCCATCTAGAAAGAGGGGGAAGTGGGGGGCATGAGGCGCAGGTTAAAAAGATCGCAGCGCGTCCTGTGCAAGTTCTGGACAAATGGCGGGGGGAAAAAGTCAGGATAGGGAAAGGGGGAACCAAAGCAGGATAGGTTAGGACAAAAGGTCGAACAGGTAGTCATTTTGTATTCCTAGAGGGAGACATCCTGGGTGAATTCCTAACACTTCGGCATAGAAGTCGGAGGGAAGTAAAAAAAAGGTCACGGGTGAACAAACTTCAAAAGGTACCATTGCGGCGGTAGTATTTTGATCAAAGGGGGGGGGGTGGGAAAAAGGTGGGAAGGCCAGCTGCGGGAATAGGGCAGCCAGAACGGTGGAAAGAAAACATTCGTTCGAACTTGGGGAATTAGGAGGAGGACTTCAAAGCCAAGGAAAAATCGGGGGGGGGGGGGATGAGTGAGGGCAAGGGCCGGGCGGGCTGGGTTAAGTGTACGGGGGGTGAGTCAAAAAAATGATGTTAATTCAAAAACCGTACCTCAGAACGGATCTGAGAGAAGAAAAAGGGTCTCTCCCGCCGGGAACCTGATCGACCCACTAAAAATCAAAGTCCGAAAATTAACAAGATCTGTCTCGCGGGCAAAAAATTTTCGGAATCATCGAATGGCCCCTTCTGAAGGCGACGGCAATATCGACGAGTAAAAGGGATATTTCTGATTCATCCATGTCAAGCCTTCCACTGAAAAATGGATTGTGAGGGTGGGAACGCGGGTTTACTGGGAAGGGTCGAGGAGCAGCGTCTGGGGATATCGTCTTTCCTTTAAGATTTGGGGGAGAAGGTACTTGGTCAGGGTGAAGATTCTAGATCGGTGCGACTACCACGGAATGGATAAATGGCGAAAACTCCCCAACTCCATAAAAACAAAAATCGCAGGCGTGGAATCGGGAGTTAGGATACACTCGTCATTTCATATATGAAAGGGGGCGAAACCTAAACATTTCGTAGGTGAAAAAAATAAGGCCAGGCCCGATACGCTGGTGATAGCGTGGATTTTCAATCCTCCAACTCGAAACGGGGAACAGTTTCTAAAAAGCGAACGGCATTTCAGACGAGTAAAAGGGGAGGGCAAGACCGCGTCAAGTGGCAGCGGATCAAAGACAGAAAAAGGTTACCAACCGGGGGGGAAGTGCGAGAACTCAAGGAAGGGAAAAAACGCGTGGTGACGCGCGTCATAGTTTGGGGGGTGTACACCTCTAAGGGAGTCGGGAAGGGTACTAGCATTGGGGAGGAATACAGAAAAGAACCGAAAAAAAAATAAAGGAGGCACGGGGGCGATCAACATCGTACAAGGGATTCTTTGTCATGGAACTTTTCACTAAGCCGACGGAATTGAGGTAAGGGCTGAGAACAAGGAGGGGGGGTTGATCAGGTCAGAATAACGGGAGCGATTAACGGCAACGAAAACCAAGCCTCCTTTCCAAACGACTGGGAGACGCCAAGACGTGGGCGGAGCTTCACGACGACCCAGACGGGGGCCTTTATGGCCGACGATTGGCCAGGAATTTAATTTTCGACAAGGCCAAGCGATAAGAATTGGCGGGACGGGGCCGACGAGGGGTCAAAAAGGGGAAGGGTGGATACTGGCGTTTTGGCAACTACTCCGGGGAGTGGGCATTAATCAGCGACTGGGGAGTTGGGACAGCAAAGAAGAAAGAAAGTATCAAAAACGGTGGATGGGACGGTCTCACGAAGTGCCAAGGAGGGTGACTGAACTTCTTTTCTTGTAATGAAGGGTTTCTTGGTATAACGATCAAAAAAAATCAAAGGCGCTGAGGTGCCTCGGAACGAGGGGGAGCATAGAAGCCCCAGTGTTAACGTCTGCGCAATGGCATCTTCTACGTGATCATATTAGTAAAGAGCACCACGTCAAGTCAAGACGGAATCGCACAACATAACGCTGCAAAGGATTATGAGTAAAGAATAATGTCGCGTTCCTGTGAGTGAAAGGGTGCAGAAGGGGTGATGCAAAGGTAGGACGTGGCATGCTTCCATACAGGGAGAAACCGGGCTAGGGTTCACCATAAGGTACGATGAACGACGCACTGTTCTGGTGTAAGGGAAAAAAAAAGTAGAAAACCAAGGGAGTGCCATGAGAGCAACCGCGACCAAAACATCAATAGAAAAGCGAAAAACCCGCTTTATGGATCGGTTGGCTTCAAAAAGTGGCACCGCACTATAAGGAAAAAACGCAAACAAGTGGTTTGCAAGTATGACAAAAAAGTCACAGGAGGGGGGGGGGGGAGTAACCTCACCGTTTTTGAAGGAGAGAGCGTAGCCCGAGAAACCAGTGACATTCATATGGAAAATCCTGAAAAGCGGAAAAAAATTGTGAGAGTAATAAGCAACATCAGCTCTGTTGGGAACTCAAGAGAGATGGAACCGGACTGGAGATTAAGTAGTTACACGAAAAGAATCTTCCTCACTGGAACACCCAGGGAGAGTCGGATGGAGCCGTTAACCGGGGGTAGGGAGAAAAGCACTTGGAAAACAAAAAGCTTCCCTATTTGTAACAATTGGGATCGCCCCGCCGGCCGAGGGGGAGGGAGGAGGTGGGAGGTAAGAGGGAATAGGAAGGGATCAAAGAGTCCTTGTGGTCAAGATTGTCCAATTTCAACACGATGTCAACTTGTTAGAAAGGGGGGAGACTAGGTGGGGACAAGATAGGGCAAGGTAGGTGATCCAGAGGAATACTATTACCATTATGAAAGTCTACCGCTGATAAAGGAAAAAAAACATTGGGAGCCGGTGAGGCTTCAAATAACAAAGACCGGCAAACGTATCGGAGGGACATTAAGAAATCCGCCATATGTACGCGCGCCAGGGGTAGTAGGGGTAGACCAGGTGGATAACGTGGGTATCCGAAAACCGGAAATCCGCCGGGGTCGACCTAGACGTGATGGCTCCGTTGTCAATGGACGAATCGATACTGAGAATCAGAGAAAGGAGTGAAAAGCCCCAGAAAAAGAAGAAATCCCTCAAAAAAACCCAAGTATCCAAGGGAATAGCTTGGGCGCCCAAGTCCAGGGGAAAACACGTGGCACAGTAAAAAATACAGCACCACTTGGACGCGTTGATGCATTTGGAAAAGGGTCCCGAAAGAACGCGCACTTTCGGTCAAGAGATGTGCCTTCGCCTGAATGTGCCGCGTCGCTGGATCGAAAAACTGCTGGGGGCGCCATAGGAACGTCGCAAGGAAAACTGAGGGTGGGCGGTCGTTATGTTTTCGAGACACGTTCCCGCTTCCACGGAACAGGGAGCGTCAAAAAACCGCAAAAGACCAATACCGTGCCTTGGAAGACCCAAGAAATCATCAAAAACGACAACGGAAACGCGCCAGAAAGAAGAAGGAATACCGCTTTTCACATCTAAGGTCCACCAGCATGTTCCATGGGTTACTCAGCGAATTATTCCTCATATAAGTGAGGAGCAAAAGAGGGGGGGGAGGACAGGAGGGAAGGTGTCTGAAATATTCCCCGTGGTCCACGTCCCTACTGACAAAAACCAATCAGTGCTAACGCAAAAAACGCCAACGATTCATCAGGTAGATGGAACTGGGGAGGGGCAGTTGCTTCATATAGTGACTCTGGGTACTATTCACACCAGCGATTGAGTGTCTAAAGGTAACAAGGACTGCAGCGAGGGAGATCAACTGACGGGAAATTGGCGAAAGCTTGGGTCCTTAACTCTTTACAGGCGGACGTTTTCAGAAACTGAGGACGGACCTGCGTGGCCCGGGACAGAACTCTTGGAAAGGGCCTGAACATAAAATGGAAAGATAACAAAGAAACCAAAAAGCGGGTCAAGACCAGGGAAAGTGTGAGACGAAGCTAGCGCGATTACCTCAAATAGTCACTGAATCCAAGGAACCTGATACGACATGACCGAACACCCAACAAGTGGAACCTTCCACAACTAGAAAGACAGGAAGGAAAAAACGAAGGGGGGGGGAAACCGTTAGCGCCAACTAAAAAAACTCCAAGGAAAGACATTCGGTACTCTCCCCAACAGAGGGTCGTAATGGGCTGCCGGAGGTTGGGTCCTTAAAAACCGCAACCGTGGGACAAAACAACGCTTACATGACCCTATAACGTCAAGGTTTCGATTAAGGCCTAACCGCGGACATCCACAAAATTGAAGATTAGTCCCATTACTGCACTGGGGCAATGGGAAGATCAGCGCCAAAAAAGCAGAGAATCTGCTCCGCTTCTAGGGAGGCGGCGCGAAAAGGGGGGGGTGTAGAGAGTGCAAAGGGAAGCCAATCATTTTTGAAAAACCGCTACAGCCGTTCCTGATAATAACGGAGGGAACGAAACCGGCAAACTTAAGCATGTTGGGAGAAGGCCCATTTTCAAAAAACCCCAAAAGGCTCCCGGCTGAAGAACCAAAATCATTGCCAGAAAACGTGTGGCCTCAAAAATGCGGCCGCTACATCAAAAACTTCTCATAGAGAACAGAGGAAGCGTAAAATTCAGGGTTGAAACCTGGAAATCCGGACCAAAACCTGCGGGGATGTTCGAAGGGCGGGGAAGGCATTGAAAAGGCACCGTTTGAGGGGGGAGAAAGAAAACCCTTGAAGTGGCAGGGAGGTCGCCGAAGGGAAAAGAAGTAGAAAGGCACATACTGGCAAGCCCCGATGACAAACTGCAGCCTCAAAAACAACCACAAACAACTTAGTGAAGTGAAATAGAGGATTTGCAACCGCAGGTGCAATAGGCGGGGACCTCTTTTTACATGCCGTTAATCCTAAATCTGGGAAAAAAAACGGAAGAAAAGTAATTTTGCATCATCGGAGACATGAACGGAGGGAAGGGCACATAAGGCTCTACTAGGATCAAAAAAAAGCGCCGAACTAAAGGAGTGGGGCGGCACGGGGAAAGTCGAGGGCAGTTTGACCCTTGTTTCGATGCTTACTCGTTAGAAGGAGCCGATTTTAAGGTGAAGCGGCGCCTGGGGTAAAAAAAAAGGTTGTGGTAGTGGCATGGTGAGAAAAAACGGCGAAAAAAAGGGGGTGAAAAAAGGGCGGCGAAGGCTTAGACAGCGTGAAAAGTGGGGCTTTTACCCAGTAAGGTGGGCTCAGGGAACGGCTGGAAGGGGGATAACGGGTGGGGGTCGGGCCGGGTCATCGGACCTGGGCGCGCTATATTCATGGGCCGGAGCTGGACGAAGAGGCTTGGGATTTCATCTGGTTTATGCGAAAAAGGCGACTATGATAAGACGTGCCATAAATACAAGTCTTGGGACGGGCGGTAAATGCTGGGGGGGGGGGGGCGGTATACAATTTACCAAAAAAAAGGACTGATCGGAATTCTACAGAGGTGGGAAGGCGTTTGCTGGAAGACAAGAACAGGCTGACTTAAGAAGAGGGGGGAGTAGCGCTAAAGGGAAGAAGTACCAGGGTCTGGTGAGATGTTCTAAAAGGGTTCATTTCGTGGTTAAGGGTGAACCGGGGTAAAGATGCGGTGTGTCATCTTTGTTTGTGTTTTATTTGCAGTAGGGGATCATGGGTCGTGTTTTCATAAGTCGGGCAGGAAAGAAGAGAAAGGGGAGGGAGAATCAAGAGAGACAATTTGCAGGAAGAAACGATGGTTTGGGGGGCCGGCGGAAAGATGGCGCTTGAAGGCAAATGAAGGCAGGGGGACAAGGTAACGGGCGACGGCGAATTGAAACCAGGAAAGACTGACTGTATGAAGGAAACCGGAGCCACAGGGGGGCATAAAGTAAGGCAATGGGATAGCATTCCAATTTGAACCTCCTGAAAACGCCAAAACTCTCCTATAAGCCTGGGCTTCAACCCCCCTAGGCTACAGTGCCTCTCGGCCCGGGGGACCCCCTTCCAAACCCAGAACGCCCCTTACTCGGTACCCGAAAATTCTCTCGGGAGTTCTTTGTGGGGGAGAAGAAGGGGTGGGACGTCGGGAGTAAGGATATGGGTGGAGGTGGGCAAGACAACGGACCTGAATGAGACACAAGAGGCTGCGACGTGGTCCATTCAGGAATGAAGGCGAATTCTAGTCGCACAATGTATGAGGGGTGACTTTCGGAGGGGGGGGTGAAAGAGGGGACGACGTGCAGGGGCCTATCTTTAGTGTTACATTGAGTGTGAGTGCGTGGTGGGGGTAAAGACCGTGACTTCAGGGGGGGGGAGAAGAAGGTAGACGACTCTAGAGGCCGGATATCCGTAGGAGGGGGAACAGTTTAGCGAAACTCCAAAAAGTTAAGGGAATGCACACCGAAAGCAAGTAAGGGGGGGCAGGAAATGATCTTGCGAGTCGATCAATCAGCAGGGGGGGGGAAGCCAGAAACAAGAATCAAAATTCGCCATAACGGGAACCTTAAGTGGGGGACCTTATGATGACGCATCCAAGAACCAGAGGACAATTTACAAATGGAGTTGGTGTGACGGGCACGCGGGGGGGCACTGAGGGGGAAAAAAAATCGCCGGGCGCTTTTAATCGAAATCACGTAAAGGGGGCGGGAGGACTTTTCATGGCTGGAAAAGAGTTAGCAGGCGGAGACAGACCGCACTAGGGGGGCGCGTCATAGACGAGGCCGGCAACCGCACAAATCATGCTATCGCGAAATGATGGGGATCGGGGATGTGATATAAAAGCCGAAAAGGGGAAATTCAAACCAATTTGAGATGATTACAAGGTGCGGTTCTAGGCAATTTGATGAGGAGTTGGGGGTCCAAGATACGGATTAGGAGACGAAAGTTGAGTTTTGGGGTGGGGGAAAAAGCAAACGGCAAACTTTGGACTCCTGCACTGCGGCGCTTACGAGTTGAAAAGAAAGGCGTCCACAGGCAGGAGAAAACTTCGGGGAACAAAACTGGGTAATTCAACCGTACGGATACACTGGTCTCTTTGCCCCGGCCGCAATTTGAGAACCGAGATGGAGTTTGGGGACACCTCGGGAATCGATATTCCAGTTTGACGTGACACGGCGATTCAATCAGGACAAAAAGAACGCGACAAGAAATCCAGGGGGGGGGCGAGACACATCTAGAATCGAGGTAAATGAGTTGGTCAGGGAAGGGCTAAAGAAAGCAGACCTGAACATGAAAAGATTTAGCGCAAGGAGGGGTGGGACAAGTAAACTGAAAAGCATCTGCAGAAGAAAGTTGAGCTAAACAATCAGGGACCAAATCTAGCTGTCTTAAACAAATCTTTTATCTCGTAATTCTGAAATACGAAGGGTACTTGTCTCGAGGGGGATAAGGGGAATCGATACAAAGGGGTCCGTCGGAGCGAATATCGAAAGGCCCAACAGCGGGGGGGGTTACGACGAAGGGAGGGGGAAACTTTGAAACTAGTTTTGGGTGAAAAAACTCCGTGAAAAGGTTGTTGGGGAAAAAAACTACATCCCTTCCGTTGACAAGGCACCACGATCAAATTCTCAAAAAGGTGGGGTAGAGAAAAGCATTGGGAACAATTGAGCGGGGGGGACTTCGATAATGAAGGCGGTGGATAAAGGGGGAAAGTCTGACGAAAAAGAAAAAAAAGAAACGGAGGCGATTCCGCAAGAAGATGGGAGGGAATCGACCCCGGGAAGGTGAACATGAGGGGGAAAGCCATTGATAACACGGGGGGGTTGCATCATATGATAAAACTTATCAACCAGTTCACGGTAAAAACGAGAACCACTCACAAGAAAATGAGGAAGAAAGAGACTTGGGTAAGGGGGAAGGTGAAAGGGGGACTGGACATAAAGGGTCAGGGATCCAATCGTCCACAGTCGCCGTGAATAGTGCTGGCCATCTTTAACGCGGAACGACGCAAAAACGTGGCGGTGTGGCACAACAAACTTCCCCGCGCCCAAGTACTTGATCTTCAAGCGAAAACCGAGGAAATGCCGGGGGGGGAAGACCAAGACTCTGGGGGTGAATAACGGGATCGGATGTGGTGCTAAATCAGAGGTCTAAAATTCAATGGCAGAAGTGTCACCAGGGAGTAGGGTGGGGCACCAAAGCAGCTTGAAACTGGACGCCGAAGCTGTCGTACCTAAAGCGTTTTGGGGGGGAAAAGATGTCTACGACGGTCCGACGTGAATTCACAAATTTGACCACATCAGAGGGCGAAGCAAAAAGACCAACTTACGTTGACTTTTCTCATTACCTCGCGGGAAAGCAATCGGAGGGGGTCGCAGAAAAGAATATAGAAGAGGCGGAACTGGTGAAGGTCCCGTAGGGAGAATTTTCGGGCAGGCAAGGTTATGGGAACACCTCCTGCTATTGAAGATTAAACGTGGCCGAATTAATTTAAACCTTGCCGGGTGACAACGTCCCCATTGGGGGCCTCTCCCTGTTTCTCTCAACCGAACCGCCGGAAAGGGGGGAGCAGGGGCTTGGTGTCCCATTATATGGGGGCGGCTCCACCCCCCAGAACTTGAAGAGCCGGATGTCCTGACGAGTGTGTACCAAAAGGTTTGCCGATGTCCAACTAGGTGTTTCAAAAGGTCGGGTTCGTTGCTAGAAGGCGGGACGAGGGGAGTGTCGGTCATGTGACAAAATCCGCGGAAAACCCAAGCTTGCTCCGTCCGGGAAAAGCATAACCTTCCGTCGCGGGAGCAAACAGTGTTCAAACGTTGGGGGCTGCCGTGCGTTCTTTCACCCACAAAGCTCCCGCAGGACCCGTTATCTGAAAGGGACACTGCACCGAAGCAGCCTAGGATGTGCACCCCCCCGGCTTGGATGACGAGAGAACCAGTGAATGAGTGTGTGGGGGAAAAAGAACAAGAAGAATCGTCGTCGCAGGACGTTTGGGGGGGAACTGATCGTCGAGACGCAATGCAGTAGTCAGGGGATCGTCGGGGGTCAATGCCCCATGAAAACGCCGCACAATAGTTACCTTCCATCCTCTTTACCCCTAAGGTCGATTTTCTCCTGCAGGACACCGCGGCAAAGGGTAAACAAAAGGTCCGCCCTGGGTCTCTGGCTGTCAAGGGATTGCGTCACAAAATACCGAGAAATTTCAGGTCAATATTGGCCCGGCTAAAATGACTGGGTAAATAATGAAAAATGGTCGACCCGAGCGGCGGGGAAAAGGTCATTAACCGTCAAGATCCAGCTGCTTAGTTCTTTGGACGCTGGACTGCATAAGGTTGGTCTGGCACCTGGTTTCCTTATCGCTAGGTCCCTTTGGGGAGACCTATCGCTTCCAACCCTTCCCCAAGCCTGGGGAACGTTCCGGGGAGACCACTACCACATCATCGCAAGGCGAAAAAAGTCCAACTAAACCAGAATGGGTCTCGGCCGTAATTCACCATAGCCTGCGCAAACACGCGGGTAACTTTGGCAAACACGCGGAATGACATTCCTGCTGCCGAAGGGGACCGTCGAAAAATAAAGGGTTGCTTTCCACCGGACGTGTCGTGCTCAATCGCGACGAAGCGGCAGTAAGGGAAAGGGGCTTAGAACTTGATTTCCTCCCCCCCGAGCACTCCCGGGGGCACGGGGATTCAAAGCAAGGGAAAACGATCTTGAGTGGGTTGGGCGGCAATATAGTGGGGAAAGAAGCGGGCGTTGACCAGAGGAGTCACACGGCATTAGGCGAGTTGGTGACGTATAAGGTTAGGGGGTCCGGATAGGTACTGAAAACTGACCGGTAATTTTATTCACATACTAGCGGTGGTCCTAAAGTCAGGGGCCTTGGGGAATGAGCACTAGCCAAAAGGGAGTTAAAGGGACTGAGGGTCGCAGCCAATACTCTGCGATATACAGACGAAAACAAAGTCTGCCGCAGCAAGTAAAAGGGCGGGACGACCTAGAAGACGATGACCGCGATTCCTAAAGAAAGGTAGATGAAAGCCCAACGCACATTATTGGACAGACGACTTCAAACAACAACACCCAACTTGACTTCTTAAAACCTCAGTAACAGGAAAGAGTGAAAAACTACAATACGCTTTATAGCCGCTCCCCGACCAGGAATCCAGCAGAGATAGGACCCAAAAAGAAGGGAAGATTAATATTTGTGCTTCGTATGGGGCTGAAAAAAAAGCCCCACATCGGCCATTCCGATAGCCCTGTCGTGGCGGCTCGATAAAAAGAGAATACACAGCCACAAAGCTGTAATATCACGGCTGGGCAACCTGAAGAGCGCAGAAGCACGGAACCAAAGAATCAGAGGGAGGTCAGGCCTGCAGGAAAGCGGGGAAAGAGGAGATGGGGGGCGATTCCTCCGACACATAATACGTTACCCCGACAAAGGGAAGATTCCGGTACCACTAAAGCTGAATAAAAAAGGCAACTTCAAAGCATGTTGAGGAAAGGGTTTGGTTAACGCAGCACGAGGGGAAAAGCATTTGGGGGAAAAAAAAAAAGTTTGTGGAAGAAACACGCACGAGACAAAAAACTGACACAATATAAACCGCCCGACGTCAAAACAGTCCATGGGTTAATGGCACGAGACTCATCAGGAACACAAATCAGCAGTTCCAGTTCTGCGGCAGGGAAAACGTGCAACAGTTAGGTTAGCGGGTGAAAAAAGGGACGACTGTAAGACGAGCGGCGCTATCCCGAAGGAACTAATGGGACACGAGGAAAAAGTCCTCGAGTGACCTGAGAAATTCCATACTACATATTGAAGTAATGAAGATCATTCCTAAGGTCCGGGCCAGTGCATGTTGGGCACATGTTTTTTCCTTACTATCAGCGAACTTCTCATGGACAGGAAAGAAGTATTTCACGAACATCTTCTAAATCACATCCTTGAATTTGCAAGGAAAATCCTAAAGGCCCGACCGAACTAGATTTTGTCAGTGCAGGTGACGTCAGATGCATTTTCCACACTTAATGTTCTCTGAGAAGAAAAAGGAAAATTAAAAGTTTCCAATTAAAGGAAAGGTGAGAAAAAGGTTTGCTGGCTTATTTGTAGGGAGAACACGGGTCAGGGCGGGGGGAAAAAAGGGGAACTTATTCGCACATGGGAATAAGTGTGTATTTTTTCGGGGGGTATTCCGGAAGATGGAAGCAGGGGGGGACGTTGTTGGGTTCATGAGGGGAATAGCGAGACAACACGTCGCAAAAAAATCTGATTAAACGCGAAGAGAACATGAACTTTCATTGTGAAAATTTAGTGGACCCAGCAGAAATCGGAATTTGAAAATATGGGAAGACTGATTCTTGATGAGGTGTGTATAAAATGTAGAGCTGACCAGCACATGGACTTCATCGGATGAGACGCAATGGGTTGGACACTGCGTGGCGGGAAAAGCCCCACAAAAGCAGCAGAACTATTCCAACTTTGCAAAAAAAACCGTAGGGCAATGCTATTCCACGGTCTTTGGAGATTTGGCTTAAATAACGGGGTGACTTTCGTTGGGAAAAAGGTACGGTACTGAGCTTACGAGGGTGTGGGGTTTGGGGTAGGGGCAGAGGTTAAAAAGGGAAATGGCTTGGGATTTAAAGACATAGGGGCGGGAGGAGCGGGGGAATCCGCTCTATCTACGGAAAAAAATATGGGGGACAGTGGGTCGTCGGGAAATTGCAACGGGGGGGGAGGGGATGGGGTGCCGGCCGGCAGGTGAAGGTGGGAACAAGGCACCGCGTAACTCCGGCAAGGGGTATACCGCAATGGAAGGGTAACCTGACTTTCATAAAGTCAGGCGTGTTGAGTAGGAGCTCGAAAAGGTTGAATTCCTGAACGCCCAAAAGAGCATAAGAAGGGGTGCGATAGGATTACACCGACCCTTAGGAAGTATAGCAAAACAAAAAAGTGGCCAATGGGAAAGTTACATGAATGAAATGCCGTAGGGGCTTGGGAAAACTCGGGGGGGACTGAGGGGGGAAAATGGGGATGAAAGGCTGGGAAGATGTCAGACCAACGGATTAATGGGGGAAAAAATTTGCTTCTGTGGAAGAAGGAATAATGCACGCAAAAGGTAATCTGTGGGGACTTCCGGGGGGAACGCTGGCGACGAGCCAGAAGAAGGGCGGATTGTGCGTGTCTTAGTGGTTTTGGATCCGGTAAGGCACGGGCGACGCGATAGGCGCCGTCGACTCCGGAAGCGGGAAAAAGGGGGAGAGGGGGAAAAAGAAGGACAGATAAGCGAGTTTGTGCAGTAAAAAGAGGTGCGATAGGCAAGAAAAAAACATATGCGTCCAGGCACGAAGTCCCCTTCCTGCAGGTCAGAAAAGCATGACCTCGAAACGGGAAATTATCTGGAGTCTTACTCCAATGGACAGCAGCCCCAAGTCGGCCAAGGGCAGGAAATGTAAGGGAACTGGGGGAAAGGAGGGGGTGACTTGTCATGGCTAAAACCTCTCAAGGATTATACGAGGAGTGAAAGAATTTAGGGGTGGAACATCATGGGGCGAACGTTTACACACACTGATAAGCTAAGATTCAATAAGTCGACATCCAGAAACTCCATAAAAAGAGGCGGGAGAGGCAGGGAATTTCGGGTTTGAGAGGGGAATTCAAATGTCTATAAGAAGACAAAGGAAGGTTCTAAAAAGGTTTCAGGAAGGTCTGATTAGTGAGGTAAGGCAGAATTCGGTTTATTTCGCCTTTAGGGGGCTCCAATCAACTTTAACAAGGGGGGTTGCTCGATCCGGAGGTCTGAAGATGGATACTGGTGCAAAACCGGCGGGACAATCGCTTGATAAACACCTACAAGGTCAACCAAAATGAAGGCTCGATCCGGCTCCAAAAAAAAAAGAATGGGAACAGCTTGAACAGCGCTCAATATGTGGGTGCCCAGAACGTCATCGGATTGGCGGTAACGGGGAAACTGCGAGAAAAAAAAAAAAAAAGATACCGCACCAAAAAGAAAGAGACCGGAAGACTATCGTAAACGTGAAACCTCGGGAAGTGATTTTGGGGTGCATGACCGGGGCAGCCTACGCAGTTAATCTAAATCCAGCGTACGTTAGGCTACACGTCGTGAGGACGAAAGGGGAATACTACAGCAGCCGGGAAACCAGAACTGGAAGAGACCAAAAAAAAAAAAAACGGGTCTCAGGGGGGGGAACAAATACTGCGGTCGGGAGTCTCCTGCTAGATGGGGAAAAATCTTGAGGGAAAAGGATCATCTCGCCTAAACTAATAATCGGGTTGCCAAACGCGGTGGGGCGACGCTGTGGGGAGGACCAGGGTTGCCCAGACTGGGAAATGGAACCTCTGAAATTGACGGTGCGATTGCAATTGAATCACGAAATGGGGACGGTACAGCAAAATAAGAAAGCACCAGGTAGAACATTTGAGGGGTGCTGAGGGAGCAGGCTTTTGCGGTTGCGGAGAGGGTCGAATCACGGCAAGCGTGGCTGTGGATAATGTGTAAGTTGCTGAAAAGAATAAAAAAAACAAAGCCGAGGGTCCGAGCCATGGAAGATATCATGGGACGATGGTCTTTACGCCAGGCACAGTGCCGGGGCAGGAAAGGAAGGGCGAATAATCACATGCAACCCCTCCAAGGCAAACGATGAAGGAGGGTCACAGAGCTATGGGGCGAGTGTCGTTGAAGGGAACTTGGTGAGGTCAGCACAGGGGGGAAATTCCAAAAGGCGCCTCCTGCTTTCAAGAAAAACCAGCTCACGGGGGCGCTATAGCAGACTTTAAAGACCTCCCAGCTAGACTTTGACCGTTGGTTAATCAAAAGGTCATCCCGACAAATTAGCCACAGAAAAGCTCCTTACGCGCTAGAAAAAGCGCATCAAGAGTATTACGTTATACGAACAAGACGCGGAGACTGGAGCGGAGGTGGGGAGGGTTGGGCACCGGAAAAAAACATCTTCACGGCCAGAGTAGGTTTACAAAAAGGAAGTCGTTAAACCGGCAGGACGAACAGACAGTAACCTGAGGGTGAAGTAATATCGCCGTCGCAGGATGGCCCCCCGGGACGTCAGTTGCCATATAGCAGGAAAAGACCGGCCGTCTGGGGGCGACGGGGAAAGAACCAAAAACACACCCAAGACCCCCCCCGGCCCACCCCACAACCACCCAAACCCCCGCCAACCACCAACCAAAACAGGCGCACCAAAAACCCAAAACCCCCACACCAGAAACCCCCCCCCCCACCACCCCACCAACCCAAACCACCCAACCACCCCGACCAAAGCAACACAAAACAACCCACAACACACCCCCCCCTCCCCCCCCCCCCCCAAAAAAACCCGCACCCCCCCCCCCTGCACCACCCCCAAACCTTCCAACACCCAAACCCCCCGACTGAACCCCCACCGAAAAAACCCCCCCCCCAAGACAAAACCCCCCCACCCACCACCCCCCCCCAAACCCAGCCCACACCCCCCCCCAGCGCCCGCACCACCAACCCCCCCCCACCGAGTAGAAGAACTGGTACCAACCCCCCAACCCCAGCCCACAACACCCCCCCACAACACCCCAAACCCCACAAAAAAAACCAAAACAGAGAGACCCCTCAACCCCCCACACGCCGAATAAAAAAACCTCAACCCCCCCCCATCTCATCTAGTTGGTTAGCATCCAGCGATATTGTTGCCCAGTAGGTTGAAAGAAAATAGTTACTATCTCGTCAATGGCGTCCTGAAGGGGTGGGTTGGGGGTGGGGGGGGGGGGGGGGGGTGGGGGGATCACCGCCTGCGCTTCAATGAAGAGGGTGTGAAAAGCCGTCGTCGCACCGGGGTTCAGGAAAAAAGGGAGACAAGGATGCATCGCAATGGGTGAGAAGGAACCGCCTGGCGAATGTTTATCGGCTTGGTGTAAGGTAGAAAAAACAGAAGTGCACCCAGGAGAATGCAGAGTGGAAGGACGAAGGTGGTCAAAAAAACTTTGGCCGGTGAAAAAAAACTAAAACGCTGTAACTTGAAGGGTGAAGAAGGATCGAGCCGAGTGTACAGGATCGGGAAGGGAGGGGGAAATAAGGTGATTGGGGGCAGGTCACCAGGGTAAATCTGCCTGAGCTGAAGACAAACAGTGTTGTGGCGCAGGGTGGGCGGATTTTAAAAAACAACTAAAGGCAAAAACCGAACGTGACACCGCAAAAACTTGGGGCCCCCCCGCCCTTGGCTGTCAAGGGTAGGCCTTGGAATGACGTGAGTGTGGTAAGAAAAGAAAATGCGAACTGACCGCAGAGAAGGGGGAGAGGGAAAGGAGTTTGACTCGGAAGGGCCTAAATGCTCAGACACATCTAATTTTCCCAAACCCTGAATCTCCGCCACTTACAGTCAAAGATACGGTCAAAAAAAAAAAAGACAGGGCGAAGGGGAGACCTCTGAAAGTGCGCGGCACCGGAAGGGAGGGTCCGGTTTGGCTTGGCTGCATTGAATGGAGTACAGACTCCCGCGCAACTGGTCAATGACGATATTGGAAAGGAGCCGGAGGGAAGTCTCTGAACATGGGAGGAGGACCAACGCTCTGTGAGAGAAGAAAATATATAAGGGCCACACCAAATCTCGTTATTTGAGCGACGTCACAGGTTTTGGGATCCGGGTCCACGGGAAGGAAGGAGAAAGGAGGAGGAGGGCCAAAAACCCCATCAAAAGATACAGTTACGGGATACCAATAATCATCCCAAAGGACAAACGTAACAGCCAAGCAAACCTGGATCCCGCGGGGTTCACAATCGAAAGTCCAAAAACCTAAGTACATTGCGATCGTATTGGCACTTGACAACGATTGGAGAAGTCAGCACGAAGATTGTTGATGAACAGAATACGTTCTGGGAGGGACTAATATGTCCCATCCAATTA
>Ga0179591_1372087_pt1 | contig 16529 bp, 31 predicted proteins | sample CZOMad2_1_08_16f_FD_182891 | JGI IMG/M metagenome (GOLD analysis project Ga0179591, IMG submission 182891) | Vadose zone soil fungal communities from Angelo Coast Range Reserve, California, USA - CZOMad2_1_08_16fungal (PacBio error correction) | ecosystem: Environmental > Terrestrial > Soil >...
CCTGGAGATTTCGGAGGAAGGCCACGTCCGCCTCGGAGACAACAGGGGGAAAGAAGCCGAAAAAGGGAGCTCTTTGATGATGTTCCTTCCAAAGCTGCGGCCAAAAGGAGGGAGCTAGAGCCGAAAGCGAAGGGACAAAGGAAAAAGAGGGGGAAAAAGTACCACAGCGCGGAGGGGAGATCCATAGCTCGAGGTGTCTCGGCTGCGGCCCCGGAGGGCACGCACCACCCCCCCAAGGTCCATCGGACCGCTAGCGCAAATGGAGGACTCCCTGCATGAAACAAGCGGGCCGTCAGGGGGTGTCCGCATCGATAGAAAAAAAGGGGGCCGGAAGCGATAGCAAGGGGGAAGAACTATAAAATCCTTCAGAAAGCAGCGTTTCTCAAAGGGGAAGTTGCGTCGACCAGAAGCAGTCCATCCCGCAGAAAAGAAGTCGGCCAGGTTTTGGAGAAAAGGGTTTTTGCCACTACAACTTAGCAAGAAACAAAGCCCCTCTACCCTTCCAAAACATTCTTCTTCGTAGAAAGGGGGCCTTCGTTGAGAAGGAGAGGTTGAGGATGGTGTGCAAGGAAGGGGGAGGGGAGTAAGGCCGCGAAGAGAAAAAGAAAGACTCTCACAAAACCAAAAAGAAAGGAAAAAATAGAGATATCTCGATGACGCTCGCGGAGAAATCACTTCAAGAGTGAAAGTAACCACCCTCAAACACGCGACTGCCTTAAGAGAGAAAACGTATACGAAGAAAGGGCAGGCGAGGCTAGGGGCCCGAGGAAAAGGGACAAAACGCGTTTGACGAACTCCACAAGGGGCACGGACTCTTGAGGGAAGATATGCATTGGGTGAAAAAAAAAGAAAAGAAGGTGGGTCTCCTTGGAACCGGGGAAGCCTTTTCGGGAATACCTCCAGTCGAAGGGAGAAAGAAAATTTACTGGAAAGGGCGAGAGAAAAGAATGACCTGGGAGAAAATCTAAAATCTTCTTTCCCGGGGAAAAAATTCGAAGAAGCCGGGAATTGGAGCACGGCGAGTATAGGAGACAACAGAGAGACCTCTGGAGACGTATTAATTGGGGGCTATTTTCAAGTCCGGGGCACACCGATGGTTGAAGGGTAAAAAGAGACAGAACAAAGAGGGGTTGGAGAATCCCTCCCAAGGAGAGGGAGGGGAAATCAACATCAGGGAGAGCGCCGCAGGGGGGTACGTTGTGGGGGAAAAGGGGACGTCTTACGAAGAAGAGCTAAACAAAAGAACTACGAGGAAACCTCAAGGGCGAAAAAAAACACGGAACCAAGGTGTTCTCTTTCCAACGACTGGGGGAAAATGTTGAAGGGAAAGGGGGGACCGGAGACGAGAGGTTTAGCGTGTTAAAAGTCAACCGGCCAACAGTCAAAGAGGAAATCGAAGATTACAAATCTTCAACGGGAAACGAAAGGAAAAAAAAGGGGGAAGAAAAGAAAAAGTGGGGCCCAAAGGAATGAAAAAAAGCACCAACAGGGATGAGGATCGCCCGCTGCAGCAAAAAAAAGGGGATTCGAAAAGGCCAAAAAAAAAAAAACAGGCCAGAATGGAAAATACATAAGAAAGACCGAGGGGTCTCCTTCAATCCTAAGCTCAAAAGTAAAAAAAAAGATTGACAAGAAGGGTGGTGGCCAAAGAGGGCCATCGAACTCAAAAAAGTTGGGAGGTTATTAGAAAAAAAAGATAAGATAGGGAATATATTAGTAGATAGAAAAAACGCCCGGATTAGAGGGCCGAAGGCCCAGGAAATTTTCAGAAGAGAGTTTGAGAAAAATTGTGAAAGTTGGGGGGACTCAAGGAAGAAAAACTCGAGAAAAGGGGGGGAAAAAGAAAAAAAAAAATTTCAAAAAAAAACGGGATTCACCTTTGGGGGGTCGGAGGAAGGTCTCTCAACCCGAGAAAAAAAAAAAACAGAGCCAATGCAAAGGGATGAAAAAGCACTCCGAAATTTGAAGAAGGGAGAAAAAGTGTCCGGTCAGTCCCCTGGGAAAAAAAATACATCGGACTGGGTGCACGGGGCTTTTTAGGGGACGGTAAATTAATTGTCAAGGGACGCGGCGGTAAGAAACTGGGAAGGGAAACGTCGAAAGCCGGAACCGAGGTACAGGAGGGAAAAGAAAACCGGGGGAAAAAAAAATGTCGGGGGAAGACCGTTTTTTAATCTGAATGCCCTCTCGAAAAAATCGGAGAAGGGATTTGTGACCAAACTGTAAAAAGCAATAACCAAAAAGCGAATAAGGCAAATTCCATAAAAGCACTGACGCATAAAAGAACCTTGAAAGCCTCAAGCAGCGGTGGGGAAAAAAAAAATCAGGGTTTGATAAAGAGTTCAGGAACTGCCAGGGGGGTAACTTCAAAGCAGTTAACGAAGGAAGGCGGCCATTAAAGGGGGAATCATCATCGGAAGAGCGAAAGAAGAAAAACACAAAAAAGACTTGAGAAAAGACTCCTGATAAAGCCGTCAAGATTAGAAAAGGGAGATTGGAACGCTACCCGAAAGAAGAAAAAAAATAAAGGACGACTACAGACCTCGAAAAGGGAAGAAAAAAGTCAAATTCGTAAAGATGGGGAGAAAGAATGAGGATCCTGCCTTCCTTAGAGACAGGATTGGACTGCTGCATGTGAAAGGAGAGAAAAAGAGGGTTCGGAGGGAACCGACGAGGTTAACAAACCTGAGAGACCACTCACAAAAAAAGGATATTGAGGGCAGACCGATACTCTCTTGGGGGACAACAAGCAGACTGAAAAACAAGGAAAAAAATCTTGCCTGCTTGTTGAAAAAAAAGTCAAAACTCTTCTGACACGGGGGCATGAAGGAAAAGGAAACCCACAACTTTTTTGAAGGCCAGGGTGGAAAAACAACGGAGGCGAATTCAGTGCCAGTGAGTGGTTAGTAGTTTGGGTGTGGGGGCGACCGCGCGAAAAATCTATAATGGGATCTAACCTATAAAGGAGATGCCTTACGTAAATTAGACAAAAACTTTGTAAAGAAAAGCTTAAATTCGTTGGTTGACAGGTGAAGAGACCTACCCGAAAACCCCTAAAGGGAGGCACAAGCCTCGCAATTTCAAGGGCCCAAAACACGAACGGAGCCAAACCACAAGCCCCGAAAAAACAAACTATCGCAGAGAGGAAAGAAAGAACAAAACACCTGAAAGAGGTAACGACAAATCAGACCCTAAAAAAAAAAGCTGAACCATACCGGGAACAAAACAGAAAAGGGAACATCAACTCAGATCATAACTTCGTGAACAAGCGGTCCAAGAAGAAGCCTAAGAAAGAAGAAAAGGAGGCCAACAAAAAAGACACGTAAAAGGCCAACGTGGGTGGGGGAGGAAGAAAAAAGGAAATTAGAAGAGGGCCGGTCTGAAAGGGAATCTCAGATGGGGAAGCAGTGATCTGCGGGGAGGAGGGCCTTAAAACAGGTGACAGAGCGATCGTGACTGTTAGGAGCGGGGATAGACAAAGCGGTGTGCTAGGGAGACAGGGAACGAGACCAACCCAAAGGGGGGCCTTTGGCTGACCGGGGGGTTTTTTACTGGGGTCGAAGAGGGGGATAGGATTAGCCCCACATATAAGGGGTGCAAGGACTCGAAAAGAAGGGCCCGAGGCAGAACAATTTTTTGGGTCCAGAGAGGATCAGATCGGAGCTGAAGAGAAGTGGTATCAATCTCAGCGAGAAGGTGAAAAGAAAAAAAGGGGACTAGACGGGGGAGAAGGGGTTGGACTTGTCTGTAGCTTTGCTTCAGGATTTTCTGGAAGAAACAAAAAGGCAAGAATGAGAAAAAGGGGGTCTTGAGAAGAAAGTAACCTCCCCAGAGAGAGGTTGAGGGGGTCCTAGGAGAAGGGGATCGGGGGAGGGCAACAAATCGGAGAACTCTGGGATCCCATGGCAGGCTCAGAGGGACACTGACCAATTTAGGGACGTCAAAAGGGGGGAGGAAGGGCTCCGGGGTTTAGGGAAAGAAGAAGCCCAATGGGTGGGGGAAAGAAGAAGGGTCCTGAATTGGGGCCCAACTTGATGGAAAAAAACTTGCTCGGGGTGAAGTGCCAGATTGAAACGTACAAGCAAAGCTCCCAAGATTGGACTTCAGAAAAAAAAGTAAATCGAGAGGATACGGTGCCCGGGGGCTTTCCGGGGGGATCGCAAAGAATCTTAGAAAGGAAGAGCTCTTCCCCAGAAAGAACAGATCTCGATCTACGTTTGAAGGAGCAAAAAGGGAAACACATTGGGGGTACCGAAAAAAAGATTCTGAAGTCCCGGGTTCAGATAAGAGGTTCAGTCACATGGGGGAGGAGGTCGACAAAATCAAAAAAAAACAACAGGGGGAAACCAAATAAAACTGAAAAAGAAAGAATGGGGGACCAAATCGTCTTCGACTTGTTTTAGGTGTCAAAAACAAACAACAGTCATGGAGGTACGAAAACGAAACAGACTTAAGAAAAAAAAAATACTGGAAGAGTAGTGTACGGGGGGTCCGAGGGGACAGGTTCCAAAAAGCAACTTGTGGTTCACCCCGGGGGAAGTGAGGGCGCCATCCCAGACATAGGAGGCCTAACAAAGGGCGGCCCTTTGTGTTTATTAGAAAGACGCTGGGTGTCAAAGCAAACTAAAAAGAGGGTATAAAAGCGCGCAGAAGAGGCTAGAAAACCACGCCTGGAAAACTATTGCCAAAAGAAAGGAGGCCTGAGAGGACTTGAAAGCTTGGTAGAATGAAAAGATCGAAAGAAAAAATCCGAGAGACATGACACCCTCATCGAGAACCGAAAAGGGGACCCAAAAATCGTTGAAAACAGGCGCTGCGGGGACCCCAACAGTTGGGGGGCCAGACGGGCAGGGGAAAGAAACTAAAAAAAAAAAATGGAAAAAGCCAAAAAAAGGGGCCCCACCGTCGCAACAAAAAGGGAGGGGGACTATTTAAGTTGGCAGGAGGGAGAGAGAAAAACCTGGGAAACCGGCAGAAACAGAGCTGGGGGGACGCGCGAAAAGTCGCTACTAACGCCAATGGTCTAAAAGAAAGGGGAAAAAAAAAAAGGGTAGTGGAGCCTGGGAAAAAAAAAACTCGCGTGAAATCCACCCTTTGCGATTCAACACCAAAAAAGGAAGATAGCGACGGGAGAAAAAAGGAGGAAAGGGGAATTTGGGGAAGAAGGGGGACGAACTCTGAACAAAGGGTTGACCAATCGGCAAAGGGGCGGGCACGCAAAGGAGGGGCAGAGAAAAGTATTAAGGTCAAAAACCTGTGAAACAAAAGCAACTAGGGAAAAAAGTCCGAGCAGAAAAAGGAACTAGACCTCCACCGCCAAGGAAACAAGAGAAAGAGGAAAAGAGGAAATTAGGGAAAGAGTAAAAAAAAAAAACAGAAGAGTTCTAAGATAGCAAAAAAAAAAAGATTCAAACGACAAAAGGGAAACCATCAGGGAGGGGGGGCCCAAAAAAAAACTCAAAAAATTGAACAAAGAGCGGCAAAAAGGCCAAACGAAAAAGTATGAAAGAAAAGGAGAGTGAAGAAATGAGAAGGGTTGATGAAACAGGCAAAAAGGAAAAAAAGACTGGAGTTAAAAAACGGGGAAGAGATTCAGTGGGAGGAAAGCGAGGGGGACCAGGAAAAAAGAAATTTTGTCGGTGGGGGCAGGGTGTTTGAGTGAAAAGGGAAAACGTGAAAAAAAAAGGGGTCCAGAGAAAAAACCCGGACAGCGGGCAAGCCTGTAAGACAAAAGAAATGGAAGCGTAGTGGAAACGGAAGCCTCCCTGTGACTCAAAATGAGTCTTTCAGCGGCGACATGATCGGTTATGAGATGACGAACCAACAAAGGTGTTTGGCCCCAGTGGAGCCTGGGGTGTTGCAGGGAGCCGGAGGGAAAAAAAAAAGCGTAGAAGGGCCTAAAAGTGGAGAGACCCAAAAACTGGAAGGGGGGGGCTGGAAAGCGTGAGAGGATACGCCAAAAAAAAAAGAAAAGTAGCTGGGGGGGGGGGTCTTCTGAAAGTTCTAAAAGAACATGAAGAGCAGGCCTGTAACAAAATCGAGGGGGCAGAGCGTTTCTGAAGAAAAGGTAATGAAAAGGGAGGTTTTTAGAGTAAATCGGCACCCTAGGATCGGGGGGGGTGGAAAAAAAAGATCCACAGAGACGCCCCCGAGAAGTTGGAAAAAGAAAAAGAAAAAAAAAAGAGGCCAGCTCATGAAACTGACCGTGAAGGAAACAAGTAGGACCGAATTCAAATTGATCAACGTGAAGGTCCAGCGTGAAAAAACTTGCCGAGCTGGGAACCACCTGGTACAAAAAGGGTTAAAGAAAAAGCCAAAAAAGTCCTGCCAGGGAGAACCAAAGAATTTCTGCACCATGAAGGGGGGAACCACGCGGGTAAAGGAAAGCTAAAGAAAGGGGCGCAGGAACGTTGGGAGAGTTGCATAGAAAGTGTGGCAGCGTCAGGAGACGGGAGGGAAAGGAAAAGAGCAAAAAAACATAAAAAAAAAAAATTTGCCAAGGAGCCAAACAAGAGGACACTATGGGAAAATGGCATCAAAGAAAGAAGAAAAAACAAAAGAGAACAAAAATGTGGGGAAACCAAAAGGGGGAAGGACAAAAGGGGCCTCTAAAAAACCGGACAAAAATGAGCAGCGGAACGATTAGCGTTGTGAGTTGCCCTGGGGTGGAAGGGTGGGCCGGAAAAAAAAAAAACGGAAAAAGATCAGGGGTCAGCCAAAAAAAGCCATTAAAAAAAAAAAAAAATTCCAGAAACTAATAACAAGAAGTTGCGATCCAGAAGTATGGAGAGTTCCTGGAACCCATCACACCAAAAGTGACTGGATCTCAGCTAAGGGGAACCTCAAAAAAAAGGAAAAGAAAACGGAAAAAAAATTTCAAAAAACACAAAGGGGGGGGCCGCGGAAAAAAAAAAAAGTTTTCAAAAAAGTGAGCATATGGGAAAAGAAAAGAATCGAAACAACGAGAGGGGAAACAGGCAAGGCGTTGGGGGAAGGGCGGAACAAGAAAACCGTGATGAAAGAAAAAAAGGGTGCAGGGTGAGTACATCACCAGGGGGAGGCACGAGGAACAGGAAAGGGGGATTCCAAGGGAGGGCTTGGAAAAAAACAGTGACGAGTAAAAAAAATGTTGTTAAGAGCAGAAAAATCAGAGGAAAGAAGGGGAGCATGGGGGGAAACATTGGGGAAAAAGAAAGAACAGTAAAGTCCGAGGTTGCCGGGAGATAAGGAAGATTGAAGGGAAGCTCCAAAAAAAAAAGACTCCAAAAGCTCGGAGGACAGAAAAACGTCCGGTCGATCTCAGGGAAAGGAAAACTTAAAACCAAGCCAAGGAGGGATCTGACAGAAAAAAAGAACTAAAGATTTTGAAAGCCTGGAATACGGAAAAAGCCGATATCGCAGAGAAGATAAGATCTTTAAAAGAGGGGTCCAAGGAAAAAAGCGAGAAAACAAGAAATCGCAAAAAGAGAAAAACAAAGAAAAGGGGTTGAACTCAAGGCGAAAGGAATAAAAGGCAAGGAGAAAAAGAAGGACACCTCAAAGAAAGGAAGTTCGAAAGTCCGAAAACGGACCCGAGGGGAACCCTGCACAAAGCGCTGACTTACGTGGCTCGTGAAAGGGGGGGGAAAAAAGGAGAAGGGGTGCACAAGGGAAATTTGCACAAAAAAAAATTGTCGAGTCCAAAAAAAGTAAGGAACACTAAAAAAAACTCGAGGGACAGGAAAAAAGGGACACAATCAAAAGCCCGGAAAAAAATCCAACGCGAAGCAGTCAGAAGTCTGAAAAAGAGAAAAACTAAACAACCAATTTTTTCAGCAAAAAAAAAAAAAATTTAAAAAAAAAGAACTCTGACGAGAAGGGGGGGAAACGAAAAAGTTAGACCTTGGGGGGACCCCCGCAAAGGGTCCGCGAAACGGGGTCAAGGGAAGGAAAAAGGTGAGAGGGGGGGCTGAAAAAAAGACTCCTGTGAGTATCGCGAAAAATTCGGCTACGGAAAAACGGGAAGAAGGAACCTAAAGAAAGTAAAAGAGTCAAGCAGAAAATTTAAGAAAAAGTCGATCGTGTTGAGGGAGGAGCCGGAAGGTCGTGATTCGAGAAGGCCAAGAGCAAGGATCAAATCAACAGGAACGCCAAAAGGGGAGACTCAGGGGGGGGGGGGAAGGAAGAAGGAAGTCAATCTGAACAACACGCCTAGAACGAGGAAAAAGGAACAAAGGGCGGAAAATCTTCGAAAGAAAAATTTGGAAAAGCGCCAAAACGATGGCAAGGAAAAACCGTTGGAGGGGGGGTTGAAAAAAAAACAAGACAAAAAGGAAAAAACACAGCCACTAAATCCTGATAAAAAAGAAAAGGAACGACCGCCTCAAAAAAAAAAAGGTGTCAAAAAGGAAGGATGTAAAAGAAAACCTAGAAAAAAAAAGACGGGATAAAAAAAGGGCAGAGCGGCAATAAAGGTGTCTGACAGAGTCAAAAAAAAACAGAAGTCCAAAGGGAGGGGGGGGGGACTAGGAAGGCCCAAGGGGTTAGCAAAAGATTCTCCCGAAAAAAAAACGAGGGGTGGGGAAGCTCATACCGGGGGGAAAGCCCGAAAGTTAAAAACACCAAGCGAGCCCCGGGAGGAGAAGGGGAATGATACCAGAGAAAAAAGGGGGCCAAGGAAAAAACTGTAAGGGTTATTTACGAAAAGGGGGGGGAACTAACTCAAGCTTTGAAAAGAACAGGGGGGATGTTGTATCGAGCCGTGGGGCCCTTGGGGGGGAAAAACCGCCGGGGGGTAAAATTCAAAAAAAAAAAAAAAAACCAATCGAGCAAACAAAAAAAAACCTTTCAAACCTCAACCGGGAAAAAGGGCCAGGGTCAATAGGGAACCAGGTAAACCGGAGGAGTCAGGACTCAGAGACCTCAGGGAAACCGGACCTCAAAAGAGAAAATGACCCTCAAAGGAAGGTGGGCTCAAAAATCGGAGGGAAAAAAAATTAATTTGAAGAAGGGGCCTGGAAATCTGAAAAAAAAAACGGACGGGGAGAAAAAAAAAAGGTGGGAAAAATTTGATATGAAGCGAGAAAAGACTAAGGGAATCGGAATGAAAAGCCAGACTTCGAAAAAAAGCTAAAGTTAACAAAAAAAAGAAAGTTTGAAAAAAAACAAGGGCCAAACTTAAAGACTCTTGAAGACCGCAAAGAGAAGAGGGAAAAAGAGAAAGTAAACTATCGCCGGGGTTGGAAAGGGAAATACCTAAGGGACTGAGAAGTGAGCAACCAGGTGCCTCCCAAAGGAGTCAAAATGGGGGAAAATGTAAGTTAGTTTTATTCGGGAACTGGGGGATAAAAGGGTGAAAGAAACGTCAAAATCAACGCTGACGGCGTAACCCTTGTGACGACGGATCCTCCGCTCCAGAGAGAAAGGGGAACACGGAAAACTACTCCAAACCGCTCGGGGGGAAGAGGGGGAAAAAAAAAGAAAGATCGCAAATGTGCGGAAAGATGCTGGACCGAAGCGGAAAACTCGTCTAAGGAACGTCGAAGAAAGACAATGGGGGAGAGACGCAGAACTTAAACCAAATCCCTTTAACCCAAGGGAGATTCAACGAGCGAATCTTTACCGGCAAAGAACACCTACGAATGAAATAACCAAACTGTCGAAGGGGGAACTGGGAACTAAAAAAAAAACAAAAATTCAATCAAAGGAACCAAAAAAAAGAAGACAAACACTATTGGGGAAAATTGAAGCTATATGAGGAAAGAGGACAAAAAAAAAAGGTATAATCACAAGGACTCACATCGACGCTCGGGAGAATCCAAGGGGAGGGCACGGCTCATAGAAAAGTTCAAAAACTTAAAGAGAAGTGAGAACCAAAGGGAAGGAACTAAGAGCCGAGGAGCAAAGAGGAGGCAGGGTATCAAAAAAATAAAGTGAAAGGGCAAAAGAACAGTCGGACGAAAAAAAAAAAACCGCGCTTGGTGTGTTGAGGTCACTAGGGGGGTGGACTGAAAAAAAAAAGAAAATGTCGTAAAAAAAGGAAGTCGGAAATTAAAAGTGGGGGAAATAAGGGGACCACTGAGGCCTAATAACCCAACAAAATACTACAGGCTATCCCAAAGGGGGGAAGAAGAAGACTTTTGGGGGAGATTTAAGACAAAAGGAAAAGAACACGATCAAAAAAAAAAAAACCTGTCCAAGGAGAACAGGATACAAATTAATTCAGGGGGGCAAAGCGAAGGACAATCAAAAACTGCGAAAGAAAAAGAGCCAGGAAGGGAGAGGAAAAAAATCGAAACTCGGGATTTCGTAGAGGCACCGGGGGGGGGGGGTAAGAGGGCTGATGAGTTGAACTCCCAGGTCTGGGAAAATCGGGATGAGGAGGGGAAGGCCGGTCAATCAGCAAGGGGAAAAACTAAAAGTTGGTTTCTGAAAAGAACGGGCGGGAACGCGAGGGGATATCACAGGGAGGTTGGAGAGTCAAAGGGCTAAAAAAAAAGGTGGGCATTCGGAAAAAAAAAGACCCAAAAATTTACAGGGAGAAGGGGGTACCTTGTAACCACGCGGGGGAAATCATAGTCGGAGGGGGAGAGGCCCCCACATCAGTTTTGGGAAATCGCCCTCAGGGGGAGCAAAAAAACCCCTATCTGGAAAAAAAGTATCCAAAGAAAAGTCGCTCGCCTAAGAAATCAGGGAGGGGATTGAAAAGAAATCAAGTTCTCTAAGAAAGGAAAAGGTTTCAACTAAAGGTCAAAAAAAAACTTCGGAAAAGGGAAATATAAACCAGGGGTCCACAAAAAAGAAATGCGCAAACAGGGGTTGCAAAACAAAAACGCTCCCTAAAGGGAAAAATAAAGCCAAGGGAATTTCTAAAAAACGCGGGGGGCACAAAAAACAAGATCAAGAAAGAGAAGATTAACAGAAATCATTTAAATAAAGAGTCAAGGGATACGGATCAGGAAAGAGGTGGGTGAAGGGGAAAAAATTTATTTGCCGAAAAGCTTAGTTGAAGAAAACGTGGGAATATAAAAACCTTTTAAACCTTTTGGGGAGGAAAAAACATTGGTAGACGAAGGGACCGAAGGGGAGAACGAGTTAAGGGGAGAACATTAAGAAAAATCTCGGGGGATCAACACCGCAGGCTTGGATCACAAAGAAGAGGGGGGTCACGAAAAAAAAGGAAAGGTCTGACAAAGGTCAAGGGGGGGGCCTTTGCGAGTCGCCAAAAAAAAAAGGTAAAAAAAATGCAAAAAAAAAAAATGAAGACAGGAAAAAGGTCGGGAGAAAGGAGGGGGAGAGAAAAGAAAAAAAAAAAAACGTGGGGGAAAAGATGTGGGCATAGAGGGAAAAACTCAAAAGGGTCAGGAAAGGGGGAGGGAGAGACTGTGGAAAAAGGTTCCGCAAAAAAAAAGAACGCGAACAAAAAAAAAAAAAAGTTCCCAATCGGAAGACACCGACCCCCATGAAAGGTACTAGGTTAAAACCCTGCTTTTCTGAAAAAGAAAAGGGAGGGAGCTGGGGGGGGTTATCAGATCAAAACTCGAAAACTGAATAGTAAAGAATAGAAAAAAGCTCCTGAAAAACCCAACTGACCAAAATCTCGGGACAAAAAGTTCTCTATGGGAAAAAAGTGGGAAAAAAATGCTTCTCCGAGGGGGGGAAAAAGTGGAAAGAAAAGGGTCCGAGAGACAATGTATCAAAACATAGGGCCAAAATTTTCAAGCACCACGGCGGAAGAAAAACGTTGATCGCAAAAAAAAAAGGGGGAGCGCCGAAGAAGAGGGAAAAAAGAAACGCGAAAGAAAAAAAAGCAGCAAAAAAGCTGAAAGATTTGTGAAAAAATTCGGTGGGCAAAAAGCAAGAAAAAAACTGAGAAAGAAGGAAAGACCGAAGGCCTCGGGTTTAACCACAACATGGAAAAATTCTGAAAGCAAGGGGGGGTCCCAAACAAACGAGAAAAGGGGAAACGAACGAAAGGGAAAACCGGGAAAAAAACATTCAAAAAAAAGAGAAAAAGACTTTAAAGGCCCAGCTCGGAGAGGGGGAAAAAAAGAGGGGATCCGGGGGATCGAAGAAAGGGGGTCGAAAAAACCTGCGGGGGGACGGGTGAAAAGTCCTGAAAGTAATCGTAAAGGCAAAAAAATTTGAAGTCCTATGGTCCCGACCGAGGGGGAGAGACTAAAAACCACAAAAGCCTTAAAAATCCGCAATGGAAAAAAAGGAATTAGATTCGTTAAGATCACTACAAGGGAGAAGCCTGCAAAGGGGGTTCGAAAAGGCTCAGAAAAGAAAAATTTAAAGGGAGCCCACTGAAGGGGAAAATTAAAAAAATAATAGCAAAATTGAAGAACTAAATGGGGAAATTGAAAAAAAAAAAAGGTGGTAAAAACGAAAAAAACCACTTAAGAAAGTGGGAGGAGACACTGCAGGAAAATTAAAACAAAAAAGAAAAAGAAACTGTGAAAATAGAAGGGGATTATCTCGGAGAAAAAAAGAATCGGAGAAAAGGACTCCTTGAAAGGAAAATTGAACTCTAAAAATTAAACTAAAAAAAAGGTAAAAGAGAAAAAGAGAAACCGAAAAGGATCAACCGGCGGCGAGGTTATAGAAAAAAAACTGGTGGGATCAGTGCCCTCAGAAAAGGAAAAGGGAAAACTTGCAAAAAAAAAGGAGGGGGATTATCACCTGAGAAAAAGGAACTTTCAGGAATTATCTCGGGGGGTCATATAAGGACTAAGCGGTGTCCAAGTGGGGGTCAGGAGTGGGTAGTTGGGGAAAGGGGGTTGGGGGGATTGAGAAAAAGCTACTTTGGTAAAAAAATTGACACTGAAGGCAAAACCAAAAACAAGGGAAGGGGGGGGGGGGAGTAACTCCCGAGTTTAAGAATTAGGAAATAAAAAAATGGATGAGAGTCAGGAGAAGAGAAATTGGGTGAAGGGATGACGTCGAATTATCCAAAAGAAAATCCCAGGTGGTAAAAAACCGGGTTAGACTCGGGAGGAAAAGCCAGGCTTAAAAAAAAATCTGAGTGAGAGGCGATCAAAAGAAAAGATCCCAATCCGAAAAGAGAAATATAGGGTAAGGGAGGACTCGGAAGGAGGGTCTCACCGGAAGGTGATCAAGGGGAAAAAAAGAAAAAATCTTTGGGGACAATGAGCGGGGGTAAGGGTGGTCAATCGGTCGGTAATGACACAAAGGGTTTTAAGAGGAGGGGGGGAAAAAATCGGGAAAAAAAAGGATGGCAGGGTGTGGGTCGCCTGGTCCAAATAACGCCAAAAAAAAATAGCATTAAAAAAAAGGCACAAAGGAAAGTGGCAGAACAAAAGGGGGTTAATTATAAAAAGATTCAAAAAAACGATGCAAAAGATGAAGAAGGGACCGAGACGTAGTGGCAGCGTGCGACATGAGAAAAAACGTGTCAAAAAAGCAGAAACAGGCCAGAAAAGGATTCGGAAAAAAAAAGGGAGGTTAAAACCCCTCACGCAGAAAAACCTGGGGTTTAGATGGAAACGAAAAGAGAAGGGTCAAGCGGGGAGCCAACAAGCGAGTGGAATGAACTGGGGAAAAATTGGGGGGTCCCAGTCAAAGGTTCGAAAAGCAGCCAAAAAATCTTAAATGGAAAACAAGCGGCCCGAAAAAACAAACGTAAAAATAAAAAATTCGGGTTGCAACAGCGAAGACGTGTGGGACAGAGAAAGGAAAAAAGAAAAGGAAAGAGATGATTTTACCCCGGAAAAAAGAGATAAACCAACGTGGGACCTGAAAAAAAAGTTAGACAAAAAGGAAAGAAAAGAGTGATGGGATTCTCGAGTGAGGGGGGTGGGCAACACTAGTCAGGGGGGAAGGCTCGCTCGATAAGGGGGTAAATCGAAGGGCGGAAAAAAGTGCTACCCATAAAGGGAATCAAAAAAGAAATAACACTCGAAAAAGGGGCATTTTTCAATAGAAAAAGGGCCGAGTTAGGACCATGCACTGGTCGAAAAATAAAAAAAAAAATCATGTTGAGGGAAAAGGGACAACGAAGGATCCTCCGGTCTACTAGATTGAACAAAAAACCACCCAGCTCTGGGGTCTGACTCAAAATCGGTTGAATAGGAAAAGGAGGAAAAACCTCAGGGACTGAGAGAAAAAAAGCGCCTGGGGAAAAGCTTTTTCGAAAAAGAAAAAGTGTTCGAAAGGGCAAAATAAGGGGAGGAAGCGGAAATTTTAAAAACCTGAACGCGTCATCCGTGGAAAAAAAAAAACATCTGGGATAAAGTGTGCATGGGGGAAACTATGAAAGGAGGGTTCCGAAAAAAGAAATACGAGGGGTCAAAGCAAGGGGTTTGAGTTTCAAAACAGGCAATGGACCGGGAAGCAGGTTAGCAACTGGGAGGGCGATAGCAAGATCTCCCAACGAAGAGAAAAACTGGCGTCCTCGGCGAGTTAGAAAAAAAAAGAGCTAACTGGCAAAGAGTAAGAGAAATCTGCAAGAACTCCAGCAAAAAAGTCTAAAGGTGTGATCATGAGAAGAGGTGCCAGGAAAAAAGGAACTGGGCGGGAAGAGCAAAGTAGGACCTCAGAGGTGGTAGTAAAGAAAAACCAGCCGCAGAACGTTGTCACAGAAAAAAGTAAATTGGGAGGGCAGGGGAAAAAGGCTCAGAACGGAAAAAGCGGTGAAAAAAACCGAGTCAAAAAAAAAAACTCAAGTCACGGAAAGAAAAAGGGAGAAAAGGGGGTTAAAAAAATCTACAAGAAAAATAGCGAGATTTCGGCCGGGGGCCAGCGGAAAGGGGCTCCGTTTGAGGGTGGCAAGAAGGGGAAAACACTAGAGGAACAAGCTCCAGAATCAGAAAAGACAACAGGAAGATCTACAAAAAGGACTACACGGGAAAAGTAAGGGAACGGAACTCAAAAATCCAACACGAGAACCAACAGAGAAGGAAAGGGAGAGACAGGAAGGGAAGCACAAACAGGTTTTCTAACCAGTCCGGACGAAACGTATTGAATAAAAAAAAAACTTGGGTCCAAAACACTCGGAAAGGGGAACGAAAAAAAATGGGGAAAGAAGTCTAAGTTCCACAAAAAAAAAAAAATTTAACTCCTAAAACTACGGGGGAACCCGAAGTCTGGGGGAATTCATCTAGCTTCAAACTGCGCGACCAAGACTAGAAACCTAAAAGGTCAAAAAGAGAAAACCAAAAAAAGGCTTTGATTGCTCAAAAAAAAAAAAAAAGGTTCAGTCGGAAACGGATTGCGGAGAATCAGAAAAGAACGAAGCCGGGGAGCCAAACGTTAGAACACTGGGAAGCTGTAAGAAGAGAGAAATACGAGGAAAACGCCTATTAAGAAGAGAAAAAACCCTGACAACCGGTTTTCCCAAACAAGGTGGGGGGAAAAAAAAAGAAGGAAAGGGATTGAGAAGAATTTAAGGGGTGAGAAAAAACACACCCGAACAATAGTATCAAAAAAATCAAGGGGCCGACCAGAAGAGAGAAAAACGGAAGCCCCTCTTGAAAATCGTGGAAAAAAAAAGTGGGGGGAGAACTGCCACTGCTCAATAAAGGACGTGCAAAAGGAGGTCGGGAAGCCGTGCAAAAAGAAAGAGGCAAAAAAGGGACACTAGCTCTGGGAATAAAGAAGGAAAAAAAAAAGGGAAGGAAACGAAAAAAAGCAGGAAGGGGTCTCAGGTAGCTGGGGAAAGGCTGCAATGTTCTAGGGGAGTGGCTAAGGGACTCGAGACCTTGGGGTAGGAGAAGAAAAATGCCGGAACAGACAAAAAAGTGCTGTCCTTGAGGGGGGGGGGGAGAGGAGTCCAGCCACGATCCGAAATGACCGTACCGAGGAGCACTCTTTTCGAGGAGCTGGCCAGGGGGGTGGGAAAAGGGGCCCAAATGCACCCCCAAGACGATCGGGGCCGTCGCACTTAAGGGAAAAGCGGACGAGGAACCCCACCCAGGTGAATTTTCCCAAAAGCATCGTCCAAAAAAAGCAGTGGAACGGAAAGAAATACAAGAGAAAATCCTCAAAGAGACGCGGGGAATTTAAGTAGATGAGAAAAAAGAAAACAAAAGGGGATCCAAGAAAAAAAAAAGACTTCAAAATTGGATCACCGAAAATAAAAAAAAAAAACATGGGGAGCCGGTGAAATGCAGAGAGGCTTGGGAAAAATTGTGGGGGTTGATGCCGGGACGCCCAAAAAAAACTGTAAAAGGGGAAAAGCTGCGAGGGGATCTACGGGAGAAAATTTTGGAAAAAAAAAAACGCCACGGAAAGTACTGGGGAAAAAAAAAAAAAAAAGCGCAATGCAAAAGTCTAAAAGGGGTCCGGAAAACAAAGGGGAAGACCTATGAAAAACTGAACTTGGAAAGCTGTGGGAAAGGGTCACTTGGGCCCGAGGGAGAGGGGAAGGGCCAGGTTGGAGGAACGAAACCGAAAAAAAAAAAACTCCAAAGAGCAAAAAACAATTGGAGAATAGGTCAATCGAAGGGGAAATTCAATGATCAGATGAAAAGCCAGTCAGAAAAAAGACCAGTCCAAGTGAAAACCTAAAATGGAGGGATTAACTCCGG
>Ga0179591_1358050_pt1 | contig 16527 bp, 16 predicted proteins | sample CZOMad2_1_08_16f_FD_182891 | JGI IMG/M metagenome (GOLD analysis project Ga0179591, IMG submission 182891) | Vadose zone soil fungal communities from Angelo Coast Range Reserve, California, USA - CZOMad2_1_08_16fungal (PacBio error correction) | ecosystem: Environmental > Terrestrial > Soil >...
CATAAGACGGCCGTCCGAACTGGCCCTAACTCTGATAAATGAAACCTAGTCATCTTCAGGGCATGGTTCAAAACCCAACGAGGGGGGAATGACGATCGCGGGAAAATAAGTCTCTGCCCGGAAATCCTCACTACAAAGGAGGGTCCGCGCCGGGCGAAACTCCGGCCTAGGAGGCCGCCCGTCAAGCAGGAGAGCTATCTACTAGACCGCGCAGAAAGAAAGGACGTTCGAGAAAAAAGAGTCGGGTACAACCAAGGGGGGGACGCGTTGAGAGCAACGAAAGACATGCTCCAAATGGAGGACGGGGAAAGGGAGGGAGGGCGGAGGGGATGTTCAAAAAAATGTCAGGACACGCTCCGAACGCACAGGTCGGGAGGGAAACGCACGGGAAAGGAAAAAAATGGCACCGAAGTCAAGAAAAAAAGGATGCAGTTTCGTGCCGTGCCCTGAGCTTCTCGACGCCAGGGAGGGATCACTGGCCGAAAGTGACCGGCGACCAGCCGGAAAAGCCGTCTCGTCCCCAAACAAGAGGGGGGAGGGAGCCACACGCTCGGCACGATCCCGTAAAGGGCGTCAGAGAACAACCTACCACGCGCCAATTGTACCAGGTCGTTGAGGTCCTGAGAAAAAAAGAGGACCGCGGATGGCCAGGCGGGGGAGAAGGGTGAGAAGTGGGCAGGGAGAGGGATCAAATGCTTAAAGGATCAACATTACCGGAGAAATCTTCTTTCTAGAAAAGAAAAGGTCTTCCCGGCAGTCGAGGAAAGAAGTGCGGGTGCCTGTTAAGGGGGGGGAAGGCGAGAGGAAAGATGACTCAACAACCAAAGGAGAAAGTATGTAAGAGAGGCACCTGGGAATCTCCACCTGCAAGGAAAGACTGGCGCATGAGGGGCCCATTTGAAGCGGTCGAGCAAAAAAAATGGCGAAGGGCCTTTGACTTCAGATATAAATACATGGGAAGGGAAAAAAAAATACGAACACGAGTGCACGGCCACGAAGCGGTCAGGCTGATCAAAAAAGTCACACCGACCCTGGAAGAGGAGAGGAGGGGCGAGGGCCCAAGGAGGGGGGGAAATAAGGGGGGCGGGTGGGGGGGAGTAAGGCCAACCATAACTTGGCACAGTAGAATACAGTTGCTCGGGGCCATTGTTGAAGGGGAAGGTAAAGAAAGGGAGAAGCAAACTTCTGACTAGGAGAGGGAAGGAAACCGGCAAGAAAAGGGGGAAGTAATGTTCAGAGACAGTGGGAAATCCTTTCGGCGTGGGGGGGGTCCGTTAAGAGAGGGAGAGACGCGGGATACAAGAAACATCTCTACAGCGGGAAAAGCGAGGGGCGGGGGAAGGTGGAAGAACGTCGGGAGATAAAACTAGTTAAAGTGGGAACCGGGTTAGTTTAGGTAAACCTCAGTGGTAAATCTCCTAGGGAGGGAGGGAGATATCGGCCTGACGAACTAACTAGTCCTAACGGGAGTCAGATACGGATGGAGGGAGTTAGGGGGGCCTACGAAAAGAAAAAGTACGAAGGGGGGACCCTTATAGAAGAAAAGAGGGGTTTGGCAGTTAACATGCCACAAGCTGCACCCTGTCTGAAAGTTGAAAGAAAGGGTGGGAAGGACCGGCGTCGGAGGAGGAAAAGGTCGCGTTCGCACCAAAAAAAACGAGCCACGAAGCCTTTCTACCTTGATGCGGGCAAGGGAAGGTAACAAGGGAAAAAAAAAGGTGGGAAACATGGTTTGAAAGAGACCCTCTTGAAAAGAAAAAAAAAGACTTATCCTTGAGAGGGGATGATCATACAAGAGCTAAGGGTAGACAAGCGAATGGTGTGAACATGCAGCGAGAGGAGAAGGAGGCATCATGCACTAAAGGTCGGCTTGACGTCTTAATAACAAATGACCCTAGGAAAGCGAGATAAGCAGTCGACCGAAGTACTCTAAAAAGAGATCGGGTAGAAGAAGGAAGAATGACAACTACTTGCAGAGAGCATTAAAAGGGAGCGCCCGGCATTTTTTTCAGGCTGACCAGGGTCAACACGACCTAACGGGGGCTGGGGAACCTCGTCGCAAAGAAAGGCCGGACCGGAAAGGGGGGACCTCCGTTGGGGGAAAGGACGTGGAAAACTCACCAATAAGAGGCCTTGATGGGGGGAAAAAACCGGTTTTGGTCCCTCTTCCTGAACGACGGTACGTCGCTGAAGCAAGCAAACCACAGGGGGATCGGGGATGTTGCCAACCCTAAGGAAAAGAAAGAGTCGTGTGTCGCCATTAGGAGAGGGGTTGGAAGCGGGGAAGAAATTACTTCCAAAGACGACTAACTCAAGGGGTGATTTGTAGAGACGAAGCGGCCAAAAAGTTCATACCTGCGGGGTACCCAAAAAGTTGGCACTCCCGGGCCCTCGTTCGTCTTGCGTCAAGGTCGACTTTCGGGAGGGCAAGCTGTTCTAGATGGAGTGATAATACAAACGTTCAAAAACAGAGGTACAAGGGAGGACCGCCGACGATCAGGACTGCTACGAAGCCTCTGGTAGAGGAACTGTGGCCTACGACGGACGACAACGGTTCAACAGAGGGGGACGAAAGACAGCACCCGAAAAGGAAAGGCACTCGTCCTCCGTCTCGAATAAGAAAGAAGAAATCAGACATCTACGGAGACTAAAGTGGAGTCACAAGGGAAAACGTTGAACTTCCTTTCGAAAAGACCCCCGGTAGGGGGAACCTCAGACAAGAAAAGAACACGAGACAGCAAAAAACGTAAAGGAAAGTAGTGGAAGAGGGGGGGGGCGCCCTACCTCGTAGGAGAGGGTCGTTCTACTCCACGGCATATAAAGTAACCCTTGGCTAGGGAAGGAGACTCCGCTCGAAGAGGAGCGAGCCGGCCAGGGATAGCCACCAGTGGGAAAAAAAAAAAAAAGACGAGGGCAAGACTCTTCAAGGGAGGGCGGAGAAAAGAACATCGAGGCGGGGTCGGCCAAAAAAGCAAACGAAGGACGTCGACCCCGGAAAATCCAGCATGGTTACTGTGCAAGGTAAGGCAAGATCACCGTGGGTACGGGGACCAAAAAAATCCGGCCAATCCTATCTGTGAACATAAAGGAAGAAAGGGAGCACGACAGAAAAAGGGGAATGGAAGGTCGATCTCTTTCTACTTCGTCCAGAAAATGTCGAAAATCAGCGGCCATGGCCCTACGAAAAGAGGCACGACGTACACAGGGAAAAAAAAAAAAAAAAATGGTCGACCTATCACGGGGGGAGAGATATCACAAAACCGGAGGGGAAGGAAAAGAAAAAAGAGACCAAGTGACCGGGTAGAAAGCGAGAGAGGTCGGGGTTGCCGCTATCCAGGTGATCGGGTTTCAGGATTGCAGGGAGGCTCCAGATCTGTGGAGAAGAACCACGCCCGCCGCCGACAAAGAAAAAGGGGAGAAGGAGGACGGAACCACTTGGGAGGAAGGGAGATCAGAGTACGGGGGAGGAAGGAGGGGCGACGTAGACGCGAGCCGAAGGGCAAGACAAAAACATCCGGCTGAACTTCCTCAAGGGTTCACCGTCTCACATCGCCTGCCCACAGAAAGGTCACGCCTATAAAGGACTAACCGAAGACGGTGTATAAGACAGAAAATGAACTCTGGTCATCTCTCGGGGGAAAAGGGGGCGCGTCCTTTAAGGCAGAAAAAATAAGTCTAAGTAAGGCTAAAGAAGGACGAGCAGGGTACCTAGGGTGATCTGCACCGAATTCGTACCCCCGATCTCCGACAGAGAGGGGCAAGCGAGGCCCCCACAAAGGTGAACTCAGGGCACTTCAACAACTGGAAGCACTGAGAGGGGGGAGGGGATGCCTCATCTGCAGGAAAAAACGGAGGGGACCACGACCGGGTTCATGAATACGCAAGAAGGGATCCATCGGGAGGGGGTTTACGCCACACGTTAAAGAATGGAAAAAGGAGGGAGGTTGCTTATATAGAAAGGGAGGGAAAGATCGCAAAGGTGCTTCGGAGAATTCGCAAATTCCAGATGGTGTCCAAGGAATTTAGGGTTCCAACATTCCGCAGTTAAAACAAAACGCGGTCGAGCTAGAGGAGAAGCCGCGTCGCAAGAAAGGGAACACTCGGTGAGCTTGTCTTTCCTGGAACTCATTTCATCTATAAATGCAGGTTCAGGGAACATACCTTCTTAGCAGGGGGGGGCGCCGCGACTTCTAACTCCAAAAAATCAAAGAGCAAAAGTAGTCTTCTACCCGCTGGCAGCGAAGTGAGGCGAAGGGGAAGCCGCGTCGCCGCTAAAAAAAAAAACTCCCCGTGTAGAGCCCCAGGGGTTCCTCCGCCCGGAAAGAGAAGAGTCCGACAAAAAGGAATCCTTCAGGAACAAAGAAAGGTCGAAATGGATGTGCCCCTATAGGCAAAATCCAAGAGATTCTGTTTTTCGTGAGGGAGGAGGAAGGACCAAGGGAAAAAAAAAAAAAGGAAGGGAGGTCCCAGTTCAGAAGGGGAGAGGCGCTGGGGATTGAACGACGGAAAAAAGGCGCCGTCGAGTAAGGGATCCGGTCAATAAGACGACTACGAATGGGTTCAATTAGGAGTCCGGGTAACGATGCGCCCTAACAAAAAAGTGGTGGGAAAAGACTAGAGGGTGAAAGAAGGCTTACGTGCCGGAGATGTCAGATCTATTTCAAACCGATGAAAGTTGAGCTAGGAAGCATCACGGGGCAGCAGGAAACTCAGGAGAAGGTCATCCGCTATGATCGAAGAGGGAGAGACGTGAGAAAGAAAGACTTCTACGCAAAGATCAAAAGAGCAAGTGATACCATGAAGTGCAAAGGGGGAGATTGAAGAACACGATCTCCATGTCTCAAAAAAAAAAAAGACGGGAGTCAACGAAGGGACAATCCAAAAAAAGGGGGAAACTTACGGAATGGGGCGGAACGGGGGAGGATTGTTTCTCCCACGTTCGATAGAAGAACACGCGTTGGGTTACTAATCCAAAGCGCACGACAAGAGGGAAAGAGGAGTAAAGTTCAGACAAAACACTATTCGGACGGGTAGCCGGCGACGCTCCAGGAAAAGGGAAAATTAAACGGACTCAAGCCCTGCATTCGCCAGGGAAGAGAAACTATCTACCTACTACCGGGAAGCCTGAGTTCCAACTTCTAAAATCTCTGAAGTCGCGCCCGAAAAGAAAAACGAAATCAGGAGGCTTCGAGAAAGAGGGCTTTCCCCATGGCCCTCTGGGGCAGAGAAAAAAGAAGAACAATGAGCGGCATCTAGCCAAGAGGCGCTTGATCGCTGGTGAATAAAAAAGCGTCTAACGGGACGGACAAGGACCAGCTCCTACAAAAAAGAAGGGAAAGAAAGTATTTCCCTCAGGAAAGGAGACGGAGGCTTTCCGGTCGCCATCGGAGAGAAATAAATACAGGGCCTTGGGCAACGGCGTACGCAGAAAAAAAACCGTGAAAGGGAAGACAATGGCCTATAACCTGTAGAAAAAAGAGAAATCCAGCCCTAGGGGAAGGTATAAACCGACTCAGCGAACGACCAACGGAACAGGAACTCTAAATAAGAAAGGGGGAAACGACGCCACTGGGGGTCGGTCGTGGAAGTTGCACGGTATCGTCACCTCTGGAGGAGGGCGAGTGTTCGGTGAAAATAAGGGGCATTTAGGGAGAAGAGGAAGTAATATCAGGCCGGAGAACATCGTCAGTACGCTAAGGGACACAATGTAAGGAGGCATATGCCGGCCAAAATGAAGGGCAGAGGAGATCACCAACAACAACGGGAGGGGAGGAAAGAAAGTGCAGCACCGTCACGCAAGCAACCAGCATCACAGGAAATGCCGTGCCATGGGGGACTCTTAGACTTGGAGGGAAAGGTAAGATGGATATGAAAGGCTATTATCTACTCCCTCAAAAGTCCGCAACAGCGAAAAGATTCATTACAAAAAAGCAACTGTCAGGGGGGGGTCGAAATAAAGAAAAAGTCACGACAGGAACCCCTTCGGGCGAAGGTACATTTTAGTATTCAGGAAAAGCAAAAAAAGGACTTCGAAAAGAATTTTTTCTAAAAGGAAAAAGAGGGCGTGCGGAATGAAGGGGAGAGAGGGGGAAATGTCCGTCCAGGGGCGGAAAAAGAAATGTGGAGTCATTCTCCTTTTAAGAACGAGGAGAGAAGCTCCGCAGGACGAAAGCAGCAAGCAGAACGTCGACTCTAGGGGGAATGGGAAGGGGAGATGGGGTCGGAGATGTGCGGCGAGAGGCGACGCTTTTAATTCAATCAAAGCTCCCTCTCGATACCAGATAACTAGGGGCGAGCAAAGGTCGCAGAAGGTTGTCTGAAAATAGAAAAGGGGGGGGGCCAGGGCGTCCGGAACACTCCTTTTCAAGGAAGAAAGCGGGCGCAGTGGTCTATCGATATCATCTAAGAAAGGTACCCGGCCCCTAAGTAGTCAAGTCAAGAGCGGGCAGACGGTCTGAGGGAGCGAAGGGCTCGAATGGGGGAGAGAAAAATAAATTCCTCTCTAAAAAACAACCATCGTGTTGGAACGGGAACCTTAACCACAACTGAAAGCGGGCGGGCAGGGCAGAGAAAAAGAAAAAAATCGACTTCGGACCAGGAGGAGGTGGAGAACACCGAGAGGGAAAAATCTAACTTCAGGGATAAACACGTTTTCTTTTCCGGGAAGGAAGAAACCGCCGTAAGACGTTGCGGAAGGACCGGGGAGCCATTACAAAAATTTCATGTCTTTTGAGAAAACTTAGAGGGACGAGGGATTCTATTATCACAAAATTCAATACGGGGTAGATAAAAAGGGGGATGGAGGAGAAAAAAAAAGCGACGGCTGACGGAGAGAAAAACTGCCAGAAAAAAACTAGATGCAAGTCGGAAGACCACCTGAGAAGAGTAAGGTGAACGAGATCGCACAAACCGGCCGCCCTAAGAAACTTAGATTCGGCAAAAAACAGCGGCATGGTCAGGCTTTAGTTGCACCACGAAGACGCCACTCCGTCTGGGAATTGAAAAAGGGACGGAGTTAAGGAAGGGGGGGGGGACCGAGAAAGAAAGAACCCGTTTGGTCCGCCGGTGACCTCCCGGAGAGTATTTTAATTTTGACCGTGCCTAAAAATCCATCTGAAACAGGAGGTTCCGCACGAAAGGAAAACCGAAGTGGTCCTCTGATGTGAACAGGGAAAAAAAAAAAAGGGCCAAAACCACGGAGAGTTGGGCGCAAGGAGGAGAGGGAGGGCTGCGCAGAGAAGAAGGCCGCGGGCAGAACTGTAAGAAGACATGTATGGGGAAGCGAGTGCGACGCGGGAACTCGACAATATTCTTGTAGAGGCCAGCGGGTGTCCATAGGGGGAAATTGAAAGAAGGCCGTGGGGGAGGTCAGGGCTGATGTAGAAGGAGCCAGGGGGGGCCTACTCCCTTCGGTCATAAAACTCAGGCGATTCTAACACGCACGACTTCGGGGGAAACTCGTGCTGCAGACGATCTACTATCGACAGAAAGGAGGAAGAAACCGGGGGAGGGAAACGTTGCCCGGCCCGGCCGCACAACTCATATAGAGGTGCCAATAAGAAATAAGGAGTCCCGCCTTAGAAACCGAAAAGAAAGATATCAGACCCTAACGCATAGGAAAGAGATACTTTGGGTGGGAGGGAAAAACACCGTACAGCTGTGCAACATTAAAGTTTCTACCCACGGCAAAAGAGGGGGGGGACGGGGAAAAAGACTGAGTACACAAAAATAAAGAGAAGATAACCGAAAAGGGCCAACGGATTGGGCAGGTTGGGGGAAGGAGAAGGAGAATATAGACAGGGTCGGGAGCGGATCTTTGCAAACTAATGCAGAGTCAAATTATTAACTCGGGCGCGACTGCGGCGCGAGAAAAGAAAGGACTTAAACCCGGGGGGGACAGATCGTCTGCACATCTCTCTGGAGGGGAGATCATCACCCCGCTACTTCAAATTTCGAAATACTTCCCTAAGGGAGTCGTAGCCGAAGGGGGCAATGCATGTATTTGCAAAGTAAGGCAGCAACAGGAAATCGTTGGGGGACGGAAAAAAGAAAAAGCTAAAAAATCAACTCTGCAGGGAGCTCGCCTTAAAAACAAAGGTCAGCGGCTCAACAAAACTAACTATCTAAAAGTCGGAGCGTCTTTCTCTGTAGGGCCAGGGAGGGGAAAAAAAAAAAGGGAGGGCAGTGAAGAAAGCCCTCGAAAAGAAACACCTCATTAAAAACCCACGAGCAACGATCTTCTGGTAGGACAGAGGAAAACGTGCTAAAACAAAAGGAGATTGATTGAAGATAGAAACAAAAAAGAAAAGACAACTCGGAAGCTCAGGTGTCCTTAGGGGGGTAAGAGGAAAGGAGGCGAACCGTTGAAGCGAACGTGGCGACCCAAATAGAAGGAAGTTCTCCCACGGGAGACTTCTCCGATGGGCCAGTAGTGGAGTACGCTGGAAAATGCGGAGAACTGAGTCATTAGGACTGACGCACGGGCGGGGGGAAGGACAAAAGAGTCGATAATGGACGGCTCAAAGAACCTTCGAAAAGCTGGAAAAACTGGCGGCCGTGTGGAAGAGAAAAGTACTGCTAAAAAACGCCTACGGCGGTGCGATGTCTAACTCTACCATCGAGAGCGCGCCTTTTAAACATGGCTCAAAAGCCTGGGGAATTAGACCCCTGAAGGAGCAAAGTCTGTCATCACGGAAGAACCGGGAATCGGAGATCACAGGGAAAGACCTACCGAGCCTACTAGCGGGAGCGTCGTCCCAAAAAAGAGCCCAAAACGGGTCGTTCCGGGAGCTTATCATGGTACAGAGGGAGGGAAAGATGGCCCAGCTGGGGGTCAAAGATAAGCTTGAAATTGAAAAAGGAAGAGAAGTCATAGGCCAAGGGGAGGGGAGGCTTCTGATATAGAAGAAATCTAGACAAGGCAGGAAAGAGGATTGCAGAAAAGAGGATCTGGGTAAAAAGAGGGTCCGGCGGAACCACCATTCTTCTGGAGGCAGAGGGGAGTAAGAAAGTTCACGAGCGGTTCAGGGGGCTGCGATACTGAGAGAAATTGGGTAATGCACGGTGTAGTCAAAGTAAAAGATTGCTTGACCAATTCTTATCCAATGTTCAGGAGAAGGAAGCCAACCGGAAGGGCCACTGGAAAAAGAACTATTTAGGGCTGGAACCCGATCAAGCCTTCCTCGCGGGGTCACCACGGAAGAATCGCCCACCACAGGGGAAAAAACCCGTTGATGTGGTGCGGGAAGAGGAAGGGAATTACTTCGATAGAGGGGGGGACCAACAGATCCTCCTGTAAACTAGAGGGTCAACTTCTGTGTGACAGGGGGGGGGGCACATCCAGAGAAAACACGAAAAAGGGGCGGGGTCGTCAAAAAAAGACTTACCCTGTGACACAAGGGAAGGGGAAAAAAGGGCAAAGGGAAAAAAGAAAAATACACGCATCTTGGTAGGGAAACGAAAAAAAACCGGCAATGCGATTTCAGCTCCTTTCCCCGGAAGCCTACGACGACTGGGTCCCCAAGAAAAAAAGACGCGGGAGAATTGGCCAGCCCTGCAGACATAGGCGGAGAGGGGTACCATCGAGAGGGAAGGAGGGCTTACTGGTCGTAGGAGCGACACCGTCGATTTGGACACGACTAGCTGGAGGAGCGAAGGGCACTCTCTGGTAAAGAAGGGAGGAGGGAGTAACAACTTCCAACAGAGGGGAAGGGAGCGAACGCGTGCGGGACCCTTGAGCAGACTCGAGCGCCTCAGCAAGACGGAAAACCTGCGAGCCAGGGGGGGAAAAGCTACGCCAGGGAGGATGAAGACGGACAGACCGGGCACCGGGCGGTCTGGCGCACGTGTAAATTTAAAAAGACCATGACTCAAAGAGAACCTGGTAAGGAAAAAAACAGGGGGGATGCCCAGAGAATGTAGCGCGACACAGCCGCACAGGTCCATCTCGTCAACCAATTCCAGGGCATCTGCAGAGGGGAAGGTTCACACACCAAAATCGCGGATTCCATCAGGAATGTAGCATGAAGTCACGAGGGGAAGCCCCAGTCTACGGAAGCCTGATACATACAAATAAGTAAGCGACGGAAAAATCGGGCACAAAATCTCAGGCTAGAAATGGAGAACCCAGAGGGGAAATACCGGTCGTTCTAACAAGAACATCGCGGTCCGGGCAAAAAAAAAGGGGACAAAAACGAGACCCAAACCAGATCCAAGGACTCGCCAACTCCATCCTAGAGCGGGATCAGCGGTATGAGAGACTAAAAACGCTTCGAAACAAAGGACACAAAACTAACACAAAAAAGAAGGCAAGGGCCGGGCCTAAGTCGACGTTGTCAAAAGAGGTGCCTTCTGAAAAAGGATCGCATCGAAGAGGGGCTGCTCCACTAAAGGCATGACCGGAAAATTCAAATACCTTGAACGAAAGGAAACCAGGGAACCGTAAATCCCAGGAAAGCTCCCGATGGGTCTTCAAAAAAACTCTACGTTCCGAGAACAAGGAAACACGAGAAAAAAAAAAAAAAAAAACAAAAAAAAATCCAATTAGGATCAAACGAAAGGGGGGGGACCCCGGGGAAATTTGCCTGGGAGCGGTAAAGACCTCTCGGGGGGGAACTCACGAGGTTCGATGGAACAAGGGAAATGGGGCGAAGCTAGCAGGGGGGGAAAAGAAGCGAGACTCTCGGTATGCCGCTACGGGGAAACAGACCCTTCACGGCAGATAAGGGGCAAGGGAAGTAGCGTGGGGGAGGGAGGGAGAATACATAATTCTCTCTCAAAAAAACACACCCAAGGATACAACTAAAGAAAAAGTACGGCCATTAATCGCTCACAGAAGTCAAAGCAAGGAAAGGCTCCTTGCGGGAAAGGGGTTACAAGGAGAGGAAGAACTACAATTAAGATTGTATCTCCCGGACTTATCTAGAAAAGGTCCCCGTAGGCACCCAATCCAAAGGACTGGCCCACTCGGAAACTGTCGAGCTATCCCCTTCACAAATACCGAACCAAGGCGTGGAGATCTTCCATGAGAAGAGAGGCCGCGTCGTGAAAATCGCCGTCGGGGTCCGGGCGTTTTGAGGGTCAGAGGGCGAGGGCGAGAAAAGGAGAAAAGACAGTGTCTCTTCCCTGTAAGTGCCGGTAAAAAGTAAGTCGTCTTTAGATCACAGGAAGGGAAAACAAACTAGCTAGAATCCTTCAACCTCCGGGGGAGAAGGGGAAAGGGACCACTGTGTACTTCCATGCGGACTGGGGGGGATCGATGTGCAATACGAAAGAAAAATGGGAGTCATAAACTATATCGGAAATCTATAACGAGGTTGGAATAATGGGGGAGAGGCCTCGATTGGCCCTTTGACTCGGAGGGATCTACGAACGCAGAGGGGGAAAAAAATTAGCTGAAGGGAGGGGGTCAGGAAGGGGAGAAGAGAGGGCCGTAGAAAAGCCCTGACCAGGAGGCGTCTTAAGAGCATCAAAACGGTACGTGAGAGGCGCTTACGGCAAGAGCAAAAAAATGGGCCGAAAGAATCTAAAACCAATGGGTGGAAGTTGGCATGCCCAGCGCGAGGACATCGGAAATTGAAACGAAATCGATGGCAAGGAAGTCGTAGAGCGTACCCGGAAAAAAAAACGGGGCGAGAAAGAGAAACTACCCAGGGAGAAAACGGTGCTGCCGGGGACAGGGTATCGACCCGAGAACCTACGCATGGGTCAAAACACTCGGACAAGATCATCCCGGGATTAAATCTGGAAAAAATGGAGAAAGGGGGGGGGGAAAAAGGGTTAGGAGAGGAAGCTTATCAAGGTCTCGGGAAAGAGTCTGCGTAACACCTAACACTGAACGAAAAGGAACCTCCTCGAGGGGGCAACAGCGATCAACCTCAAGCTAAAAGATCAACGGGAACGATCGAAGAATCAGACGGCAAGGAATAACCCTCCTTAGAGCATGGGACAAGCTCGCCAGCTTGCCTGTTTCAAAGTAAAATAAAGCGTTAAAAGCTACTCCTCCGACCTGGGGGAGTGCCCCACTTCCGTATGGAAGGTGGAAAGAAGGGGGGGGGGGGGGGGGAAATCCTACCTGTGGGGTACTCAGGGTGCCTCCAATGTCAAGAAAAATTGATGTTTACAGGTTCAACCTGGGAGAAGGGGGACGTTCTTCTGCACTCCCCCGGGGAAAAAAGAAGATGTGGCCAGATAGGGGGAAAATAAAGGGAGACACTCGGGGTGGGGGGGAGACATTGAGTTATCGGTGGAAGGCGAGAATGGGGGACGGGGGGAAGGAGGCCGGAACTTATATCGAAAGGGGGGGAGGGCTTGTAAACGAAAGAAAAAAAATAACGGAGACCTAGGGAAAGGTTACGCAACGCACATCGGGCCGCAGTACAAAAGGTACCTTCTGAAGGCGCACTTGATTGGAGGACAGAAAATGAGTCTGCTGGAAACAGAGTGGAGACAAAAGGCAGAGGGAAAAACCATCGAGTCCATGCGGCAGACTACGAATCGCCTGGACAAAGCAGGCCGCTTCCGCAAAGCCTGGTGGCCGACGAAAAATGTAGTGGGAAGGGAAATAGGATCTCTTTCTCAACAAAAGGGAAAGAAAAGCCCTCAGGGACTCCTAGAAGAGAAAACTATGCAGCGAAACTGGAGGGAAAACTTTTTGCTTTACACTCCACGCTGGGCACCTGGAGACCTCACCAACGAAAGGGCCAATAATACTCCTTACCCAGCAGCAAAGAGGAAGAGAAACAAAAAGACCAGAGGGGGGCAAGCTTTTTGGGTGGGCCGAAATGCGAAAGTAAAGGAGGAGGGGTCGGTCTGCTCAGAGGGGGTGCAGATGCACTAAGGCAAAGACTCGCAGATGAACCCTGGGAAGGGCCACGGAGGGGACGGGAGCCCTGCAAAAGGACTGAGAAACTGTTTCACTCCCTCTATAAAAAAAAAAAAAACAGCCAAAACCAAACTTTGCTTTCGAGGAGAGACGGCCCCTCTAGCAGAAGGGAAGACTGCCACAATGCGGCCTAAACGGAAGAAGAGGGAAATTCGAGTAAGGCCTCTTTGTAGGCCGCCATTATAAGAGGTGTCAAGTGGAACACTACCGGCAGAGAATTCAACTTCAGAGAGAGCCCGCAGTCCGCTGAAAGCGAAAAAAAAAAAAACGAACAACGGTGAACTTCCCTCCAGGAGAGTGACGGGAGAGGGAGGGAGCTACGCGGGGGGGAGGGGGGTGAGGAAACCGCCTCGGCCATTTCGAGATCAAACCGAATCACTCATGATAGCCGAAACCCAAGAAGAGATCAGGCTTTGTCACTATGGGGAAAAGAGAGCTCAACCCAACACTTATGGATGAGTAAAAGGGAAAATGCAGGGGGGGGGGTCCTACAGCTCAGGGACGGAAGGGAGTCCTGATTGGGAGGATGCAGAATGGGCACCGGGAGGGGGAGAACTTTCCTCAACGGAAAACCAAAAAAGAGGCAAAACTGGAGCCCAAGACTGGGCAGGAAAAAAGGGTTCGTCTTGGAGGAAAAAAACGAAAGGAAGTACAGAGGGGAAGAAGGAAGGAAGAAACTGGTTCAAATTACAAGCCCAAACAGGGCTATCAGGAAGCCAAACTAGGAACTTCTCACCATCGACTGGAACAACTTTCTTATTTTAGGAAAATTCGTGGCGTTCAACGAAAAAAAAGGGGCCTATATTCTATTAGAGAACAACTCCTCTTGGAAGAGGACGGAAACCGTTGTCTCCTGTGCGGGAGAACGAGCCTAACTTACTAAAAGGGCATTCGGAAGAAAAAGGAATCTGATCTAACCGGGCACCAGAAAAAACGAAACGACACTCATCTTTCAAAAACAACAAGAGGAACCAGAGGGTGAAGAGGAGCTTCTTCTGGAGTGTGACAAGCGTCCTGACAAAGGGGCAAAACCTGTCGAAAACGGGAAGTTGGGAGAAGAAAGGTGTGAAAACACACGGGGGGCAATTCATGACAGGGGGGAAGGAGGAGTCAGATAACGGAGGGAAAGGCATAAAAAGTTCGACATATTCGCAAAAGATCTATTTGGGGAAGGTTTGGGCACCCGGGGACCCCAGGACGTCGCAAAATGAGGGAGATGCAGGGCTAGAGATTTCACCAAAGGGGAAAAGAAGGCGCTGGTCGGGAGTGTTTATAAAAGGGAAATGTAAGCTTTACACGACAGTACTGAAGGGGTCCAACTCCGGAGGAAAAGGAAAGCCCGCCCCGGGGAAAAACAGAAGGTTCTGGAGGAAAAAAGCTGGAAACGCTACGGGGAATAGACGGGGAGGGCCCGCGTCTATCCAAAACCCTCCCACGTGAAGATATCACTTAAGCAAGGACAGGAAGTGCTCAGCAGAAGAAAAAATAAAGAAGGTCAGGAAACAGAAGGGCTGGATGGCCAAGCAAGGGGAAAATCCAAAAAAGGTTTTACGGGCGTCTCAGGAAAACTTTCGCAACAGCACGAGTTCAACCGTGAACAGACAGTCCTGGGGGGGGGGGGAACGTAAAGACAACCGAAAAAAAAATGCACACGAACAAGGGCCAAGACACGGGAAAAGGGGACCCTCGGCGTGGAGGATCGTGAAACGAAAAAAGGCAAAAACATTCTGGAGAGAGGGGGGGCCCTACTCTAGAGAGCACGGCTTCCCTGGATCGTTCAGAGAGGGGGGGGGGAGGAACGTAAACTGAGATACCGAGGAAAAGCGGGTCGTTATCACAAAGAGTGATCGGCAGGGGGGGAAAAGGGACAAGGGGGAATGCAAAACGAGCAAAAAAGACGAAAAGCAACCTTCGGACAGGGAGGACAAGATCTGCCCGGAAGAAGGCCGCCGCCGGAAGACCTCCGGGGGTAAACTTCTTCATAAGCGGGTTACGCCAAACTCCAGAACATAGTACGGGTCAAGCCAAGGGAGAAAATGATCAGGACGAGAGGGGGGATCCCCAAATACACTGGTTCGCCGGCGACCTCCTCCGGGGGGAAAAGCGGGGAGCGAAAAAGCAATGAAAGAACGAGGGGGATAGAGAGGACCAAAGTTAAAGCCAACAGAGGGCGTCTATCTCTGGGAACCAATGTATCTGGACATTTCAAAGAACGCCTCTCAGGACCGCAAGGGGGAACGACTACGGGAAGAAATATGTGCCGGAAGGTCGTCCTCCTCTCGATAAATGACCTTCTGCCAGGGGGAGGGGAAAGATCATCCCAAAGGGGGAGCGTTCGAGAAGCCATCAGGGGGTGAAAACAATTGCTGGGGGGGGAGAACCAACGAAGGGGGGGAGACCACCGTAAAATAGTCCACGGGCTCGGATCGGGGGAGAGGAATATTATAGGAACAGTCGCCGCCTCGTCGGAAAAACGGAATAAGCTCAAGAAAAAACTCGCAAAAAAAAAGGGGCAAAGACTTCGAAACGGGAGATGGGAGGGCGTTAGGGGAGTCCTGCAGCGGAGGAGAGATTTTAAACTCAAAAAACAGTCAAGCAACAGGAAAGGAACTTACCCGCCGAAAAAAACTGGCCGACTATCAAAAAAAAAATCCCGGGAAGTCTTGATCACCACAGAGAGGGAGTCCTAAATCCACGTAAGGCTCACATCCTCACGGGCAAAATAGGTCCGATGGGGGGGGGAGGAGTGAAGGTTCCATTTAGCTAAAAAAAAAAACGCTTTGCTGGGAAGGAACGGTGTAGGGGGGAAACTTAAATGGAGCAAAAGACTCTCCTGTGTGACCCATCAGGGGGCGGTACCAAATAGGGGCTGTGATCCTCAAGGTACAAAAAAAAAAAAAACCGAGTCTCTTAGATGCGTGAGGTCATGCTATGAAAAGGGCGCATAGAGAACAACCACCACAACCGCTGTGAATTAGAAGATATTCGTCAAGGGTCCATCTAACCATCTCCGGGGAGACGCTTTTAATCAAGGTGGGGGGCCGACTGATACACTATAGAAGGATGGAAAACTTAAAAAATCGCCTAAAGGGACATACTGAAAACAAAAAAATCCGTGCATTGCCCTCAGAACTAGATCGATCCACGGGAAAAGGAAAAAGACCACCCTTCTGGGCATAGTGACCCAGAAGGGAAGGGAATTCGAATGCGGGGATAGGAAATCTCTAGATCTTTTGATCAAGTCCCCCAATGAGGATTTAGGATAGGAAGGTATCGCCTGTTCTTGAAGGTCAGTTAGGAAGCAGGGGAGGGGTATCACTTGAGTAAGAAGAGAGGAGCATTACCGGCACGCGAAAGACCGTTATACGGCGCATGTGGTACTTGCCTGACGGCCGGTTTTCTGTAGTTGAGGGGAAAACTATGATAAAAAAAAAAGGGGAGTAAGCCAATCCAGGAGGAGAAGAGACTCTTCAGGAGGAGGGTAGGGATAGGGGGACACTGATTGTAGATCCCTGGGAAATGGTGAGGACGGATGCATGAAGAATTAAGGGATAAAGTCTGCAAAGCGTTAGGGGAAAGTGACTCTAGAGCTTAAGGAACGCCTTCAGAACGGTCGCCGATCGGTAAGCGGGAGGATAGAAAAG
>Ga0179591_1358957_pt1 | contig 16526 bp, 12 predicted proteins | sample CZOMad2_1_08_16f_FD_182891 | JGI IMG/M metagenome (GOLD analysis project Ga0179591, IMG submission 182891) | Vadose zone soil fungal communities from Angelo Coast Range Reserve, California, USA - CZOMad2_1_08_16fungal (PacBio error correction) | ecosystem: Environmental > Terrestrial > Soil >...
GAAGACTAATTGCCTAACCTAACACGTGAGGAGCGAGCGAAATCATCGGGAATGTGAAGACGTGACTGAGGGGGGGGATCTTGGTCGTTCAAGAGAACCATCCTATGACTGGGCTGGTCTCCTCAAGAGTAAGAGAGGCGAATTCTCAAAGTCTGGAGGAAAATGAATCCCTCATGATAGAATAAGTAAAGTCGATACAGAGAAAAGTTGAAGATCATTATACCTACTTCCAGGGGGATGGATCTCAAAAACACTCCTTCGCAAGTCGAATAACGACTGATTCTTGCAAAAATAAGGGGGAGGTTGTACTGTGGCGGTGACTGCCTCGTAAGTCGCAGGACTCATCAACCATTTTCCTCTCGAAAGACCTGAAGAAGTTCCCGCGCATGCGGGAAGAGGGCTTAAAATAAGGCAGACGGAAACATAGTTTCCTCGCGGGGGTCTAAATTGAGACGGGGGATTAAACAGGGTCACTCTAGAAAAAAGCGGGAAGCAGTCGGGTTGCAGGGGAAAGAAGATGAAAGTCTATCTTCAAGGAAAACTTAGTCAAGTTGGTACTCGAGATAGCTTAAAAGGCGAAGCGAGTCTAGGAGCGGGCTAAGATGGAGAATTGACGACTCAAGAAACTGTATCTCCTGGTATTCTGAACCATTTTTAGATTAACTTTACGGACAGTCTTTCAATGCTGGTAGCGGAATCGCTCCAAAAGTAGAAAAGGAAAGACTTTAGGAATTCAGGCTGTTTCTTCAGGATCTGTTCCGGAGAGGAAAGTAAATGAAGTCTGAGGAAAAAAGTGAAGGGAGAGTCTGTCGACATAAAAATGACGAGGCACAAAGAGTCTAAAATCGGCGGGGAATCGAAACAAGAGGAAAAAGAAGGCTGCGGTCGGGGAGCCCACGGTCTTAACCGGAAAGATTAGTCGAGGATAGCACAACTTATCGGTCCCGGTGCGGGGAAGATCATGAATGGGAAATTGAAGAAAGAGGGGTGGGGTAGATCCCGTCACTCCTATAGGACAAGCTTGGTGGAACCGCGATGCAGGAGCTTAAGAAGAGGGGGTTAATCAAGCTCAATCGGCAGGAAATGCAACTTCTGGGGAAAAAAGATCGGGAAACGGGGCACGAGTGGAACCTAAAACGGTAAAGAAGTGTTTTTAAGGGGGGAAGAGAGAAAAACGGGTGGAAGATAACTTAAACCTGCATAAAGCCAAGGCATCGGAAGAAACGAGTACAAAAACACCTGAGCGGAGATCCGCTGAAAAGAACGGAACCTTAAGAAACTATTGCGAAAGGAGACTCTTCGGTAGAAGGCACGGGGAGGGAGTCGTCTACCAGGGGGTACAAACCGAATGACGGACGCTGCAAATTAGGGACCACCTGATCTGGGAATTCTGGGGACTAGTCAAATCTCGGCGACCCTCCATATTTTGGGATGGGGACGCTCGTGCTAAGTCCTTCATGGGAAAAATTATCGATCAAGATCGTCAGCGGACCGCCAAAAGATCATGACAAGAACATTAGAAACACGCTGCCAGCATGGATAGAAGAAAAAGGCTAAAATGGGCCGTAGAGGGGGCTTTGGTGCTCGGCCGCAAGCTTCCGAAGGAGTCTTCCAGTGATATGAAAGGAGCGCACCATCAAACAATATCAGGGTGGATGGATATTGCGCGGCGTCGCATAAAAATGAAAGCCGCACGTGCTGAAGCGCCAGGGGGTGGGGGGGCAAAGAGTACCTCTTCTGAAGGTAAGTCAAAAATGCCAAGGGTCATACGGAGAAAAATTCCTATGTACAGGCCGTGAGCCAGCAGGGGGACCTTTGCGACAGTCGAGCATTCACAAAACAAAAAACAGAAGATATTTTGTCGGCCGACATCTAATCATGTCGGACGTCTTCATCACCTCTCTCCCGTGGCACCTGCACGCTCAGGTGAAGGACGATTCGGCCTGGGGCTTGGTATTCGAATCGAGCCGGGCGGAAACGTGGGGTACGTATGAGGGACATTGAGTGACGCACGGAGGAGATCTCAGGAGGGCAAAAAAGGATGAGCAACAGAGGGTTTCCCAGGAAGCAGGAAGCTAACCCGAAAACTCCAACAGAGGCCTGCAACATAAGGTTGGGTTGTTTTCGAGACGAGAGACCAGGCTTGGTATCCCCAAAGAAAAGGGAGAATGCGCAAAATTCCGTACGGCAAAGGATGAAAGAAAGGAAACAATCATTGCGGGATACGTGTGCTTGCGAGGAAAAGGGAAAAAGTTGGAAAATAAGTTAAAGGGTCCCGACGCTTCCTGCACCACCCAGGGGGGGCCTTAACCCAATAAGATGGTCTCCCCGTCGTCCGCATACTATGAGTGCCGCGTCCGAAAAAAGGGCGTCACCACTGCTTCTGAAACGCCTTTTTCTCGGACCATCAAAGTCCGTAGGGTGGATGAAGCGAAAAAGCCCGAATGCATGAGGAGGGGGAAGTAATAAGGGTTCCTCCAGCGCATTAAGTCGTGGAACTAGGGGGAAGTTGTCGGGTGAAGGAGCCAATGGGAGTCGTCTAATCGTCTCGCCACGTGAAGCGTACTAAAAAAGGGACTTGTCGGCCCCAGATGATAACGAATCCAATAAAACGAAACTAAGGAGGCAGGGCATTGCGGGTCGGCCCTGGGTGGGCGTTCTCTACAACACACGAAGTGGGGGAGAAGGATGAGGGGGGTCCCCACCCAGGAAAGACGAAACGCCAACATTAAAAAGAGGGCTTTCTCTGGTTGTAAGCATCCGGAGACGACCAGGAAAATAAGGGGAAGACTAACGAGAGCCCTATCTACACGAGCCTACACCGACACAGGAAAAAACGGGGAAAACCAGAAAGAGCCGGGACACGGGGGCCCCCTTCATCTCTCTCGTCGTTAGGATGCTAAGAAGGAATACGTAGGGGTCGCCGATCAAAATCTCTTTCAAGAATAATGTTATCCTCGTCGGAGTGAAAACTAGGAACGGGAAACGAAAGGAGAAAGCCAATATGGCTGAGTGAAGGCCAAAAACGGTGCTCAGCTGCGCAGTCGAATGAATGAGAAGGAAAAAAAAAAAGAGGAAAAAGTAAGCACAGGGGGGGGCGAGTCAGGATGTTCTTACTAAAGGGGAACGTTGGAGGCGAAAATCCTTCCCTGGGTGATGACGAAGAAATTGGGGACAGTCAGGGGAGGAAACGAAATTCCTGATTCAGCGCAAGGGGGGGAGATTGGGGGACGGGAAGAAAAGTCCTGTCTGCTGGAACGCGACTGACAAAAGGCCGCCGACGACGGGAACTTAATTCCTGGGTCACTACAAGGCCGCCTCAGACCCGACCAATTGACGTGCTCGAATTGGGGGAAAGGCGACCCCCAAGAGACTTCACCTGCTAAAACTAGGGTTACGACAAGGGGGGGCGCCTGACTCTATAGCGGTAGTGAGGAATGGGCGAAGAAGGATAGGCGGTCCGACCAACTCGGCGGCGGGTCTTGACGTCGTCGGGACTGCAACATGCCGCGCCCCTGCCTGCGACGCAAAAAGGAAGGAGATTTTGAAGGGGGGGAAGAGGGAGACCATCCTTGTCTCCGGCCGTCGTGCGAATACGAGGGAAATAGCTTCCAGTGCAGGAGAGTGGTCCTGGCGAAAGAGCCATGATCAGAAAAATCTGCGTTTTGACGTCAGGAGTATCGGAAACTGGGAGGGGGGCTGGACTCCGCTACACCGCCCGTTACCTGTACATTTCTCGGCAGGAACGAATAACAGAGAGAAACGTCGTGCGAGGGGGATCATGAGGGATAAAGGTTCTGGCCTTCTTTGCTCCTCTTACGAATTAAGGGCTCGGAAAACGACTTTCTCAGAAAATGAAAAAGCAAAGGAATTATCGAAAACTCCTTCCAGGATTTGGTCAGGACTATCTTGACGATCGATCCTACTTCAGAGGCGTACCAGGAAAACACGTTCAAAAAGGAATCAGGGTAATTCCCTTTCTGGGGAACGGACGACATGGGCCTTTCTCAAAAAAAAGGGCTCAATCTTGGGAGTCATAGTTTGAAGGTCAGTCACGCGACTCAAAGGAGGACAGGGGGCCGTTTCGGGGGGGGGGGGTTGGTGGGTGTCCGATCTGAAGGCGTGAGTCGTTTGCTGTCAGACCGCTAGGAACCTTAGACTTAAACGAAAAGATTGAATTAAAAAAGACGGGAGTTGACCCAACCCTTTCAAAAAGGGACCGCCGGTGTAAGTTGTCCCCTAAAGGGTAAGAATCGCAGGGATCGTAAAAAGGACTTGAAGACATCTTCCCAACAACCCCCCCCTTAAACACCCCCAGGTACCCCCAGAACCCGAAAAACTTAAAAAGGGTTGACGGGAACAAGGGTTGTATTAAAGGGGGGATGCTTTATCATTACAAACGCGAACACCTGATTCAATTCTCATCTCGGGATCAGGGACAGGCAGATCTCAAAGAAAGGCTTAAAGCGCCGTCTCTAAAGGGACTGGTGAAGACATGTTAAACATAGAGAAAGCAAGGACGGGGTGAGTCCCTTTCGTCACCTTCAAAGCATGGAAAGTCGAGGGGAACGGTTTTGCCAGCAATTGCGAAAGCCTAGAACGCGTGCCCTTTGTTAGACGGCACACCTACCAGGGGGAAAAGGACCGATCCTTCAAATGACGCCACGCTCCGATAGAACGAAAATTCTCGTCATTATCTTTGGGAGGATGAGGATCGGGGGGAGCTCTGTCGAGGTCCCTAAAGAACCAATTACCACGGACCCTCGTAGATCATTGAACGTCAGTCCAGATAGAGGTGCGGAAAGGGGGAATCAGAGCTCCGCTAAGACCTCTGGTCCTTCCACCAGGGCCTGCTGGAGGGGGATCTCGTCCCACCTCCTTCGAGGTGAAGACTGATAATCGGAAAAAAGGGGGGGTTGAAAGATTTCGTGAAAGGGGGAGAAAACTCTTCCGACGGGGGTGACTCCTAATGACGAGCCTCGAAGCTTGCAGTATTATGTACAAGGAGGGGTGTCGATGTCTCAAAATCATAGGAAAGACGCCTCCGGAATTTAGTCGTGATCGTACAAGCAAAGGATGGAAGGTCCGGCGAAGAACGACTCCCTAAAAAGTCAACCTGATGCTGAAGAGGGGGGGGGGGGGGGGGGCACAGAAAGATTTCACTGAGACGTGCTGCTGAAGTGTCGCGGTGAGAGCACTTGAGGGGACCGGTTAGGGACAATTGGAAAATGGACGTCACGACGGGCGAAGTCTCCTGGGGGAGGCTGAAGATGCCCTACCTGGATCCTCTTCCGGCGCTCTCGGATCGGGCTTAAAAACTCATCGTCAGGGGGGGCAGACCTGACCTCCTCATACTTAAAGCGTCGCTGACACAAGACGCAAGTATGAGTAAAAGAAAGATCCGCCGGAGTCCTGGGGAAAAGTCTTCTATCGACTCCAAAACAAGGTATGATGAAGAGATGAAGGGTTAAAAAACTGAGTTGAAAAAAATCGGCGGTTTCAGGCCCGGAAGGGTGAATCGATGAGTCCTTTCCGGAAGCCTAGAACGGCTTAACCCGCTCAAATAAAGGGGGGCAGGGAGCTGATTCAAGGGTCGGTCGAAATACCGCAACATTAAGCTGCCTGTCTATTACCCGACGAATGGGCGTCGAAGGGACTGGACACAGAAATGGATCTGAAACCCGCCGGCCTTGTCACGGCATCAGGGGGGGGAGAAACCTTAGGAAAGCTCGTTTAGAACGGACCGAACATTTCGGTTGAGTCTCGTTCTGTCCTAAGAACTCCGTGGAAAATTTTCCGCTGCGATTACCCTTTAAACGTTAATGGTGTGATAAGAAAAACATCCTTGCAGGGTCACAGGACCCCCCATAGTTCCAATCTCATCCTTCGAAGACCCGGACGGAGTCGTCAAACGATAGGGGTAGAGGGGCGCAACGGAGGAGCATCCCTTGTCATCTTCATCAAATTACACCGTAAAAAAGCGTTGTGGAACGAGATGAGACAGCAACACGGGGGGAAGAATCACTTATGCGTAGAAGCTGGGTGCATCGCTCAAAAAAATATCAATGGATCGTCAGGAGACTCCTACCTGGAGCTGCAGGTGGAAGGCTCCGTGTTGTGTTTCGGAAACATGACACGGGGGTCAAGTAGAAAGCGGGACTAAGAAAAAGTGAATTACTAGATATTTCGCCATGAGGCGCAGGGGTGAGGGACCTTAGATAAAAGGAATCGACGAGTGTACGAGGTCGGGCCGCAGTAGCAGCAGTAAAGGAGACGATGGGTGACCATAAGGTACCGGATCGAAGTACGGGAAAATGTCTGCGGCGTTTGAAGCGCGTTTCCAGGGAACGCTTCGATGCTGCTTCATGCACCCGGGCGTCAACGTCGTGAGACTAGAGAAGCAAAAAAAGGGATGAGGGTGGGGGAAGCGGGGGACGAAGCACTCCGTAAACTTGAAAGAGCATGTATACAGCCGAAGGTCGAATCTCAGAGTAAACCCGGGCCGTCCACCCCAGCGATGCAGGAGTTCTGGACGGGGAATGGTAGAAAAAACAAGGGAGAAAGATCAGGCTCGATGCCAACCAGGGGCGGGTTTAACCGGACAACTGTTACCTTGCAAAAGGGGGGAAAATACCATATAGTTGGAAGAGAGACAGTCTACTTGGAGGAAGCCGAAAATGAAAGATCGACAAGAGGTTAGAAAACTAGAAATTGAATAAAAAAAGGAACACTCTGAAGCTTCGGGGAGAAAGCCTGAGACTGAAACTTTTTCGAAAAAGAAGAAAAATTGCTGAAAATTTCGAAACGGAGATTGCCGATGCGTCGTCGGGGATCAATAGAAGAAAAGCTGAGGACTTGGGAAAGGACTCTTGAACGGTCTCGTGAAGTTCTATCGCAAATACGCCCATACGGGGGGGGGGGGGCTCATCGATTACGGCCTCAGTCCAGGGGAGGCACTTCAGGACCCTATGGAGGCCCGGAGATCGTTCAATAGGAGCCTCCTCTAACCAGGAAGGGGGGAGGGAAAAAAATTATCCGAGGACGAAGCCGCATTTAGGCCTGAGTTCTCATGCTACTGGAAAGCTGTGCGGGGGAGGGGTGCCACAAGACTGAGGATGGCCGATGCATGAACGTAAGGTACCCTCACGTTAGATTTGAAGAAGGGGTCGGGACGGTCCAAGCCTGTAGCCATTCACAGCACGAACCTGGTGGATAGTAGGAAAAGCCGCGCGAGAAAAATCACCGGATAATAACAAAAGGCGGACATTAAGACTATTGTGTAAGGGTGGAGGATACAAGTTTCCGCGGCGGCTCGCCTTAGAAGCCTTGCTCCTCTCCAGACCAGTAGAATTGTCGTCCGGAAGAATCGAAGCGGAAAGTAGGAACAAAGCCACGAATGTCGGATCCCGGGGAACGAAATCGTCCTTTGTCGAACGGGAAGGGAGTGTAATTATTGTTTCGTGAGGGAGCCCATAGCTGAAGCGGGGCAAAAAAGGTCGTGGAGGGGGCGGGCATTAAGTAGTGAAAGGAGTGTGACGATCTTCAGGCGAAAGTAAAGTGACAGAGCAACAGGGGAAAGATGAACCAAGAAAACACTGACGTATCTCTCCCAATAGAAAAAACAGGATGGATCAATAATATGGGGAGGATTAAGAACTAGAACTATATATCCAAGGCTGCGTCAAAACGGGAACTTATATTGCGGAGCTTCCCCGAAAATCTGATCAAACATCAAAGGGGGAAGACTCTAGTTTACGATGGCGGCCGGTAAGGGGGATAAAAAGGACAATTGGAAGGGAAACAGGCAGCTGGATTGAATATGATGGAGTAAATAACCGCCATCGGCGTCCGACGGTTCGTCGTAAATCTGACGGGGAAGCGTCAGAACGGGGAGTGCCCAGCTTATTCCATGCGGTGGCGTCTGCTAAATAAAGAGGAGGTCGAGTCGGCGTCACCTACGCAGCATGCGTTTATTGAGAAGGAGGGGGGGTCGCCAAGTGACGCCCGTTAGGATTCTTTTTCGAGGGGAAAAAGTTCGGGAATGCAAAAAAACGTAGGGAAGAAGCGGGTCTCCAGTCTCGGTAGCTGGAGGGGGGGGGGTTTTCCTGGTCAAAAACTGGCTGTGACGGGAGAACGGACACCGGGAATGAAAGAAGGGAATTCTTAACCAGGCTGTGTCGGTAAGCTAGAAGACTCATCAACAAAAGATATTATAAAAGGAATAGTGTCATAAAAAACACCCCCCCCACCCACGAACAGGTACAGAAGAACTACCCTAACAGGCAATTCCTCTTCTGGTGTTCAAGGATTCGTCAGATCCTTATCTAATCATCAGGAAGGGCTAAAGGCTATACATATAAGGGGAGAAAGGCTGGTACAAGGCCCAAGTACACTTCCACTTCACAACTAATCTAAGAATGGTAATTGCTTGAAAAGGCTGTTAGAGAATCACATTAAGGCTTTCGGTGAAGGTAATCCTCCTACCGAGGGGAATGGTGAGAAAAAACAAGGAGAGTCTAAAATGGCAGAAAATGGTCTGAAATTTGACTCTATCAGATGGGGGAACGAAACGCAGGGAAACCAAAGATGCGTTCGGGGAGGGCCATCAGCGTTCAAGGGAGGGGATGAAGGGGGAAATTATCTGGGTACCCTTGATCTGGACGTAGAGCCAATGGGGGGTCGCTGGGGGGGAGGACCAATTGCCTTGGGTTAAACCACTTTCACTCAGTGGTTGATAAAAAGGAAGACTTTTTTATATCAAAATAGTTAAGGGCTACAAGAAAAAAGTCCTTCGTGAGGGGGGGGGCAGCAGCATGTTGGGACGATTCTATGAATGCTTCAGAGAGGACTGAGGAGAAAGGAAGCCGTGCTATCGAAGTACGAAGTCCCCCAGACCTTCCGACAACCAACGTTAACGAGAGGAGAGGTGGCGAGACAGGTAACGAAAAAGGGGAAGTCAAACCTTCTGCTTTGACGACACGGCGAAAACTTGGTAGGGAAAGAAAGGGGGGAAGGGGCCGTGATGCGGTCCGCATCGGGATCATATTGGAGACGACCCATCGGATGGCCTGCTTTTGAAGGAGAAGATAGCCCTACCGCTGTGAATACTCAATGTACATGGATCCCGAGATAGACTGCTAGGTATCCGGGAACGTCTTTATCGAGATGGCCACCAGGCGCGTCAGGGGAAGCCGATTCGGGAGGCGAGGCCAGGGTCGAACTAGAGTGATGGTCACGTCTTCCGGGGGAAAGCCATCTTATCTTGAAGAAAAGTGAAGGGGAACGCCCGCCCAAAAAGAAGCAGTATCATGAGAACTAGGGGTCCAATGGTCCGGTGGCCATCTTTTTAAGGGGGGATCATTTCCGCGTATTTCAATGCGGGGAGGCTGCCAGTGGGCGAAGGAAAAGGGGAGAGGGACACTGGTACTGCAGTCAAAAAGGGCAGAGGAATTCCAGAGGACGAAAACCTCGGACGGAGTCGACGATACCTTGGGAGAGTCCCTAGGAAAGGTAGGGGAAGAAGAAAGCGTCGTACCTTCTGTACGGGGGGGGTGCCGAGGTCGGAGACGACGCGCCATCCGCGCGGTACTAGAAACTAAGGGAGAAGTGGGGGGAAGCCAAGGGGTGTTCTGGAAACGGTCTCCGAGGTATAAAAAGAGGATAAAACGCTCGATGGGGGCCTTTCAAAAGTTGGTATGCACGTCTTTAGGGGAAGGAAAAAGGATTTCTATCTGGGCTTAGAACTCGCGAGAAGGACGAAGAAGCGGATTCCACTCGTAACAATAGACCTTAGGAAAACGCCAGGGGGCAAAACTTGGAAAGGGGGGTCAAAGAAGTAAGGGGTCAGCGCCGATCGGGGAGCAAGTTTAAAGATCCGATGCCCGTCTAAACAGCTGCACGCGGTAAGGAGGTGACGGAAAATGATTAAGAAGACAGGAGGGGCATCAGTCCCTGGATCATTCGTTCAACAGGAAATCTGACAGAACAGCCCTGCCTCAACGGCGATCAGACTTCGGCCTAGAATGGGGCGAGGGCAGCCCTGAGAGTGCGTGCCTCAAAGAGGCCCCGACGCAACAGTTCGCAGTGCCGTGAGAGAACAAAGGCGTCGACCGCTCGAAGCCCTGTGGTGCAGCGGGGGACGGGAGAGGGACGCTCCAGGGACAGGAAAGGAATCCAACTCTCCCTATCAAACTCCTGATACGAGGGGGATGGATCCCCTTTTAAAGGATGAGTGCGAAAAGGGCGGTCCGGTGTCTGTCCTGTACGAAAGAGGGACAATGATAAAGAACACAAAAAAAGTATTCTTCTCATGTCACGGCGTTTCATTGCGCCTGGCGGGAAAAGATCGCGCGGGCATTGCTTTCAGGGTCCGAAAAGGAAGATAATCCCGCAAGGGGGGAGGATTTAACTATTGAACCTTTAGGGGGAAAACACGATTCGTCCTCCACTATAAACGCCCTGACGTGTACGATTGAACCAAGAGGTCGTAGAAAAAATCAAGAATCTTACCAGGGGGGGAAAGCTGGTTGTCGCGGGGCGCTTCAAGAAGAGCTTAGGGGGAAGCGACCATCTCGGTAACGGTCCATGCGTCTTCCAGGAGTTCAAAGGCTGGTGATGTCCTGCGAGATACGGTGCGACAGGAACCGTAAAAGAAACCTATTCGGCCGTGAAAGTTTGAAAAAATCCTTAAGAAGGGCGTCCTTCGCTGCAGAATAAAAAGGGAAAAAAAAAAAACAAGGTGTCGTCACTTCTGGACGCGGCCCGTGGGAGAAGTTAAAAAGTTAAATTGTCACGTGCAAAGGGAGGCATTAGAGCAACTGAACGGGAAATCACTCAACCTCTCTTGGGGTCTGATCGCCCCGTCATATGTTTGGCTCTTCCTAGGGAAGGGGGGGGGGCCTCATCGTGACTTCCCCGCGTCTCTTGCACGGACTCGAAATATCTAAATAAAGGGAGGGAAGTTTTAAAGCCTTCTTCATAGAAGAGCAACAACACAACCTTGCTTAGGGGGATTAAAATAGAGGAGGAAGAACTTTCCGAACCGAAATCACTTAGACAAGAAAGTTGTCCTGCATAGACGGTACGGAGATTCGCGCGAGGAAGCGAAAAACAAAAATAGAAAAAAGTCTTTGGGAGGGAGGGAAACGAAACCGCTCCGAACGTCGAGTGATCAGGTTAAGTGACTGACCACAAATAGAAAGAAGAAAACAGATTACAATTTAACTCAAGGAACCCGCGGCGAAACGCAAAGGAAAGGGGGAAGATGAAAAAAACTCCTTCGTCAAGATAAAGAACTGCAGGGAAGAAAATGGGGGGTTCCCCGCAGTGAACTCCGGGTGGGCTGGACTTCGGTTTCGCCCTCTTTACGCGGAATGAATCAAGACCTTTTAAGTCTTAGAATCCACTAAAGGGGGGAGGTACTTATCTTGTCGCGAGAGAGTCTAAGCGGAAAAAGGAGGGAACCACGAATAGTTCCTGTCTACAAGGACGAGGGGGAATCTTTGGGATAACCTACGTTAAAGAAGGGGTAGAGCTGTTTGGCAACGCCACGCATCCCGGTCAGCGGAAAGCAGCTCTCATTACTGGAACGAGGGGAACTAGTGGAGGGAAAGAAAAAGGAGCCTATCGCTCGGCTGGACTAAGGCGGTCAAGAAAAACGCTTATGATGACTAAAGCGACTGTAGGTTGGGGAAGGGAGGATCTGAGAATCGGATACATTAAAGAGTCAGGACTTCACTGAGGTCGCCTACAGATCAAAAGGGGATCCATGAAGAAGAGGTGAGGGGGGGGAATGAGCGGGCGCGGGGCCTTTAATATCGTCACTGCCGTATCGTAGGGGGAATATGGTAATCCTCGGATCAACATTTCAGTCGGGATCTTAGGGAGAAAAACGGACATGGCGAAAATTAATTCACTGTATGCGGCAGGTGGAATCTCGGTCTAAAGGAAAAGGAGGAGGAGAAGACGCACGGTCTTCACCTGAGGGGTAATCCGAAGGGAGGAGGGATCTCCCATATTGTCCTTTAACTTTGAGGGGAGGGGGACTCTCCTAAGACCGGACGGGAGGAGACGTTGGGATGATCAGCACTGTCTAAGAGAATAAATTGGAACGTACGAGAAAGAGAGTGGAAAGGTGCAGTGAGCTGTAGAAGCATCGTGTAGCTGTCAAGCTTCCCAAAGAGGGTCCGATGAATCCACACCGTTAGGGGAACCGGACTTGGGAATAACGTAGGGTGGGGGGAAAGAAACGGTTCTATTAATTTTTTAGGAAAATACGAAATACGTGTGGGACTAGGAGGGGGGGAAGCCTGAAAATCCAGATGCCCATCTTGAACGAATGAAATCGAAACAAGTATAAAAAAAATGAGCGCGTCGTCGGCAAACGGAGCCGGAAGAATACTAATTGCCGACAAGATTTACCTTTCCGGCGGCGACGGGGGAGCTTGTAAACGTATGGGGAGATAATACCAACCTCCGTCAACAATACGGCTTTAGCTGGATGAAAAGGGGACTCGAAAGCTTACTCATGTAATAAGCACCTACTTAAGCGGTACGTAAGGGAATGTCGGCGCTGGTTGCCGGAAGGAAACCGATCAGCCCATTGTCGGATGCTGACCAGCGCCAAGGGCACTCATGACCATCAGAGACTGTTATCCCAGGCGAATGGGTGAAACAGGTGAGGACTGTGAGTTGATGAAAAAGGAAGGGAGAAGTTTAGTTGGGGACCTCTTCCAAACTTCCTAAAGGTTCCGGTGGAGATTACTCGCCCGGCCCAACCAAAACGTCTCTGGGTTTTACATTTGCTGGTAGTAGTCAGGACAGTGGGAAGAAGTTCAACGGTGTCGACGGTTTTTCAAAATGCGGAGGAAGTCTGAAAGGGACTTCCTCCCGGAAAATAATTGAGCATTATACAGAAGCAATTTAGACGGGGTAAACAGTTCGTCGGAATACAACAGGGTCATTTGTCTAGATGTAGACGAGTATAATCAGCCTTAGTGATCCGGAAAGCGTTCGAGGCAGACAGGACTATAAAAAGCAAGAGGAACTCACACCGCTGGGAGGTGTAAGGGAGGGGGCTGGGGGCGGGTCGGGTCTTCTTAAAGCCAATCTCGCGTGACCGATCAAAAGGTGGGTATTGATACTTTCAGGGAATTTGAGAAAACAGGAAGAATCGTAAAGTCGGCGTCTGTTCCGCGCAACGTCCTAGGGAAAGAACAGGAAGGGAAGATTCTAAAGAAAAATCGAAAAACTCGAGGAATCACGAAGGTACGTGTGTGATCGGTAAAGAGGAACACCAAGGTCGGACGTGTACGAGTGTAAAACGGTGCAAGGAGACGGCACAATGACCATCGCCAATTCAACACCTTGCGGGGCTCTACGGGTCGACAGGGGAACCGGGATAAAAAATCATTTCCGAGTCGCAAAATGAACAAAACCGTGCTAACGCAACGCTGGGCGGGCGACGGCGTCGACCTATCGTGGGCGGGCCGCAAGGCCGACACGGCATGCTTGAAACGACGGAGTATGCGCCAACTCGGTTCTTCCTGACCATCCAACAGTAGGCGGGTCGTCCCGGGGACCTAGAAGTAGGTTGGTCAAGAAGGGGGAAGCCAAGTATCGTCTGGCTTCTGTGGTCGAAGGGGAAGGTTCATTCATTTAGCCGCGTATATCGTGTGATCAAGTTCGTCGGGAAGGGTCAGATTTCCTTTCGGCTAAAATATTATGAAAGAATCAGAAAGAAAAAGGGGACGGGCTTCTATGTCGTCAGTCGGGAAATGGCACGTGGGCCTGGGTGACCATCGTACAAAAAAACGGATTAGGAGTATGAGATCTAGGGTTCACCACGACCATTATGCCTAAAGGGAATCTGGAAATTCCCTTCGGGGGAGGGTCTCGGTAGCGTCAGAGTCGTAGGGGCACTACCATTAACCGTCTACTAAGATCGACGATAGACGAAAGACTCAGGCTCCATCCCCAATACAGTAAGCCTTCTAACAACAAGAGCGATACTGGGAGTTACCACTTCGCTTGGAAAAAGAATACCATCGGAAATCCTCCGTACGTTATGGCGGACATACTGCAAAACACACTGGTCTCCAGGGTAGGCAAAGAAGGGGGGGAAGTGGAAAGGCCCGCTCAGGGGGGGATCGATTCCTACTCCCTCCTATTTATAGTGTATTAAGTGTTCAGAGAGGGCGACCTTCAAAAACGAAAGATGTATCCCATGAGATCCAGATAAAAAGTATATCCCTCCAGTGTTTTGTCGATTTGAGTACTTGAGATACTTTAAAGGCAGAGCAATTCTGGGGGGTTAGAAGAAGAAATGGTATCTCCCTCTGAGTCGATTAACAAGAAACTTCCTTCTTGGTGGGAAACATTCATGTTAAAGGTTGAAGAAAGCCGGGGGGGATGGCATTTGAACACTACGGCTCGCCTGATTTCCGCGGGGGGGGGGGTAAAACGAAAGCCTAGTCAAAAAGGAAACTTCCCCGCCTCCTCCGCACGTGCTGAAAGAACGTACTCAGCTAACGGGAACAGGCACAGCAGTACGGTTAAGAGAAAAACGGAATCTTTCGTGCAGGATCAGCCAGCGTTCTGAGGGGTACTATGAAGAATTCCAGAGATCGCGCCCCTCTTCCTTTGATTATGGTAGCTAGTGAAAACTGACGAAGAAAGGGAAACTTTCAATGCTTGTAGACCGCCTTGCAAACATGAGGTAAGGTTCCCGTTTCTACGCTGAAGTTTTAGAAAAAGGAGACTTCTGCGCCGCACGATGGGCCCAAGCTCTTCATGGTGTGTGGAGGTCACTGGCTCAGAACATGTCCACCGTATGCAGTATGTTGAGTGCCCTAGCATAGGAGAAAATCACTGTGAAGGGGAAGAAAGAGCCACCTGACAGGAGCAGGTTCTCTCAGAACATTACGGGGGACATGGCCTTTGCCAACGGAGCTTTATCATGAAGAAGAGGGGTCATGATCGAGGTAAGAGAATAATTACTAATAGTTCTGAAGGCATCGGGTAAACGTTAACCAACACCCCAGAACCACTTTCCTTCCAACCGGGGGGTCAGAATCAGAAAATCCTTGTCCCGTGGGAGACGATCTGAAAGTCTGGAAACTGAGAAAACAAAGAGTAGTCCGTAAATCTATGCCGGATTCGTCCTTCGGAAAAAAGAAACAGAAAAGCCCGGCACGTTGAAGATCGACAATCTTGTAATCCAAGGTTAACTTGCCGGTCTTTATCAGCGCAAGAGACGCGACTATGGTGCAGGGGTCCTTGGCAAGCTCATTACGTTCTTCAAGTGGCGAGATGTTCTAAGGACAAGGGGCTCCTCTAGTACATGATCTTACTTCGGGTAAACACGTCATATACAGGGGGGGGTTCAAAAATACCGGTCCGAAAACTTTCCTTCCAAAAAGTAATGGCATACACGCTGGTGGAGGGGAGGGTTGACGTACACTTCCCTCAGCCGGAAGGAAAAAGGCAGGGTAGGGGAATATGGGAACCGGGACGGCGTAATCAAAAGGATAAACCTTAGTAAAAGTCTGTTATGCAGGATCGGAAATGCACAACGGGCGAGCCGAATCACCCGTGAAGACGGAGTAGAAAAACTTATGGTAGTAAAAATGCCGTCCTATCACCTCCGGAAAATGGGAATAAGGGCCTTTTTGCCGTATCAGGAGTCGGTAGAGCTACTCGCCCTTGTACGGTCAAGAAGGGGAAAACAGGTCACCAGGTTCACGATGTCCGGCAACGAGCAAACAGAGGGCAAGCCTAACAGACGGAACCCGGTTATTAGAAGGAGCCTCGTCAGGGAAAGGGGGAGTCTCTGTCTTCCTAGGACCCAGAGACTAATTGAAAACTCGCCATTTCGGCGAGCCATGCCGAAAGCTAGGCGTGGGTCTTGGAAGGAGCCCGCGGGAGACGCGCTAGAAATTGAAGGCCTTACGCTTATTCTTCGTCCCCGCCGGAGATCATTGCGGCACACGGGAAAAGGGGTAGAGGAAAGATTCTTTGCCTACGATAGAGGATCCGTGGACGTTCAGGAATACAGGATGAAATAACCAAACCTCAATGAACAGAAGGGGGTCCTTTAAAAGAAGGAAGCTTCAGCACGATCGTATGGGCCGGAGAAGCCTGGAAAGGGTCATGTAGGGGGGCTACAGCGGAAAAGTTCCAAGGAACGTTTATGAGACTCCTAATGGAATACAGGAAACCTGGGTTCACGTAAAACCTGGAAAAGTCCTCAGAAAAATTTCCTTAAAAGGGAGGGGTCGCCCTGAAGGGCCCGCTGTTCCCGACTTGAAAAGGGACTGCGGTTCAGGAAAAAAAAGAGAATCTCTCCTGGCGCGGGTAGGACCGATGGGAATCGTCGAGAAGGGGCGAGTCGTAGAGGGTAGCTCGCTTCCAGCGTCAATGGTTGAGGCGATCGACGCCTCGAAGGGAAGAAAAAAGAAAACGGGACTTCCGTAAACAGCACTGATGTCTAAAAGATGAAGCCGGTTCAGGTTGAGGGAAAAAGTGCT
>Ga0179591_1191433_pt1 | contig 16525 bp, 16 predicted proteins | sample CZOMad2_1_08_16f_FD_182891 | JGI IMG/M metagenome (GOLD analysis project Ga0179591, IMG submission 182891) | Vadose zone soil fungal communities from Angelo Coast Range Reserve, California, USA - CZOMad2_1_08_16fungal (PacBio error correction) | ecosystem: Environmental > Terrestrial > Soil >...
AGAACCGGCAAAAAGGAAAGCGAGAAAAAAGAAGGTTCACTACTGCCCCATTCTCGACCGTTTCAGATCTCCCGAAGAACTGGCCCAAATGGATCTCACTCAATTGGGTGGCAAGTGGGAAAGGGGCGAAAGAAAAAGGTGAGGAGCTAAAACAGAAAAAGAACTTCGACCTTGATCCTGGCGTTCGTTTTTTTGGCTGGAAGGGAATAGCTTGGTGGGGGATGGGGGAGAGGGACAGGGAAAAGGGGGAGGACGGGGAGAGAGTGCGGGGTGGGGGGGGGGGGGAAGGGCGAAGTGATGGAGGAGAATTCAAAACTAGCTATACTTTTTCAAAGGATCATAGGAAAGAGGGGGGAAAAAGTGTCAAAGGCTAAAAGAGAGACTCACGCATTTTAGATCATATAGCGGCGTCAGAATTCACGGCGTGAAAAAGAGGAAGGGAGAAAGAAGACGAAAAGTCCGAGATTATCTCCCCTCTGAAAAAACCAATATGAAGAATGCAAATAAGAGGAAAAGAAGAGAACGAGCAAAAAGAGAGTGTAAACGCACGTTTATTACGTCCATAAGACATCCCTCAAAAAACGGAAAAAAGAACAATTAGGGCCATTGTTCGGCTCAGAGCGAAGGAACTTCGGAAAGAAGGATGGAAGGGACCGCTACCTTTTCTTGGAAGCCTGATAATTTGCAGGTGAAAGCACTCCGGGGAAGGAAGAGAAACACGTTGCTACCTTCTCTAAATGATAAAGATATCGCGGCCAGGGAGGAGGCGTGAAGAGGGGAGGAGGGTCGCTTCCTTCTGTTTTCGTGTAGATAAAGAAAGGGATGAAGAAACAAAAATGCATTAGATATGGAAGGTCCCGGGAGTAAAAGGGCTTTATTGTTATCATCTATGTAGAAAAACGAAGGAAGGGAAAGGGGGAGAGTGGAGGAGGGAGGGTTTCTGCAATAGGGGGGAATGCCTTAGAGGAGGGGTGGAGAAGGAGACTGGTGTCCTCCCTCTCCATTCTAAGAAACGTCAAATACTCTTTAGAGAGTATGGAAACGGGAGTGACCAGGAGACCGCAGGAAACTTTTTCAAGGAGAGAGGGAAGGTGCAATTGGGAAAGGAGGCTGTCGTTCCTCGAAGGCGCATCTACGTTATCGTGTGAAGAGGAAAGGGGGGGACAGCTTTCATGCTTAATAGCGTCAGCCGGTGGTGGGGGGAAAAAAGGAGTATTGATTTCAATTTAATGGATGTACAAGGCGAAGTACAAAGGTATGTCTCGCTAATAAATATGGGAGGAACGAATGAAGCGGCGCAAGATTCTGTTTCTCACGGGGAAGAAACGTTTGCTCGGACGGAAAGAACACGATGCACGCAGGTCTGGGGGGCTCAAGGCTCATTGAAAACGGGAAAAGTCGGGGGCTAACTTCTATACTCGTGAGAATTCAGAAGGACGTAAAATTCTCCACCGGAGGGGAAGAGATCAAAGAAAAGGAAAGAAAGGAAGGGGGGGAAAAAGAGAGATTTCCTTCTCTTTTTAAAAGTTGAACAGAAGGGGGGCTGGAAAGCTTATCTCAGTGTCTAAGGATCCGTAGGTCAACAGGGGATAAGTATCATGAAGAAAAGGAAGAGGCGAGCATAGTTTTTGCTCCTCAGGTGGGAAAAAGAAAGAGAGCAGTGAAAAAAGAAACAAAGACCCGGGTACCGGGGAGATTGGAAAAGGAAGAAATAAGAGATACCGGTCGAAAGCATCATTCTCGAATGGGGAAAAACATAGGAGGGAAAGTGCAAAGAAGGAAACACAAGATGCTGCAGACGTCATTCACAAGTCAGAGGGACAACCGAAACCGTTTCCACCGCTGTGAACTATGAAGATATTGCTGGCCGGTAAGGATTCCCGCAAGAAGAAGGCCCACGCAAGCATCCCGTTTAGAACTGAAGACTTTGGTCGGGGGAGGGGCACGACCTTCGAAGATGAATCCCTCCTCTATGGGATGTCAGGGGATGGGACCCGGGGCAGGGGAATGGGGTGGAGGAACTAAAGAGGCGGAGGAAAGGAATTGTAAAAACCGAATTTAAACAAGATCGCACTGCGGGCCCGGGGAAAAAAGTAAACGAAGAAGATAGTGGAGAAAAAAAACGCAAGCGTTAAAAAACTTAACCTGTTCGATAAAACAACAGAAGAGGGGTAGGATACCAGCCCTATAGGGAACCTTTCAAAGAAGAGAAGGCAAAGGAAAGCGAAAGGGGAGACAGCAAGCCTCCATTGCAAAAGAGGAACAGAGGAGGGAAGGAAAGGAAGGGAGATTAGGAGGAGGGTTTGTACCTCCTTCCGTCTTCCGCAACGTAAAGAGCGTGAGAAAAAAGGCGGGAGGCGTAGTCCCGGGATCCTGAAAAAAGGGAACAGGGGGGGGAGGGGGAGGTGAAAAAAAAAAGTATGCTGAGTGTCTCCATTTCGTCTTGGGGGCAGGGAAGTCACGTGAAGTGGGGAAAAAAAAGAGTTTGTCCTCGGCAGAGAACAATGGGGAAAAAGTTTAAAAACAAGGCGATGGTTGGTGGGGTAACAGCGGGGCGCTCAACAGAAGGGGGAAAAAATTATCCGTCGAAGGTTAAAAAGAGAGAAAGGAGCAGGCGACGGCTCCCAAAAAGTTGTATTGAGGAGGGCGTGAAAGGGAAAAAACATGCCTACAGAGAAAAGGTTGTCCAGAATTCAACGAGATTTCATTCCACGCCGTTCAGACTACAAAAAAGGAGGAAAGCCGCAAACACGAAAGAGAGCGGGAACTGCGTTCATTAGAATCAGGACGCGGAGCAAGTTCACGCCTTCTCCAACCTTTGGGGGATGAGGGGAAATGGGAGACCAATCAGGGAAAAGAAGAGAACTTGAAGCCTTGGGCGTCGTTCCCTTCCGGGGGAAGCGATGGAATGGTGGGCAGGGTTGAAGGGATTGTAAGAGGGAAAAAAACCAGGAAATGCCAGGCCTCCCAGTGCCGGAGATGAGGACAATGAATCCACTGTGCGCCATACTCGAGCGCATCCGGGAAGAACCGTGCACAACGTTACAGTCTACAAAAAAACATGCTTCGGTGGGCGGTAAATTCGAAAAGGAAAGGGGAAGGGGAGGAATAAGGGGCTGGTCTACCCGGTGTAGTAGCATTACCTCGGAGGAAAGGCGCGGCTTTGAGAGGACGTCAGGAGGGAAAGGAAGGAAGAGAAAAGAGTCCCCCGAACACCTTCCTTACAAATCTTTCCCGTGTCTTCGCCTTCGGAACGGGAGGGTGCCTGGACGGTGGCGGGAGGAAAGGAACGATTGAAACTCGAATCGTCACATAGACGCAGTGCGGGCGGTGTAGCCTTCGTTGTGCCTAATCCTGCGTGAACTGCGGCTCATAGAATTAAACCTGGGGGGTGATTAGAGAAAAAAGGGGGCAGCACAGGAGGAAAGTATAAAGGACATTAGAACCAGAAGGGGGAAGGTAGAGTTAAAGAACGACCCGTAGAGGCCTGTCATTGAGCCTCTATCCTTGGGGGGGGGGACGAACATGGGTGGGGACGTCAAAAGTTGTTAGTAGGAGAAGTGACGTGGGCCGTGGGGGTTTCTATTGATTTATCATTCCACGGGGAAATCAGGGGGGGTAAGGGGGGGGGAAGGAAGGGTCTCGGAACAAAAGGCGTTCAGAAACAACAGAAAGGATGACAAAGACATGGATGATCCAAACTGTGGTGAGCATCATCCCTTCCAAAAATAACTAACGTGTGGGGGTGGGTGAAAAAGTTTCTAGAAATCGGGGGGGGGGGGGTTCGTCAGTTCATACACAGGGAGAAAGGGGGGAGTATTGATTTGAGGAAAAAATGATGTTTTATCCGATCCGGCCTGACAAAGGCGGGTTCTAGGGGGGGGGGGGGGAAGGAAAAGGAGGGGGGGAACGGAGACCCGAACGTTCTGCGCTGAGGGTCAGCTGGGTACTAGTAGTGCGATCCAAGAGCGACTCGGGGCGAACCAAGGGGGAAAGAAAGGAGCAAAAAAAAGGTGGGGGGGGGTTCATGGTATTTAACTACGTCCGTTCAGGAGAAGGCGGCTATTGGGAAAGGGAAGGAGTTTTTGAAAGCGGGGGAGAAAACCGGGAAAAAGGATCGACTCCTAGGTGGAAAGGGAATGGGGTGCTCGCGTTAACTTTCGTTCGTTGCGCTTGTCGTCGAGAAAAACAAGGGTCGTGCATGGAGAAAGAAAAATCCACTGGAAGACGATTTGTGGAGAGAGACACTGGGGGGGAGAAAGAGCTGGAGAAAAAACGCAAAATCTCACCTCGGGAAATAAGAGGGAAAAAGTTGGGATTTGAACATAACGGATAGCTTCGCTTCCTGCCTACACAATCGCGCGGCGGTCAATAGACAAAGGGATTGTGCCGGGGCAAGAGGGAAAGAATGAAGGAAAATTCTGGAAGGCAAGAGGAGGGGGAAGTACGGAGTTCGAGCGGTTTGCAGAAAGAGATCTCAAACAAAAACACTTATTAGTATGAAAGGATAGTATCTCGGCATAACCAGGGAGAAACAAGAAACCGTAATAAGATCGTACTTGAAAGGGCCGGCGGTAAGGGAACTCCGTAGATGAGCCGAGGACCATGTGCAGATGCCGCCGCGCTTGGTAGTTCATTGAGCCGAATGCGCTCGGGCAAACCTCGAGAAAAAAGGGGTAAGGGAGAAGCGCCGGGGAGGGGGGGGAAATCCAGAGGGCCAAAAAGTTTAACAGGAAAAAAAATAGGGCACAGGGATGTTGATTCCAAGAGCTACATGCAACGACCCTTTAACTCAGAACCGACATCGAAAGCCGGGTAAAGGGATTTCTGAAAAGTGGAGGCGCAAAAATATGAAAAACTTAAGGGGTTCAGGTTTTCGCACCATTCTAAAAAGCCAGCCTCCCATGTAAATATGCCTACTCGCACCAAGAGGAAGATGGGGAAAAAGACACAGGTTCTAAACCAGTCGCCATATGGGGGGAAGGAAGCATCTTGATATGAGGAAATCGTCCACAGCTTGTATCATGCGAAGTAACGCAGTTCTTTTGGAAAAGACTGAAAGGGCGTCAAAACCAACGAGAAAAGGACTGGCAGGAGGCAGTATCGGATCCCCCATACGCAAAAGGCCTTACACATGAAGATCACCGGAATCCACACTAAAATAATAGAGGTGGAGACCCAACTACAAAAGAAAAATGATCAAAAAAAAGGGGAGAAAAAGACAAGAAAAACACGGAGTATGGGGCGGATGATGCTGATAACCACCGGGGGGGGGGATCACCAGTTTCTTGGACTCAAATGTCTTAAGTGGCTGGCTGAACAAGAGGGGGATGAAAGACCGAATTGTCCAGGGGTCCGAAGGAAACGTATCACAAAGAGGAAAAAAAAAACCGTCCCCGCCCTGCCTACGAATACGTGATAACCGAACAAAAAAGAAAAAGGGGATGCACAACAAAGGGTAAGGAAGCAGGTTCCGACTCGAGGGGAGTTCGGCGTTAACCACTTAGTACGGGGGGACATTCTTGGGACGACGTGCCTCGGCATTCAAAGCTAGTGGAGGAGTTCTACCGAATAAATTTTGAGGGGGGAGAGATAAAATAACGCCGTTTTGAACAGGCATTCGGGACTACACCTCTTCGAGACGATCTCTACCGCCACCGGAGGAACAGAGGGGAAGAATATGAAGTAACCACCATCTGCTCAGCGAGAACCCGCAAGGACAAAGGACCACAAACAAACGGCCCTGCCTTCCCCTCCAGTAAAGAGATGTGGACGGCTGGGGTGACTCCAGTTCCCCGGCAATGCAGTTTCAATAAGGTCGACCAGGGAAAAATCGGCCGGGGAAAGTCGAGACCCAGGGGGTAACCAGCATAACACTTTCTTTAATATTCACAAAAAAGGAAGTGGGAAAGGTCAAGACCGAGTCGAGGATGTCCAGGGTGGAAGTCAAGTGGGGAAACAGAGCTGTAAGTATCCTCTCGTCTGATTCGCCAGTTGGATTGTGAGGAGGGGAGTCGGCAGAGAAGAAATAAGAGAGTTCTGGCAGGGCCGTGTAGGGGGACGACAGACGGACAACCGCACCATTGAAGAGCTAAACCGTCAGGTAAAGAAGGAAAAAGAGAGGAAAAAAAAAGGGAAAAGAAGAGGATCCCTCCAAAAATGGTCGAATCCTGAGACTAAAAAGAGGTGGAACAGTGAACTTTGCCCGAATGAGTCCTCTAACGAACGCCACTTCATCCGTGAGCCGGCTTTCTGTTGGGCGCCTCGAGAGAAGTTGATTAGGAGGAGAAGAAACGAAATGAACTAGCAAGGATACTTTGGAAAAATATCGCGTAGGGGGGGAAAGTTTCAAAAAGAAGAACAAAAGGGGGGGGGGGGGGGCATCGCGCTTTCAGAGAGGCCCGGCGGTTCGAGGATGAGAATAGAGAAGGGGAAAGGGGAAGAGTAAAGAAAAGATGAAAACATACTGAAAAGAAATCAAGCAAAGGTTAAGGGCGACTATGGCAAACAAGATCAGGGTTTCAACGACGTTTAGGAACCCAGACTAATTTAGAACCGCAAAAGAAGAAAGAAAGGGAGATGACGGATATTTTTCGATGACGGATCAGGGAGGAGGAAAATCCCACGATTTGCCGTAAAAAACGAGGAGGACGTGGCGGAAAAAGGAGCAAAACCTCCGCCTCATCTACGCTTATCCTGGATAGAAGTCTAAGCAGCAGGAGGAAGGCAGTGGGGCTCGACAGGTGAGAGGGGGGGAGAGGAGGATACCTTTGGTGGGGCACTTTCATCGAGGACTTGTCATCGAAAAACAAGGAGCTCAGAAAGTCCGAGTCCCGCTTGAGGTGATTGGGTGATCATCGTATGAGAGCCAGAAAAAGGAAGGAAACCGAGGAAGAGGTGCGAGGAAGGGGGTCTCATTACTTGAAGAAAATTCCTGGAATCAGGCTTGGGGGGAAGAAAAGAAAAGGGGGTAAGACAGAGAAAAACTACGACATCGCGGCAGGGGGGAGGTCTGTCGGCGGGCAGAACCGAGACATCTAAAAGTCAAATGTTTCCCGGAAACTGAGCTGAGAGGCAAGGGGGGAACAGGATGCTGGAGAATCATACGTGAGATAGAGGGAGAAAGGGGACCAAGAGTTGGCAAAGGTGGGGGTGGGGGGCACAAAGAGGCAGGCTGGAGCTCGGCCTTCCTTTGTTTGAGAGATTATGTCAGGGAAAAGGTAGAGGGGAGGGAACTGACGCCATGATAGGTGCGAACAGATAAGGTAGGGGAGGATTCCAAGAAGGCGCAACGGGGGAGGCGTTTGTCTCCTTCCGTAAACTGGGAGAGTAGGAGGGGGAGGAGAAAAAAAAAGGGGGATAGAGATGATGTTCCTCACGATCATTGTGACGGGATGCGAAGCGGGGGAGTGAGGAGAAGAAGTCCTCAGATCCTCGCTTAAAATTCTCAAAAGGGGAAGAGAAAATTAAGGGCGATCAAAAAAAAAAGAAAAGTAGTAGGGAAGAGAAAAGGAGGGAAACTTCTCGGTGAGCATGGGAACACGAAAGGGATGTCGTCCTTCTCTAGCGGTACGAAACGCAATTAGGAGAAAGAACCTGAAAGGAATGAAGGGAGGGAGCGCAGCAGCGGAGAAAAGTTTGGCCCTCATGGGGGTGGGTAACGAGCACGTTTCGGGCAACGGCAAAACGGAGGGACGACGCATCTTGTGGGACTTCAGATCAATCTATCGAGAATATCAATTGATTAGGACCGGTGGGGAAACATAGAAGGAAATGTCAGTAAAAAGATGAGCAAAAGAGGGACGAGACTGCCCAGGCACGCAAAAAGGAAACACAACCCAACTTTCAACCGCCTGTTAACTATCCACTTCTATTCTCCACTGAGGAAGGGGGAAAGGACATAAGAAAGGAAGAGGAGGATCCCGTTCGACAAGTTTAATCGCTGGGGCTCGGGGGAAAAACAAAAGGGACATATAAAAAAACCACGGATGGAGTGGGAGGGGGGGAGGAGGGGATGAATCTGACGGCGACCTCCTAGAAGGAGGAGTGAGATGGAAAAAACGCCGTAGAAAATAGAGCCTGCGTAACGGTGAAAGGCAGTCCGAGTCAGACATATATAGAAAGAAAGAAAGCAAATTGACGAGGGGCCCTTTTTGAGCCGCGGACCCCGGTGGAGAAAAGCCAAAGCCCGATAAAGGGGCCAACATGAGAGGCATCGGACGGGGCTACAATTTCTACGAAAGACGCCAGTTCAAGAGTGAGAAGAGAGAAAGAGACGGTCAGAGGGAAGGAGGCGTGTTCTGAACTCCGAATAGGCTCAACAAATAATGAGGAGTTCAGGAACGGAAAAAAGGCGGGGCGGAAGCAAATGTAGCGACGAACCCATTCCGCAATTGTCTTGTTCTTTTGTCCGTAGTCTGGAAAAAAAAAAGGTGTAAGACAAGGATGGGCAAGGCACGTTAGTGAAAAAACCGATCAGCTGGCATCGTAGGGGAGGGGCAAGTCCCGTACTTTTGAGGACTGAATGGGTGGTGAAGCGGGCCGCTCATCGCGTCCACTTGAAAGGAGAGGGACTTCAGGAAAGGAGGGGAAAGAAGCCGAGCAAGCGTTATACCAACTGGTGCTTTATATATGCGGGGGGGAAATGGGAAAAAAAAGAAGGGGACAAGTGACGAGAGTTTGGCAGTCGCAAGTTCAGAACTACTCAACGTAGGAGGGAGAAAAAACAAAGGGCAAAAGAAGTGAGGGTAGACTCAGGAAGTGCAAATTCACAGCGGACCAAATTTGAGGGGAAGGTACCACGGGGGCGGGAGAAGGCTGCACTTGACATCTGTTGGAGGTCTTTCCCTTTGACTTTGGAGAGGAGGGGGAATGGGGGGTCCGGGGTGTCGTCCTGGAGTAAAAAAAACCACTGAAGGGGAACACCGCAATGCTTCTCGTAAGGAATGGAGGGCCATAAAAAGACCAACGGGGGGGGGGGCTAAGAAGCAGATCGATACGGTAAGAGAATGGGAAGGGTCGGGGGAGTCCAAGGAGGGGGCAAATCAATCTAACTTATGGGGGAGGGAAATAAAAGACAACTGCGGGGTTTGCCTAAACCTGAAGGGTTCTATGGTGGCAACCAAGGTGGAAATTGATATTTCCTAGGAGAGGCAGGGGATTAGGAGAGAAAAGGGCGCGGACTTCGGGGACCGGGGACGGCGGTCAAAGACAACGGAAGACAAAGGGGGCAGTAGGGCAGAAAAAGGGTTCCGTTTAGTGGGAAGTTTTCCCTTGGAGGGCTTTCGAAGTTATAAGAGGGACCGCTAAAAGAAAAATGCAAAATAGGTACGCCTTTTGCGTGATAGAGGTAAAAGCGGGGGAAGGGGAAGCCACTTAAAGTTCGATCTATAAAAATTCCTACAGGGGGGAGGATATAGAAACGAAACAATCACGGGAAAGCAATGAAACTGACGCCCCAACGGTTGAAGTGAAGAAGGTTTAAGAAAGAAGGAGGGTCGAGAATTTGCAGCAATTACTGGGGGATAAAAGGGAAGGTTGAGGCACGTAGGCGGAGAATTTCGCTGGTTCCTTTGTTGGGACTGTATTATTATCACTTCAGAAGAAGTTTAAAAACGGGGGACTAGAGCAGGGGAATGTCCCACCGGCGTTCAGTAAAAAAAGAACTAGAAAGGAAAGAACGGGAGGATACAAAAGTTTTTTCAGACATCCCTAAAACCAATACTAACTTTGTTTATTTTTTTAGAATGGGAGGAGAATAGGGGGGGTTGGGGGGGGGGGAAAAATTAGGGAGTACAAAGAAATTCTTTTGTGATGTCCTTGCTTGAGAAGGGGGCTGAGTGAAAGGAAGGAAGAAAAGAAAAGGACTTGTGAGAGGGTGGGTTTGTGGCACTGAAGGAGAGGTGAAGACAACCTTAGTAAGTCCAAGGGAAAAAAAAGGTTGGGGAAGAGTTAAGGGCTATAAAGACGCCTCAGTTCCGGGCCCAATGGACGTCAGCCAGGGTGTTGGGGAACTTTAAATCCAGCGTTGAAGCGTAGTCGGCATTGGAAACTTTTATTCGGGGGGGTAGAAAATAGAAAAGAAAGGGAAAAAGGCCGGAGAACCCCCCCCGCCTCTGGTACCGAAATGAGGGAAAAGGAGTTAACGGGTCGGAGTTAGCTGACGGTAGAACATGTTCTGGGCCTTATGAAGTGTCCGAGAAAACAAAGCCCACTTACGTGACTAAGGAGGTGAAAAGGGGTGGACGGAAGAGTCCAAAAGGCAAGAAATCCCCGGACGTCGATCCTAGACGTTCCATTTGGGGGTCTGGTGGGTGAAAGGGGGGTAGAGGATCGCGCCAGGGGGAAGAAAAAGCAGGACATCTGCACCATGGCCGTCCGACTGCAGCGGCCGTTCCCATGAATCGGGAAGAAAGGGAATTAAGAGAGGGGAGGAGTAGCAGGGACTCTGAAGGGGGGGGCCTAATCTATCTCACACACACCCGTAGGCTTCGGAAAAGATAGGGGAGAGAGAAACGAGAAACTATTAAAAAAAAGAAAAGAAGCACGAAGGGGAACGATTCATCCCGCGTGCAGGGACCGGAGGACATGGGGCAAAGATGGACGCAAAGGGGAGGCATTAGCCAAAGGGACTCTATTATGTCAAACCGAGAAAAATGGAACGGTCGGAAAGCCGGTACGGTGAGCTAAAAACGTTGGTCGAAGAAAAGAAGAATCGTACCCAGGGGTCGATCGCAAATAGGTAGTCAAGCATTGTGAAATGTTTTTTATGACACTTCCTAAAGGAAAGAGCATTTCTAACGAAAAGAGAAGGAAAAGGAATACTCTTGGGTTCGTCATCATTTTCGGACGCAAAAAAGAGAGCAAAGGGACAGGGGGAAAGGGGTTCAGGGAAACACTTAGACCAACCAGCACTGCCCCAATTGTCAGAAGGAAGGAAAGAAACAAGAAAAAATGGAGTCATAAACAACAACACATGCGCACGTCGCAATATTGGGGCAGAAGGAGGGGGGTGGATAAGAAGTCCATCTTCAAGCATCGGGAGAGGGGGACAAAGGGGGAGGTCCGGGGGGGTTCACCTCGGGGGGGGAGCAAAACAACCCGATAACGAAACGTAGCCGAATCGAAGTCAACATCCGCCATCCTTCCAGAGACAATGGAATCCACCTCGACATCTCGCGTGGGAGGGAAAGAATGAAAAAAAACACCACACCAAGCGGGGCCTACCCTCGACAACACTAACCCGTAGAGGCGGGGGGAGTATGGATGAACAAAGGTTGTGGATCATCCATGTGCGGGCCAGAAGCCGTGCGTAAAAGGGGGGGGGGGATTGATGAAAAGGAAGGGAGTGGGGGAAGACAGGCTGAAGTCCAAGGCCCGGGCTGGTAGCCGAGAAAGAAGAAAGAACAAAAGAAAGGGGCGGCGGAAAGTGCAGAATATACGTGCAAAAAACCATTCAATGCTAGAACCAGGGTGAAGAGAGGAAATGCAGGGGGGCCTCTAACGTCGGACGTGAACCAAGGTCTGGAAAAAAGGCAAAAGTACTGGGGGTAGCCGTGCTAAAAGAGTAGAAGAGATGTTCTGCGGTTCGGATCCTAATACCAATCCAGGGAGGGAAGGGAAGAGAAAAAAATGCTTCGTCACCCGCTGGCTAAGAAAGAGAGAACGAAGAAAAGGGAGTATACTGGTAAAGTCTTGAGATCTTTTCACCGATCAGGAGAAGGAACCGCAAGGGGAAAATCCAATCAACTGACAGAACTTCAAGCCGAAAGGCGGTGGAAGAGGCTGGAACGTTTGACTATTACCCGGGGAAAAAAGGGAACCGGTCTACTTCGCAGAAAGCTTCATCGAAGGTCAATCATAGAACAAAGGAGGAAAAAGAAGACAAGGGTCTGGGAAGCGGCACCAACTTTCCGATTCGAGAAGGTGACGCAACGGTCGCTGATTGCGCTGTGTATACATGGCAATTGGGGGGTGGGGGGGAAGGAGGAGAAACGGATCCGATCGGGGGCGTTCTTCGCTCTCAAGTGGGATTGGTGGAAGAATCGAGAGGGAGGAGAGAATTTCCTGAGTCATGTGCCTGTTCTTTTGCCCTACCGACGCAAAGGCAAAAAGGAATTAGGAGAAAGGAGGGGGGGAACAAAAACCCAAAGAGATTTGACAGCTTCGAAAGACCAATATGAAACGGATACAAAAAAGCCAAAAAATTGGGGGGGGGAGGGGAACTTGGCCCCGGCCTGATAGCTGACGAAACGCCCGGAAATAAACCTGGGGAAAGGATCGGGGGGTTTTGGCAGCCTCGAAGCTTGGGTCTCTTAACGGCGAATGCACAGATCGAGAGGGTAAAAAACGATAAGTGAAAGGATGGGGTCCATTTCAAACAAGCAGAAAATCGCACAGGGGGGGTAGAAGCGAAGAAGGGTGCTCGAAGGAAAAGCGTTCAAACGCTTGCTAGGAAGAACAATAGCGACTGGGGGGACAAGTGGGGGAAGAGGAAAAAAAACAACTTGAAAAAACCAAATCGTCACAATTCAAAAGGGAAGGGACAGGAAGAAAAGGTCACGGGATAGCGGTTGCACGGAACGTGATTGCAGAAATCCTTTCTCACCTCAGAAAGATGAAGAAGAATTTGAGGTAAAGGGGAACACATCATCAGTGGCCGCGGGGACTTCCCTAGATTTGCGGGCTAAATCTGAAACCGGAAAACACAAAGATTTCTCAAAAGAAGGGTCCTCAGGGAAAGCCCTAAATTCTCAGGTATGAAAGAATAATAGCTTCAAAAAAGTGCGTGATGGGGATCGAACAGTGTACTAGGGTCAGAAAAGAGGAAAGGTGGGGGACACTTTCCACTGGTAGGGCTGGAGCGGACCCAAAGTCCCGGCTATCGAACAGGTCGCTATTCCCTCTTTTGAGGAGGTGGGGGAGTAGAGGGGGAAAAAGGCCGGGTCAACGCTGACGCGGGGGGGGGATAAGGGGCGGGAAAATTCACGTCATCCCATTCTCTTAGTTTCCTACATCTTAAGTAAGACCAGAAAAAGGGAAAGAAAAGAAGTCGGGCAGGGGCTTGGGGAGGGAAGGGACTGGTCTTGACAGGAAGAGTACAAAACTGGTGATGACCCGGAAATCTCGATTCCTTGTGCAGAGTATTCTGGGGGAGAAAAAAGGAGCGAAAGGGAACGGAGAAATGTGTAAAGAAAGAGGGAAAGGGGTTGTGAAAGATGAGCTGAAGCTCTGCATTCACGGTGGGTTTCAAGAGGTGCAAGGTGGAAAAATTCTATGTGTAAACATGTGCAAGGGGGCCGACCCGGGATATGGGGCGAAAAGAGGGGCGAGAAAGGAAGAAGGAAAAGGAAGAGGGAAAACATAGACGGTTCTCCGACGAAACGTTTCTCTTCTACAAGGCGCGGGGAAAACTAGCAGCAGAGAGCGCTGCTGTGGCGAAACTGATAAGGGGGGGAACTTATGCGAAGTGCTTTGCGACAGTGCTAGGTGGAGCAGCAAAGGGACCAAGAGGGCGTAAATGTCAACCAACTGATAAGAAGGCTAACAAAGAAAAGAAAAAAAAAGAGGAAGGTAGAAAGAGGAAGAATTCATTCTCTTTGGCAGAGTGGAAAAAAAAGAAAGAAGAAGGTCAAGGAAGTAAAAACAAGGCGCATCCGGCATCAAGAGAAAGGAAGAAAAGAGCGCGAAAGGTTGTTGCAAGAAGCCTTGTGGCGACGAGCAAACGGTGGTCGGCAAGGAAGAAAAAAGCAGGCGCCGCATAGTGCAGTCCACGATCGGGTACATATAAGGGAGGAAGGAAGGGGAAAAAAAGAAAGGAACTTTGCAAAGAAATATTATCAAACCCCGGCGGCTCTCTGTCCTCCTGACGGAAAAAACAAAAAACCAAAATTGGAAACGAGGATCAGAAGGAGGGTATTTCTGGACTTAGATCCCTCCTCATCATTCCCACGAAGAGAAGGAAAAGGGAGGAAAAAGTTTATCTCTGTTCGATCGTGACACTCCGTCTACCTATACCCCGCCTCTATGGGAAAGGGGGGGGGTAAGGGAGAAAAGGGGGGCAAATAAGTCGAACCGACGCGGCATTAGGAAACGGCATTTAAGAATGGAACCAAGAAGAGGCAAGTCAGTCTTTTAGCTTTTGCCTCAGACGATTGTAATCCAAATCACGACCAATCGTGGGAAGGGACCTGTTAGATCAAATTCCTGGTGTCAATCAAAAATAGGGAAAGGGGTGGGAACAAGATCATTCAGAGCAGCGTACGTTGAGAAATCCATCCGCAAAGTCAAAACGGCGATCCTCTTATCATCGAGCCATTATCCTGTAGTGGGAGAGGGGGTGACACAATAGGCAACGTCCGAACACGTACAAGAGGTAGAAGAAAGAAAAGGGAAGAGAGGGGAAAGGGATCGAGAAAAAATTTCCTCAATTTGCTTTTTTCTTTGGAACAGTACTTGAGGGGTTCAGAAAGAATGGCTTCATCAACTTAGGGGAAAAAATAAGGATAGAGGAGAATCTGGTCATTTCCCTCCCTTTAAAGTCGTCGATTTTTTTGTTCAGCGTGGACTACATATAGACAGGGGAAAAAAAGGACGGAGGTCCTGCCTAGCACGCGGAAACGCCGGGCGCGAGCCAAGATTATAAAGGGGGACGTCGTATTAGGGTGGAACGGGAACCCATCCGGTGAACGGAAGGTTTTGCAAATTATCGTATAGTTGGCATTCGCAAGACTTGAAAAATAAAAAGAGGTTGCGGCTCAAAAAACACTAAAAAGACAAGCTCAAGGGCGCAGGGCTTGAGGGAGAGACGAAAGCCGGCAAATGGGAAAAAAAAGGCACAAAATTTTTTGCGCGTGAGTACAGGTCGCCCAGCGGGTGAAGAAAAAGAACTTAAAGGGGGGGGGGGCTCGTGCCCTTGCCGGGGGTACGCGAAGGGGAAGGGGGGAAAAGGGGAAGGAGGGAGGTAAAACACAAACGGCCCATTAAACAGCCCCATTCTTATCGTAGATTCGGCAAAGAAAAGAAAGTGGGGAGAAGAAAAAGAAGGGGCAAAGGAATGTGGAAACTTCAGGTAGCCAGCGCCATCAAAAGAATAAGGTTTAGGGAAACAGGGAAGAAAAACGAAAGGGTTTGCAGGGGGACCGAACGTTTGGCTGCTGTTCACCCATTTTGTAGGTAAAAGCAGAGGCGCGGGGCTGGTCTGAGAAACGTCGCGGCACACTGCGGTCCAGTAACGGCAAAGGAAGTAACAGCAAAGGGCAAAAAACGGAAAGAGTGCACGACGTTCGGACCCCCCAAAAGGGGAGGTCCCGTTTGGAGTGAAAGGTGAAGGGCGAGGAGAAAAGTAGGAAGAGGGGGAACGATCCGACAGCTTCACATAGGGACGCCGGGCTGGTAAAGGGGGGGACAGAGAACAGAAAAACGGGGGTGCCGAAGACCCTGGAACGGCGCTCATAGAAATTCAGCTGGGGGAGGGGAGGAGAGAAAAGAAAAAGAGACCTGATATCACGAGCAGGAAAAAAGAGGGAAAAAAAGGGAAGCGGTTTAAGCCAAAAGCCGTAGAGTTAAAAGGCGGGAGAAGCATGAATCCTTGGTGTTGTATCTACGCCTGGTTGGTGCGGGAACACTTATCCAGGGAACAGCACAGGGGGGGCCGTTGGGTGAAAATCGCGCCCGCCTGGGACTTGGGGGCAAATAGAAAAGAAAGAAAGGAAAAAAGAAAAGGGCGGTTCAGCCAACAGGAACGACCGGCTTCGTACGCCCTTTCTTATCCAAACGGTGTTAAAAGCATAAGAGAAAAAGCGAGGAGGGGGGGAGACAGGGTTCGGAGAAGGGGGTTTGGGTTGTCTTGAGGGGGGGGACATAAAAGAGAAAAAATGTCGGGGAGGAAGGGATCGGGAAAGGGCCTGTCGAGGGTTATAGCCCGGCGGACAGAATTCCTTGTTCTACGGTTTGCAGGGAAAGAAAAAGAACAAAGAAAAAGAGGGGAGAGAAAAGGGATCGTGGAATCTGGACATGGGCTAATCCAAACAATAAGAGGAGAAACCAAAAGATGGCGAAAAGGAGACAATGGTGGTTTTCGGGGAGTGACTCCATTCCGGTCGGCGCGTCTTCAATATTTGACCTGGAGGGTAAAAGAAAGGGAAAAGGGAAAAAACCTTAAGAAGTGCTCTCCAGAGGTGGCGCGAACTGAGCAGGGGGGTAGCGAGGGAGGAGGGAAACGGGAGGGTCGAGAAAAATCGGCATTAGTACTTGGCATAACCCCAGTCCCCACTGGGCGGACTTACTTGCGTTAAAAAAAAAAAAGAAAAGATCAAAGGAGGTCAAACGGATCTCACCGTCCGATCCGGATCGGTAAAGGTGTGGCTCTGGGGTGCAAAAGGGGGGGGGAAAAAGCTGCAAAGATCCGGCCGAAAGGCAATGATGCCCATTTCCTGTCCGGACTGCCGCTGTCGTTCCAAGGCCTACGAATAATTCTTGAAAAGACAGAAACGAAAGAAGGACGGGAACTCGTTTCAAAAAAAAA
>Ga0179591_1347776_pt1 | contig 16525 bp, 13 predicted proteins | sample CZOMad2_1_08_16f_FD_182891 | JGI IMG/M metagenome (GOLD analysis project Ga0179591, IMG submission 182891) | Vadose zone soil fungal communities from Angelo Coast Range Reserve, California, USA - CZOMad2_1_08_16fungal (PacBio error correction) | ecosystem: Environmental > Terrestrial > Soil >...
CCCACATGGGGGTTGTCAAATTGGGGGAAGGAATAATTGTTAACATAGTCAAATATAAACCGCGGGAAAGGGAGAGTGTACTCGCCGGGCCGGCGCTACGTCAGAGGCAATCCCGCACGAGCCTGACAAAAGCCGGTGGCCCTTAAGGTGTTTGCGAGATCACCCCAGTAAAAAGAATTGTCTGCGAGCAGATGCAAATCTAGTGTCTATCTGGAATCCAGAGGGGGGGGCAGTCAGCGTCTTGTACAGGAAGGAAAAAATTAATGAAAAAAAAGATGGAGAGACTACTGACAATAAGCACTAGGCCTGGCTTAAACGCCTCTGCTAAAGATTCCGAGAGATTGACCAGCGTCAAACGTTGTGGGGGAGATCCTTCAAGTGAGGGAAAGGCTTCGACGGACAATGTCGACGGAAAAAAGAGGTCAGCCCCGGCGAAAAAGTTTTTTCACGGCGACACGAAGGAAAAGGTTCAGAAAAAAGAAAAGTCGGGAAGAAAGCTCAGTCAAACCTAAGGAGACTATTGCGATGCTCGAGAGGAAGGGATAATGTCTCTCTGGCGACACGGAGCGGCGATCCCAACGAAGGAAAAGGAACGTCGCGGAGATTTAGGTACTTTCGAGGGGGCAATCTTTTCAATGTCCACATGCATACCTCAAGGTTACACAAGAAGGAAAGGCACTGCACAAGGGGTGAAAAGGGGCATGGGGTGTTGTCGAGCCGATGACAACGAAAGATCCTATGGAAAAGATACGAGGGACTAGTGGACCTGGTAAGGCCACTTACGCTAAAGGATACAAGAGCTGCGGTTGACTAATTAAAACAGGGTTCTAGAACACCTGCACCAGAGCGAAAACTGTCCGGGGCCCGGATAGGGAAAGTTTTAGGGGAAGAAGAAGCAATCAACCTTGGGCGCAGAAAAAAAGGGTTGAAAGCAGAAACGGACGTCCGCAGCTGCACTAGTGGGTCAAGACAAGTCAGATGAGAAAAAAAGCAGCGCGCCGTTGTCAGGATCACTAATAAACAATTCAGAATCTAGAAGAAAAGGAGAGTCTCCTCTATACCTTCAAACGATTCCCAGGACGAACATTTCCAAAAAACCTAGAGAGATCCGTGATCATCAAGGAGGAAAATCTCAACCAAAGAGCGAGCCCGATTATAAAGAGGTAATTGGGGGGGGAAAGTCAAGTAACGAGAGTCCAACTTGTGTCCGAAAAAGCACTGACTTTCAGAAGAGGGACCCCAAAGTATCTGGTGCAATGGGTGCTAAATCCAAGCTGGGAAAAACTTCATGTCGAAGAAACCCACTCTTTCTAATTTTCTTAGGAATCTAAACCGAGAGGGGGGTCAAGATTATAGGAGGCGTACGCAGCCCTCGAGGAGGGTAGACGAAGTGAAAAAGATTCGATTACCACCCGGAACCGTACACGCAACAACTTGGGCCCGAGGGCTTGAGATCAAATTAAAAAGACCGAAAGGGTTCGTTAATGAACAACGCGCCATCCGGACAGCAAGGTGGAAATAGAAAGCCATCCGCAGGGTCTAAACAAAGTTACCAAAGAGTCCAACTCAATGTTCATAACGCTGGATCGTGCGCGAAATAGCGGCAGTCCCGAGCGACGACTTTTACTGGAAGGAAAGTACTCCGAAACACAAAGGAAGAAGAATGGGAAAAAGAATCTTCGCCGGAAAAACTCGCCGAAATACCTCGAATTGGTTAGAAAAACTTTCGGGGGACAATCGGAGGGCAAGGAAGAAGTAATTCCAGAAAACACCGCTTGTTCGTGGTTCCGCAAAAAGGACCGCGCGCCGAGTGCCCGAAAAATAGAAAACTTCTCTTAGGGGGAAGGGACCTTAAGATGTCTCAGATTAAGCGAACACTGAATCAGGGCGCCTTCATTTAAGGGGCAGGCTTCAATTAGGGCTTGGGGATTCTTAAGCCGGGTACAAAGGATGGAGAAGTCCGCATGTCCTCTCAGACGGAAACGGACGGGGAGAAAAAAATCGAGCGTCGAAGCCCTGTTTGTGGAGAGAAGAACGGGAAGAAAATCTAAAAAGGGAATCCAAGGCCATCGTGCAATACTACGTGAGGTTTACAAAATAAGAAAGCGCAAAAAAAGTCAAGGAATAACGAAACTATTTAGAGAAGGGGGGAATCACTCCTACGAAGAGGGTAAGCACTTGGTCAACTATAGACTATTTAGCGAACAGAAAACCGATTCACGGGAGAAAAGAAAGTATTTAGAGCGCCGCGTCAGGAGTTAAAACAGAAATCAGATGGGCTAGGCGGGACCCGACGACGGAAGTACAGGGAAGAAAAACCACTAGGGAAGTCTGGCGTTTGAGGTTGGAAGAGGCACCGATCACAGGCTCTAAAAGGCTGTAAGGCGTGTGGGAGAGGGACTCTGGGTTGTTGGGCTTGAATCCTATCAAGCCGGTGAGAAATCTGAAAGAAGACCGAGCGTGCAGAAGGTGTGGCCAATTTAATTACAAAAAGGTGTATGCGTTCAGAGAGCTCTCTAAGTAGCTAGAGAGTGGGGAATGCTTGAAAAAAGACCAAATCATGACAAGCTAAAACAGACTAAGGAAAAAATGATTTAGGGAGAGGGGAAGTCTCTGGGCAAAGCGTGAGTAAAAAACAACTCACAGACGAGCTGCACGACATAATAGAGCTCTCTCGGGGGTTCTAAGATGTGCCCAAGTGAATCCTGATCCGCACTCTCAAGCGAATTCGAAAAGGGCAATTCTTGGGGAGTCTAGACTGGGGAAGCTTCGGCTAGGGTGAGCCACAACTACCATATGGCTAGAAGTTCTCTCGCCAGGGGGAGGGCAGAGGCTCACGTCGCTAAATGTCAATAGAGACTTCTTGAAAAAGAAAAAAGAACTCCTCGAATCCTCTAGAAAGGGAGCATCTCACGACTTCTCGTACTAGGAGAGGAAGTGGAGTCCCATTACCCTCTCGAAGGCAGTGAGCGCCTGGCGGTAAGAATCTATTCCTGACTTGAAAAGGGAGGGGCGGGGAAGTTCTTATAAGGGATTTACGAATCGCAGAGACGAAAATTTAGAGGGATGTGCTCGTATAGTGAAATGAGTGTCAGCTGGAGAGAAGCAACAGGTGAGAATCAAGCCCCTCGGGAACGACTACCGCGGCAGCTTGCTGCGCTCTTAAGGCCTCTTCTCGAGGGAGGGAAAAATCCCTATGAATCGCAAGAAAATCTCAAGGAAAAGGAGGCTATTGGCGTCATCCTTGGGCGTTGCGCTGTACGGGTAGCAGAAAAAGGGGATCGTCGCGAGAGAAACGCTTTCGCGAAAGTCCGAGAGCTTCTGATGGGGCTAAGGCGATCTCAGACAGGGCTTACAAAAACAGAAGGTAAGCGCACAGAGTTATACGAAACAAAAAAGAGAGTGACTGAAAGAGAGCTAGTAACGATGCGACGAAAAAGATTTGGAGCAAGTCGTATAGATCTCATTGGAGGAATCGCGAATCTCTGGGTTCACCCGGTCAATCAGAGAAGCTCTCACAGGGCACTGATCAGAGGAAGTCGATAATAAACTGAAAGGCTTGAGAAAACTCCCCCAGCTGCTGCGTTGTCGCTATAATTCAACTTCTTCTGACTAAAAACCTAACTCTTAGCGTACATCCAGAGTCAAGGGTCGTCTAACGCGTTTGGGTCAGGGAGACAAGGGACTCCATCACGGTTCACTCCACTATAAGCAAGGTCAAAAGGGCCAAAAATCTAACTATCATATCAGGAGGGAGATATAGGTCTGGGGTAAATCCGGGACTAGAAAGACGGAACTAATCAATACTATCGGTCTTCGTGGAAGAATCGACAAGATCAGGGGGGGGGAAGAGGAAGACAGACTTGGAAAGGTCTATATTCAGCTTAGACTTCTTCCCTACGAGGGAGCGAGAGGAAAGACTGTTTCTCTCGACTGTCTCAAAAAAGCATATGCGCATATCGATGGATTGGAGGAGACTCTGAGCGGGAACTTCAATTTGGAAAAATGTGAAAAAGCCATATTAACGGGGGCGCACAGTAGCTTACCTGACGATTGTGCTGATCGTCGCTAAAACTCAACTCGAGAGTCTCATGCAAAAAGAAAATCCGGACAGAATGAGCACTCGGGGAGAGACTCTAAGATAAGGAACAGGCGATCTGATAAAAGAGGCTGGAACTAGACGCTCCTTAGAAGTCGGTCATGCAGCACTCAAGGAGCAAAAGAGGAGGGGGGATTCTTGTTGGGAAAATTTCCGGAACAGGTTACGGCGAGAGCTACTCTGTCAGAGGGGCAAACTGGACAAGGCCTGAAAAGCGGAAAATGCAAGTCCCGGCGGGGTCGGATAAGGTTCTAGAAAAGACGGAGAAAAAAAAAAAATTTCAGCGAATTTTCGCCCACTCGCAAGGAGGGGGGAAAGAATACGCAAGCTCAGGGTCGCTCAAATCTAAATAAGAAGATCGACATTTGTAGAGACGGCATTTCTACTAAAGGAGGAATTTACGAACCGAACACCACCGCTGTTGATAGGGGTGTTAAAATAAGGAAAAGCGCGCTGGATCCTGGGTCAGAAAGGGGGGTTGAGGGTAGAAGTAGAGGACGTTCTTAAAGCGGAGGGTAAGTTGACAGAACCTTCTGCCTCGGAGCGGGAGCGTGAACGAGGGAAGAATTTTGGGGGCAAGGACCCGAGACCCGGAGTGGCCTCGCGCCAAGAAGAAATGGGCGATTGCTGAGGAAGTGGCGAAAAGCTCTCGTTTCGGGCGCTCGAAAGGTGGTCCAAAGACAAACGTTACTTCGAATGGCAATGACCCTCGGCAGGGACGTGGATGTGTTCAAGCTAAGTCTACAATCTGCTCGACGCCAATGCACAGTGGAAGAAAAGGATCTTGAAAGAATACGTAGCGCGACCGCGAGTTCGAGGTGTGGGAAAACTTTCTCTCGGCGCGCGGGTGGTGCGGGAACAAAGCAAACGGTTGTTAAACCCTTTAGAGGAGGGGGAACGAAAAGCGCACCATCTGCGAGGGTGCGGAAAGGGGGAGAAGGGACATAATATGGGGGAATGGACCAGAGCTTGCCGGTCGATTCAAAACTAAAAGGGGAGCGTCTTATGCGAGGGTCCGTTAATTCCCAAACTAGAAAAAACGAGACGCGCAGTTGGATGGGCATTCTGACGCCCGGAGAACCGGATGGCACGGGGTAGAAGGAAGGGTATTATTTCTGTGCATGGGAAGAAAGAAAGGGAGTATACTCGGAAGACTTCTAAGAAGGTCTCACTCCTCTTTCTCGGAATCGGGAGGAAGGTGGAGGCCTACTTGCGGCTCTACAGGAGAGAAAATTAAGAAGAAGGGAAACTTCCTTCGTACAAGAAGATCTAAGCCTCCAGGGAAACGATTGCGAATTTGGGGAACTACAGAGCACGCTGTTGTTCGCACTAACTTGCAGGCTTATTAGAGACAACAGACAGTCGAACCAGAGAAAGCGGTGGGGGAGTCGCAAGCTGCGGAGGAAGCACTACGAGTTTCTCGAAAAGTGAACCAGTTCCAAACTTATAAAAAACAAATTCAGGGAGGAAGGGTTCTGGGGGGAGATAAAAGGCGTCGAATAAAAGCCGCCGGGGGCGGGGGGAGTGGCTCGAACTTGAGTGGCGCAGGCGCGACTGCAAAGAAACTTTCTATATCGGGAAGGGTTAGGGAATTAAAAGCGCGCTGAGTGCCCTGCAAGGCGGGGCGAGAAAGAGAAAATGCGGACGCGCGGTTCGCTCAACGGGGGCGAGGTTTTCACGACGGGAAGAACCGAACAAAATGAAAGAAAGAAGTGACAACAAGGCAAAAAGAGGTTTGAAGTGTCTTGGGAGGGATCAACCGCAGCCGGCCTTCGGCACTCAATATCTGGTAGAGAACTCTTCAGCATTGAGAAATCAAGAGTCGTCGAGTGGCTCTCACGCTGGGAGAAGGGGAAGGAGTTAAGAAGAGAGCTATCGTAACACCATGGGGGTCTCAGGAAAAGGTAGGCCTTGGTGTGGGGGGGTGGGCGGGGTAAGGAGAGGGAAAAGTTTCGTTAGGAGCAACTGTTCCGTCTAAGTCGCAACTAAGTGATGAACAGTTCGTACTTGGTGGGACTGAGAACCTATTTCGCCTGGAAGGATTCGGGAACCGAAGGATATGAAGACTAGACTCCTCTATAAGGACGATCTTCGCGGATCGCTCGGGACTTAAAACGCGAGAGGGACCGTCTTAAGCGAGGGCCTGAGAAAATAATATTCCGTCAGGCCTTCAGCACGCGAGGTCCCGTACTCAGGGCACTACCTCTGTAAGTGAAAAGCACTGCAGAGGGATGGTATATTCAAAAGGAGCCTGATTAGAGTCTACTAATTTGGGTGTATTCAGTTGTAAGAAAGGCAAGATGCATTGCAAAACACCTTTTCTAATTGAAAAGGAGAAAGAACGCGTTCGATAAGGGGCGGGGGGAGGACAAGAAATTTCGGAGAGGACAAAGTGTTTTAAAAACGAGCAAAACGGAGAGTAACCTTGCGAGGGGCAAAAAAGGCGTGAGGGGGGGGGGGGGGGCGGTCTGGATCGACGAAAAAAAACTTATCTTCCGAGGAAGAGGGAAAACACGATCCTCAGCATCGTAGGATGAACGACAGGAAGCCAACATCGGCCAAAGAACGATCGTCAGCAACACAACATTAGTAGGGGAAAGAGAGATTCCCAAGGGGCTTTGCGGTTGTGAAAGATGGGACCGAGAAGAAAAATGCATCGTGTCTAAGAGGGGGACTCTAGTGGGTGGTAACTCCCTGCGTCGCTACGAGGAAAAAAGGAAGGTCCAACCGCCGCAAATAAGGCACCCTCGAGGTCCTTCTTTTTTTCTCGGTGGAGTCCCCCTGGGGGGACCTATCGGATTATGACCTTAAGTTGCTCGCAGCGGAAAAGGAGAAGCAGGCCAGGTCTGGTGGAGCATCTTGAAAGTGTAAGACAAATGTGCATACAGGAACAGAAGTCACGACAAAAAAAAAGCACACGTGACGCCGCTGAACCAAGGCTTTCCGAAGAGCGTGGTGCACAGAGGTCAAGAATAGGGGTTCGTTCACGTATTCAGGTCCAAACTTAGTGGACGAGAAGGAAACCAATTCAACTGGGGAGAACAACCTGCGAAGAATTTTTCAGGACGAAAAAGACACAAGGAGAACTTGGACGGTCGTGCAAAAAAAGAAGGAAAAAGATCGAAGCTAGTAACAGATCTGCGGGGTGAGACGTCTCGTCTCGAATAGGGCTGGGCAACTTCTACATGATACAACACAAAAGGCACGGTCAGTCAGGGGGATCGAATACTTCTGGAAGCAAGAGGTCGAGTTGCACACATGAAACGCAGTTGCGACTGAAAAAAAAAGAGTAGGCAGAGAAAAGGGAAGCCTTTAGTTCTTTGGAAAATCTAAATAAGAAATGATCAAAGAAAAACGGCATCTACGAGGTCATCGAGCGTAACGAGTGGCGTATCACTGCCGGGGGATCCGAAGAATCCTTCGGGGAAAGCTAAGGAAAGGATTCTATTTGCTTAAAGGGACTCAAATAGAAGGGAAGGGCCTTGCCTCAGGTCGTTGTCGTGTCAGGACTTTCGCTATCAACCGGATGGAAAAAACTTGAAAGAGAGGAATCAGCTAGACGCCCTCTCAGGGTGCATGGCCTCAGGAGCAGAAGTTTTCTGATCACTAATACCGATCTGGGACCGAAGAAGAAAGAAGCCGTCTCAGTTAAAACTTGAAGGCTAACATACAGAGTCAAACAGATAGCGTCGGACCTTTCTTCGGAAAGCAGTGGGAGATCAAAAAAAAAGCGCGAGCCCTCATCGTAACGCGTCAGGTGCCTGCAATGTCAAGGGAAAGGAGGCACACTACAAGTTCGTGTCTTATGAAACCACGAAATCTTAGGGAGAGACCTCATTTTTGAGAAATCATAGAGGGTGGCAAGTCCATCTCTGAACGGCGATCAAATATTGACGTGCTAATGGTGTCGGTTTCGAAAATCTCACCTAAGGGCTTGGGGGAAGTCTCTGGCCTCCCAGATAACAAAGACCATCCTCCAGTTAGGCCTCCTTCAAAGGGCCGGGGAGAAAGACAAAGCGTCTGGAAGTCTGGGGCATGGGTTAACCTGTTGTCAGGGGCATGACAATCAACGAATGAGACGCTTCCGGACCCGGAAGAGATTTCCCCAGATCAGACAAGCGCCTCTCAAAAACTTGCAAAGAAGAGAAGAGTCCTCATAGTCAGATCGGTATGACAAGAGGGAGGCAGTCATTAACGCACAAAGGGGATCAGACGCCGTTAAATCCGGCAGGCGAAGAAACAAAATCCCTTGCAAACCCAAGAGAGGGGAGAGGAGGGCACTCAGAGGGGGAGGCCACGTCGTAACTGAAAGGGCACCGGCGGATCCTGAAAGCAACACCGATTGTTAGGGGCCTCACAAATGAACGGAACATCACAACCGTTGGAAAACTGGGTGCGGGTTGAAAAAGGACTGGATCCGACCGAACACTAGGTTTTCTAAATTCGAGGGGTCGAAGAGATCCGGGGGGAGATAAACAACGGCCTCACAGTAAGCGGTTTCCGGAATTCCTTTCGAGAATTAGGGAAGTTTGTATATAGTAGAAACGAATTGGTCATCACTAGGGAGCAGCTCCCGGGGAGGACTTTCCCTCTCTATTTAATCTTTCTGGGTGTAAAGGAAAAAAAATTCTCCAGGGAAAAGAGACCTAACTCCTATGAATAATTTTTGCTCTCATACTAGCGGTATCACTTTTCTAACTTCTATGATACGGAGAAACCATCTCTAAAAGCTGTCCACGGTAGAAAGCTCCAGGATTTCTCAAGAGGCGCTAGGTGATGAGTTCAAGTCTCAAAGAGTTTGGGGGAGAAGTGAGTCCGAAAAGAAGTCTCACTCAAAAAGTTACAACGGGGCGATCTGGAGTTCGGAAGGGATGCTGAAAAAGAGACGGCTATCTGTGGAGAGTTTTTAAAAAAAAAGACAGGTGAGCAATAAGGGGTTTTTCTTGAAATTAGAGAACGAAGTCATGACCAGGAAGGAAAGGTTCATAATTTTTTCATGGAGGGTTTTTCACTTTCTGGGGAAGGATGGACGTTCAACTACGATTGCGAGCGTGGGGGATCCGACAACACTTACAGGGAAACGCACGAATACACCAGGCCTGAAAGTATCGTAATCCGTAAGAAAAAAATAAAGCCTAGTCTTATTCCCGATGTCTGCACGCATAGAAAGAGGAAATAGGGGGTGCAGGTGGCTTGGATTGCTTTCTGTGTACGAAGGAGAAGATGCTGCTTGAACTATACGCGGGAAGTAGAGAGAGAAATCGCGGTTTAAGAAGGATGGTACTTTAGACAAAGGGACCGGGGAGGGGAGGGGCTCTTAGGCTCGATCCGCATTGTACAGGGTGGAGGAGCTATGGAGGGGGGGAAAGCTCAACGAAAAGAAAAGATGGAGGATAGCATTTTCGAGGATCGAACGCGACGGAGAGACGTCATGGAGGAGAAGATCTACTTGAAGCGGGGAGCATCTCGCCTGGGGCCTCTCGAGACAGAGATCCACTTAGCGGAGGAGGTTCCGCTAATTAGAGTAGTTCTTAAGGGGGAAGGGTCGTTCGGGAGGAGGACGCATCAGCATCTCTCGGACATCTTCGGCCAGAAAAAGAAGAGTCGATTGGGAAGAGGTATTTTTCAGGCAGAAGCTGAGAAATAGCTCTCTGGGACGAAAAATCTTGTAACTTTCGGTAAGATTACAGAAGCGGGTCGTCTGCGCCGGGATTTGGAATGTGAAGGATCCATACAACGCGCCATGGCGGAGATTCATCTTGAAGTGAATTGTAATCTCTGCCGAGAATGAAAAAGGTCGCGAAGAGAACTCTATGACGAATTTCGCTGGGGTCTTTTGAGACGCTATCTCCAACGAGACAAGGACTTCCCAACACCGCAAGAAGTATCTTATCAAGAATCGAGAAGTTCTTAGATGAGGGGATGAAAAGAGAAGAGAAGATGATGAGAGGGACACGTATTGGCTGGGGTTGTACTGATGTCTGGAGACTGTCCAAGGAGGCGGGAGATTTCAGCGCAAGCGTAAATCTTTTAAGAGGCGCGGGACGACGCCGTTTTGGGAGGGAGGAGCGCTCTAACCGGAAGGCGCAAGGACCTAAATAGGAAGCAAGCTCACGCGGAAGTTTTGTCTCTATACGGAATTGTCGAAGACCCTCCATGGAGGCAATTAGGCGGGTAGGAAGGGGTCGTTAGAAGTTTAGGTCCACATCTGCGCCAATACGTGGGAAAGACGACCGTAGGCTCTCACCACTATAAGCACATGCCAGCAAGAGCAAGCGGCTCTAGGCTTAGTAGAATAGATCTCCTAGAGTTAAGACGCTCAGGAACTTTCAGTCTTACTCTCTCTAATCGGAGAACTGCGGAGAGCAATTAAGAGAAAAATGGCACTTACAAGGCGGGAAAAAGTCTAGAAAGAAAGGATCTCGTTCTCCGTTGCCGTCGAACGACTCTAAAATCATTTCATCAAGCGGGATTGGATGTAGAAGCTTCAAGGTAAAGAGATCACGTCCGAGGCAGTCTGTTGTCTCACAGTCAGGATACCGGATACGCGTTTCGAAAGACTACTCTACAACGAAAGGGGCATTCTGTTAGTTGATCGACTCGGAAGCAAGGGGGGGAGGGTAATCGAACAAGAACTCCCGTATCGAAAAAGAGAGATCTAGGGATGAGACTTGCCAGGAACGGCTGCTACGACGATAGACCTATAAGAGGAGCATGCAGCTTCATCGGAATGGTTTGTCGCTGTATCATTTGACGCGGAGAACAGAAAACAGCTTAGAAAGGGGCGAGGGGGGCATCCAAAGTGCCCGTGACAAACCTTCGTGAAAAAAGTCTGCACGGGTTCTCCGGACGGGGTCGAATGATCACTTCGAAGAGGGGGACCCAACTGGATGGGCCAGAGCAGCGTAGTTCCGGGAAACCCACTGATTTGTAAAGGGGAGAAAAGAAGCTCTGGACATGATCTAACCCCAGCTCCTAACTTGAGCTGAACAGTTCTACTCCAACGTAGGAAAACTCACGCAAACGGAGGGGTGGTGTTAACCCGCGCAGGCCTGGAAATCCTGATCTTCACCTGACCAAAGGTGTTCGGGCGAGGTAGAAAGTAGAGACCACGTCGTACGGGACGATAAGGCCGGAAGGGGCAGCGGCGTTGATCGGAGGCTGTCGTTTACCGCGACCTAGAAAATTCTGAGGGGGACTCCGGGGACGGGCCCTGATGGGGGCTATTGTCGCGTTCCTCGGAACATTGTCGAAGAAGTCTAGGGGGAAGCCCTCCACGTCCTTTTCTGAGAAAATGCATGCATTCGGCAACCCTCATCGTTTAGTTAATTGTCCGAAGAATAAAATGCAACTCTACTGGGGAAGCTAAGGAGAAAGAATCGTGTCGTCATACCTCGTCGCGAAATGGTGAACTAAAACCGCTAATTCAAATCACGAGGGGCTCGGCTAGCAAAACCAAAGAGGGAAAAGAGTTTTGACGGGATCCTGCAGGGTGTTGTCAAGGGGAAAAACCGCGTGCGCCGCACCATCTTCTGCGTTCAGTTGGGGGAAACTGGTAATTGGGAGGGGAGAACCCTCTCGGGGAGGGCGTAGGGATCGCGGGCGTCTTCGGTACTGGCCTCGAAGAAGTCCCGATTTGCTGATGAAAGCTGAGATGACGCCCTTATGGGGACACAGGGATTTTGAGGGAGGAGTAAAGCGCTTTCAAACGAAGGTCTGTATCCACTCAAAGGTCCTGGCAGCCGCAACGCAGAGAGGGGACTCAGAGAAAGCTGTTGTCTGTGAACTGACGGAGGAGAGGCCCGAATCTGGGTAGCTTTAAAGGATCTTTACGGAGAGACGAAGGACTTTCCTCGAACACTTCCAGGATTGAAAAGTTTTAGCACGCAACATGCACCAGAGTGTGTTAGTCTGAAAAACTTACGGGAACTCTTAGGAAATGCACAGTTTGGGGCCTCTTAATCGTGTCTGTTAAAACGAGCTCGAAGTTTCAACATTAAGGTCATGAAATCCCGCTCTCTGTCTGAGCGCACGGGGGTGGTAGGGGGGGGGGCGCAACAACGCACGGCGTGCTCCGAAGGAAGGGAGGTCATGGGAGGCGATTCCCTTTTTTGACGTGGCGCAGTCGCGGTCTTGAGAGCTGTCGGGAAGCGAGGCTGGGGTATTCAGGGAATCGACAACGGCTCAGGGCTGTAATTCGCGGAAATGCGAGTACCGAGGGGAATAGACCTAGTTGAGAGGCCCAGACTGAGTTGATGAGAAACTACAACACACGCCCGGTGTAAGACAGTCTTCGGGGGCCGAACTGTTGAAAGTTTGCGGGGTGTACGGGTCATACCTGCAAGGCCTTACGTCACAAGCTTTGCTCGAATGGAGAGAACAAAGCCTGAAGGATAAAAAGGGGTTTCATCGTCGGTCAAAAATAAGAAAGAAAATTGTGATAGCTCGATCTTGCACCATCGATGCAAGAGGGGGAAAGGTCTCTTTGCCGGAGGCGGCAAGTGTGGGATTGTGGGGGGAACTCTATCAAGAGAAACCGACTGAGTGGAAGAGCATCCGTTCCGCATGGTGGATCGAAGCGCCATGTTAGACTATAAAACTCCTGTCAAGAAGCCGCTCAGGGGTATCAGAGGGGAAGAAGAGAGACTTCGGGGGAAAATCGCGGCAGTTACTCGGAGAATGAAGAAAACGGGTAGGTCGCCGTACAAATTCTCCGGTATGAGAGTCACTTCAGGAACGATTCAACAGAGAGTCCCGAATGACCGGAAAGACCTGTGGACTCGGGGTCACACGCTAGCAGTAGTTTACAAGCGGCGGGAACTTTCGGTGGGGGAATGCTTTAAGTAAGGGGGTCCGGCAAAGGGCAATATTCTTTGCAAGATGCCAGCGGCCTGCCAAGTCTCATTCGCGAGGAAACGAACGTAATAATGGGAAAAGTCGTACGAAGGGTGGAAACAACGGACAAAAAGGCGAGGGGTTGACGCTGTCCATCGCCTAGATACTAAGCGAGAGCGAGGACCACGTCACGAGCTCCAGAGGGAGATGCTCGACATCGTATAGTGAACAAAAAAATGTATTAACAGAAAGCCAAAAAGAGCCGTGTACTCTCGAGTAGGGGGAAAAGATAGATAACAGAAGGGTTCTGTTGGGTTGGGGATTTTCCCTACGAAAAATAGGCACTATACGATGTCGAAATCTCACGCTCGTGACTGGGGTCAAGAGCAAGGCGCTACGGACCCCGCCGCAAGATGGAACCTGCCGGTGGCCCTATTTGGGGGAAAAAAAAGAAACGGGCAACAATTGTCCGCGATAACATATGAGGCGTAGAGAAAGATGTCTGAGAAGGGAACGCACTTGTAAGGTTTACATCTTGCCCCTGGGATTCCCGAAAGGGAAAACAAACGCTCGTCAAAGAGATACTACATCAAGCACTGGGGAGCACTCCCTAGCCTCTTTAAAGAAAAGGGATGGGGGAACGGTAACACATTCCAGGGGTGTCACGATAAGTCCGGGCAAGCGGCGTGTCTAGGCACATCGTCATGTGGACGTATCTTACTTAACAGAAAACGGTTTTCAAAAAAGGCGACTAAAACGTTGGGCGTATCAAACAGGAAAATTCCTGCGAGGGTCGGAAACGAAGTTCAATCAGGAGGTAGAGTCAGTGAAGGAGCTCTGCATAGTCAAACTCTAGGGACAACAGTAATGCATGCGCAGGCTGGGAAGTGAAGGCGCGAGTTTCACACCGGCAAAGGGCATACCCCCAAAACTTACGTAAACCTTCAAGCTCGGGAGGAAGGGGTGTTCACAATCTATGGGAAATAAAAGGAGGCAGCCTAAGAGATCGAAGACGAGAGGGGACATTAATCACTGCCAGAGTCGCGTTCCTCGGGCAAGTCTATCACGCTAGACGTAGGAGAGGCCGGATGGGTTCTTACGTCAAAAAAAGCAAAGAAAACCAGAAAGAAGAAGGAGACCGGCTCGTCCGGGGGGTCGGAGCTTCACAGCGAGAAAAACTGGCATTCCGAAAAGAAGCGTCGTAAGAAAGGAGACGGACGACGAGAAGTGAAGATTCATGTCACTCAAATCCGAGCGACGTCTAGAAAAAAAAGCAGCCTGCACAGAACACAAAACCCCTCCAACCACGTCCCGAACGGAAGGCAGTGCGGCTTGTGGTGCTATTGGTCTTCGTGGGGGGGCCCGCCAAGAAAACATCCCTCTCACGAAAACTGATGAAATAGAGTCGATCAGGGCTCGGGAAGGAACCAAAGAAAAACGAAGAGAGAGAACCCTCATCAGGGAGAAGGAGTCAATGGTTAATAAAGGTCTAGGGGGGTCTGCGAAAAGAACCTAGATCGAAGGACGTAACAGAGGAGGGCCAATGGGGGGCGCAATCAGCAGAGTTGGCTACGTCATCGGAGGGCCAAAAGGGAGCACACAGGTCGCTTTTTAGAAAATCTCACTCACGGGGGAAGGCCCGGAAGGGTCGGAAGAACGAACCTCGACAAGGAAAGGTCACTAACTTCCAGAAAAAATAAAAGACGCCTCAGGCCTTTCCCGGGAAGCAAACGCCGCTGTCAGATGCTTGCGGGATGAAGGGGGAAGACGGTGGCGTTGAAAGCAAGATACGTCCAGGGGAAGTTTTCCCCAGAGAAACTCAGGTCGCCGCGAAAGAAATCCAATCGGGCGCATCGGACGGTCATCATCAAGACGGAGGAGAGCGCAGTCCGGAACCGGTAAGGATCATAAGAAGGAAAGATTAATGGTCGAAGCCAGAGGGGCAGCGCTGAGCAAACTCCCAATATTCGCCCGGAACAACGCGATCTCCAGAAGCAAGAAGGGAGGAGCACGTGCGTCTTGAAGACGAGAAGTCAGTAAACCAACACCCGTTTTGTAGGGGGTAAAAACCGCCACACGACCGCGCTCTCGCCCAACCGCTATGGGGCGGTAGGCGTACCTTTCAGCCAGGTGAGGAAGACAACAAATCTTTTCTTCAAGATAGTGCAGGGGGCTTATTCAAACAGAGGTCGGTGTAGAATGCGGAAGTTCCAGGTTGTAATAGGGGAAGTCTCCCTTCTCTAAATCGGGTTAAAGTAAAAGGGGGAGCGGAAGCTCAAGTCGACGTCTACTGAAAGCTCGGGTTCGTAGCATCTCTAGAAAGCAATATAAAACCATTGACAAATTCGGCCCGCTCTATCCACTGGGTCGTAGGGTTCTCATCGGAAAAAAAAGAATTTCACGACCCACTAGTAAGGGGACGATAAATTATAAGAGTTGAGCACGTGTCCTACTCTACCGAAGCTTAAAACCAAGTCTGAGAGAATCTCATATCCATCTAAAGGGGAGAGAATCAAAGCAGGGGGGTGGTCATAGGCTTTATTAAGACGACGGGGTGAAAGCCTCAAAAAAAAAGGGGTGCTAGGGTAGTGAGTAATATTCTGCTACAAAATTCTGCTCTAGAAGGTCGGTGGGAAAAGATGTATGGCAAAAAGTTTGTTGAGAAAGGAGGAAGGACAACAGCAGGTAAGGGGAAGAAAGGTGGTCCCGGTTGATTTCAACAGTTGATGATTTCCGATGCTCTAGAGAGTTACGTCTTAAGCAAAACAATTAGGAGTGAAATAACAACAACGAATACAAACCCTCGAGCTTTGAGCTAAGACGAAGCTGTAGGAGCGGATTAGCAGCCGATGGCTGCACGCATAAAAAAACTCTCGCGCGGTGTCGAGCGCGAGTTTCGAGGGAAGGGGGACCGAGGAACAGCGCTATCTCATGGTATTCGAGACGATGTGACAACGTTCTCCGATCGAATCGCAACGCGTGACTCTGCCAGTTTTAAGAAAACGTCGATTCTCTATAAAAGGGCTAGGCTCAAAACATTTACCGTTTGCAAACTAAACTCGCACTGCAATCCCTCGAATCATTTCTTTGCTAATTCGAGAACCTATCGAGCGGAAAGCTCGACTTTAACGGCGACGGAGAGATCCGTGATATTCCTCGCGCTCGGCAGTGAGCTAAGTTGACTCGCATCAAAGGCTTCGGAAATTGTGGAGAAAGCTTTACGCAGAATGAGAAGCTGGGGTCTTCTGCCTGTCGGATGTTCTGCCGTGAGACGGCTTTCGGTGGGACCGAGGGGAGGGGGGCTCCGCTTTGGTAAATCACATCGCGTTAGACGACCGCTATAATAATCTAAGTAGGTAATCCGCCGCATGCGTCAAGGACGACCCGACGGCATGTGAAGAGCAAAGTACACGCAAAGAGGGGAGAGATTTGGTCGTCAGCGGCAGTCGTTGCTCTTTAAGGTAAGCTTTGGTAAGAAACAACGCTGCTCTAATCAGGACGTTCGAACGCTGCGGGGCTGCGGCAGAAGGGTGGTCACTGTCCCGCACACAAAAAAAAGGTGGACACAAAAAAAGGGGAAGTCGAAAGAGT
>Ga0179591_1311268_pt1 | contig 16524 bp, 13 predicted proteins | sample CZOMad2_1_08_16f_FD_182891 | JGI IMG/M metagenome (GOLD analysis project Ga0179591, IMG submission 182891) | Vadose zone soil fungal communities from Angelo Coast Range Reserve, California, USA - CZOMad2_1_08_16fungal (PacBio error correction) | ecosystem: Environmental > Terrestrial > Soil >...
AGATAAACAGGGCGCGCGGGAAAGACAAAAAAGACATGGCCATGAAAGCGATCCAAAAGGCAGCAGTTCCAGGCAGGGACCGCAAGGGGGAAAGGGCAGCGGATCAGGAGAGTGAAGGGATGTGCCTTTGTTTCAGAGGGGGGGGAGGGACGAAAGAAAGACGTAAAGGCGTCTCTCAGGACCGCCAGAAACACGTCTGAAAAAAAACAGCGACAGAGGAACGTTGTTAAGACAGGAGGAATCAAGTGTATCGAATGGGGCTTTTTTATCAACTAAAGAAAGCGAAGGGGTGACTGACCAGAATCAAAGTCAAAAAGGCACCACAACGGGCGAAGCTCCCCCGCCGGTCCTGAGCCCCTCACCGAGGGAGAAAAAAAACCGGGGGAGGAGGTGGAACGTCTTCTTCCCCGGAAGAAAAGAAGAACCGGTGAGCCATTCGGAAAAAATGGGGGAGGTGAAGCTCTCGATATACAGGCTGCGCGAATCAAGGGAAGAGAGTTCGTCACACCCCGGGTAACGAATTTCTTCTGAGTGTCAGAAAAAAGCAGACTCTTAACGCCCAGCTAGGAAAGGTAGCACGAGAACGTGTCCACGGTCTTGCAAAAAGAAAAGCAAGTCTTCGATACACAGGGAGGAAAAGGACGGCCCATCACCACAGACACTCCGGAAGAGACACCACCAGGGAATGACCGTCTTCACCGGGAGTACCAAACGTCCTGGCTCCGATCTCCAACCTTCCCAAAATGGAACTTACTAATCTTTAGGACTTACATCGGACTCCATAGAAACCGTCGGTCGTGGGGGTCTAACTGCAGCTCCCCGCTAACCCTCCGAGAGGTCATCTACCTCAGCCCAAGCACCCACCCGGGGCAAAGGATAGATATCTTCTGATACCTTTGTGGAAGAAAAGATAGAATCAGCCTAAGCTGACTAGGAGAAAGCAAAAAAATGCAACCCGCCAAACAGTCCAGGCGGGATCGGCGGCCAGTATCCCCGTTTCAGGGACCCAGGAACGGGAGCACCCGTTTTCTTAGGTTAACAAGGAGAAGGGATCATAAGCTCGGCCAGCGCTCCTCGATAAAAGCACAGCGAGGAATCGGAAGGAAAAAGTGGTCACGAAGCCGATTTTGCCTGTTGTCAAGTCCGATTAACGACCAAGCACCGGAGAGCGGCAGCGAAGGCAGGTCCGATCTGTATCCGGGCCAGTTGATGTAATGCCGCCCCGCTTTTCAAATCAGTGGTGGAAAAAGGGGGGGAACATGTCTTGGCGGGGAGGATTCCTAAGGGCGATTAGGGCTATCGAGGGGCCACTTGGAACTGACGAACACAAGAGCCCCGACTTGGCAACTCCGGGGGAATTGTAAATCGAATCCCGGGGGAACGGGAGGGCTGCCAACGAGCTCAGGTGGGCACACGGGCAGCTCAAGAAAAGGGCGTGACTGACCGCGGCCGATGGCGCGTGGGGAAAAAAAATGCGCCGACGGGCCGCCGTGCGTTGGCAGGGTGAAAAGGAAAAAACTTCACGGGAACCTTTATCCGAGTTTGTACGTGACCCGACAACACTACAGGAAGGGTACCCAGAATATCGAAGGCCTCAAAGGGGGACCATTCCAACCGGCTGTTGTTCAGCCGTGGGGTAGAGTGCTTGGGAAAGGGGCCCCACAGATCAGAACGGGGTCGATAAGCTGCGGATGGAGCATATTCACGGGTCCAGTGCGATTATAGGCCGAGAAACAGGGGACCGCAAAGGAGTAGCGTCATCCCTCTCAATCGATCTCTTTCTACAAGAGAAGATGACGGCCCAGTCAAAGAACCCCAAGCCTAGCCCAGGGGGCCTGCTAAGGGCGGCAAAAAGTGCGTGGGGCCTTAATGTTTGCTACCACAGTTCTTCTGAGTGCATTGGTCAAGGAACCGGAGGCAAAGGAAAGGAACGGAACCAAGGGCCATTGGTAATCCCCTACCCTTCCCAAGGGGGGGGGGAATATACTTCTCTGCTCCAACATATATGAGGAGAGGGAGTTGACACCTACACCACCTCGGTCTACTTTAAAAGAAATAGAGGACTTCCAGGAATGGACAAAGGGGGTCCGGGACAAAACCATCTCTTCCACCAGAGGAACTTCTACTTCAAGTTGTTCCCTTGCGCATAAGCTGAACAGGGGTGGGTCTGGGAAAAAACGTCGCCTGAAACTGGGCAAAAGCAACCCGAGAAAAGGAAGGAACTGTATGAGAACCCCCACAACGACCTGTGACTGGAAAGAGTTTGTAACAACGAGAACATCATTCCTCCTTTAAACCTCCAACCGGGAAGGCCCAGTCCCCGAGTAATTCAAGGAGGGTTGTGGGAAAAGGAAACGGCATCAACAACAACAACTGTATGTATAAAATATATCTGGTCACTCATATTCGTCAAAGGGGGAGGCCGGTTGAGGCTTCCTTTGGCAGGAGATCCGTCAGGACCTGGGGAAAAGATCTTTAAGGGGAGGATGGTTTACCAAACTTCTGGGATCAACTGTCCCGGGGAGAGAGTATAAACTTTTGGTGAGGGCTGGGGCAGGTGATCCTTTCAGGCGGAAGGAGGAAAAATCCACCCAGGGCAAGGGGACGTCCAGAGACATACGGAAATCATCTTGTGGGGTGATTCTGGGGGGGGAAAAACGTGGGGTCGGAATCCTAAGTTTAGAGGAGAGGTATGTGGGGTTGTGTTGGTGGTTTTTTACCCACTGGCTATAAAAAAAAGGTCAGACATTGAGGGAAAAAACCTCCCGGGCTAGCATCTCCATTTCTTCCAGGCGGCTGACAGTTGCAATTCTGGGATCACGGCATGGTGGCAAAGGTGGCCAAAGAAAAAGACGCAAGGGGTGGGGAACCATCAGCCGGTACCCCGCACCGGAGCCGCCGGAAGGGATGTGGAAGAGGGGACGGGGTATAGGGGAATCGCAAGGGGGGGTATCCGGTCGGATAAAAGGGGCGGATGAGATGGGGGGCTCCGCAGAGGGTAAGGTCTTGCCTGGCTGAAGCGACCTCCCCGAACATCGTCCATCTCGGGGGAGAAAAATATGCGAAAAGAGGGAGGTCGGGTGGGACCCTAAAAAGGCAAGCCAACAGTTACTTCCCAACGGGTCGCAGGGGGGGCGGGCAAAGAAAACGGGTTGCCGCTCGGACCAGCAATTCTGGGTCTTTTGGGGGCCAGGCGACCTAGGGAAAAGACGTCAAGTTAAAAGACAAGAAAGAAAAACCTGGCCCTAATCTGGGCCTAACTTGGTTAAACACAGCCAAAGGCTAGGTCATGGAAAGCCATTTCGGACACGCAATCACGGGGGGGAAAAACGCAAACGTGGGGGGGTGGGGCAGACCTCATCATCCACCAAGTATTATAAAAGGGCCCCGAGGTTGAAGGGGGGGAGGTCAGATGGGGATTTCCCAGGGGGCAAAAGAAGAGGCGGCTAAGAACGATATCAAGGAGGGGAGGAAAGAAACAACTATCCTTTCAAAGGGAAATCAGGGGTCTCACAACAGTTGTCCTAACGTCATTAACATCACAGCTCGGAGGAAGTCATATCATAGGCCTGTTTAGAATAGGGGAGGGGAGCATCGGGGTTGGAAAACATCATCACATGGCCCCCGTAACGGGCTCGTAACTAGGACCCGGAATGCTGCCTAGTGGCAGAGCTTTCCGGGAATAGGGGGGGGAAGACTTTAAGGCTCCCTGGTAAACCCCTCCAATCGAACAGTTATAAGAGAATTGGGAAGAACCGTTGGTGAAACGTCTTCCTCCATTACCCTCCCTGTAATTGGTGGTCGGGGGGTCTGCAGCTTGGAGGAAAAAGATCTTGGATCGCTGTGGATGCCGTATATTCACAGTAAGGAATAACTGGAAGAAGAAAAAGGCGAAGCGTAAGTGTTAGGTTCCTGGGGGGGGCGCATTTTTGGTTGTTCCCTTCTGGGGGGGAAAGGGTTTCCGAGGTCCCCGCTGCCGGGGAGCTGGAAAAGAGGAAGTCAGTCCTCAACTCCGACCGTTATGAGGGGGATTCTTACGTCCCAATGAAATATCAGCAAATTGTGGGGCCAGGGAGGAGCCGGAGATTAAGGTACTTCCTCTTGGGAAGGGGGGGAAAGGTCATCCCTGGAGGGAAAAGGAGTGGCAAGAGGGTTTTTCATTCCTCCTTCACATGCGTCTAAGGAGAGGAACCCAAAAAAAATGTTCAGGTGAATAAAAGTTGACACGGGAAAACGAGCTAAACTCATTAACGGAAAGGGCAACCTTTTCAGCGGAGCCGCCGCCGACCGTGAAAGGTTGGGGAAGACGAGAGGAAAAATCGGGCGACGCAGACCTGTTTTCGGAAAGTACGGGCAAAGAAGAAAAGGTCGTCGCGACTGTTGTGATACCAACTGAGGAAAAGGACCGAATTAGAGAAAGATGGCGCACGACGAAAAAGGTTACTGCAGAAGGGGAGGGGGCTGTTTTCACTTACAAGGCTTGCCCGTATCCGCACCCGGGCAGAGCTTGGGTGAACGAAAAGAACACAACTGACAATGATCAAAAAGAAAGGAGCTTCCAGCTAAAAAGGGTTCAAGGGTTCCACTAAGCGGGTTCGCTGCGGCCGGGATCGAAAATGATAGCGCAAGGAGGGGAAGCGGCCGTTTGGATCACTGGGTAGAAAGAAGGCCATAGGTTCACGTCCTCCGTGAGGAAAAAAGCTGCCGTCTAGCTTGAGAATTGAACTGCTCTATTTAAAGAGCTCGGAATGGCCCTGCGGGAGGGGACGTTCGGGGGACCCTGCGAGGAGATCAAAACAAAGAATAAGATAACAGGGAAAAAGAAGTTACAGGAGCTCCTCCATCAAGGAGGGCCCGCAAAGTCCATTCATCTAAAGAAGCAGTTTCCATCCTTGACAACTGTATCTCCAAAGGAAAGGAGGGAGGAAAAGTGAGTACGGGTGGGGGGGTAAAAAGGATCGGCATCAAAAGAGGTAATCTCCGAAGGCATAAAAAAACGGACAGCTACACCGTCAGAATTGTAAGGAACGTATGGGTCGAAAGAAGTGGAAAAATAATGGTAACCTACTGTGTTAAATCCGGACTTAAAAGGGGGGGTGAGGAATGAGGAAAAAGGATTCCCTTAACCTACGGGGTGCTCCATGCGCCCCACAGGGGGGAAAAAGCAAGGAAAAAAGGAGAAAGCCAGGCTTGGCAGTTCGCGGTCGTCTGTCGAAGAAAGAGAGAAAGAAAAAAACCGAAAAATGCTATCCCTTAGGGGGGACACCACCTCTCCGTTTTACTCCGTAGGGGGGGGGAGGAGAGAGAAAGGAGAATTAAAACATGGCTCAAGGTTAATATAAGAAAAGTCCAAGTAATCACTGTCGCGGCGGCATCCCGCAGAAAGACCGGCAAGAAAACATTCGAAATAGAGAAAGTCAGCTCAAGACAAGCCTCCCGGGTGCTTCCGAGTCTGGACCCTTCTAGTTGAATAAAACAGCACCAAGGACTCACGACAATCGACGAACGGACCGGAAAACGTCGTCAGAGAAAAGTGGCCCCCACTAAAGAAAGCTTTACTTAATGTAGAACTCCGGACTCAGAGAAGTATCTGTTTGCTGCAATTCAGTCCATACCGCGGAAAGAGGTCCAAATAAGGCAATCTTACCCAGAAAAGACAGCTCAACCAGAACCAAAAAAAGGAACATTAAGAACCCAGTCCGAGTAGAATTACTGCGAGCGTGGGGGGTGGGAGCCGAGAAGTCAGGAGCACAATGAAAAATTTCGTAACGCCACCCTTGCACATCTGGACCAGTGATGTGACTAAGGCTTGGAGTCTTAACACGGGCATTAAAAGGGGAAAAAACAGTTCCTTTATCACCTGATAAAGACGCCAAATCTTCGGTGAGGGTGACCTGTAGACTAAGGGGGAAAAGGAAACAGAGGGAGGTCTGCCATCCTCGATAAACCGTCGGTTAAAGGATCAGCTTTGGTAAAGGGATCGCCCGATTTGCCTGCGGGGAAAGAATGTCAGAGTGGAACACAGGAACGGTCGACACATGGAAGGGCATAGGGGGTAAAGTCATCTTGGCCTCGCTTGGAAAGACCCATGAGTCGATTATGGGGTAGGACGGACAGAGGGTTGGGGAGATAAGGTTAAAAGGTCTGTTTGGGTGGAATTTCTCTCCTTAGAGTCGAGTACACAACGGCCCGCAAAAACGAGGAGGACAAACAATGGGCGGCTCGAAATAGTCGGAAGTTTCCGGCTCTCGGGCCAACTCCAAATGAAGGGAACAACGTTGTTCTCGATAAACTAAAATTGGTGCGGAATACAAGAGGGGAAAGTGGCTCTCGGGGTTAAACAGCCGGCAGTAAACATAAAACTGGAAGCATAATGTCGGGAATCTGGGGTCGACGGAAACCGGATTCCTATGAACTGTCCTCTCCAGAACACTACCGTAACAGCCAAGAGAAACTAAAAAGGACATGACGACCGGTTGCCCATGATAAAAAGCTGGTTGGGAAATCTGGGGGGGGGGGCTTGCTTCATAGTCTTTCATCCGTGAAACGATAAATGCCGGAAGCGGGCCGAGATTTCTTTCATAGGTGACGGTGGCCATGGATAACTTACAATCCGTGAAAAGAGTCGTTAAAGACAGACTTCATTTAAACGGATATCAAAAAACCCTCGCCAAGTTATCTTACCCTCAGCCGCCATTCTAAAGAGGCTGAACGGTTCAGGAGAAAAGTTCTTGAGAAAACTGAGGATAATCCCGGGAGTTAGGGAAAACTCACCAGGGGGGGGATCTTAGCCGCAAGGTACTCCCTACCGCGTCCCAGGTGAAGATGGGCTAAGAAACCATTCCGGGATGAAATTCTCGGGGTCTGTCAGTCTACAAAAAAAGAAGGATCGGAAGACGTCACCGGGCACATATGGACCCCGTGAAACCCCAGAAAGGGAAGGAGAAAAAGAAGGTCGATGACTTCCAGCCGCTCTGGAAGGAGGGGGGTAGAAAACTTCAAGGAACGTACTACTAACCAGGAAAAAGCCGGCCGGTGACATAATGGACTGATCCACCTATGGGAAACGAAATACGGGAACAGGAGGGGGGAAAAGGAATCTCCATCCCAATCCCGAGAATCCCGAAAAAGGACTAAGATTGGGCCAGAAGATCACACAAAAGAGGGTTAAAAGATCATGGGAACCTAAGATTGCCCTGAGGGCCGTGGGTGGATCAGGGGCGGCTTGGATACAACTTCCTATTTGTCCAAGACGGGGAGACGGGGTGTAAAGAGGTTCTATAACGGAGGCCAGGGCGTATCGGCGGGGGGTCGGCGGAAGTAAAATTCTCCAGAGAAAGCAACCCTGAGTCGGATGTGACGATAGAAACTAGTGCGCGAATTCAGAATCTTGTTGAAGCGCGGTTCCAAATCTGGGGATGCCGTGTCGATTAAGAAGATAACTGGTGGGGGGGGTCGAAAAATGTATGAATGGTCTTCCTCCCCAGGGTAGAAAAAGCAACGACGAGTACATAGATTTTAACAGGGAAATCTCGATCAAAGAACTTGTGCCACGGGGGGGGCCCCTCCGAAAAAAGTTTGGCCACCAAGCATAAAGAACCAGACCCTTGACCCTTGCCACACACGTCTCAGAGTATTTGGTCCTGGGGGGGTCCTCACAAGGGCCGAGTTGGGGGAGGATCACCTCGGAAAGTTCTTAGGTGCAATTTCTTGAATTGATTTCCTTTGAAATGCTCATCGAACTAAACAGCTAAAAGATTAAGAATCAGAGAGAGCGCCGTTTAGAACGGGGCTTTGTAAAAACTGCCCCTACCGCAACGGTGCACAACCACTGGTAGTGAAAAGTCGCGGCCCCCCGACTAAGGTAAGCCACAGGTTAACCCGTAGCGGTGTGCTGTGAGGGTCCATTTCTAACCACGAGCCAGTACGGTTGGTGGCCAAGACCAAAAAAACCTACCTCGCAGCGTGGAAGGCTGGACAGATCCTCACCTAGGTAGGGCGAAAAAGTTCAAGGGAGAGGGCAAAAGTGGGCGGCAAAATAACGCGTATTTGGACATAAATGATGCACCCATTAGATGAACTGAACCTTTCAAAACGATAGGCGAGGTGGGGTGCAAACGGATAGTTACCATTTTTCAAGAGCCCCTGAGGAATCTGGTAAATAGGCAAGGAGGAAGAAAAACCAAACAAAAAAGACAGGGAGAAATGACCAACAGAAATAAAGGGCAGGAGGGGATACCGAAAAGGTTTACGGCTCAAGGGACTAAGAGCTCCCGCCTTCAGTGCTAAGAATACAGGGGTGATACATCGTTAAACAAGGAAGGAGCAGTCTACCCTTAACAATGTGTGTCGCTGTGCTACTGTGAAGGCTGACTTCGGTCTCCTTGGCTGGGCCGCGCTGTTACTTATAAGGAAATCCCACCGGGGGGGGGGAAACCACGAACGCAGGGGCAGTTATGCCGTCTACATCTGGGGAAATTACTGGGCATACATGGGCCGCCGTACGCGAACCCGCCGGACCTTGAGGGAAAAAAGGCTGGGGGTGGAGGTCTAGGGGTGTCGTTGGAGGCGCTCCTTTCTGGGGTCTATCCGAAGAGCCGCACCCCTTTAAGGGGGAACTCAGGACGTCCAGGGCCCAGGGGCGTTGCTGGTTTCTGCTGTGGCCTCTTAAGAAAAGGGTTGTCTCTTTCCTGGGGCAGGCGCCGCAACTGTAAAGGGGGACGGAGTGACCGAACGAAGGAACGGGTCCATTGGGTTTGGGGTGGTGGGAGGCGCGAAGTCTGAGGTCATCGAAAGTAAGGGTGCGACTGGTGTGTGAGGGAGGTAGAGTGAGAGGTGCGGGGACCTGGGGGAAGGTTGGGAGAAAGCGGACAGCCCCCAGATCAGTTCAGGTCAGACCTTGGCTCTTACGGACAGCGGAAGAAAGTATTTATAAAAGATTCCTTTTTCTGAGGGGCAGAAGAAGGGAAGGGTTGGACGACGCTCGTCTCGCTCTCATTCCGGCCTTGAGGAGAGAAGAGTCACCGCCGGCTTAAAAAAAAGGCAGGTTTCCACTTGCCTGGAGGATGCCGGTGACTTCCTGTTTCCCAACCAGACGTGAAATGCTCCAGAAATTTTGAAGGAGGGTCTGGAGGTCTCACCCGTTGGGACGGCTCTGTCCCTACCTGCAAAGGGGGGAAACTTCTCCCTTGCGCACCCGAGGTTAAGACAGGTATTCACCAAGTCTCAAGTAAAGGAAGCGTACGGGTACGGAATGTTGAAAGAGCTTAGGGGAAGGTCAGTTTAGTCATCACAAGGGAAAAAGTGAAATCACGCTGAAGGATAAGTGTCCGGAGATCAAATGGGGTTTGCCGGGGAGACTTGAGCGCGTTCATGGCACTTTCTTGGAAAAGCTGGGAAGGGAATCCCTTGCTGAAAAAACAAATAATCCCGGGAGAAAAGGAAGGGGAAAATCTTACGCTCCATCCAGCCTGGCGCGAGAGAAATGCAGCATTTCCAATTAGTAGAGAAACCAAGGTCGGAGGAGTGAAATTTAATTTCCTGTTTTCTAGGGGAGGGCTTCAAACTGCGGAGTCGACCGAGGGCACTCTTCTAAAAGGAAGAAAAGACAACGTCGCGAACGTGGAAACTGGTAAAAGGGAGAACCAAGGGAGATCAGACGAATGAGGGGTACCCTTAATCAAGTTTGCTCTAAAAAAATACAACCGATTTCCCTTCACCAGAGAGGGGGAGCATCCGGGGGCTCCCAGTACCAAGGAAGCCCCTCCATGCGTGCAGGTACCAAATTCGTCTTTTCTAGAAAGAGAAAAAACCGGAGTAGACCGGCTCCCCAAAAGGGGTATGACCACATCCCTCGTTTTGCCCCCGAACCAAGGGTGGCTGAAGGGAAAGTACAGTCGGTAATTAAGGGACCAGAGGCCACAACAAGGGCGTGCTAAAAAAGACCCCTTTACTTACAGAAATCACCTGACCAGGGGGTAGAGGGAAGGGGTCCAGAAATGCCAGGTTCTAACGATCCTTTTTTCTTTCCTGAAATGTATAAAACGGAGGTGGGTCAAAACCTACAAACCTACTACCTAGAGGGGAAGGACCGGGGAAAACCACTCGAATTACGTCGAGCTCGAAAAAAAGTTAACACTCCAATGGGATGAAGGGGGAAAACAGCGCCGGGGACCTACCTGACCAGTTTGCAGGAGCCTCTCTCCCCCCAGAGAAACAGACGACAGTGATTCCGCGGAACCAGCCTCACATGGCAACCATCACCAGGCACTGGACAGACGACCACAGTGAATACGGTGTTCTAAGAAAGAGGAGCCATTCCTCCTGTCAAAAACACTCGAAAGACCCACTATGAACCCCAGCGTGCCGCCGCAACACAAAAGGCGGGTCTATAAGGCGGCCACGTCCTGCCCAGGTGCCAGCGCCTGGATCCCTGGAGCCGCCCAAAAATGTACCAAACGAAAAGATCGAACCAAAGCTCAATCAGCACGGCCAGGCGACTCGAGAGAAACAACCTGGGGCAAATGTAGAGGGCGCGGGTTGTCCTAGAAGATGTCGGCCGAAACCACGACGTCACTGAGGAAAAAAAGAGAGGGACTCCCTTAGAAGACAAGCGCTTTGTAATGGGCAGGGAGGCCTAAATGTTGTTATCCGTTGGAAAACTCTTTCTTTGGGTGAGTGAAGCCGCTCGGGCGAGCCCTCGTTTAAACCAGACGACTCCAAGCTTCACCAGGAAAATGAGCCTCTCTGTGGAAGTTTAAATCAGGGTGCATGATGCGGGCTGCCACTCCAGACGGCATCTGAAAAGCCAAAAGAACTTATCGCGTCTAAAAAGGGGGGGGGGGGGAGGACCTCTTTGGGAAGGTGTGAACAGAGAAAAATAAACGGGGGCCCGCTCGTGGGCTTAGAAGGCAAGGACGGGAACCATTGGGCGGGTAGACCGGGACCACCAACAAGCCCGGGAACCTTGATTGGGCGGGAGGGCAACAAAAGTGGGTCCAACCCGGCTGGTTGGGGGGGGGCCAAAACCGCGCAGTGGCTGTCTAAAACTCTCTCTAGAGAGGCGGCTGCCTAGGAGTGGACAGGATGGTCATCGGGGTCCATTGGCTGGAAAGGAATGAAAATCCGTCCGTAATCTCATAAACATTCGGAGACAGGGTTATCTCCATCCCTTCAACAAATAGGAAGGTTTTAACCCAAATTCAAGGAAAGGAAAAGAAGTGCCAGGCCTGGGGCCGTAGTGCGGGGAAAAGGCGGAAGGTGGCTAAACACCCGCGGCTGTAATGGCCCCAGGGGGAAATGGGACCGTGGAAAGGGTCGGGTACTGCACCATTCAGAAGAGGGAAAACTACCCGGCAAGATGGATTCCGCCCGAGCTGCTAGGTCCAAGGAATGGAGGGACCTGCGCCTCAAAAAAAGAAAAAATGAAATTTATCTGCTCCAAGACCGCAACGACTTCAACAAACAGGGGGGGACAACCCATCTGACCAAAAAAAAAGAAAACGGGCAAATGGTCGATGGCATCTTATCAATTCTTTCGATGGGCGCCTGCAAGGCAAAGCCAAATCGAGGGGAACCGGACCCTCTACAGCCTTAAAGCCTGTCTGCATACACCCGCCCTAGCACAACGCCGATAAAAGGGAAACGAGCAACTTTGCGAAGGCTCGGACTTAGACCCCGCATCCTACTCCAAAAAACGGCTTCCGCTTTATATTGTGCCCATGATTCCGACTCAGGGAGTAGGTAAGAATCTAATCATGGAAACTTCGGGCTTTCCACGCGGCCCGGGGGAAATTAGCCGGCGGGGGCGACCGTGCCTTCGTCCGATCGGGGTCCATAAATTTACCATGAAAACGGGGGAAACGGGATTTTAAGGATGAGTTTGGGGGTCCCTGAGGCGCCGACAAACCCCCCATCGAGAAAAAGCCCACCTGTGCTCAATTCTTCATCGGAAGAAGAGTTCGAAGGAGAGGCTTTGGCAGGTGTTCGCAAAAGTCAGGAAGGTATTCGAGTAATCCTATAAAAAAGGTTTTCCTGGAGAAGAAGACGAAGGAATAAATTCCAAAAAGGTGAAAACGGTATCCCGGATCATCTTAAGAGAAAAAGATTCCCAAGGCCGGAGGGAACGTAAACATTAATGGGAAGGACGAAGATCACGTTCCAAACGGGGGACCATAAGCCGACATGGTTGGGGAAGAAAAAAAAATCACAGAAACCAGAAAAAAAACTGCATTACCACATCATGGAAGGAGGAGGGAGAGTTGGGGAGAGAAAGTGTCAGTTTTTTGGTTAAGGTCCTGATCACGATGACCTGGAGGAGCCTTGAGTCCCCGGTTCTGTCACTTGAGGAAAAATGCAATTACTTTCCAAAAAAGAGACAACTTTGCTCGAGAGGCAAGCTGAGAGGCGCGTTCGCCTGATGGGCAAATAAAGAACAGGATGGGTCAAATCCAAATCCATAAGGTAGACTTGGAGGTACGAGGGGCCCGGGACGGAAAGTTGGACCTGCGCTTAAAAATCCCGGTGGTCTGTTTCGAGGGGAAAAAAGGGAGAAAGAGGCCAGTACCTTCCCGGCGAAAGACCAATGGAAAAACGGACCTCGGAAGACGGCTGTTAAACAAGCGCAGCAATCCTGAAAGGGAACCGCCCCGGGGACCCTGAGTTTACGGCAAACGTTAGGTAACACTATAAAAAAGGGATGGGAAAGCCCCGCAGGAAAAAATGAGGAAAAGGGCCCAGCGCGTGAAGGATTAGGAAACATCCTCGGTTGGATGTCTCCCGAGACTTATCCCGAGCAAAAGGAGGCAGAAACGTCCCCCCTTTCCAGGTAGTCCAAAATGGGGGGCACCGACTGGGAAATGGTCTGGGCCAGAGATCTATAGGAAGAATGAAGGCTAAGACAGTGACAGGGGTGCAGTTAACATCTCGCTCGGGAATGCGAGCCGTGAATTTGGGCTGCTGGAAACCTGAGCCTGGCCTTCTTTCCGAGGAGCATGGCCCGATCGCTAGGAAAAGATAAATTCCCGTCGCCACAAAAAACTAAAGTTGAGAAGGAGACCAGCAGCTTAAAGGGTGCTACGTCCTCATCACGCCGACCAACAAGTTGGGGCGGGCGGAACGGTTGGGTTCGGGAATACAAAGAGGAGGACTGAAAGGGGGGTCGTCCTAGGAAGGCCTTTCGCACCCTATGACGAGGGACTTGGGTCGAAGGGGGGGTTGCTGGAAGTATTTTGGTTTGGGGGGTCAAAGGAGGAGTGAGTGCGCTGGCCGAGAAGGGAAAGCTCCGAAAAGAAGGAAAAGGGTGAAGTCTTCTCTGAATACACCGTCCCGTTTATGGGGTTAGGGGGGAGCTCGAGCCAGGACGCGGGAGGGACTATGACCTGGCAGGGACTCAATTGGTTCGGGAAACGGCGTGACTGAAGACTCACCTGGGTGAAGGGAATCAAACAAAGCCATCACCCTTATAGTTTAGAACTGGGGGAAACTTTAAACGGAGGCTACACGGCATGATGCTACCGGGAAATAAAACTTGGTGATGGTAAGAAACGACCTTGTGAAGGGGGAGACCGCACGGATAGGAAAAAAAAAGGGAAGTAAATTTCTCCTTCAGAAGAGGTGCCCCCGTTTTGTAAGACTGAAGGGTGTTCACGCGGGGTGTCCGGTGTCCTTCACAGAACCGACGAGCCCTTACCACTCGTTATTTAGAAGTACGTCTGGCGGGGAGAAAGATGAGCAACCGGGGGGGAGCATAGGAGGGTTTTCCACCGTCAGAAAAATGGGGAAAAACTAGCAAAAAAACTTCGGGTAACCGGGAGGATTCCATGTCAATTCCAAAAAAAAAGAAGGGTGCCCTTTATCAACTTCAGGAGGGCACGGGCGCCGCCTGGACTACTTTAAAAAAAAAATGGCCACAAGGCCTCACGTTACACAAAACCTCCGCACGAAAAGAGAGAACAGTCGAACTGACTGCTGACTGAGGACGCTTATCAGCTTTAAAAAAAAGGCCAGGGGGGTCATCTCGTTAGGTAAAGCATGGACGAAAGGGGAATCTACTTCAAGTGAGGGAGGAAAAGAGAGGCCCCAGGGTATCCCATGGCTTGAAGTAGACCGGGGAAGAGGGCCAGAAAGAAAATCATGCAGTTCCAGGTCCTTTAAGGGGAAAGGAGGAAGTCTGCTTGACTGAGGGGGCGAAAAAGGGGGGGGGCTAAAAAGTAGGAACGAATCGACCGCCTGACGTCCTCCCGCCTAACTCAAAAGTTGGATCGAAGGAAGATTGTCGCGCCGGGGAAGGAACGTGCCTTTTGAAAACTAAGTTACCCTTTGTGGAAAGGAGGGAACATCCTAGAAGAAAACAACGGGGGCGCATCTGTCTCCCCCTTTTATCCTAAGGAGACCGACTAGGCGGGCTTGTTGGTCCTTTTCGTGGAGGCAGAATCCATCGTCAATCAACTAAAGGGAAGTGAGTCACCACACCGGAGTGGAACGAAAAAAACGGGTGAAGTGAAGATTCGAAGGAGACCTTAAGGACGCCTGCCTTAAAGAGGGCTTCAAACCACGTCATTCGCTGCAAGAAGACAACCGGCTGGGACCTGCCCAATCCGCATGGTCGAATATAAAAATTGTAAAAGCTTAAAAGACCGCTCCAGTTGTTGCTTCCAGGAAAAAGGAATGTAAGTCTGCCACACACTCGAACAGACGAAGAACCGCGGACAAGAGGGGAACCGGACCGAAAACCCGATGGCACCACACCAAGGCTCTGGGCAACCTCCAGCGTGGAACTTAAAGAGGGTAAGTTCTTCCATCTCCTAGAGATAACGTACCGTCGAGAACGGCGCCCCGCTGCCAGCCCCGAACAGTCCGCGCACCAAAAAAAAAAAAGAAAGACACAACACCCCCTTCCCAGAAATCACGAATATCCCACTAAGGGAATAGAAGCCATGGGGGGAAGGGGGATAAAACCGAATGCGCACTAGGAGCCCCCCAGGGGCACTCCTCAAAAATGAAATGTAGGGATTAAGGCGGCGCCACTTCCTTCCCCAACACTTGGCAGAAAAAGTGTTGGACCTTGGATCCTCCAAGGGCAGGGTTGTACCTTTCTACTTCTCACAATGTGTCTGGGACAAAAAAGTGGGTGTGGGGTGGATAAAGTAGAGTGTGAACCGTGGGGGCGCGGTCATTGTCTACGTCTGGTAATCACACTCAAAGTCTCGTCACATATGACAGTGATGTGAAGGCGGGACCTGACTTTCAGAGTGGTGTAAAAAGTGGATGGGGGGTGCCAAAAACACAACAAAAAAAAACAAGGTGTTCGGTAAGACAACAAAGAAAGCCCGGTAAGGGGGTTTGATATCTAGTCTGAAGGGGGGGGGGGTTGAGCTCTGGCCGCCATGTAGGACGCATATCGGTGTGAGCCCCGTGATAACATCATGTGGGGGGGACATCAAAGTTTTTAACATCGTCGTGAGGATCATAAAGTGAAAAAGAACGGGAACGAGTCTAGGGTGGCCACGGAAACTACAAGAGGGGACCCCGAAGGAGGAGCTCTGGCCCGTTTAACAGTTACTCCTGGTTGAGAGGAGGGAGGGCAAAACACTCAAAAGGGGTAGACACCGTGCTTCCGTAATCGACGCCTAATTGGGGGGTTTGACCAAAACAGAGTGGTGCGCTCTTGGGTACCAACTGCCCCTATTCTTCCAGATTGGTAAGTTGAGGGGAGAAACAGGGAAAAAGAGATGGAAGATTGAGCAAAAGACAAAGGAAAAAACAGTACCGTAAATCAGCTCGTAAAAAGAAGGTGGAAGCCTACGGCAAGTAGAAAAAACCAGAAAGTGGCGGTCGCGGCATCGTACTTACCCATCCTGACAGTCGCAGGAGGGGGACCCCTCTAGTATGTAAGGAGGGGGGAGGGAGGAATTGAGATTAGCATTGGAAATAAAGCCCTGAAATGAATAGCTTACAGCATTCTAAAAGGACAGAGTGGAACATATAAATTACCAAACCAAACTATTAACCCCAAAAACAAAATCAAGGTAAAAAGGACGGGGGTGCGTACTCCCGATTATGGTTGTCTACCTAAACCCAAACCGGGCGCGTATTCCCCAAAAAAAATTTTCGGTGATCGGCAGGCAAAAATGTCCGCTGGGGGGGGAAGGACCGACCCTTCCGAAAGGAAATCGGGGTCAGACTGCTCCGTAACGAAAAAGAAAATTTAAAAGGTCTGGTCTTTCATTAGCGAAAAAAAAAACTCCAAAAGGGGGGGCTGGCAGTTCAAAATGGAAAGGTCCGAACAAGTGGCCGGACCGCGCTGCCAAAGGTAATAGACTTAATATTACTTTCAAGACTTGAGAAAAAAGATCATGGGGCGCCCCGACCTGACCTTAGGGAATCCACATAAAACCGGGATTAGGCTTTCCTTATCCAACACCGGGGGGTGGAACAGCCGAACGGGTACCAAAGATCGTGGCCCTCAGTTCGTCCTTCTCTCCCAGACCGAAGTCCCCAGAGATGAACTAATAGGAACCAGGG
>Ga0179591_1280053_pt1 | contig 16523 bp, 17 predicted proteins | sample CZOMad2_1_08_16f_FD_182891 | JGI IMG/M metagenome (GOLD analysis project Ga0179591, IMG submission 182891) | Vadose zone soil fungal communities from Angelo Coast Range Reserve, California, USA - CZOMad2_1_08_16fungal (PacBio error correction) | ecosystem: Environmental > Terrestrial > Soil >...
CCGGCGCCTCTCAGAGGTCACAACGGAAAAGAAAAAGAAATAAAAGGACGAAAAAAACAATTCAACCCGAGCATACAAGGTGGAGGTACCTTCCTAGCCGAATCTCACATTCCTGAAAGGGGCTGTTTCAAGATGAAAAAGAGAGCAGCCGGGAAAAAACTTGAGTTGTAGTGCTGTTTCTATGGCCCGATCCCACCCGGAACAGGTCGAAGAGGGAAGGGACGTGGGAGTCGAAAAAAAGCAAAGGGGAAACCTAGCGTTGCATCAGATTGGGGGCCAGAGTTAAGGATGAGACAGACATGTCTCGGGATCGGTTGAGGATTTCAGTGTGGAGAAACACCTGAAGGTGCGAGGTCTATATGCAGTTTTGAGACAGGAACTGATCGCTAGGCTAAGGGAGAATTTGAAGAGTGGCGAAGGAGGGAAATGTAAAGGCGCGTCGGGAGTAGATCTGATGAAGATTGGTAAGGATCATGAGCCGCAAGTCAGGGGGATCCTCAGGAGAAGAAAAAAGAAGTCGGCTGATTCAAGCAACGGTTGCGAAGTGCTTCTGAGGCATGTGCAGTTTTTGCCGCGTTCAAATGAGGAAGCGGGAAAGGGGGAAGAGTGCTGGGGGGGGTTGGGGAAGAGGGGGAACGTAAAAGGAGTCCATACGAGTTGGGACACCGGTAAACTTACCAGCGGAAGGGAAGGACAATTTAAGAGGTAGGAGGAGGGGGGACCAAGAGACTGGTGGCATTCTGGACAACTGGGGTCTGATCAGAAAAAGAAAAGACGGACCTCCGGCGGAAATGCGTACGATAGACCAAAGGAGAGCAAGTAGGGGGGAGATGGGGGTTTAGAGGGCGGATCCTCAAGTCGTTCAAAGCTGGAGAAGTTGTTTGGCCCGAGGGATAGAAGGCGGGGTGGAGGAGTACATAATGAAAAGAAGGGTCATCGAAGCAATGGGCTCTTAGAGGTAGACTGGAAGACGTCCCTAAGGGGGCCGTTGGAGAAAAAATGGGGGAAAAACACAGAAAGTCCCTGTCCCAAGGAAACGGGGAACACGGCGGGTTCAGGGGCATCTGAGAGGGAGAAGAAAGGTAAAAAAATTAAAGGAGGAGGGGGACTACCTTAGTCCTCGGGAGGTCATCGCCGGAGGGGTATGCAGAGATGAATCGACGTCTTAGTCACCAGGACGGGGGAGGTTCAACACCCTTTAGGGGCAATCCTGCATGGTGCCCATCACACCGGGGGAGAGGGGTTCGGGTATTGTTGGGGAAAAACACTGAGAAATCAAGAGAAAAAGAGAGACTTTACGGAGGGCCAAAACGTTGCTCGAAATTCCATCTTCCTAACACAAAGTAGTGAAAAAGGGGAAATTAAAGAATGGTTCCGGTGGGGGGGTGTTAGAATGGCATCCCAGACCGTGCCTCGGAGAATTGTGGCGTCGTAAATGGCTTTCAACTTCAGGCGAGGACACGCAAAGGAAGGGCACCGGTTCGGAGCGGCGGAACACTGGCAAGCTTCGTCAGGGCCTAGAAGGGAAAGACTGTGACCAAGGTTGACTAGGGTCGCCCGCGAGAGGGGGGAATGTTGAAAAACGAGGGACTAAAGGCTGATGAAAACTTCTTCAGCGGAACTACCATGATCGGGTCAAGCAATGGTGACAATACTGTAAAACTCTAACAGGAGAGGGGGGAGGGAGGGGGGGAAAGGGGAAGGGAAGAAAAAAAATTTTTCTGACCAAGTGCTCCTAAGCGTGGCTAAGCTTTGGGCCGCGAGAGGGGAAAGGGAAAAATAAATCTCGCAGGACATCCGATACAGAGTTGCGATAGAACTTATTGTCCTGGGAGGGGACGAGAGGGGGAGAACGGGAATCCGGGCAGGGAGGAAAAGAAGTACAGGAAAGGGGGGTTAAGAAAAGGGATCACGGGGGCAACTGAAAGAAGCTTCTTCCCTCAAAACCGGGTTCAAGCCGCACAGTCGGAAAAAAGAAAAAAAAGACTTTTGCTGGGGAGAGAAGGCGAAGAAGGGCAAGGCTAGAGGGCAATTTGCTCACCTAGGGAAGCAAGAAGTTAATCAGCTGCTCTTGAGAAGAGGAAGGGATGAATAAAAGAAACTGAAGTGAAGATCGAGGTTCCCTAGGGAATCAGTATGCGGCGATTCTCCGGAGGGAGGCAAAAACCGACATCGTTAATAGAGGGCTTTGATGAGGAAAGGGGGGGAGCTCATTATGAAACGGGAAGGAGGGTCATAGGGGAAGAAGCACTTCTTTCCCTCGGGGTTGAGGGGGCCAAACAGGCTGGCGAGAAGCCTACATGAAAGAGCAACGCTGGGGGAAGATGGGGAATAAAACAAAAAAGGGGAAAGGCCAACAACACGGGGGGGGTCAGTCTAGACAAAAAACAACCTTCGAAAAGTGCCCGAGGGAGAAGACTGGCTTGCGTCGGCAAAAAAAAAGGAAAAAAACTGGGTTCCAGGCTAAAAAGCAAAGGGATTGGGAAAAAAAAATTGGTAACTCCGCGCACAACAACTCAGGTGATTGCACTTGAAAAAATCTCGAATCGCCAATCTGTTTCGCAAGTCGCCCCCCCGACGAGGGAAAAAAGGGGGGGCTGCAGGATAAAAAACGAAAAAAGAAAGGGGTCAAGGAAGGAACCCAAGAAAAGGGGCTCAAGGTCACTCTGTCAGGGAGCAATTTCACCGCACAAAAAGGAATGTGGCACCAGGCGTAAAAAGAATAAACTAACTGCGGTCGAGAGGGGAGCTCGGCCGAGGTTGACATTAGGTCGGAGCGGGAGGAAAGGAAGAAGAGAAAAAGGGTAGGGACAACTGAACCGCTAAAAAAAAAGTCCAATCAGCAACGGAAATAGGAACAGGACCACTTATGTCGGGGGTAACAGGAAAAGGGGCCTAAGCGTGAGATGGGGGAGAAAAGGAAGAGAAAAGGTAACCCTGTCTTTGTATTTCACCTTCAGAGATCAACGGGAAGTCGAAGAAGAAATGGGGTCAGGGGAAAATCCGGGAAACTTCTTAAAAAAAAAAGAGCACGCAAATGGTGTTGACCACTTCTCCAGAAGGTAGGAAACCGGGGGTAGAGGACAAATAAGAGGAGGAAAGTTATCGGAGACAAGGAGAACCGTCCACACGGTGAGACTTCTTTACTTCCCGGTCGAGAAGCGAGGCCGGCCGTCCCTGATCATGCTACAGGAGGAGGGGGGAGAAGGGAGGATCGGAGAGGGGAACGAACAACCCTGGAAAATGCCGACGAGAGGAAAAGGAGCAACGTTAAGAGGATTGCTGGGCGCGCGTGATGTGTGGGGAGTTAGCAAGATGGATAAGCGGGGGGTGTTGGAGGGTAGGAGATCGTTGATGGAAACGCTGCGAGGGAGGGGAGAACGTAAACATATAAACTAATCAACCACAAACGGGGGTTAGGAAGAAGAGAGATGTACGGTCCAGGCAGAGACGATCCAAACTGAGAGCGCGCAAGAGCTAACACACAAAAGAGGAGGAGAAAGGGAGAGACAAAGTCAAAAAACCAAAGTCTTGCGTGCAAAAAGGAAAAAAGAAACATCGTATCTCAGAGGAGGGGGACGGTAAATCACGATTCCGAATCGAACAGATCGACGCAAGACTTTGAGGGGGAGGGGGGGACCTACCTAAATCATTAGGTACTGGAAAACTTGGGTTCCCGCTAAAAATTCTGACTACAAAGTGATCACGTGAAGCATGCGGGGGAAATGCGACGCGTCTCTCACGAGGAAACAGGGCAAAACGCAAGGGGCGGATTGGGCCATCCCCATTGCGGGGTCGTCGGCAGTTCCACAGTAGCGGGTAAAAACCTCGAAAGTAGCATGAAAGGCTATGTCGAAAACCAGAGACTGTAGATGCAGCCTTGTCCTGTCGCTCCAAAAAAAGAAACGAAGAAGGGGAGGGACAGGAAAGACTCGAGGGGATGATGCGTCTGAGAAGTTGCCAGGATAGACACTCAAGAAGAGGAGGTTCGATGGAACGACACGCGAATTAAAAAAACTCATGAAGGAAAGAGAAGAACTCGAGAACCGGACCGCATGGAGATATACGCCGAAAATAGGGCTGTTTTTCGGAACGGCGCGTCACTTGCGCAAAAAGGAGAGGGACCCTGGGTGAAGGGCCCGGTGAAGGGAAAAAAGCAATTTGTTCCTGGATCTGGGAGAGACCTCCTTCGACAAAATTATCCACGAAAGTGAGGAAAAAAGCGCCTGTAGGCGAAAGAATTTGGGCTAGAAAAAAAAGGAGAGGTTGAGGAATTCACATTCTTTTGGGAGCAGCGGGGAACTAGGGGAGAGGGGCTAGAAAGGATCTTTAAAACAAAGGGGGTTTTCCTTTGTTGCAGAAACAGAACGCCGCAGGCGGAAGGCTTCCAAAAGCGAAGAAAGAAGTGGTAAGCGAGAAAAAAACAATTGTGAATGTTCGATCCTCTGTCTAAAGAGACACGCGCGGGGCACAGACAGACTGAACGCTTAACAGGCGGCAAAGAAAGGGAAGAGACACAAGGGGGGGAAAGAAAACCAAGAAGGGAAAGCCCTGGCAGGCCGCAGCAGCAAAACGACGCGATCCCCTCGAGGTCATTAAGCCAGAAATCAAATACTTAAGAAAAATCTTCGGCTAATGAGTGACGGACGAAAGCAAACCGGGAGACATCATCCAAATTTCTTACTAGGGACATAAGCCTCAGAAGAAGGGAAGGGACAGTAGAAAGAAAATGGATAAGAGAGGCCGGTCTGGAAACGCTTGAGCGGAAGGTCGAAATTTTAAGCAAGCCGGATAGGGTCGACGTGGGGCTAAAAAAGGAGGAAAGGGCAGGAGGGTCGGATGGAAAAGGAGTGGGGGATATAGTCCTGCTTCATGAACCGAACGAAATTGAAAAAAGTGGGACTTCTTGTAAGGCTGTTTCACCATCAATTCCTTCGGCTAGGGGGGAGCTATCAAAGAAAGACAAAATAGCGAACGCGCATAAAAGCATCTCCAACCAGTTGACGTAGGCAAGGGCCCATTCTGGGATGAAACAAGAGGGGGCTTAAGGACGTAACACGATGAGGCAAAAGTGGTCAGCCACAAAAAAGACTTACGTAGGGTAACGAGGGGAATAGGCCGAAAAAATTAGCAATGTTCGCTGTTTTATCACAGGCATTAACAACACTGCTTGGATGAAACTTAGAAGGGGGAGGGGTAGGAGGACGAAGGCAGCTCAGAAAGAAGGTTGAAGCGCTGCGTAAAAGGACGAGGGCGGTCGCCACGCCTGCTGGGGGGGGGAACAGAGGCCGAAGGTGAGTCAGCTAGCTGGGGGAAATGGGCTCGATCGAAGTAAGCGGTCTGCGAGCAGGGATAATAAGGATCCCTTGCAGACGGGAAAGCGCGATCTCTTCTGGGGGTGGAGGAAAGCTCAACCAGAAAACAAAGGCAAAACGTGGAGTATTAGGGCAGCCTTCAACTCTTAGTAGAAGCCTAAGTAATTCTCGCCCGAAGAGTAGTATAAGGAAAGAGAGGGAGGATGACTAGCTCAGTCAAAATTGCTGGGGAAGAACCATCTAACCAGCTTCCTTTGTGGGACTGCAGACTCCAATCTAAAAAATGGTCTAAAAACGGAAGGGAAAGTACAAAAAAAAGAACACTACGTACGTAGATCATTTGAGCTCTGCAGTAAGTCATGCCAGGAAAAAAAGAATAGGGGAGGGATCCGAGCACACTTCACTAGGATCTCTCTGGTGCATCCGCGCCGAACACGCCGTGTAAAAAAAGGACAGGGGTGGGGGGGCTTTTGGGGGAATGGGGAGTGCAGGGGTGTGTTTCCAAATGAGACACCTTACATGGAAGCTCAACATAAGAATATCAAGGAGAGACGTGAGGCGCTGCCGTTCTGTTCTCTTAATGCGCCGAAACCGCAGAGGGGAGAAGGGTACAAGGTAAAAGAACTTAAAGATAGATGAGATGTCAAGGGAGATCGGGCGCGAACACACTGTCATCGAAGAGAGGTAGAGGAAGATTTTTTGGACCGCCTACGGAAAGGAGGGGGCGGTTGTCCAGAAGATCCGTGGAAAAAAATCTCTCAAATATCAAAAAATCGAACTAAGACAATCTGACCTCAGCGTGGTCAAGTGGAAGAAAAAAAAAAAGAGTCAAATCTGCTTAGGCCTCCCAGTAAGGAACACGACTCTCTCGTCACCGTCCGTCAACTCTAGGAAAGAGACCCAAACAAAGAGGGAGTCAAGACGAGCAACCAAGGGAAAGTTCCTCCGAATATTTCAACCAGAAGGCTTCCTGAGCTCCAAGGAAGGGGGAGAAGGAGGACGATTCCGGAAAAAATTCAGCACCGTCGATAAAGGAAATAACTAGAGAACTTGATACTGCCCCAAAGGGTAGCTCAGAAAATAAATTCCCTCTCATGCTACCGAGGGGGAGATCCTCCTCACTAGAAAAAAAGAAAGAGAGTACCCAAATCGAGAGGGGGTATCGAGCGACACGACCAAAGACCTCCATAGAGTCCAGCAGCGCCTCGTGGAAAAAAGGGAAGTAGCGGAGACAGAAGGCTACATTATGTTGAGTTTAGGGCAATTTGAGATGGGGGATCCCCTTCGTTATGTAAAAGGACTAGTACCCGAAATGGAGTAGGCAGATTGCCGTGGGGTTTGATCGGGCCAGGGGCCTTCAAATGCGCCAGCAAGAAAAAAATACGTATGTCTCGGCGATAAGGGGGAGCTAGAAAACGAAAGTCGAAAATGCCAAGAGACTGCGGGCTGTCGTCTCTTCGGGAAGGGAAATCAGGGGCAGTCTGAAGCCCGTGTGCCGGGGGTGTGGTCCTGTTAAGGTCAGTGTAGATTTATGTTAAAGAGAATCGGACTGCCTAACTAGAGAAAAAAAGACCAAGGGGATAGGACAGCTAACCGCGGGCCTAGCTCTGCAGAAGTCACAAGGAATATGAAAACGGAACAGTAAAAAGGGACCAACAAAGGAAATACTGCAAACCTCGGGTTACCCTTCCGCTGAATCTCGTAGAGGAAGAGGCGGAAAGTGTAGATGTCGCTGGTACGCGTTTAACGTGTCCTCGCCGAAGCCATTACTTCCGTTTCTATTAGGCAATGGAGAGGGAGATGCACGAGTAAAACCAAAGGAATCTTTCCAAGTCAGTTATTTAAGGAGTGGCTAAAGAAACAGTGAGGACCACCAAGGGCCAAGGACAAAAACGAATCAGGGGTCGATGGGGGAGAGCGATTTGACTTGTGGCGAACCACGGGCGTGAGGGATCGAGGGGAGGCTTTAGGGTATGGTCGAAACCGGGAAGGAGGCGGGAGAGATGCTGTTTCAAAGAGTGAGGCGGATGTAGCCCTTTAGGGGAGCTCGTGGACGGGCAGAGGGGGTTCTGGAGGTAGTAAAATTCAGAGGAGTTCTAGGGACTGAATATAATTTACTGCCTCGGGAAAGCACAAGTATCAGGGCAGGGAAAGAGGTAACGGAATAGGAGCAAGACGTTTGAAGAGGTTTTGTTGGCAGGGGACTGCTCGAGCAAGGGAGCGGTGTTGTCCTCGTTTCGTCTTGAAGGGGGACGTCACAAGGAGAGCGAGGTAGTTGGAATAATTACGGCCTATGAGAGCGCGTGTCGAACAAAAGGAAAAAAAGGGAAGGGGATGGCGAAGTGTTCTTATAGGTGAGCTTGGGACGAAAAGTGGCTTTCTGCGGGACGATCAGCAAAAGAAGAACAGAGGAGGGTGATCAGAAGAGGGGGAAAGAGAGATGAAACGAGCATTATCAAAGGTGTCATTCTATCCTCACTTGAATAGACTAGATTATGTTTTTGTAAAAGGGAGTGCTGGGGGGGGGGCGGAGAAAAAAGTCAGGCCGAACGAAATGACCGAAGAAGGAATGAACTGTCGGTAGTTCGGAAGGAATGGTTGCTTGTAAAAAGATGGGGGGGGGGGGAGCGCCGAAGACAGCGGAAAAGGCGATTCCAAGTTGGTTAAACGGCGCGCACTCCTCAGGCAGACCAGTGAAGGACAGGCGACGAAAGGAACGAGAAAGAGTGAGTCGCCACGAATCCCTGAAACTGAGCTAACAGATCTGGTCTTCTTCACAGGACGAAGGGAGAATTGGGAGGAAAACGGGGCGGGCGGGCCCAGGGGTCCCATCACAAAGGAGAGTTGGGGGGATGGGTCTAACTCAAAGGGAATCTGCTGAAAAGGATTAAGAGTTTATGCGCCAGGAGGAAGGAGCTACTTCAAGGCGGCGCTAAAGACCTAGTTGAAGAAGTCCGATATGGGGCCTGTGGGGAAAGGTTCTAAAGGAGAACCGCGAGGACTCGGTGTAAGAGTGGCAACCTCTTGATTTATAACTTCCTCTCGTCGATCAAATGAAAGGGGAGAAGATCACTAATGAAGAAAAGCAGGACCTAAGAGGGGGATGAACAATTTACTAAGGGCCCCGCCGAGACGTTGTATTGTCAAGCTGGATAAATTCTAGAGTAAAAGTAAGAACAAAGACATGAGAAGGTCAGACCGGGGTGCGTGGGACTCCTGACCTGAAACCCCCGACATTCGAGGATGTTGAGGAGTAGGCAATGGAAAAGAAATGAAAGCATGGGGGAGGGAAAAAGGGTGTCAAAATCCTCTTTGTGAGTCCGTGCGTCAGAGGATGTGAAAATTAGGGGGAGCGGGACAGCATCCTCCCTCTTGGGTCGATGCTGACGGCGCGGCGGGGGGAGGCGAAGACAGAGGAAGGCGCAGCGGCAAGAAATGAAAATCACTTGGGGGGGGACGGTCTGCAAAGGTATACATGACCTTCTTAATTCAAAACTTTCAAGACTACAATCAGTAGTCAAAGAGGAAGGGACGGCGCAACGCGCGAGTCCTAAACGCGTCTGATGGAGGTCTCCCTTCTTGCGGCACCCGGTCAAGGACCGACAAAAGGCGAAGGAAGAATCTAAGGAGGAAGAAGCATACCGGAGATGGAGGGTCGGCGGAACTAACTTTCCTGCAATCGGGGGGTATAGTAGGCCGGTCACGCAAGGCTACCGACACTATAACGCAGGATGGATTTTCTCCAGAGAGTAAATTCCCAGGGGGAAGAAATAGTGGAGAGAAGTGTTTCATGAAAATGAAGGCCCTGCGTCTGTTTTGCGTTCCGTACACGGTCGTCTCACCGCCTTAGAGGGCAGTCTGGAATCTAAGAAAAGGGGGGGGAAGAGATGCGAAGAAAAAAACAAGGTGTTGTAGTCTTGAAAGAGCTAAACTGAACTAAAACATTGAATGCAGAAGATGCGGGCTGCTTCGTCTTAAAAAAGAAGAAATAAGAAAAGGGGAAAAAAAAAAAAAAAAAAAAAAAAAAAAGAAAAAAAAGAAAAACAGGAAAAAAGTTAAATGATGAAATGGTCTGAACAGGGGTTTACCCCACGATCGACTCACACGCATGTGAGGGGCGAACTGAATTCTCTTGATCGACCAATCTTTTGAGACGGGGACTCAAAAAGAGACCTTCCGAGGTTGGGCTGAAGGAGCTGAACAAAACTGCACGAATCCCCAAACAATTCTCGGTACATCACAGCGATACATTAAATCTGTCTCTACTAAGGGGCGACCAGAAGGGGGGTTGAGCCTGACCAACAGCACGAATCGGAATGATCTCGAGGGCTGCTTTTCAGGTCTTGCTTTGAATTAGGGGATGCGGTTCGAACTCTAACGACTTCGAAATGGAACAAACGGTTCACAAAAAGAGAAAAGAAAGGACGAAGGAAAAAGGCGTTTCGAAACAGAACTTCTCCATCCTAGACGTTGGAGCGGGACGAGCTCATTTGTAACTCGTTGAGGCAAACAGGCAGAGAAGAAGGTTAATGAAAGGAGTTCAGGGAGGCAAGAAGAACCTGCTCATAGTCGCACAAAATCTCTTGACGGTTGAGAATTCACGCCTTAGACAGTGGGGAGGACGGATCAATCTCGCCTGGGATAAGGGGAGAGCAAATAAAGGGGAACGGTAAGGTCTCACTCCATTGTGAGTTGGTAGGTCATCTTCTCTACACACCGCCGCGACTGATAGAAGAGAGGGGGAGTCCACACATGCCTGAGTTTAAAAGACAGGGGCTTCTTCAGCAATCTAACGTTTTGGGGGCTCTGCGATAGTGGAATCGAAGGGACGCTGGGCGCTTGAAAGCGCCAGAAAGTGCGGTCAGAAAAAAGGGAGGGGGGAAAGAGAGAGAGGGAGGATCAACAGGCGACATCTAAAGGGAGAAGAGCACACTATCTCGGGAACGAACACAAAAGCTTCGGAGTGAGACAGGAAACATCAACGAGACCTCGCGTAACGTGCAGAGAGCGAATAGAGAGAGGAGCAACTTGGGGGAGGGATGAAGAGGCCACAATATGGGTACAAAGGAGGCAAATTTGCCAGACTGATCAGGACATTTCCCTTCCTCCAACAGCAGGAACGACTTCTACCGTGTGCCCGTCATAAAGGGGGAGGAAAGGAAATTTCATAAAAATGGAAGAAGCGGGGAATCGAACAAGGAGTAACAATCTCGCTGGCTGCCCAGATCTACAGCCGGTGGGATGGTGGCTACCCATTTGCTTGTCTTCACCACGTATTAAAGATCAGGGGAAAAAAAGCGCGTGAAAAACAGAGGGGAAAAACCCTCTGGGAAAAACTGCGTCGACTGGTGCTCAAAGACAACGAGGCGATGGTCCTAGCAAGGGCGGAGGAAATCAGGAAGAGAAACAGCGTAGGAGGGCAAGGACAATCAGAGATTGGGAGATCAAAATTCCGCCTACATAATGACCCAGCAACATCCTGGGTTGAGAAGCATAAGAAATAAATTGGCGTAGATGGAAGGCCGGGGCCCAATCATTCGGCTTGGGAAAACGAGGAGCGGATGGAAAACCTTATGAACTTTGAGGGGAAAAAGGGAGAAGGTGGCGGAATCGTTGTCGAAAGGGGGGGTTCACAGAAGGAAGCCACCGGTCTCAAAAACTTTGCCTGTTCTCCGGGTGAGAGTCGAAAAGAGGGGGGAGAGCACAGACAGGTTTTACATTTCGTCCGAGCTCAAAAAGGGGTGCTCTGAAGGGAGAGAAACGTGGGGGAAAAAAGTTGACTCTAAGGGGGGAAACCAGGTCATTAAACAAAAAGGGTTTGGTTCCTTGTTTGCGCGCAGCTAAGCACGGATTCCGGGGAAAAAGGGAAGTTCCGAGAAACCGGGGGCATCCAGAAAGAAACAACTTTGTGTCCTCATTTATTTGCTCGCAGTTCTTTCTTCCAGACTGAAGGAGGGCATAGAGGGGGAAGGATGCTCGACCGCATGAGGTTCTCCCTACCCCCGAGAACACCTGCCTTCGCCTATAAAAAAAAGAGCCGACGAAGATTCGGTGCAGAGATACATGCGGCCTCCAGAAAAGGACTTTCCTTTTCTCCTGCTTTGAAATCCGGCGACAGAAGAAAGAAATTGCGAAGCGAGTCCCCCTCATCATACCGCAGAGGACGGGAAGGAAGGACACAGGAGGGGGAGGGACTTGTCGGAGGGAACGGTACGTGCCACGAAAGATGGACTGATCCGCCGGGCCCGAGGGCTAAGTTGAGCAGACTTATGGGGGGAGAAGGGCGGGCTTGGTCGGTGGGGAAAAGAAAGGTACTAGGAAGGAGGAAAAAATCAGGGGAAATGGTCGGAAAACCAAGATGGTATCTGCTAACTCGGTCCTCCCCTGAAAGGAACTTCCGGTCGCTCTCTCAGTAAAAAACCTCCAGCTCAAAAAAGGAAAAAAATCGGTCAGGAATGGCAGGGCCAATTCGAGGGGGGAGTTACTTTTTGTCCCTTCTTTCACTTCTAAAGCCAACAAGGAGACCGGTAAAAACAAAGAACGTGACCGGTTACTTGGATGCCGAATCCGAAAACAGCCCTGGGGGTTTTCATCAGTAGGAAGGAAACGAACCAATGAACAGGTAATTTTCTTAAGGGGCCGAGTCTCATCTGAGAATGGAGAGCTCGGATCAACTCTCGGCGGGAGAAAAGGGGAGGGGCAAGGGGTAAAGATCAATTGAGGACGGATGGAGGTTCGCGATATCGCCGGGATCTGGGGGACCTCGCAGAAAGTGATAAAGATCCATTTCAGAAAAAGTAAAAAATCTAGCGCGCTGGCTGTTGAAAGGAAAAAAAAACCACGCACGGGAAGTAGGGGCGAAAGTAACTAACTCGTTCTTGTGGACGAAGAAGTGAATGCCGCACCGAGAGAGGCATAAGTCAGCGGTCTGGTCAGAGAAGGACATCATTAAGAAAAAAAAACGCAGCACGGGGGGTGGAGAACTTCAGGAGGCTCCCTGAATGGTTCTAAACCTGCGGAATTGAATCAAGAGGGATGAGGGCGAAAGGAGTGTTCAACCCTGCATTCGTCGTCTCGCCGCATGACGCCGAGTAGTCTATCTCAAAGCTTCTGCGAAGAGGAGGAGCGCGCAGACCAAGATGGGGGAAAGGGGAAGTGGAGCAGGGTCTTTGGTTTTGATTAAAACCTTGATAAAGGAATCTGACGACGCGACTAGAATGGGGGCAGCGATCCTGGACGGGACTAAGGGCGGGGTAGGAAGATTAGAATAAGAGAAAAAACAGCAGGAAGTGAAAAAAGTATTCAGCTCAAAAAGAGAAAAGGAGTGGTATCGCCGGACAGCGAAGCGAATGACGAGGTGTCTCGAGTTGCCGACGGACTCGGCGGTCAGCGGGGGGAAGGAAGAGACAGAGGACCGGGAAAACCATCCCTCACACCTCCCTCAGGACACGCCAGAAGAATGCACAGGAGAAATATGCCAAACTTGGTTCGAAAATCTAAAAGTAAAACAGTAAAACTGAGCACGTCAGTGAAACCAGAGAGGACTTCACCGTTACTGCAGGCCTAAGAACGCGACCAAAAAAAGAAGAGAACTGCCTGGAGGAAGATCAAACGTGATGAAAAGGGTGCCGCGTAGTCAACCTGCTGGAAATTTCCATGCCAGATGTGGGAAGGGACGGAGCAATCAGCCCCGGAAGACCTCGGCCTGCGATATAAGCCCAAAGAAGAGAAAACTGGGCCTTACCTGAGATCTACCGAGCGGGGGCGCTCTGGCACAGGATCCGCACAGAGGAGGGGAAAAAAAAGCCTTATAACTCAACGTCATCGGGGTCCGATCGAAAAATCGAGCCCACCGTCGACCGCAAAAGGTGACTCGAATCCAGGAATCCAGTACTGACAGAGGAATTGTCTGGAGGGCAAAGGGGTGCGCTGGGGCTAATAAACTGGGTCTTTATAGAAATTCTATTCCAACCTGTCTTCGATGGCCGTGGGGGGCTGGAGAAAAAGACTGAAAAAACGAAACGGATGAACTTGCGACAATCGGGGACGTTGACGCGCACCAGCGCATCGAACCGGGCAAAGAAGGACCGGTATTCTAAGAAAGTCGGGGCGGACTTACCGAAAAAAGTTTATAGGCCTTGGGGCGGTTGGGGTACACGGGGGAAGGTGGGGAACTGGTCTGAATGAAAGAGGAGAGGCTCACTGATAGCCGATGGAAACACACCACCAACGATGAGGGGGGTATAAAATATAGAGATCCGCGCCATCGCTTGGAACAGAAGGACGACCGGTACAAAATAACAAAAAAAGCCCAATGTAGACCCTCGGTGAGAACGTCATGAACGAACGTCACGCCCCTTAAGGAGCGGGGAAGGGAGGGGAGACTTTGGATCGGGCAAAGTACTCCTATATACGTAGTTGCGAGTGCGGCTGGAGCAGGGTGGACTTTAAAAGAAACAACAACTGAAGAATCAGATGGGAAATCAAAGGGCCGATCCCGCCAGGCCCCCAGCGAAAAGGACAGCAAACGAACAGAAGTCGGGGAGCCAGAGGTATGGAAGATGCATAACACTAGGGTTTGAGGACGGTCTTGCGTGGGTACGTGGAACAAATGAAGTTTTACTTCTGTCGTATATTTTTTGCTACGAAACTGCGGATCTCGCCATGGAGCCTGAGAGCGTGTAAGGAGGGCTGATGGGGAAGAGTCGAGACGGTAGTGAGGATCGGATATAGAGTATACGTCGAAAGAGCTCATTTCAACCAGCGGAGAACTCCTACCATAAGGTTGAGACTGACGGCACCTTTTGACCGGGTCTGATAGCGTGAATTCGAGGGGGGTTTGGGAAAGGTCAGAAGTAGAGGACGGCCGCAAATGGAAGAGCAGAATTCGTTGGTGAAAATCCAATGAATGAGACGGGTGGGGGTATCCGAACCTAAAAAAGAAAAGGCATAAATTGCAGGAATGAAGGACGAGCGGGGCCGAGACGGGGTGGCTTACACGGATCCCTTCCAACGAATACTTCGTCTAGGGGCTTCAAAGAGTGAATAGGAACACCTCATCTTCCGGTCGGATGGACAGGGGGGGGAAAAAAATAACAGGAGGGAGAAAGTAAAAATTGGGGTTGTCCCTGTGGATTCATTTGTTGGAGAAAGGAAGGACTAACTAAAGAGAAGAAAAAGGGGCAAAGGGGGATGTTCTGCTCGGTTTAGTTCGCGCATAGGAAGGGGCCTTTGATCAAGAGGGAAATCCTCGGTAAAAGAAGGAACTTCAAGGTAAGCACGGGAGGGTGATCTCGCTCGGGAAGCAGGAGGCGGACATTTGCATGTGGAGAGCTGAAGGAAGGAGACTAACAATGAATGGCCAGAGGCAGAAGATCTGTCAACGTACGAGGACTGGCCACTCCAAAAGTAATGCAGAAAAAGGTGTTGACAACCTTGTCTGGGAGGCCGCATCAGTGAGGAAATCAACCAAAGGTGATAGGGGTGGTTCTAAGAAACAAAACACCAAAAGAAAAAAAAAAAAAATAAGAAAAAAAAAGGAAAAAACAAAAAAAAAACAACCCGAGTGGGGGCTTAAAACTCCCTTGAGTCGACCTCTATGTAGTTCCGGGGACAGTAAGAATACGTTAAGTAATGCACGGGGGCTTCTGAACAAACCTCGATTTGAAGGATCAAAGGACACGGTCCGGTGTGGTGGGGAAAAGATGGTTGAGAAAAAGCTAGAGCATCGGACGGGAAGGAGGAATCATTTGACTCAGGGTAAAGGACTGCTCTGGAAACCGGCGTCACCTGATCTGTAGAAAGGAGACCTGGAAAAAGAGTCAAGAGAAAGGATAAGGAACTGGGGGGCACTTGGCGGAGGTGGACCCAGCCTAGATCTTTGGGGTTGAATGGTTGGGAGAAAGGCACAGATTATAAAGAAGGGCAAGAGGAAACAGAAAAATGAACGGTTCAACAATAGGGGAGTGGTAAAAGGTTGGAGAAACCCCAGCTAACAGAGGCTGTTTCGATTCGGCAAATGGGGGGGGGGGGGGGGGGCACACAGGGGATTCCGGGGGAGGACACTTGAACGAAAAATCAGTTGACTCATGGAAAGACCGAGATGAAACGTTTCACGCGAGGGGCGAAATGTGTGGAAAAGAACCGTTTAGGAAAGAAAAATTGAGGGCGGGAGTCCGATGCAAAGATGACGGCCGGGCATGGGTCCGAAAAGCCTTAAAAAAATCAATTGTGGGTGACTAATGGGTTTCATGAAGAAGGAAACAGGAGACTTTCAGAGGGTGTAAAACCGAAAATACAGAGGACAACCATAAGCGTGCGGAAAACTGACTCTTGCCGTCCCGGGCTCTGAATTTTGAAGAATCGTGCGCACGCCGTGCAGAAAAACAGAGATTGAGAAAAGGAGGAGGGGAAGTTTAAAAAAGGACTGGTATGAGAGGGGGAGGGCTGACTCAGAGGAAATCAAGGAGGTCAACGAAAGGTCTCAGTGAAAACATCTAAAATACAGCTATTTACTACTATCAGGATTCGGTGGAGCAATGCTCTAAAGAAATCAAGCAGGGGGAGGGGAAGGAGATGTCTGATCGCTGGCACGTACGGTGGGGGTGAGGACCAAAGCAGGGGAAAGCATCCTGACAGCTGAGTGAGGGGTAGCTGGGAATATCTTGGAAATACTATGAAAAAAAAGGCCACACCAGTTGGGGGAGGGGGGGAACTGAACCTGAGAGAAGAAAAAAAAGAGGGAGGGGAGGCCTACAGATGCGCCGCTGGAGCGAAAACACCCCTGAAAAAACGGTGGTGAAGGCCTTGAGAGCAATTTCTGGTTTAACGTTTTCGGAAGAGCAGGGACGGAAAAAAAAAATATGGCTACAAGGGAAAGGGGGGAGGAACCAATCGGGGGAGACCGAAGCACAAAAAAACAAAAGTCTACGGTTTCTTTGCAATATTCATTAACACAGGATACACATGAAAACCGCGCCCGGGCCATAAAACAGGGGGGGAGAAAGAATGCGAAAGAGTCTAGGAAGAAGTGGAAGAAGCCGTTTTGTCAGGGCTTAAAAAACTCCACAAGGGGAGGAACGTAGGGTCGCAGAAGGGCTGAAACTGCCGGATGCGTGGGAGGGGGGGGGGAGGATGGTCGGCGATCAAAAACAAAAGAGCTTTAAAGGCGGGAAGCGGCAAAGGACGAACCGCCCCAAAAAGGTCAGT
>Ga0179591_1261341_pt1 | contig 16522 bp, 20 predicted proteins | sample CZOMad2_1_08_16f_FD_182891 | JGI IMG/M metagenome (GOLD analysis project Ga0179591, IMG submission 182891) | Vadose zone soil fungal communities from Angelo Coast Range Reserve, California, USA - CZOMad2_1_08_16fungal (PacBio error correction) | ecosystem: Environmental > Terrestrial > Soil >...
GAACATAAGAGGGTACCACACGCAAAAAAAAAAGAGAGACAAGGAAAGAAGGGCGCACGGGTAGAAGTTTTAGAAGGACAAGCTGAATGAAGCATCCAGAAAGCCACCCATTAAGAAGAAAAGGGTTTTCTTTCACGAAAGGAAAACAAAGGGCAAAGGAGGAGGGCCAGGGGGGTGTGGCACAGCGGCAAAAGAGTGAAAAAAGCCGAAACAATGGAGTTGGAAAGTTCGCTGGAACAAGAACACTTAAAGGGAAGAAGCGTCAATTGAAAAAGTTACTGGGATACGAGCGTGTACATTAGAAAGAGGAAGAGTACGGCCGGCACAGAGAAGGCAGCAGGGCCAGTCTGAAAAAAAAACAGAAAGGTCACTAAAAGAGAGAAAAAAGCATAATGGGATCGGCGTTGAAAAGTTACGTCAAATTTGGGAAGAAAACAGAAAAGTTTGTACTTTACAAACACAAAAGGGTAAAAATGGAAGAAGAGGTCAAGTTTCCCAAGGTTAATCAGACAACTGACGGAAAAGGGCAGTATCGGCTTCACGGGAGAAAAGAAAATTGCAACAGTCCCCACCCACAGGGGGAAGTCAAGTCGACCGGTATCAAAAAAAAGGGGGGGGGAGCGGTGACCGTGGCGGTGGTGTGAGTGAGAGGTTTCAGGGACAGGCTAAGAAAAAAAAAAAAAAAAGAATACGGCCAGACTTGGACCGATCTAAAAAAGGGGTCGCTACTCCTTCCGCGCAAACAAGCGAAGCGGAGGAGTATAGAAAAACTACCACGAACAGGTTGGGGAGAAAGGGGGGAAGGGACGGTTCAACGGTCACACAGGGGGCAGCAAACCGCGAGGGCCTCTTGGCTTCGGGAAAGGGAGGAGGACTATGGGGAGAAGCCCTCACAGTGAGGTAGGCACCGGGAAAGAGGGGGGAGTTCAAAAATCCCGTCTATCGGGTAGAAAAAAAAAGCCCCACAAGACGCAAGGAGGAAGGGGGGCTAGGCGACGCTGTTATGGGAAAAAGGGGGATCATTCTACACAGGATGATCCATTGGGAAATTCCTTGGGGAGAGCGAATTCTTGATGTTGGCCCAGCCGTGTCGAGAGAAAGAAAAAAAGGAGAAGAACGCTTTCCAGGCGAAAGCCAAGCACCGAGCCAGGAAAAATCCACGCTTAAAACAAGAGGGGGGGAAGAAACAAAGGAAGACGAGAGGTCGCGAGCCCAAGAAAGCAAAAAGCAGAAGGGCACCTTTTCATAGCGCGAGAAGGTCTCCAACAAGAAGGTCAATCAGAAAGAAATTGACTGAAAAAAGACAGCCGCGATAGTAACTGGACATCCCATCAAGAAAGCGTACAGAACGTCGTCTTCGGGTCGACGGGCGATCCGGGCAAGGTCTGTACACAAAGGGGAATCTGTCCCCTCGCAAAAAAATAGTCCAGGGAAAAGACCCTAACCCTCCCTCTGCTAGAAAGAAAAAAAGACAACCTAGCCCCAAAAAAAAAACAACCAAGAAAGTCCGTTCTCACGATAAGAGGTGGAGTAAGGAAACACCCCCAAAGGGGGTGTTCACCGTGAAGAGAACCCGCGAGATCTCAAACGAACTAGGGAAAAGGTCATAGCGGGTGTAAACGGTAGGATCCAGCGGACACAAAAAAAAAAAATGTGGGTCCATCCGCAGACACGCTAAAAAGAAGGGCAGATTGAGATATCAAATCCGAAGGGGGGGGAAAAGTTTAAAGGAGAGTTGGCTGAGCGTGGGTCCAAAACTCAGTAAAACGGCGGTCGCGTGCATCGAAACGACATAGGGGGGAAGATTGGGGAACAGAAGTGTGTGAGGCCATGCCTTGAGGGGGAAGGTAACTCCTCCCGGGCGGACCACCGAAATAAAGGGAAAACTAGACGTCCCTTAGCGAAAGGAGGGGGGGGGGAAAATACTAGCAACCCAGGGGGGGGAGAAGAATAACAAAAGAAGATATAGAGTAAAAGGCCGTCTGGTAAAAGTTAAAGACCACTAAGAAAAAAGAGGAAAAGCGCATATTGCCGCCAAGAAGGTTACGAGGGAACAAGCCTGACTTAGTAGCAAGAAGAGCGCTCGCCGAAATCTACTAACCATAGGTCGGGGGGATAACGCGGGGGACCAAGAAAAGGGGCGTGCAACTGTGAGCTCCCGTTAAACAAAGAAATTTGAAGAAAAGTTCAGAGAAGCAAAGGTACAGTCAAGCCCGGGCTTTGGAAGTGTTCGAGGGGACAAGAGAAGTCGTCCGGTGGAACATCCAAAGGGAGAAAAAACCCTTAGTCAGAAATCAACAGGGGACGAGAGCGGCGGGAGGCAAACTAATCAAGAAAGGTTTTAGTTAGCAAAATAAAAGTCCAACTCCGAGGGGGAAACCTTCTGTGATGACGTACCCGACTAAAAAGAAAAACAAGAAAAGGGAAGCTCCTGGCCCAGGTCAAAAAAAGGGAGGGGGGGGGGGGAAAAGTGGGAGACCCCAAAAAGGGAAACACAAACGAACGTACAAGAAAAAGAACCGGAAAAAAGCAAAACAAAAAAACATCAAAACGCCGCCGCTCATTCCCGTCGAAAGGGGGCGGAATTGTCACGCTGTAGAGAAAAGACTCATCAATAATAAAAGTAGCCAACAAAGGCGGTTTGACGCAGGGAGGAAAGAGGAGTGGAGCGAGAGACGCGGGTCCTGCACGAAAAGGGGGAAGATCAGGATAAGTACGCGGTTCAAGGAAGAAGTCCTTTGGGGACGAGAGAAAAATCTGACGGGGGGAAGAGAAAGATGAGAGACGGGGAGGAAAAAAAAAAAAAGATTCCGCCCTCAGACCTCTGAAAAAAAAAAACGACGAGAGGATTAAGAAAAAGGAATTGGGGGCTGTATGTTGACCAGGGAGTTCCAAAATTCGGGACAGGGGTTGAAGGATTCGACCAACGAGAACAAGAAATCGATCAAGGACCACTATCGTCACCAGAAGGGGGATGAACGAGGAGGAAACAACCATCATCGAAACCCTCGTCAGACTACCGGGGGCTTGCATTATCACAAGCGCCGCCGGTTGAGGAAACATACACGGAAAAGGACGAGATTAGAGACGATCGAAGGAGGGGGAGAAAAAGGGGGGCGGTCGAGAAAAAAATTTCCTGGTAAGGCATGGGGCACAGCGGCCCGGAGTCAAAAACTGAAAAAGGAGAACCGACGCAAGGGAGCCTCAACAGGACAGATAATGGGGGGACGGGAAGGGTCGTGGCCAGGGAACAAAAAAGAAAAAAGGCCTTTCGAAGGTGAGAAGAAACACGAGTGTCCTGAAGGGAAGAAACCCCCCCACCGCGGGAGAAACAATGGCGCGATCAATGAACTGGGGGAAGGGAAATGGCAAACTAAAAGAACGAAAAGACGGCGGATAGGTCTAAAGACAATCAGAAGTAGCTACCTGGGGACATGGAGGGTCGTCAAAAAATAAAAAAGAAAGAGGGTCACAAAAGGGAACCCCCCGGAGAATATAGGTTGTTCACAGGTTCGAAAAAGGACTAGGTTGCGGGGGGAGGGATTTTAGACTCATAGATAAGCTGTTGGCACCCCGGGAAAAGGACTGCTGGGGGGGAGTTGGCAAAAACGAAGCTTGGTAAGGGGGATGAGAAACCCTGGAGCGCAAGAATGGTCAAACCGACTAAGTGACAAAAATAAGAAAATCGCTATGAAAACACAGCCTTCACGCTCAAGAAAAAGTGGTGAACTGTCAAGCGAGTGGAAGTAGACACTTATACCAAAAGAGGAGGAGGGAAAGGGAAAAATTCGCATCGCGATCTCCACGAAAAGTAAGAGACAGAGGCCCTCAAAACGACAAAATTCAACAAGAGGGGAAGGGGGTACTAAAGCAAGAACATGAGAGGGTAACTTTCGGGACAAAAAACAGAGAATCAACCAGGCCAGAATAGGACGGGGAGATCCGTATCGGAAGCGTACGGATACTGTCAACCCAGGAGTTAAAAACAAAAATTCTTGGTGATCATGGGGGGGGGAGCTAAATCCTGAAGTGGAAAACTCAGCAGTTCCCGATGGAGCCGTCGAGGTCTACAGGGGCTCGGGAAGGGCGCTGCTATCTGAGTTTAGGTCAGACGGGGGTTAGACCCATTTGGGGGCGTGGATCATCAAACAAGTTAACCACTCAATATACAAGTAGTAAGGATGGTTGGTCTTAGAAAATAACAAGAAAGGAGGGGGGGTGGTTTCCTAATGGAAAAAGCCGTAAGAGGCCATTTTCGGGGTGGGGGAGGGGGGAGTGCAGGTGGGTAAAGGCGCGGAGGGGGTTAAAACTGAAGGGTTGGAGGAGAAAGGCGGTCGCGGGGTGTTCCCGTCATGTGAGAGCAATGGGCCACGAAAGGACCGACTAAAGACAGGAAGTTTTTAAAAGCAAAAAAAATGTGGCTTCTCCCATTGTAAAAAGGGAAGACATGGCTACTTCTACTTCGGTAGGTGAGTATTCTGAAATATAACAGAGCAAAAGTTGGAATGAGGGAAAACATAAAGGCCGAATAAAATGGGTGCAGCGAGGTGGAGGGGAGGTATCTCTCTGGAGGGGGTGGGCTGCGCTGGACGTGTTTTTTCTTTACCCCATTCGAATCAAGAAAAAACGGCGAGAGAGAGTAGCTTGAATATGAGAGAAGGGCGATCGGATGGAGAAAGGAGGACGAGTGTGAGGGTGGATGAGGGGGGGGGTGTGGCCAAACAAGAGGTAGGAGGTGAGCAAGGCGAAGGGGGGCCGAGAGTTGTGCGGGTGTGGGAGGGGGGCGGGGGTAGTGTAGGTACGCAAGTCGGACTGGTGGCCAAGAGTTCTGCTGATGCGCGAGGTCCGCGGGTATGTCGAGGGCCTGTCTTTTCGATAGGTACCGGACTAGATCCAAGCCGCAGCTCCACAGGGGGTGGAGACTAGGATCTTTGTCCGGAAGCACTCTTTCTGCAAAAAAATCTGCAAAGGGGGGACGTGTCCGGCATGAACCCGCTCGGCTAAAAGTAACCCGGCGGGCCTGCGGAAGGGAAGCAAAATAAACATGAACCGCAACTATAACCCCCGCCAGCGGAACGAAACCGTACCGCTCCTTAAGGAAGGATTGACGCCCGTCTATACCCAAAGGGATAGGAACGTCCCAGGTGATCTACCTGAAACGCGCGCCGTGAAAGGCAAGTGGGTGGGCACAGGTGGGAAGAAACAAACCCGTCCTCCTGCATGGAGCATACTAGCAAAAAGAGAGAGCCGGGGTGTATAGGTTGAACCTAAGCTTCTTAGGGTCAAAGTAAGGTTGCCAAGACCGGCCTAAGCCGTTTTTAGTGTCCATTTAAGTAAACGCAAATGTCGGGATCAATCCGTCATCACACAAATGGCTCGGATCAATCCAAAATTAGGTAAGCCAGTGACGAAAATTGGGGAGAAGCACGCCCCAAAATGGTAAAGGAACCAATAACGACGGAGATCGTGGAGAAGAGCAAAAGAAAAACGAGAGGGTGGATGAGGGAGGTGACATCAGAAAATGCAAGGTCCCACGGGGGGTAAGGACTGGGGCGCATGCATGATGGTAGCACCGTCCCCAGCGCGCGAGCCTTGCGGGTCAAAAGGAGGTGCCGGGGGGTGTGTGGCGTCCAATCATGTAGAGCAGTTGGGGGGAGTGTTCGGCACTGGATGCGCTGGGTTGTGTGTAAGGACCAAAAAATAGGTCCCCGGGTTGAATTAAGATACTCTGCCCAACGGCAGAATGAAGAGGGGGGGGGGGGGAAGGAGGACTTCAGAGTCAACCAAAGTTTCTGGTACCCGTAAAACCCCAGGGGATTTCAAAAGGCCCTGGGCCGTCCGTGAACCAACTGCACACTCAGCGCCAGGGGGGCCTTCACGAAATAAGAGGTTTGGAGGGCACAGCACCCGGACACGCAGAAGCAAGGTGGCCGTAGGAGGGTTGTTGGAACAAGTCCCATGTCAGAAGGGAGGAACTGTAAAGACAGTTGTAGTCTCAGGGGATCGGCCCAAGAGCTAAATGGGTCCCCGTTCTGGGAGTGTTGCGCCGGGCCTGGGGTACGTCGGAGGGCTTAAATAGGTCTGTTAAATAAAGGTATTCACAACGGGGAGTACTTGTCGTTCTTTCTGGGGACGTTTCAGTGCGGAAGCAATGCAATGAGAAGATGGTTTTTGGAGAAAACAAGCCTCTTGGGCGGATTAACCAAATGCATTGGTCCCTGAAACTGGGAACCTTGTTCCACCTTGACGTTTGCAAAACTAAGGACATTCCGGACCGCCTCGTCCGAGTGAAGAAAGGGTGTAATGCTTGACTTTGGTTTTAAAAGTCGTTTTTATGCTCAGTGAATATGGTGGCCGACTGCGTGAAATGCCAAGATTATTTCCGCCCCTAAACGACACAGCACGCGGCCAGACTCACCTGCGAGAAGGGGGCTTTCCAAGGGAGGAGAGAAGGGTTGAAATAGTATTTCAGAAGAAAGTGGGGGTAAACGATTCTCTGAAAAACATGTACCAAAACTATCCAAAAGCAACAGGAATGGGACGACTTGATGTGGAACAAATGCAGGAGTCAAACAAGAGAAGGCATCACGGGAATTAGAAAAAATCTCTCATGGAAAAAATAACCCCAAAAAAGACCAGGAGTGAGAGCGGACAGCACTAGGTGAAATGGGAATCTGGCGGCCAGAGAAAGAAACAACCAAAAAAGAGAGGATTTAGCTCTGAAGACGACTGAGCAAAGCGAAGCTAAAGGGTCGAAATGATCAATCTTCGTATTGTGATCCGCTATGGCCTACGCCAAAAAGACGTCTTGGAAGGTCATAAAATTCAACTTTCAGCGGGGAAAAAAGGTCTTGAGTCATGAAGGGAGAAACTCATAAAAGAGCACCTAAAAAAAAGCGGGGCCAGGATAAATTTCATCCTGGAGAGTAGAGGGGGGAACGGACAGAAAAAGGCACGAGGAAAAGGGCAAAGTCGCGTTCATACGTCCCAACTAAAAGGGGGGGAAACGCCAGCCTTATCGGGCATTCAAGGGAATCTGTCGCAGGGCCAGCACAGGGAGGAAAAGAAGGGACCCAAGGGGGGAGAAGGACGTGTTTCCAGAAACCACTCTAACGCAAAAACAAGTTAAAAGTCCTGCGCACGAGTGTGCAACCTTCCAAGGGCACAGTTGAAAAGGGCGAAGTGGGTAAAGGGCAAAGCGCGAAAAAAAACGCGCGTTGACAAGGGACTGTGTGACGCGCAAAGTTAAACAAAATGCAGAACAACGACTAAAACAGGGAGAGAAAATCGGTGAAGCAGGGCGGTCTTGGAAAAAAAGTGGCCTAGCCCACTTCAAAAATCAGCAGCAGGGACGGGAACCTTGAAAAAAAAGGGGGCGTAACTGTAACACTGTGGGGGGAATTGTACCAGCACATGGTAAGGTCCTGCCAGTCTGGGCCCAGCCGTCCCCAGGTGGGGAAAAATCAACGGAAGGACCGGGGGCTGATGTCTCCGATACCAACGGGTGGAAATAAGTATCTCAGTACAAATTTTCGCAAGCCACTCCGGTTGATCGCAAGAAAGAACATTGTGGGGTCGCGGAACTATTTTGCGGGAGTGGGGGCGTTTATCGGCCAGAAGAAACAAAAGGTGCAAAGACGAGTACAGTCCGCTGGTGAGGGGATCCTAGAGCGGAAGGACAAAAGGAATTGTTCAGGGTGCTCTCCAAAACTGTCTATCGAAACGAAGAGGCCCGATCACTCACGAGGGCACCCTACGGCTTCACATGGATGAGTAGAAGCTCGAGTCCCGGAAAAAAAGTATGTTGGAACTGCACTAACTAAATTCTGGGTGGGACTGGGGGAAAAAACCCAAAAGCTCCTGGGAGGCCCCAAAAGACGCACAAAAAGGCTCAACCGATCTGTTAAAAAAGGGGGGGTTCCGGTGAAGTAGCCTAAAAGGGGAGACAATATGAATGTAGACGAAAAAGACTCAAAGGGGCCGACGGGCGTCTTATTGCATGGAGGACGAAAAAGGGGTAGGGGACGAAGTGGTATCGGGATGTTACCGTCAGGGGCCAATCCCCCGTGCCGGACGTGAGCACCGAGCTGAGGGAAATAAAAGGGCAAGGGAAAGCTCAAAAATAAAGCCAGAATGTGAGGAAACCCGAGAACTGTAAAAAAAAGCCGTCAACCTCCGCGTACTTCCCCTCCAAATAAAGGAAAGAGTGCGAGGACACCGACGGCCTGTGGTAGAAAAGGACATAACAAAGCGAGAAAGTGGCCGGGGAGGGAAAAAGTCCATACAGGGAAAAAGGATCCGCGCGGCACAATTGAAAATCCCAACAGCTCGAAAGAAAACGACGACGAAGCGGGAGAAGTAAGGGGAAAGAACCCGGTGGCTCTCATCTGAGGTACGTGTCTTTAACGAGGGGGATCGGCACGCCTTGCCTACAAGAGAACGGAAAGAAAACATCCCGACCTCTAAACTAGAGAACTACAAAAAACCAACGGGGCGCTCGGGCCTCGGTTCGGGAAAAAGCCGACTAATTTTGGAGAAGATTTCCATGATAACCACAATGGTTCCCGAAAAGATCCAAACTAACAGCGAACATCTTGACATCAGACGTGGCCCGGGAAGGGGGCAAGGAGGCAGCGTGGGAAAGATAGATCGAAGAAAGAAGCCAGGACTGTTTTGTTCATCAAAAGGGTACCGAAAAAAAAACTGCCACTACATAGGGAGGCCAGAATACGTACGTATCAATGTGGTAAAACGTCCTTCAGTGGGGGGGAACGACGATGACCCTCCTTAGAAAAAAAAGGGCTTGTCGGGTCAGAAAGCGAGTTTGAAAAGTGGTTGGCGACAAAAAGACACAGAGGTTCAGGAGACTCCTACGAGGTCGACACGAGAACACAAGGGTCCCCTCGGGCACACTGAGGAAATCAAGGGCGAAACCGAATAAAAAGAAGTTCGGGAAGGACATGCATTCCACTAGGCGGCAGGGAGGAAAGTGGTACCGAGCGAAGAGTTACGACTCAGGTCAGAGTTCCCTCAGGGGGGGAGAGGAACAGAAACCCCCCTACAATCCTGACGGGGCGGAAGAAAGAAAAGTAAGAATTCCGAAAAAAATACGCTAGGGGGGGGTCCAAGGGGAGAACTCAGATAAGGGAGGGAACAACGGGAGCGGAGAAAAGGACCCCAAGAAGTGAATGGAGAGGTAGGGAAAGAATTGCGCGGGGGGACGAGAAGTTACGGGGGCGAAAAACCTTGGAAAAAAACACTACCGGAATTCCCTGCGTCGTCGGGGGAAGGGGGTCCGAAGGGGTGGGGCGGAAACGATGACAGAAAAGTCGTAAGAAAGACGGAGAGGTCCCGTTGGGGGTGTGGTCCGAACGGGAGTTGATCCCATGGAATCTACAGGCAGCGGTCGGGGTGGAAAGAAGCACCGTTCCAAAAAAAAGAACGTCATGTCCTCCGGGAAGCTCAAACTCAGGGGGGTGCGGGAAGGGGGAGGGTCGGCGCCACTCGTGAGAAAAAAGCGGCCGAAAAGAGGCTGGGTGTGTGAGGACCGGAAAAATAGCAAAGGACGAAGAAAAGGGAGGGGGGGGGAGAAAGGGGGAAAGAGAGTAGGAAAGGGGGAAGAGAAAAAAGAATGGCCCCAACAGAAGATCCCCATCGCATGAGCCAGTATCCGAGAGGAAATTCGGGGGGACGCCAGGGGCTGTCAACTAAAACTAAAAAAAAATACGTAGATGTAGGGCCGTGCGCATCGGGGAAGAAAAAACGAAGATGAGGGGGGCCGCCCGGTCCCGGGGCCTGAGCCGCGTATAATAGAGATGGTAGATGGACGCCCTTGTCCGCAAGGGGGGGGAAGGCAAGAAGACTTCATAAATGTCATGTATGGTCCCAGGGTTCCTAAGGTAATCTTGGGGAAAATCGGTTGAGATAGGGTGGTTTTGGGAGATCAACATTGAGCCACAGTGACTGGCAGGGGACCCCTAGGATAGGGGGACGATCCACGGACACGTCGTAAAAGGAAAGAAGCAATCGGGTGATGATAATCAATAAAAGGAAGCCTCGCCCTTTTGACTCCCTCAGGAAGATCCTGGGCAACAAATCCGCAAAGCCGGAAGGGCCAGATCAAAAACAACAGACTTTAGTGAGAAAGGGGAAAAGAGCGATGAATCTTGAAAGTATCCAAGTTGCCGGAGAGTAAAATTGTGAGAACGTTCTAAAGACGTCGGGTTAGGAGAAAAAACGAAGATCACTAACTATATCCGTAAGTGCTATCAGGGGGGACCGTATCTTGCATCCGCGAAGAAAGGGTCCCAAACAAGCGAAATCGCGCGGGACATCTAACGCTTACAATGCGTGATAAAGATTCGCCTGCAGGGTTCGGCAAGCACAAGCATTCTACAAAATCTAAGGGGGGCGGGAAGAGGAGCTGTTCACGGGAAGGGAGTGATCCTACCCAGGAAGGGAAATGGTAATGTTGGCGAGCCACTAAACAACATGGCCCTTTGACAAACTTCAACCGGTAAAATAGTGCTCTTGCAAGGTAGCAAATTTGAGGTGTGAAACGAACACCTCCTGGGAGAACGAAGGTTATCGGGCCGCCGGCCCGATTGCGCCATGAAAGAAAAAGAAAAAAATCCAAAGAGAGCAGACACTGGCGAAACTGGGAAACGGGGGGGGAACACGGAAAGTGGAAAGATTGTGGTGATTCACCAACGCGGCATTAAAAACTACAAGGGGGGGTCGTCAACAACAGCCTAATCAAAGGATGCGTCTGCCCGGCCATGGGGTGGCGACAGTTCGGAAAGGGGCGGCGCCAAGGGAAGGAGAAAGGCCGGGAAAAGGGGGGGTAGAAGGTCCCTGGGTGTTTGCACTGAGCAACGGAGTACTAAATGGGAAGGTAAGGTGAGGTCTGGGGGGGGGGGATCTAAAAGAAGATAGGCGGAGCATGGAGGGGAGGGGTGGGGGGTGGTGGGCGTGGGGGGCATAAGTGGGGGGGGAGGTTTTCAGGTCCAGTCCACCGAGAGCTATTCTTGCTTCGTGGGAAACAGAACGTGGGTGGGGGGTTGGTTGAAGTGCTTTCAAATGTGTGAACCCGTGCTGGACTTCCACCGCTCTCTTGAAAGAGTCCTCGGTCGAAAAAAAAAACCGGAGAAGAAGCTACGGGTTGGGGGGAGCTTAAGTCAAAAAAGTCCCTTTTCTAACCGTCACGAAAAAAAGGCTCAGGTTGGGGGAAAAGGTGCGTTTAGGCAGGGAAAGGGCAGGAAAGAAAGAAAACAGTCTGCCTGACCGCTAGGTGAACAGATTCCCTCAGAGCACCAAAGGCATTCAAGAGACCCAGAAGATCGTGTGGATGAAAAGGGCACGTTAAGCTCATGGAAAGCAGAGTTGACGGGCCAAGGACTAACTAAAGACTGGGGTAACTTCCGAGAAACCAGAAAAAAGACTATGAATAAAACGCCCCGGCCCCATTAAAAGAAAAACGGGGATTACTTAAAGGAAAGATCAAGCATCAAGGTTGCTCGAAAAAAAGGACTGCAGGAAATTAAGAAAAACAACAGGGGGAACCAAGTCCAGGGTGAGAGTGGAAACTCTCGGGGAAGGGAGCAGGTAATAGGGAAAAAATCCTGTACGGGAAGGGTGAGGGACTTAGAAAGCTGCGTGGAGCTGTCAAGTAAAAAGGAAGGGGAGGAACCCTTTGTGGGGGTGAAAAGAACGAAACATGAGCAGGTGGCGACAAAAGAGAGCCCAGGAGGCCGACAAGGTAATGGGTGGTAAAAATTGGGTAGCTCTTCGAGGAGGGGGGGGGCCGGGGGGGCAAGGCAGTGGAGACAAGGGCCAAAAATACGCCACGGAACGAGACAAGCGACCAAAATGAAGAGAGAGGATAACATCATGGCGCTCAGAGTTGCATGGAGGGGGTCGTCGAGCAAAAAATCGAGCGGGGCCAGGTCGAAGGTGATGGTTCTGAAAAGAAATCAAAAAGGAGAGGGGCACGTCGACCCCGGGGCTCTTCGTTGTTGAGCCCGAGGCGTCAGGAGTTGCATTCTGGGGGAGGGAGAACTAACCTCTTGAATTTTCAAAGGGGAAGACCGCTCAGGACGAGAAGCAGAAAATTGCTTGGAGGAACGAGAAAATCGGGGGGAGCAGGCCCAAAACGCTTCTAGCACAAGGCCTTACCGGCAAGATTCTTCGTGGAGGGACGAGAAAAAGGCGAAATCGTACAGCATACCTGGCAAAAAAAGGGGACATCGAAAACCCCATCGGGGTAAACAAAAATCACTCTATACGCTCAGTAAGAGACTGAAAGAAACCCTGTGGAAAATAATGTCAAGGGCATACATCACGCATTTAGGAGAAGGAAAGTACACAGCCACCTCGAAGGAGGTCAACTAGCCCCCGAGGATCCAACAAAAATTCTCAAACCTCGGTTAGATACCCGTCGAAAAACCTCTAAGTTTCAATACGACGCGTCGTCCCAGAGAATTAAGGCCCGTCCTATCCACGAAAAAAGGGGGGGAAAAGGTGGGGGGGGAAAGACGCCAAGGAAAAAGGCTTACGCGCCTACTGAGAGTGAAGATCGCTAACGGGGAGTTAACTCGAAATGCAATACACACCACGAAACACACGGGCCAGGTACTAAAAAAACGGGGGGGGAAAAGGACCTCTTGAAGGGAGCGGGACGAGGTTGGGTAAAAATGTTTGGGAGGCTTGATCCGCGTATCCCTCTACACACTAAAACTGGCTGTGAAAGAAAAAAACCGTTGGAACCCTGCGACCAAAAAGGCAAAAAGATTCCAACAGTGTACACACAACTTGGTAAAAAGTGGTTCCTCCGCACGGGAATAAATCCCCCCTAGGTATGCTTGAGGAGCCTTCTCTAAAAACTGAAGGTACGAGGGGTGTGATCAAATACCAAGGACGAACAGGGAAGAACCGAGGGGGGCCAAGCACCGGGGACCTGTTGGGGGACGGGAAACCCCAAAAAGTCGGTCGGTGGGCGCGTCCCAAAGGAAGGGAAGGGAAAAGAAAGATGCACTTTCCACGAGCGCATGTTAAGTTCGCTGGCTACGGAAAAGGGGACGCAATGGCCCTTGCCCCTGTTATGGGGTGCGGGGCCCCTCAGACGAAAGCACGTGTCGGCAAGAGGGGTCCGGGTGGAATAAGCAAAAGGCAAATGGGGAGGAAAAAAAACTGGGGGGGAAGTTTGAGGCTGAGGGCTTTCAAGCGAGGCGGAACAATCAGACCGGAAATAGGGGAGGGGAGGCGAAAAGAAACGTGGGGGGGGCGAGGGGCTCTCTAATAAAACAGAAAGGGGGCCATGGGAGCCGTTCTGGACCGGGGGAAAAAACGAAACTGGAGCTAAAAACGACGAGAGTTGATAGCGAGGGGGTGAAAAGACCAACAGAGGTGGCTTCCATTGTTAGGGGCGAAAAGAAGCACGTTCCAATAACCACCTCACGCCCACCCGGGAAAAGGGGGGAAAGTCCAAAGAAGAGGCGGAAATCAGACCAACGAAAGGCAAAAGGAACGCACGTACTCAGAGAAGAGAACCCGAAATATCCGGCTAGGGGCAAAACTAGCCCTGCGGAAGGAGGAAGGAGGATGCTGCTAATACCCGACTATCAAACGAAGGAAGGGAAAAAATATAAAAGGATGGGCCAGTCTCTACTAGGCAGGGAAAGAAAAGTGGTTTCGCCTAAAAAGCCCGTAGCATCGGGACGGCTTGTGGGAGGAAGGGGCAGGTGTCGGGGAGTGGGAACGTCGGGGGTTACGCGATGGAGGAATGAGCGTTTTCATCGGTGGCGGGAACAGGGGAAAAAATCCTAGCAAAGAAGGAATAGGACAAACTAAACGCGGAAAATCCGAAAAATCAATGTCCATAGGCAGCTCTTTTACTAGGTCAAAGGAAAACGGGAAAGAACTGGTCAAAAGGAGAATCGATGTCACATCGACCCCAGATGATGGAAAAGACATGCCGCCCGGCATACAATCATTGCAATGTAACAATCTGAAGGACGGACATAATACAGTTCACGAAGTGTGGGAGACTGGGGTAAAAAGGGGCTTCCAGAGCAAGGGGGGGTACCACACTTTAAGAGGGGTGGCGCTCCGCAGGCCCAAAGAGGTAGTCAAAGGAAGAAGATCTAGGAAAGGTGCCAGTTATAAGTAGAACCGTGGTCTCAAGTTAAGTCATCGCCAGGCGAAAACTACCATAAGCTTAAAGTTTAATTGACGTTTTGTGAGAAGAAATAACTTTTTCAAAAAAAACTACCCGTACCGGCGGGGCCACGAGGGGGGACTGGCAGGGCGAGACTGTAGAACTAGGTACGCCTCATGCGCAGCAGCAGCAATGGCGGGACAGGAAAGGAATGAGGAAGGTAAACAAATTTTTTGGGACGGGTGGGGTACCAACAGGAATTATGCCTCTGGTGCCTTCCCCGTGTGGAGAACGGAAGACGGGAACACGACACCCTTAACGGTCGCCACACACGACAGCCAGCCCCTCAGTGGGTCCCCACCCAACCCCTCGGGGAGCGGTCCGGTGGGGGGTAAAGGGGGGAAGTGGCGAGGGGGGGTGTAGTGATTCGTGGTCACCTCTTCCGACTTTCGTCGGTCGCGGCCCAAAAGAGAAGGTAAGTTGGGGAAAAATTACCGACTGGGCGAACACTCGAGCCAAGGGGTGAAAAGGCAGAATCGTCGAGGAGGGGGACAAGGTGGAAGTAAGGACTGACAGGACCAAAGGTGGGTAGGGGGGAAGTGCCACGGAACGAGAGGGGGGGCCAGGGGGAACCACCGAAAAAGGACAGTGGTGCTGGGGGTGGGGGGGGGGGGCGGTGGACGGGGGGGGGGGGGGGGGGGGGGTGTGCGGTTGAGAGGGGGGGGGGGCCTCGCACCTGAAAATGGAATGGTAGGCCGTAGAAGGATCCAGGGAGGCGGCCCTCATCAGACTGCTAAACCTCAGGGGCCGGCCGGAGGTAGGGTGGCCCTGGACGTGGGAAGTAGTAATCGATCTACAGGAAAGCAAAAAGCAAAGACGTGAAAGCCTAGCAGCATTCAGACAGAAAATCGGAGAAATCAGTCTAAAGAATGAGCGGGTCCGGGCCGGAAAATCCACCTTCGAAAAAGAAAAAACCCCCACTCAAAAAAAATCCTACATCGAGGGAGCCCTCAGCCTTACCTGACGCGCGACTCGGGTATCCTGAGGGACTCAACGCAAACCTAAGGCACAAAATGGCGAAACACTCAAGGAAGAAATACGCTGCACTGACGTCCATTGGGGGCGGATGAAGGAGGTGAACGAAATTCTGGACGAGCGTCGCCACCACCAGAATCACTGAAACCTCCGCCCAAGCAAACATCAGAAACGGGAGGCGAACGACAAGGCCAAGTCCAGTAGACGGATCGAAAACCCTCTGGCTCACGGGGAAAAAAGGGACCGCTAGAGGACGTTGCTGGGGAAAAAAAAACAAAGGTACGGCAAAAGGGGGCCCAAGTTTCCCAAGAAGCAAAAAGATAGATCGAACTAAAAAAGAAAAGGAGAAACAAGCGAGGGGGTAAAGTAAAAAAAATCATCTGCCAGAAGACTCAGACACCAAGTAAAGGGGGGGGTCATAAAAGCGAAGACCAGCTCAAAAAGGAATCTTAGTCGGCCCGGGTGATCATGTCGATGCCGCCCCGGCGGTATCTGGGGTATAGGAAAGGTAACCAAGATCGGTCGAGGTCAGGAATACTCCTGCCTTGGAAAAAATATGGGTCTCTGGGTGAAAGAAAAATAGTCAGCTGGCTCGGAAAAAAAGATCCATCTCTTCAGGGGATCTACCCACTCCAGACCTCAGACTTAGCCGGCAAGTATGAAGAGCTAATCAGGCTAAACAGTATATGCAGAACCGAGAAGTCAGGGGGGGGGGACCAGAGGGAGTGTCCGCGCATTTGATATACTGCCCCCTACCACACTAGGAGTGGGGAAAAAACCCCGAAGTGGACGACACCAGACCTGTCAAGTCGGCAATACGGAGATCTCTTCGCCTAAGATGACCGTGAAAAGAAAAAACTGACAAACTAGAATAAGAAATGTCCTTCCGCCAAAGGTACCTTCACCCCCGCGGAACTCACGAGAGGCAAACATGGGGTTCTCCCACCCTAAAAGAGTGGGAGAGAACACGACATGCGGGGGTCAAGTTTGTAAAGGCAAAAGACACAGAACTACGTGGAAAGACGCGCCAAAGGGCACGGCCTCCGCGGTGCTTTCCAGGGGGGTGGGAGGGCAGGGAACCCTTTGAAATGCCTCAACCTCTTCTAAAAGAATCACTAGGCAGGGTTCTACGCATAAAACCTGGTTCCATCTGCAGGCCCCGCTCCTATAGGGGAAAAAAAGGAACTCAGGCCCCGGCTGTTGCGGGAAAGTGGGGGAAAAAATGTAACGTCAAAAAAAACCAAAAAATGACCCCCCAAAAAACTTACCAAAGGAAGGGGCATTGTCGAGGGGTCGCTCACTAGGAAAAGCAAGCACACAAACCCAAATCGG
>Ga0179591_1290927_pt1 | contig 16518 bp, 13 predicted proteins | sample CZOMad2_1_08_16f_FD_182891 | JGI IMG/M metagenome (GOLD analysis project Ga0179591, IMG submission 182891) | Vadose zone soil fungal communities from Angelo Coast Range Reserve, California, USA - CZOMad2_1_08_16fungal (PacBio error correction) | ecosystem: Environmental > Terrestrial > Soil >...
CAAGAAGAGCAAGTCGATTCGAAAGGTAATTCACCTGGGGGGGGGGCAGGTAAGTAAGGGTTCAAATACCGACCGGGACTCTTCACTTTCATCCGTTGGAGAAGGGGCCATGGGAACGAACAAAGGAGGGGAACGTCAAGCAACTACCAAATAGATGTCTCTGAGAAGGCTCATGCCGCAAAGAGAAAGGCTGTGAAGAGAAATTATCGGGTTCCGCACCGACCCTCTTCAGGGGGATTTAAAAGGTGTCCTATTGGTGGATAATTATAGGGGCCTCCAACAGTCACGGCCATTTTTAGGGTAACTTTAGGGAGGAACTCAAAGGACGAACGAATCTTAGAAAAAAAAAAGGAGTAAAAGAAGAGGTGGGGAGATTTACAAGACCAGAAGGGGAGATGGACTGGAACCATTGTGGCCTGGCCTAGGCTCGTTATATTGAAATTGCACGAGTTGACGGCAATAAGAGGGATAGGGGGATCAGATAGAGAAAACGGTCGTCATAGTTTGACTGGTCCGTGCGAGAAGATCCTGTTTGGTGATGCCGTTCGTTGGAACCGCGTGGACGACCACAACCGGCATTACTGACATGTAAAACAGCAACCAATTAAGAAATACCCCCCACTTGTCTATCAAGGGCCTACTCAGTGCAAAGAAACGCGCCTTAAATGAGCGAGGGAGAGGATACCCTTGTTTTGGTCGGTCTTGCAATCCAAATGTGGGACTTGCGTGCAACCCCTCGCCTGCCGGGGCCGTCGCATGATCGGGGAAAAGGGGTCTACGCACAGGCGGAGGTTCGGGGGGGGCCTTACAAACGCGCCTCGGTAAAGCAGGTCCCTTGTCGAACTTGCGGCGCGGGGGTTGTGCCCGGGTGGTTGTTTTGTTCTCGTAAATGGCATGATGAAACTTTCACTGGAGGGTCCCTTGTGAGACCTTGACGCCACCGGTGCTCACCAGGGTGACTAAATCCTAGATATCAAAGGGAGTAGGAGGGTGACCGAGGTCTAAAGTCTAACACCTACAAAGCTTCAGAGCGTCACGGTCAGGGGACATCGCCGGGCGTCGGTCTCAGGGCGGTAAAAGGGGTGAAGAAGATCTGTAAAAAAGGGTCACCCTCTACCCGGGAAGTTGCGCATGCTCGGGAGGGACAAGAAAAGAAAGGGAGCCCTACAGGGGGCGCAGGCGTACCTCCATTCCCTCAAGTGCATGATAGTCGCTCTCGTCGATGTACCTGCGGTCCTACGATCGAAAAAGGGGTCTAAGGTCGACTTGTGGGACTGGGTAGTCGGCCTACGCTTTGGTATCCTAAGCGGGTTCCAGGGCAGGTCGAGGAAGGAGAGGGGGGCCGTTCCTAGTGAAGAAACCCCAAAATGGGGGAAGAATCGGGGTAGTAAAGCCCGTTGGGAAATTGAATTTTTACCGGTTAGGGTCAACTCAGGACCCCCGGATGATCGAGAATCAAGGACTGTTAAACCCGGAGAAAAAAAAGAAAGCCGGCTAGGGTCAGGGGGCTTTGAAATGCTCTTCTGTCCAAATGACGCGAGGCGGAAGAAGTACAGGATCTTCCACTATCGAAAAGATCCCAGGAGGAGAGAGAAATAAATCAAAAGAAAAGATGACGGAACAAAACAGTACAGGTTGTGTTCGCCTCATATTGGCAAGACATCGAAGCATGGAAAAAGAAAGAGCAGAAGGAGAACTCCTAAACCTTCTGAAACATGGGGAATGGTTGAGTGCGCTTACCCAGGCGTTGCCGAGATATCCTGGGTATGCAGTAAAAGGGCTTCAGGTAAAAGGGAAAGAACAAAGGAGGAGGGCGAAGTAAGAAGGAGAAGATACGTCGGAGGCGCTCCTGGATGTACTGGAAAAGTGTTCCTTAGAAGAGCCAGCAAGACTGGCATTTAATTGAGAAGGTTTTGGGGGGCAGGGAGTATACAGTTCTAGTACCTGTGCTAGAATTGCGGTGGGGCGGGTGATCGTTGGGAGTATGTAATAGGGTGTAAAGAGGGCTGTAATTCAAGGGGTATCTAAAAAAGGAGACTGTAGTCCGAAAGAAATGGTGGAGTCCTCGTAGAAATGGGAGTGAAAAAACGATGAAAAAGATACTGTTACTTGCTGGTAAGCGAGTCAAAGGACTGGTTGCTAAAAGAAAAAAGACGGAAAAGAGCCTGGACACTAGGGGGGGGTATCTCAAGGGCTCGGGCGACAGAACTTCGAAAGGCAGGCCGAAAAATCGGACCAGGGGGGGAGACTTAGAGAAGACGTGAGAAAGGCAACGCGTATCGGTTAAAGGTATCTTACGGTTGGGGAAAGGAAGTTGTAACTAGGGACGAATATTGGCCCTCCATAGAATACAGGGAAAAGGGGGGCATTGAAAAAGGGGGGGAGATCAGAAAAAGGTAAAGAGGAGGGGCCCTCGAAGGTATCATCAAACCGTTACGAACCGTCTACAGCAAAATAGTCTTCGGCGATCAAGGAGCCCCATAAAGGAAAAAAGTCGTGGAACGAGAGGAGGGAAGTGGGGGAAGTTGGGCGTGAGTGAAGAGCACGGGGTGCTGGTTAAAAAAAAAACGGAGCAGAAAGGTTCCTGGGAGAAGAGGGAAAGCTGGGAGCAGCATACCGCAACAATGGGACCAAGATCTCCAGGGAGGGACGTAAAAAGTAAGGAAGATCAAGTCCTCGGCCCTGCACTGTAGAGACCCATTCTTCGAAGACACGTCGAAGGATGGTGACCGGGGTTTCGGACGACAAATCATGGATCACCCTTCCGTGAAAAAAAAATAACTTGGTGAAAGGGTGTAGCATTCCTCAATGGTGGCTAAGAATGGCTCTGAAAGTAGCCCTACTACTAGGGGAGGTTCAGAACCACTCAAAAAGAGAATCGTTGAAATAACCGGCACAAGCACAGGCGGGGTCAGGACCTTGTTTAAGGTGGGAAAATTGCGTCAAAAATGAGCGCGGTCCATTTTTTAGCGGTGGGGGTGAGGGAAACAAAATTGGAGAAGGAGGGGCTGAAGAATGTGGGGGGGATAGCTACCTCGGACCACTCCGGCAGGTACTTTATCTATTACCAGGGGGAGCGGGAAAGGTAAGGAAGTTCTATCGCAAAACCAAGCACAGGAATCCCTCGAAAAAGAACAGGCGTTAATCGAGGTCAAATAAAGATGACCTAGCTTGGACTATCTCAACCACGAGTATTAAAATAGGAGAAAGAGAAGCATTGGGATTTGTCCGCTTGTCATCCGACGGGGGGGGACATCGGTGAAGGGGTAGAAAAGTAATTAAATAAGAAGTAAAAGGGCACAAACGTCAAAAATAACCTTCAATGCATCGAATACGTAGGAGTTTCCGTACAGGAGAAATTGATTCTCGAAGCCACACTCACTACATGGATGCCTATAACGCACGCATACTAGGGGGTGACGAGGATGTGTCCTACTAATCAACTCCCTGTGCAAGGGCAAATAAAAAAAATACCCGGAAGGGAGGTGCCGTAGCTTGGGGTCTCTTCGAAGGTCGTAGGATACGGGTCCTGATCAAAAGGGGAAGTTGAGAGCGCCCAGTGGACCGAAGAAGGGGGTTCGTGTCCACCACATCTCACAAGAGGGGTGCGTCTTCCGCGTTGGGGGAAGTCATTTCCAAGGAAGGTAAATCGTCATTTTGGTATAACTTTGCAGGGAGAGGAAAGAATTCTACGTCTTGAAAAGGGTCCGGCTCGGTATGAACTGCGTCGTGCAAGGCAGCCGGAGGGCAACGTTAGGCTAATTACAGCGTTCCTCTTCCTCAGGAGAAAGAGAGAGATGAAAAACACCGTGAACCATCCACAAGGAAAATGATCGGGGAGGACCGAAGGACTACTCGGTAGATTTGGTCAACTAAGTATAGCCGGGGAGGGTAAAAGTTCGATGCCGTTAGTGGGAGACCTTTGGGGGACCAGATCGACAGCGGAAGATTCCGGAAGAATCACCGTGGACTGAAAGGAAGTTGAGGAAGAGTGGGAAGGGAAAGTCTCAAAACGGATAGGAGGGGCTCGAAAAGGTGTATCCTTCCCCGACATCTATCTTCTGAATGAGAACCCACATTGCTTCGGGAAACAGACCCTTACCTCCGTGAAACGCTACATCTAGGGGGGCTCGGACTTATGGATGATTTCAGGGAAAAGAATCGGTGGGGGCAACATGCCTGCCAAGCTTTGAGGGCCTAAAGAGAACTTTGACATTATTTCGAGGAAGTAATGTAGGACAAGCATCTTCGGGGACAGCCGGGGAAGGACACCAGAAATACGCAGATAGCACCGCTCCGGCAGCCCGCTACTCTACTAACACCCAAAAAAGAAAGTTCCAGTAGCTACACGGGCTTGTCGGCACGAGGATGGAGACTAAACATCGACGGACAACGGCGTAACCTGGAAAAACCGAGTTACGGGGTGACAGCCGTGGGGAATAGGATATTCAGCGGCCGAAGAATGGGGGGGGGGCCATCAAGCTGTTCAAAAATGGGTAATCCGATGAGGCATAACATTGGCAGGAACATCCAGGGGGTTACGTGCAAGACGACCGGGTGATGATCAAGACAATAGAGGGGGAACCATGGTGAGAGATAGAACTACAGCCTGCCTAGCGGGGACAGGGAATTGTATGCCTTCAAAACCTTGAAAGGCGCGTCCCCAGGAAGGGGAGGGCGAGCGTCGATGAACGATTGCGGAAGGGGGAAAGAGTTACTAAAACCCCGTTGAGGCTACGTTGGGCCAGGTGTGATATATCATCCTGTCTCTAACTTACTCCTGTCCATATTAAGGACCGAAGAGGGGGGGGTGGAAAAAGAGCCCTCGAACCAGGGACGGAAAGGTTTGTAGAGTCAACACGGTACCGCGCGAGGGGGGGCATTACGGGGGATTATCCAGGAAGGGATGGGGGGCGCAGTTTGATGAGGGCGGAGGACACGAAGGCCGAAAAGAGGGAATATCAACTACTGTTCAACTTAACTCCACCGAGAAGTCGTGTGAGGGTGGAAAATAAAATATGACACACATCTTCCGCTGTGGATGCGGCTCCACAGAAGCTTGCGGAAGGCCGGTAAAGCTAAAAACGAGCTACTGGAAGAGCCTCACCTCCAAGAAATGCGGAAGGATCCCTGCCTCGAAAGAAGAAAATTCAATCTGAGATTCAACAGGGAGAAAGGGATCGGGAGCCTCAAATAAAAGTAGAACTGGCCCGGGTCTACTTCGTTCAGGAAGGGCGGGGTACAAGGAAACCTGGGCCATGTGCGTTAATCAGTCTCAGGATGGTAACGTGTAAACCTGCTAAGTTTTGTACGAATATCGGTGCGACGCTCCGGTTGGAACAAGGACTTGAGCAAGGGCCTTACGGTAATCAGGGAGGAGGGGGGGACTGAGCCTAGATCAAGGACACGGAGGCAGCTACAGTGACTCATGGAAAGAACAGAATCTCAGGACTGGAGAGAATAAACACATTCTACAAAGTTCGAACGGGGAGTTTAAGATGCAACCCGAAAGAGAATCCTGGGTTCGACTAGTAATCGACAGCTGGCTGCATCAGCAGGAAGAGGTGAGACGTCACGAATGCAAAAAGGCCTTGTGGGGGTCAAGATCAAGAAAATCTTTGCGGATCAGTCGCGCCGATCGCGGCGACAACGTTGACTTCGACATTTGGGGAGTTCAGACAGGTGGTCTGTCCTCACCCGCATATCTGCTGAATAAATGCCAAGCCCGTCATCACGCCCGGGGGGGGGGATCTAAAGTAGGTGCATGCGCAGAAAGAGAAACCGAACGGCTTTGACTCTATCGATCACCCCGAGAATGGTGCACACCTCATAGTAAGTTATCTATAGGGCTATTAGCCTAACTCAAAAAATTCCTTAAGACAAAAGGTGGTCAACGGCCATGTGGAGGTCACTCCAAGGATCTGCACAACAACAAAGAGAATGGGGACCGAAGATTAAACGCACGTGGTGCTGATAGGAGTCGGGTCGGGGGAGAATTTAGGGAAAAGAAAGGGAAAACATCACGGTTTAGAAGCAGCTCGGAAGAGGGATAAACGTCAACAGGCGTAGGAGTAGGGGCCTGGCGCCGGGCGAGAAAACTCGAAGGTCCGAGTTACGGCGCGTTTGGTAAAGCGTTGAACCCTGAGCAGCACGACGAGGAGCCGGGGACACCACCTTCTATAAGGGAAAAAAAACACATTTGCAGAAACTGAGTACTCCTATAAGCCAGAATTCAGGCAAACGGCCTTGGTGTGTCGTGAAAGGCTTGCAACAGGCAACTAAATGTACACTTGGGGGGGCGAAAAGCACCCTAGGAAGGCAGCTCCTGTTCTTATCTCCTCGGGGGGTCCGTAAAAACCGCCCAGAACGGGAGACTTCAACGCGCATGGGAAAAATCAAAGGGGTCGGGAACTGTGTGAGTCGATCCGGGACGTTCGTCGGGCATGAGAATTCCGGGATCCCTACCCCGGGGGCTCCAGATAGGGGAGGAAAGCCGAGTATCGTCCGTGGTATCGGGACAAGTCCTGTGAAAAACGCCACGGGAGCGAGCGTACAAAAGCCGAATAAGGGAGGAGGGATGCCCAAGCCATAAGACGGGGATCCAAGGTCCCAAGTGCGGGTTCGGTCAACTTACGCTAGAAAAGTTATCGGTCCTTTGATTGGCAGGAATACGGGCTCGAGGGGCTCGGCTCTGGTCGCAAAGAAAGTCGGTCTTTCATGAGGGTCCCTTCTCAGGGGCGAGTAAAAGGCCTCCTCGGAGCTGTGTGTGATTAAGAGGGAGAAATGGGTAAACGGATACGGCCCGATCATGGGGGGCGAATCGGGTTCGGCGGGTCAGAGTAGAGACATTCCGGAAGAATGAGGAAAAAAAAACGCAGGGGGGGATTCTGGGTAGGCGGAAACGTTGAGGGATGGCGATTACGAGGCCCGTTCTACGTTCAACTATCAAAAAGAGGCGCGGGCAGCGCCTTTTCCGACCGCCGCAGCATAATGCGGAGGAAAGAAAAAGAGGAATGTACTAGGATAAAAAAAGTACTAGGTAGGATTATTCCCGATCTATGCGTGCGGAAACGTGCTTATCTCAGCCCACTATCCACCGTTTCAATCATGCTTGGAAAGGCGTAGCGAAGAGAGCTATATACCCTCGGAAAAAAATAGGCACAGCACGGGGGGGGGTTCAAGTCTCCGAAAGACTGAACTTGAAAGAGCAAGACTCGGCGGCAGAACACGTGACTGCCCCTCTTGGGGGGGGGGAAACGGAAGGCGGGGGTTGACGTGAGCAGGGAAAAGACTGGAGTCTGCGAGCATCTTAACGTAACCAAAAGCTTTGCTCGCTCACAAGACTCGTATGGTCGGGAGGCCGTCAAGGAACTAGGGGTGTCCAAGGGCTCGAGCGTAAGGGGAAGGGGGAAATGCGGATCCGTTTTTCAAAGGGGAGGGATGAATTGAACCCAACGGCTCTGTGACCCGACTTGCATTAGGACCATCAGGAGGTAAGAGCGAATTGTCGTTGGCCAGCCACGTAGGTGTCGACCAGCCGAGTCCGTGACGGAACTGTCAAAAATGCCCTTGTGTAACGCCGTCCTAAGTAGGGGCGGGCGCGGAGAGTCTCCGTTCTGGGTCCGCTCGGTCCAGCTGGGGTTCCCTCAAATACCGGGGGCAAAGGAAGAAGACAGTGTGCGCCGAGGCCAGAAGTTTCGCGCAGGGGCAACGAAATGGCGCCAAGGTGTTAGCGTTAAGGGTCGGGTCGGAACGATCACTGACGCTGGGCGGTATTCTCGGGCGGGTGGAGCGAGACTGTCGAGACTATAGGTCCATCGCCTCCGGCAGAACGGGAAGAACAGAGCAAGCCGTGCGTGTGCCGAAGCAGCTTCCGGTCCCGGTCGCGCTGGGTAAAATCAAATGTCGATCAAAAATCGAAGACACTCGTGTCGAATAAGGAGCACCACTCCCGAGAAGTAAATGGGGCTTAGTTTTTGGTGATTGAACATTGTTTTAATGGTCTCTAAAAGAAAAATCTGTATTGCTCAAGGGGAAAGGGGGAATTGCAGCAATAGCGACAGGGCACTGCGTCCTATCCGGCCTCTCTGTGAGACGTCAGGACGAAAGTCAAGAGGACGAACGAGAAATACGCTGAGTCAGTCAGGACTCAGATTCACAGTGCTACAAACCTGATCAAACGGGAGAACCCGCGGGGACGTGGAAGCACGATGCCCTTTCACTTGTCTGGGAAGAATGCATGGTATCTTCCGCTATGAGGGGTGTCACAAAGCCAACTAGAGGTTGTCCCATATCAAAAAGCTACCTATCGGTTCGTCAGGATAGTCGGTCGAAGGCGTGTAGGAGCAGTGTTGGCGTCGGTTCACGTCCAATCCAGGCCGATGCTGACGAAGGGAGAGAATACGGCAATATATTAGGTTCGAGTGGGGGAACGGCGGATGAACCGGACTTTCAGAGCGTATTATACCGAACCTTATAACGGATAGCCCCGGCGGAACCTCGGCACCGAAATGCCTGGGAGGATCTGATACTCACAAACGGGAAAGAGAGAGGGGAATCAGCTCGTGCGGTTGAGGTGAACAAAGCGATGCTCTTTGCGTAAGGGGGGTAGACAGGGAACGCTACGCTACTAAATTCAAAGGGAAAGGTTCATCTCCCACGACTGAAAAGTGACAGGGGATTAGGTAGCAAGAAGAAGTCTCCAGCATCGGTCTCAACGTTTCCGACACCGGGCCATTCATTCAAACTCCGGTCGTACCCTTTTCCAAGGACCTCAAGGCGACCAAGTTTTGGATCTTTGCTACCGGAACGAGATCGAGGGGGGAACGTGAAAACAGGGCACATAGATAGTCCTAAAAACAGGAGCAGACGAGAATTTTGGTTTAACGTACACATCAAAAGATTTTTTAGAGGGGAAAATTGACCGGGCAAGAACCGAGTCCGGATCATGGTGAGCATCGGAAAGGAAGGGAGATGACGGGCGGACGGGAGAGGAAAAACCGGACATCTCCGAGATCTGTGGCCCAAAAGGGAAGTGTCATTCAGGGCCAAGCGTGAGTCGAGAAGGAACATTGGACAAGGGCCCTCATTCTATCAAGCGCACAGGGGGAGGGAGAACCGCCGAAACTCCTCAACATCGAAAAGGATCTGAAAGGGGGGCAAGATCCGTTCTGCTTTTGGATTCACGATGCCGACAAGTGTAGACTAGGCCGGGATGATCTAAGGCTGGGGCAAGCGCAGAGAAGGGACCTCAGACTGGATAGTCCCCCTCTGCAGGGAAGAACAGTGGCAGGGGATGGAGGACGGTCCACAGTAATAAAGCCTTACTTCGTAGGAAAAAATCCCTAACTGGACTCTACAGCGTCGGGGAAGACGCAGGGCACGCAAGGCGCCAATGGGCGGACGGAAGTCCACCCCACCCCCAAACCCACCCCACCCACAGCCTCTCTACTTTCTGGACGCCGAGAGGACTTCTCAATGAGAACCCCGGAGAAGGGGTAACCAGAACTGGGTACAGCTGACCCACACTCCTTTACTCTCCTTGGAACCCAAACTTCAGTAAGCTCCCCAACCATGGACTAAAAACAGAGTAGTTACAATTCCTTAACTACTCTTGCGGTATAGTCAAATATGCAGCGACCTCTGTTAATCTGAAAGGGGGGGGAAAGGCTCAAAACCGACGACCCCGCACCAATTCTATGCACGCCGTGGGGATCTTAGAACAGTGATCGAAGAATCCCCCAACACCCCAACAAGAAAAACCGCTTCCAATACGAAAGGAAAGTCATGCCCCCCCAAGGGATGGTGAAGGGGGCGAAGACCTCGACAAGAAGGAGAATCCATAGGCTTCGTCACTACAAAGAATCACGCAAAGAAAGCCTAGCTACCCAACGCCCTGAGAAAGGGAGACTGACCTGATTAGCCGTACACACGGGACTCAAAGGGAAAGCCGAGGCGCTACGCTGAGAGAAGGGAGGAAGAAAACCAAAAAAGCTTGCCACGGTGCTATAAGTGCAGATCGCTCGATACCTAAAAATGGCACGAAGGGAGTCGGGGGGGGGGACCGCTCGTGGAAGTTCCGCAGCGCAGCCTCGCACCGGGCGAAGAATGCACATTTTGATGTACGGGGGGGCAGCTCGGCAGGAATGAGGCTAAGTTGAATATGGATACGGCAAGTGTTAAATGAGCTCAGACGGCGACGGAGTTGAACGAAACACCTCATAAGAAGATGGGTCGCAAGAAGAGACAGTTAAAGGAAGAGAAAAAAAACCGAGTGGTCCTGCGGTTAGGGTCTCAATGCTGAGGAACTCCAATCTCTTATTTCGAAAAGGACCTTAAACGCTGGAACAGTAAAAACCAGCGGAGGAGAAAAACGACCATAGACCGCTACCTCACTAGCTCAAAGTCATCGCCGACAGGACCAGTTAATCGAGACCCCTAACTCGCTAACAGAGGAAAAGATATCTACATGCAAGGCAGGAGAATGGGAGGGACCGAACGAATGAGATGCCTGTCCCTTGAACGAACCAGGTGAGACGAACTTTCACGGAAACGATAGAACCGGGGTAAGAAGGAAAAAGGGGAGGGTAAGCTGGAAGCAGGAGGGCCGTTTATCTAGGCGCCCGTAGAATGGGTAACGGGATAGATCAGGGTTCTCCTCACACGAGTTTCGGCCCCGCTAAGAAAAATAGATAAGATAGGACTTTGCGACAAGAAGTATGTAGACCGGGGGCCCGAGCTCGGATCACAGACTCAGATTGACTCAGACCAGAAAGAATCTCACCTCCGTCAAGCCCGAACATTGAGGGGATACCACAGGCGCGTTTGGGACACGGCGCCATGGGGTTGACAACTTCGGGGATCGCAGAATCAGCCCGGACTGCTTACCGGCAAAATGAGGTCGCGGTAAAATGCACTTCATCAAGAATAAGGGGGGGGTCGTTTAGGTGCGCAGAAGAAAAGGCGGGGCGGAGACGGGACCCTGGAGTCGCTGTTTTCTGATCGACGGGGGTTCCTACGGGAACAATCGAGGATCGGGGAGTGGGAAGGTACACACGATGGGGAATACGTACCAGTACCGCAAGTCTAGGATGGAATTAGGACTGACACTGCACTACGAAAAAAGCGGGTTTTACGTATCTCGGGCACCGTATAGGAGGCTGCACAAATCGTGCAGAGGGTCTTATCTGTAGGGAGCCTGCGAGCAGACTGAACCCCGGTCTTATATTGTAACGCCCTGGCGGAGGAAAAACAATGGCCATTCTCTCAACCATGAGGAGGAAAGGAGGTTGGCGATGACGCCAGCCCAGGGGCGTGACACAATTGGCTGTAGTCCAGGGGGGATTCCGAATATGCTCAGTAAGTAATAAAATTTCAAACTATGGAACGGCTCTCGAAGATTCTTTCACGCACAAAGCCGTGGTGTCTACCGTGCAAAAAACGAAAATGGTACCGTCGGTAAGGTCTAGGGAAAACAAAATTGTGACAGACCAGCGCCGATCGATGAAAGGGAAGACAAGCCCCCCGTCGAAGAAGACCAAAACCATTGGGGCAGACTAAGAGACGCAAAAATAAGTCCGTGGAGTGCAAATTATCCAGTGGGGGGTCTTGATCTTGCTTCAACATCCAACAGGCTGACGCGAATCGCAAGAATCGGGGTGACGTTTCCATGATCAGGTCGGGAAAGGACTCTGTCGGCCGAACCACCATGAGCGACAGCAAAGGGTCAGACTTCAAACTTGACCTGGAAAGCACCTTGGTCTATGTTTTTGCCGGAGAGGATTTAGTTGGATGTTAACTGTAGCTGCCGCCTGGGAATTGGAGCCGACAGCCCCCGGGTCTTTGGAAGGGGCATCTGAGGAAGGGGTAAGGTACCCGGAGGTTCTCAAAGTAGGTAGGGGCGACCGTACAGCGGAAGGGACGGCGGCCTCTACGGCGCCGCGTCGAAGTAGGACATCTTGCCAGGCATAGAGCACGCGGAGGGAAGTCGTCTCCTGAATTTTGCCGGAAATTCCTAGGTCCGCTCGTCCCTCCAACGCATGGCCGTGATGATCAGACTTCTTCGAGGTACGCGGGGCGGACAGAGGCTTCCTTCTGGGTAGTTTTGGGCGTGACCTTCGGGGGATTAGTAGCGTAGCCGATATTTACCCGCAATAGGGGGTAAAAAGGGCAGGGGAGGGGGATATGGTACCTTAAATATTTATAAACCTAAACGCGGCCCGAGTTGCTATGCATTACAGGCGGGTCAGGTTGGGGATTCCCGTATTGGGGCGGACACGGGTGAAGTTTGTAGGTCACCTGTCGTAGCACTATTTACCTCCAGTTCTGGAACACTACAAGGACGATCATTCCGCTTTCTCTGTACTTTTAAGATCAAATAGGCTCAGTTCCTTCCCTTCTGACGAGCTGTCGATCTCAGGGGAGGGCACCCTTGGAAACCCGGGGCAGGCGTAAGTTTCTTGATGATAAGATCACTGGCACATTGACACATTGGGGTTTATCATTCGAGGGCTCGGAAGCGAAAGCGTTCGCGGGGTCTGGAGAACCAACGACTCCCCCAAATTTTTAGGGGGCATGTCCAGGTGTTCTGCTTCCTCAGGGAGGTGGGGAACGATCTCGCCATTCTGAGGCGAGCTTGTAATGTACAGATGTCTTGCTCATAACACTTGAGGGCGGAAGGCCGTGCCTTAACTCCTTGAGTAAAGGTGGGAGGGGCCTCGGGAGTCAGGACAGTGGAAAAGGGATATCACTTTGTTTACAATCGGAAAAGCACTATGGCCCCCGGTGTGTGACACCGACTTGAAGGTTGGGCCGGCAAGCTAAAAGGTCTCGAAGGGGTAAAAACTATGGTCCCAGCAGATTTCGAAACTCGAAGTAGAGCAGAAAGTTTCTCTGGGGAGTCCGAAGGCAGAAGGAAGTATATGCTTTCGACGGAGCTTAAAAGCGGGGGTTACTGTTTCCGCTCGTCCCCCGATGGTCACATAACAGAAATGGGTTCATCACCTAAGAATAAGTGCAAATCTGTCTTCTCCCTTCTCAGCTCCCGGCCCAGGGACGCAAGGGCGTACGTTCATTTCAAGCGGCGAGCAGAGCGTTCCAGTGGAATTTACATGGGGTGAAGGTCAAAGGGGGGGGGAATCCTCTGAAATGGTCCCGATATTTAAAAATCGCACAGGGGGAGTCGTAGGACCTGTCACTGGTTTACTAATCACATGAAGCGCAATCCTGGCTATCCGCCATGCATATAAATCATTCCCGTCACTCTAGAAGAAAGTCGGAGGATGTGTTTAGCAAAAAAAATTGAAAGCCCCAATGACTCTTGTAAAAATAAGGTCTGGTGACGGGGGCATTGGGGTCAGAGCGTTGATTTAATCGCACCGGGGACAGGGCTCGAAACGGGGCAGACTAAATTGTCAAAAGAGTAACGCGAGGTGTGACACGGCCGGGTAGGCCGACGACGGTCCGGAACTCCTCATCGTGACACTTCTCAAGAACCCCACGATTGTGTCAAGAGCGGAAACGACTGTCCACACCCTCTGGCACGCAAAGCATTGGTATACGGGGAAGCAACGTCGTACTACTTGTCATGGAATGCAGGGCTTGGTCAGTCCACCGATCAAGATGAGGGAGGTGGAATTGACCTTACGCCCCTGATGAGCCGAGAAACAACTCCGGGCACCATCGGACTCGAATGGATAAGGGGGGAAAGCATTTCGAATGCTAGAATCGAGGTCTCGGTGTTAGGACCCGCAGTGGAGCCGATGCTGATGCGCCTGGGGGAATTCTCGAAGTCTGCCCTCTCTAGGTGGGGTCCTTGGGCAATCGTGAAACGGCTTTAAGGTTATGAGGGACAGTTCTCAGCAATGTCCCCTCGGATTTCAGATGCCAAGGAAAAGGAGAAATAAGATCTTCTCATTAACACAACAGGAGAGGGAAAATAAGTCTCCGAGCATTCTTTCTTGTGAACGTGCGTAAGCATGTGGGACTATTGGATAGCTGGGTAGGCGACTCATAACAAACTAACAGCACCAGGGAGCCGCAGTCCCACGGCCGACTGGTCCCGCGTTTCGACATTCGAGCAACCATCCGTCCAACAGCAAACCTAGGCGCCAACGCAAAATTCTACTTAGTAGCACTCCCGTCCCATGGGACCTCTGACGAACCCCGGAGTCTCTGGCGGGGAGGATCTTCGAATATCTAGGCCTTACTGGGGGGTTCCTGACTAAACTGGGGGGGACGACCAAAGATACAAATCCAGACATCGCCAGGTACAGTTACTTACATCTCTTCACCTGGTGGCGCAGTGTTAGACCATGTCTGCTAACCACGTCGGAATCAGGCGTGTTGACGACTCCGGTTGCAAAAAACAAGTTGAGGCCCCGCGTGAGGAACGTCCAGGAAGCTGGAGAGTAAAAGGTGGGGGCGGAAGGGGTCTATTTAGACAATGCAGTGCTACCGGGTCCATCCGGGCGATGGGCAGAAACAGACTTACAGTGAGAAAACCAGACCTTCTGTCCTGACTTCTCACGGAGGGGGAAATCGACGACAGTGGGTAGAATGCTGAACCGGGTTTACTCTATTTCCATCGGAACCAGCGGACCGGTATGCACCAACGGGACTTACGCTCAGGGCAGGAATTCGATTAAGATCTTAGGGAAAAGGGTCGACTTCTTCACGCTCTTAGACACGAGAAGACTGAACCCACGAAGTATCGCGTACTAAAAAAGACGCCGTACGCGCAACCAGGGGGGGAGGTAATCAATGGATGGACCGACGAAGGAGCCTCTGGACCTTCTTCGATGAGGACCAGGATAGGAGCGATAAAACTGCACGGTTACCTAGCTTACCAAGAAATAAATGGGATCGTGTCCCATATACAGGCATTGAGGCATCCCCCAGGCCGGCGACCGTAATGATACTTCGCTGTCATCCCACGCTGCCTGCAACGTAGGACTGCGAACACAGCCAATGAACCGGAAGATGACCAACGTCAAGGGAGTACTTTTGTGGAATCGGATCCCGAAAACTGGCCATCAAAGGAAACTGACGCACGACAGAGGAACCTTACGACCACCTTGGGAAAGTACAGAAATGAGGGGTACACGGCCCGCCCTCCCGTGATGCCGATCCAATATCGGAATGGTTTCAAGAAACCGAATCCAGCAAGGAGCGGGTCGGCACGACGGCTAGGAATCACCTGGGGCACACCTGGCCATTCGTCTCCCTGGGCGTAACGGGATAGGAAAGAAATTCGGGGGCGAGGAAGGGGATTCGGCAGAGCAAGGAAGTTATGCGACCCCCTGTAAACTGTGCCGACGTTTTCACGACGATCGGGAAGGCTCAATCAGGAGAAAAATTTTCCAACGGTATTCCCAAGTCACTCCGAACTCCAGGCTAGGAGCCTCGACCTGGAGACGGCCACACGAAGGAGTTGCGAAAACAAACTTGTACCGCGCCGCAGGACAGAGCTCCGTGACTGGAAGAGGTGGACGTCCCGGCGAGTGAAACAGTCGGCGGACTGTTGGAAAGAAAGGTCCCGGTTAACCGCAAAGACCGTTGTCTTTCCATCACAAAGACAACCGAGCAACGGGGTGTAGTGTACAAACAGGGGTCCAACGAAGACATTAAGGGGGCGTACTGCCCCTACCCTTCTTCTCAAAAGGGAACGCCTAAAGAGCACGAAGAAGGAGAGACACCCACGACCTTGAAATCTGGGATCTGCCCTACGTGCTACGTAGAAGAATAAGGAGGGATCATGCGCCCTGTAGGACCAACCGAAAAGCAGAGGAACAATAGACCTCCGCCGGGTAAAATCAAAATTAAAATGACTGGACCCGGGGAAAGGGGCCGAATAGGCAGTTTACTGACCCCTGTCGGGAAAAGAAAGTCGACGAGACCTCATGGGAAAGAAGGGCATTGCCTTATTGGAAAAGGGAGGCTCGATCGGACCGGGCGTTTAACTACTTCCTACTGAAACGGCAATCGGACAAGTAGATGATTCACAAGGAGGGGGAAGACAGTGGGTCCAAAAGGTCCATAACTACTAAGAAGAAAGCCTCTAATCCCGAAAATTGGAAAGGGTCCCCCGCTTTTTAAGGGACCACATCTTCGCTCAGGGTCGCTTACGAGTACTGACCGGATCATAGGAGGAATGCAAAAAGAGTCGCGCTATAAGAAAACAGGAACAAATTGATTCGTTGAAAGAGAAACAAAACAAGGTTAATGGGGTCTGCTTCCCAGTCCTGAGACGCGGCGATCGCGGGAAGGAACCGTTGAGAAGTCGAAATCGAACGGGGTTTCAGGCCGGGCCGCAAAGACAACGGCGGGCCTACGTGAGGAGGTCCACACTTGGACATAATCGTAAATAACAGACACAAACGGGATCAGACAGGGGCCTCAACGAAACGGCTGTTGAGATTATAGGGGTCACCCCGAAAAAAGAGCTGCGAAACCAATACTGAGTTCATTTTCTAATAGAAGACGAAAAAGACTCACCATAGGGGGGCAAGAACGGCTGGC
>Ga0179591_1240575_pt1 | contig 16517 bp, 18 predicted proteins | sample CZOMad2_1_08_16f_FD_182891 | JGI IMG/M metagenome (GOLD analysis project Ga0179591, IMG submission 182891) | Vadose zone soil fungal communities from Angelo Coast Range Reserve, California, USA - CZOMad2_1_08_16fungal (PacBio error correction) | ecosystem: Environmental > Terrestrial > Soil >...
AACATTCCCCAACATTGACAAAAGGGGGGCAGATAGTATTCTCTTAGGAGCAATCAACTTTCACCATGTCGGTCTAATATGAGGTTTCGCACTTCTAGCCAAAAAAGGGACTAAAGCTCCCCGATCAGACGTAAGACGATCGGTCAATGATAATCAGCCGAGGTTTAGGGGGTTCAACCAATTGACAATAAGAAAACTATCCCAGGGAAGTCGAACTTACTGGGCGGAAGGGGGAAGAGAAGTTCTAGGGAGACTCAGCTTCAGACCAACGAAAATTAAGAGTATAGGAGAAGGAAGTAGAAGTCGAAGTACGGGGTTAGCTGAAAAGTGGCTTTCAGATTGTTCCCAAGGGGGTTTTCCTACGCCTATGTTTTACGAAGGAGTATGAAGGGGGGGAAAATCAGAATATTAGGAGATTGAACGTGTGAGAAAGGACCTACAAGCAAGATCAAACGCTGGGGACGAAAAAAGTAGACAAGGACTCCTAAGAAGTCGTTTCCGGTAGGTAAATAATTCCCTCACTCAGTAGGTGGAAGCCTCGGGGAAAGGGGGGGTCCTTTAAGGGGTCTCTCACAAAAACATCGGTCATCTGTTGGGAAGGCAAAAAAAAATTGGGGGAATAGTGTCCAGAAGGAGGGAAAACAGCATGGGTGTCAATCTGGTTAAAAGACGTCGGTTACGTGAAGGTGGATGGCGTAAGAAAAGGGCAGAAAAGTGACTGTTTCAAAAAAGGAGAACGAGGAAACGATTTTTCAGGGGGCATGTTACATCATTTGGAAGACTCCTGTCTAAGAGAAGGTGCCGTAGAAAACTCCCACAGAAAGGAGAGCTCGCCGGCCATAAGAAGGAAAAAGGAAGGGGGGGAAGGAAAAAGTCCTCCCCGGGGGTGGGGAAAAAACATTGACGAAACATCCTATTGAAACCGAGTGAACTCGCACCGCCTCCAAAGAAAGGTAGGCCTGGATCCTGTTTCCGGGACTGAAGAAGTAGGGGGGCACGTAACCACTTACTTGAATCAAAGGACTCAGCAGGACTTCAAGGTAGGAAAGAGGTACTGATGATTGGCACGGGTCTGAAGGAAAGAGGGATGACCTTGCGCAACGGCGGTGTGAATGACAAGAAAAACGGCCACGTTAAGAAAAAAGGAACGGCCTTGCACTCAGGGTCCCGCGGCATCCTTGGGGGAACTGAGAACTGGAAGCACGCGACTCCATACTTGTGGGGGGGGGGAGAGGCCTCTTCATGGGACCACTCCGAAGAAAAAGAGTCGAATGTCGGTTTCTTACGGGAAACGAACTCCGTCAGATAGAAATGGGGAACCCTCGTCGCCGCTATGAGGGGAAGGACGAAAAGGGGGGGCCAACTGACCGAAGTCGAGGTAGAAAGCGGAAGCAGTCGCCGGCACGCGAGGGATTACTCGCCCAACGAAACCTGGTAAGGGGAATGACGGGGCCCACTTGTTTTCGAGCATAAAGCGTGAGGAAAGGGAGGGTGATAGAAAGTTGGTTGCTTGTCAGCGAGAACCGTGTAACTCGGCCGGCCGGGACCACACCTATCCAGGGAAAAAGGGGTTTCTACGGGTTCCGAAATAAAAGGGAAGGCTGTGTTAATAGTGCCACTCACGACCACCTTAAGAGGAAGAACTTTGGGGGTGAGAAGAAGTCACTAGGAAGGAGTGGAGTCATTTCTAACTTGCAAAAAAGACCCCGTCCCACCAGGGGGAAGTATACGAAAGGCGGGACCGAATGCGCGTGTCCGCAATCTCTTGGAAGGTTGTACGGCCCTTTCAACAGGGGACCAAAGACGGCCTGCATCATACAAAGAATAAACTAGTACTCGAGTGTTAAGGGCCAGATAACGTCTGACCACCCTCGTAATTCAGGTCCCCGTTATGTTGGGAAAATACGTCCCTGAAAACATGGTTAGGGCGACTGCCGTAAAATCAGCGTTATCGCGGCAAAATCAAAGCGAAAAAACCTTTAGACTGTTCTACTGTTCGACAACTACACCAAACGCCACGACCAAGCTTGAGAAAAAGGAGGACAAGACAGTGACGAAAATTGATAATCGTCAGGGGGGGGGGAAAAATGGGGTCTCGAGCCCATCCGCCTAAATCATTTATTGTCAAGAGGAAAACCGCAGAGAAAAGGGGGCGGAAGGTGGCAACCAAGGACCCGGGACCAAGATCATCGCCAACCTCGCCACAACCTTTCAGGATGGACAGGGACCACCTGCGCAAAACATTATTTTTGTTATCGAAGAAGTTACCTTAGGCACCTGGGCAAAAAAACGCACCGCTCAGACCTACCTGGGAAAGGGGGGCAAAAATCTCATGGGGGCAAAACGTAGTACAGAACTTCTGGTAGGCTTACGACCTTCCAGAAGACGGACAAAAAAGAAAAAGACGCACCGAACAAGAATAGACGAGACGGGCGGGACTGGGGGGACCTTCAGTCGGAAAAAGCGTCCTAATGGGTGAGTAGAAAGTCCTACAACAGTCGAGGAATGCGAGTCTTCCGACCTTGGAACCAAAAGATAAATGAGGGAGCAAAAGTTCGACGGGAAGGTAAGTACTCTTTTTCCAACTCTCGCAGAAAATCTAGATCAACACACCAAGGAGGAGAGATATTTTGAAGGGAGGACTTGTGAAAGAAAAAGAGTGTTACCCCGCTAGAAAAATTTATGCTCAAATTCAAAACCCGGTTATCTGGTTGGCATTAGGTCAGAGCCAGACCTGAACTTGTGAGCGCGAGCATCCAATAGAAGCTTCACGTAGATTACGGAAAGAAGGCCCTACCCAGAACGGTAAAACAGCTGGGGTATTTAGATGGGGGCAATGACGAGTCGGCCACGTCAGGACACGGGTCCAACAAATCCCCCCCGAGCCGAAAAAAGATCGGTGTCGAACCAATCCTTCCGAGACAACGGCCATCAACGTCGGCTGAATTACCAAATTCCATCATGGAGTGGGCCCCAAGGACGCAAGAACAAGTGGAGGGGAACAACCCACGAAGGTTCTTTTGCGGAAATGTGTCACTAGGGGTGCCCCTCAATGACCAGGGTTTGGTCAGAAAGGTGGGCAGGGGGGAGAAGTTTCAAAGGTCACGGGGTGCAGGAGGGTCGAGCCAAAAGGAACTACACGACGAGAGGTCGAGACCGATATTACGGGGATGTTTTAGTAGGGAGTCCCAGGGGTTAAAGAAAGATACATAATAAAGAAAAGTCCTAAACGTGGAAGGTTCTGTCGGGCGTTCGTGGGTCATCAGAAGCACCCCGGTGTAGAAGGCTTTAATTAAACGCAAAGTTCAACCAAGACAGCCTTATCGACCCCAAAATGAAAGGAGAGCCAGGACGGGAGCTTAACACAAAGACATATTAGAATCCTAGAGTGTTGTTGCTAGAAGTTGGGAAAGAACACAACTAGAAAGGATCTTTGGGCTGATTCGGGAATGTGACTCCAGCGGTGGACCTCAGGACCCGAACCGAAACAAAAAAAGTCTAAAAAACAGGAAACGCCGTCTTAGGGGAAATCGGGACCTTTTTCAGGGAAATTACCTGGGCAGGAATGGAAAGCTCTCATGGTCGTGAAAAATTCCAACCAGGCTACGAGTGGGGGGATGGTTCCTTGGCAGTGTTTTACTTCGTCACACTGTGGTTTCCTTACAAAGGGGGTCACAAGAGGACAATAAGAAACCGACACCTTGAACCTATCCGTCACTAGGAGAAGACCGGTTTGTATCAGCCGACAAAGAAGAAACAAATCCCTTCCTGTATGGGACTGCTCTAAGATTGCCTTTCGTCAGCAACGGGAGACAAGATGGGAAAACCTATGTAGGAGATGGCATGCCCAGAAAAAAAATCTATCTTGGAGAGAAAAAACAGGCCCTCCCCTGTGCAAATGAAACACAATTTGTAAAGTGCCGACACGGATCGCCGGAGTAGAGGGGTGGGCAACATTAACTCGGAGAAAAAGTGAATTGAGGAGACGAAGACCAATGAAAAACAGTGGTTAATTTTCAATTGCGTTCGATGAAACATGCCTTTTGGGATTCGCGAAAAAACCAGGGAAGTGAATCCAAGACAAAATTTCTAAAAACCAATGTACCTAATCAGGATAACCCTGGCAGTGCAAAGAGACAAGTCGCAGTAACCTTTAAGCCCCAGCTCGGGAGAAGCCAGAAGGTCGAGAATGGAAACACAGGTTAACGCCGAAACGAGAAGAAACTACCCTGGAGAAACAACCGATAATGGGACCTAAAAGGGGAACGTAGCTGTGGAGGGGTCCTGGGGGACCGCTGACTGAGAAGAGAAACCTCCCAAAACCAGCGTGGGGTTGTTGAAAGTTCTTGTAAGGAAAAATAACAACCGCGTCCTCAATACGTAAACAGGTGCAAAAAACTCCAGGGTGCGAAAAAAAAAACGGGCCCAAGCCTCGGCTAGGGGAATGAACCCTTCGAAAATAGGAAGTGCAACCCTGGACAAATAGGGTCTCAGGGGGGTCGTAGTACTGGGAGAGTACAGACGCCACACACCAGATATAGAGGACTCCCAAGTCAAGGTTCCCAATAATGGGGTAGAGGGAAAATAGATCAACATAGAAGGAAAGCAAAATCTAATATGTGAGGGAAAGAAAAAGCTAAAAAAAAACCAGTCGAAAAGGTCGCGAACAATGAACGTCGACAAGGGGAATTATACCCTGCAGATGGGAAAACAAAGAGAGGTTATTCCGACTAATTTGCACTAGGTTCGGGGAGTGTCTCACCAAAACGGGAGGGAAACAGCCTCGACCGTCAAAGAGACTCCCACAGAGTTGGAGGGTAAAGTCACCTTGGGGAGGAAAAATGAAGTAACATCGGAAAGGAGAGAGCAATCAGCCAGAGCCGACTCAAAAAACAAAACTGAAGTGTTTATGAGATATACTTCAGTTCTGGGATACAGTTGACTATGATGAAAAGTGGAAAAAGGTGTTGGCCACGACCCCAACGAGGGGGGAAGAAGACATGCGAGGGACGCGATGGGGTATTAATCGCACGGGTTGGTGGAGACAGGTGAATCTACCAGAAGAAGGGTCGCTTCAAGGGAGAGACTAAGAGAGATTTTTCAACTGGGCTTGGAAAGTCCTCCGTACTGTTAGTCTCGGAACTGCCTGGGTGGCAAGTGAAAAATAGCAGCACCCGTACCAGAGGGTGGACCAAACAAATAAAAAGAAGAGGAGGGGCTAAGACGGGGGGTGGGGATTAGCCCCGGGAAGGTCATTTCCGGGGCACGCCCCGCAGATGAGGGGGTGTCATTTGTCGTCAAAGTTACGTAAAGGACCTTTCGCAAATCATAAAGGGGAGTCTGGGTTTGAAGGAAGTGGGGGATACATTTCAGGCAGGGGAGATTCTATGTAAAGACTTTCCTAATGCATCACCCCTACTATGCAAACTGACGAATCTCTAATTCACTGGAAAGGGGTGCAAACCTCACTCCACATGGGGGGGGGGTACCGGGGTGATATCAACGCAAGTCAAAAGGGGGGACTAGTCCCGGGCCTCCCCCCATGTTCCATGGTAGTAGAGGAAGGAAGAAAGTACTGGAGTTGTTAGGGGACAAAGACCTGTCGAAAACTCCACTAAACTTTTTCTCCTTTACTGAGAGGGAAATGTGAAAACGTCTCTAGAAGCTACTGCCAGAAACGGGCATGGTTTCCGCAAAAAAAAAATGGTTACTCGCCTCTGGCGGGGACGGGGTTTACAATGGGGAGGCGCACACTGGGGGGTGGAAGGAGCATGGATACAAAAACAACTCTATATCAAAAAGGGTTTCGGGGGAGCTCATACCGGAATTCAACTCACTAAGAGGAAGGGGGGGAATGTGCATGAGGAGTTGTCCCGCGTCCTAGGGAGAATATACCTCAAGTCGGGAGGGAAAAATCCCCCTTTTTAAAAAGTACTCTTTTGCTAGAGGGGGAGGCAGCCCGACTCGGAGGGGGACTTAGGGGAAACCAAGGCAAGGACCGGGAAAAAGGGTTCAGGTCTCAGAATTGTAAAACAAATACAGGGGAAAAGAGGAGGGTTGGCTTGGTTGAGGGACAGAAGAAAGGGTAAAGGACATCCTTAATAACGGGCGAGGGGAAAAGTGACTGTACACACATGGGGGCCACGGGGGAAGTTGAAAGACACTAGGACGTAAACACGAAAGGAAACCCCCTCCAGAAAAACGGGTGGGGCCCAGGAAGGTCCACGTAACAAACTGTTCAAGAAGTAAAAAAGGACTACCAAAGACCGCACCCCCGTCCTATTAACTAAGATCAGGGGAGAAAAAGAAGTCGGTTTTCACTCTCGGTTGGGTCTGGGTTAGGCCCAGCAAAACCGGGAACCACGAGGGGAAGTTCATCTACAGAAGACTAGGGGTTATTTTCTGTACGAAAGAAAAGAAAACTCTAAAAGCAAAATAGAAAGAGGGATTACAATGGCCCTCTTGATTTGGTGGGAGAACACTGTCGTAAAATGGGGGGGACAGGAGGGAATTCTCTCGGGTCAGTGGCTCAGAAGAAATTCTTTTTGTGACTGTGAGGAAGGGGGGTGTTACCCCCGAAAACACGGGAAAGAAAAGAATAATCCACGACTTCATAAACGCGACACCCGCCTTCGCAAAGGGGGAAGGGGAAATCGTCATTTTACAGGGTGGACTAGGGGAAAAAAAAAAACCTCCGAACTGCGGTCCTAGAAAAAATAGAGGGGCGGGGACTCGGGGGGGGCAGCCGTTCAACCAAAGGTACAGGAAAAAAGGGATCATAACAACTTAGGTCCACAATTGGACACGCAGAAAAAGGGAAGAACCAAAAGAGGGGGGGGACCATATAACCGGTTTCTTACTCCAAGAGGGAGAAGGGTAGGGTAAAAAGGGGTCCGCTGAAGGGCCTTACCGGGGAGGGAGGGGGGGGAACGAGAAGCGCAAAGTCAGGTATGTGCTAAAGGAGGGTTCATCTCAGCCTTCCGCCTCCTGGGAGAAAGTCAGGAAGATCACGCTAAAAAAAAAGGGAACTCTCAAAACTTGGAAGGGGGGGGAAAAGTCATGGCAGGTCGAAATACTTGACTAGAAGAAGAATTCACGACCCAACAACGTCATCACGCAGAGACACTCCTGACCCAAATGGAGAAAAAGGTTGTATGGTCACTGGAGGACTAAGGGCTGGGGGGACCTTGGGACCCATCGGCGCCGACCCTAAACGATCAGAGCAAGGGTAAAAAAAGGAAGTGGAGAGCGCTGGGGAAAAGCACTTTGAAGACCCTATCGACGAAAAAAGAGGAGAACTCCAAAGGGGTGAGCAGGTCACCCGAGCTGAAAACGGGAAAACCCCTGAGAGAACCCAGGAGAAAGCAAACAAAGCGGAGCACGATTCACAGAAACGTCGGCCCCAACGACTGGGGAGGGGGAAGGAGGGAGACTCCATAGAATTTGAGGGGGGGAGGGGAGTAACTGCGTAGTTAAAGTCAAACCAGGGAGAAAGAAAGGCAAATTGTACCTGAGGTACCAAGAAGGGATAGCTTCCCACTCTACACGGTCCACATGGAAAAAGGGGGGGGGACAGGTTCATACAGAAGGAAGAGACAGGAGGAAGTAAAATGGGACCTCAGGGGGACACTTATTGGGGACACCAACCGCCTTAAAAGGGTGGTGGGAAAAGAGGTGTTCAAATGGTTTCAGGGACCGGGGTGGAAGGATGGAAAACCCAGAGTACAACTACGATAGTGATAAAGGACATCTGAACTTACCTTCGTGGAGGAGAACTTTCAGCACAGGTAAATGACACCCTTCTAAGGGACACGGAGTGCGGGAAAGGGGGTGGGAGGGAGTTCCGTGTGAGGGGTCAGGGGGACGGAAAAAGGAGACCTGGTAGAGCTACAGGGGAAACCGCAGGGAAAGGTCAGCAAGTGTGTCAAGCTTCGTGACAAAAAAATGGGTTACAGGGACACTTTCTGGCAGAAAAACAAAACCGCTGAATAGCAGGGAAAAGGAAGTGTTGGCGATGGGTCGCAAGAAAGAAAAAGCGAAGTTTTAGGGGGGGGGGAGGGGGTGCCATGCCGGACGCCTCGTTTTTCCACAGATTCCTACAGAAGAAACGAGGGGGAAGGTGGCGGGGTCAAGTGAATCATCACTCAGTTGACGCGCACGGCCGTTGTAGGGGGGAAGAGGTGAGGGGGGTGCACGTGTGAACGATGGGAACAGAAATTTTGATGGACCAATGGGTTCCGGGGGGAACCAAGGGACTGGAGATTGGAGGGTGTGGACATGGGGCCGTATACTGGGAAAAAATGGAAAACTGGAAAAGTGGCACACTTGAGAAAAAGGAAAAGGGCCTCGGTTTGTCACCTGGGGGAAGCGGTTAGGATGGCACTTTGATCTAAAAAAGAAAACCAACGACATGGGAAGAGTTCAAAAGGAAGTGCTGACTGAAGACTTTGGCCCGGTCTGGCCAGAAGTCGTTTCGAGGGGAAATAAGTATTTGAAGACATTCCAAGACTGACTCACTACCATAAAAAAAGAAAGAAAGAAAAAAAAGCACAATAGGTCAACCAACAAAAAAAGAAAAGCAGCGCCCGCGGTTCAGTCTCTAAAAAACCGAGACGGGCAGGGGGGTAAGACAAACCGGGCTCGCTTAAAAAAAGGGCGAAAAAGAAGGCTAGTGATAAAAGGGGGATTATCTAGGTATGTTCAGAGCGCCCTCCAAAAAAAGGTTGGTCAGGTCTATTACCCAGTACCGGTACACGAGGCGAATAAACTGTTGAATGGCAGTCACTTGGTGGAGGAGGTTCACCATCTGACGAAAAGAAGCAGGAAACGGTGGAATCCATACTTGGAGAGAACCAAAGAAAGGAAGGGCGTTCATGTCTAAGAGAAAACGAAGAGAATTGCCGGGGGTTCCGACCCTAGAAAAGGGCTGGACAGGGGGGAGAGGTAGAAATGGAGGGCCCCGGGGGCAAGTCCACGACGGCGATCTTCATAAACTAGTAACACACGGTCGGACGGGGAGGCAACGGTCCAGAGAAGGGGGGGAAAGACGGAGAGAAAAAAAGATCGTCGGGAGAAGTGACAACACTGAACATGCATAGAAAAGAAGAGAGCCTAAAAAACGAAGAAGAAATCCCCCACCAAAACGCGCAGCAGGTGCCCGGAGGAAATCTGTGTCCCAGCAGTCGTCTTTTGGTCAAGGGAAGGTAACTGACGAATAAAGTGAAACCAAAAAAAAAATCTCTGGCCTCGTCCGGGATAGAGCCAAGAGAAAAAGACCCGGCATTGGTCACCAAACATTGTGGAGAAACTGCCTTCCGAACTTAAAAAGAAAAGGTGCGAGAATACAGGGGACACACCGAAGAATCTATGCCTCAAAACACCTAATATCAGAAAATTGCGCATCTCTTGCCGGAATAAAAAAAGAAGCGAACTTAGGGAAAAGATGCTGGAATTTGGGGGGGGGTAAAAGAAATGCCGAATATTAGGAACATGGAGTCAGATGGAGAGCACACACACCGGCAAACAGCACTCAAAAAAGCAGTATCTCTCCAAAAGGGCGTGAATGGGGGGGAGGGTCCCCCAGGTGGTTGGGGGGGAACTCGAGCCCCGGGTGTGACCACGAAAAAGCAATAAAAAAAAAATCTCTACAAAAAGTCTTAAAGAGAAGAGAGGGGTCGGAAGCCAAAAGATGGGGAAAAAAATTTTCAAACGTTTTTGGCCGGAAGAACACTTGCTAAATAAAGAAAAGGAACGAACATGAAAAGGGGAAACCGTGGACCGCATAAGAAAGCGAAAAAAGCCACACTAGGAATGGGCAACGTGGAACAAGTCAAGTAACTACCCAATCGTTGGGGGGGGGAAGGGAAAAAGTGGGCACTTTACTGATCAGGGTGGCAGGGTGTACAGATATTTCGAAGAAAAAAATATCAAAGTGGCCTTGGGGGGGGCTATGAAAGCGCCGAAGCGATGGAGCCGAACTAAGGGCAGAAAAAAGAATACGGGGTTGGAAAAGTTAAAAAATCTGGGAATCTACCCTTACCTTTTCGGCAACGCGCCAAGAAAAAAGAATTTTTTTAAACCACGGCATGGCCGCAGTATTAATTAACCCGAAAGAGATGCCGGTGAGACTGGTGAGCAAAAGCAACTCTGAAAGAGACGCGGGACGAAGACACCCAGAATAATCTGTAAAAAGAACGGTGTTTGGGGGGGGGACTATTGGAGATCTGCAGGGGAAAAAACTATGGGAGAAAAAACTCTCCGCACCTTTTAAGAAAGGACAAAGTAACAGTCAGTCCGGCAAAAAAAGAGGAGCGTACCTTGACGGGTCGGGTGCAAAAACTCCTGCCATCATAAAGTACTTGAAGTGATTGGCAGTGTTAAAAAAAAAAGAAAGCGCGAGGAGCACTCCAAGAAAAGAGGTGCTTTATTAAAAAGACAAAAACGTCGACTAACATTGTCCAGCCTCGAAACTAAGAGAAAATGGGAAGGCAATGGAGGACGACAGAAACCAACTCACAGAGTTCAAAAGCCAAAAAAAGAATGCATCAGAAAACTCCCAACGAGACATTTAGAGGACGACAGAGCTGCTCAAGGGAAAGACTAAAACTTGACGAAAGTTCTTCAGGGGATCAAGAAAAGTATTAAAAGAAAAAGATTCTTGGGGGTGTCTGGGCGCGAGATCCCACTATTAGAACCACTGTCGTGCCTAAAACCTCAAAAAGGACGGAGGAAAGAAAGCATGGGAACCACTTGCGAGCAGACCGAAAGCAGTATCCTTGGGGTATGCAAAGGGTGTGGTTGAGAGGACGTTCAAAAATGAGGAAGGCATCAAAAAATACCGTGTGGGGATGGGCTAAAAACCGGGTGAGTGGGAAGGATCCAGGGCGTGAACAAAGGGCAAGACAGCCAAATGGACACAAATTGGGAAAAAAAAAAGGGCTGGGGCAACTCAATTTCCCGTCTCGGGGAAAGGGGACCCAAAGCCCGACAAACCGTTAAAAAAAAGTGCGAGCGGTAATCTAGACTCTGGGTAAAAAAGACCTCGAAGGTCGGTGGAAACCTGCGGGCCACCCCTGAAAAAAAACAATCAACTAGAGTACGCTAGTGTTTGGGCTTCTCCGAGAGACAACCAAAAAAAAGAATCGATGTACCGGAAACTGTGGAAGGACACGGAAAAAATTTGACGAACGCATCGGATAGAAAAAAATGGGGAGGGGAAGGCAGATATCAAGGGAGAGGTGCTGGCGGAAACCATGAAAAAAAAAAAAGAAACCGAGTAACGTCGAAACCCACTCAAGATTCAAGACTACTGGCAAAAGGGAAGGGATTGTTGCACATGTTGCGCGAGGGCCCAGAAAATTACAAATGTCGTTCGCGGATATGCGTGGACGTTGCAGCTTAAAAAATTACTAAAAAGAATGCAGCCACAAATAAACAAAACCTTGGCATCTCTAACTCGTGAGCCCCCAGGGAAAACGGTTTTCAGACAGAAACCGGTTCTTTGACCCCTTTGGAAGGATAAAATGGTTGGGAGACTGTCAAAGAAGCCACCGGAACAGGGGGGGGTCAACATCGTCCAGAAAAAGATGATCAGTCCTAGAGAAAAACCTCAGGAAGAAGAACTCAAAGAAACACAACTAAAGGGACTTTAAAAGAATTGTCAGATACGAAAATCAAGAGAAGCTACGAGCCGCCAAGCTAACGCCCCCTTCAGGAGAATACGATTCGCTAAATCAAATGGTGTGAGCAAACTATTCAGCTATGAAAAAGGGGACCCGGTTCAAAACAGTCCGGCACAGCACAATTCGAGCACACAAACGAGGAATAGAAAGAGAAATTTGGTAAAAAAACTGTTAAAGATGGCCTCGCGGAAAGTCGGAAAGGTGGACAGCGGCGACAGCGCTGTTAATTCCCACAAACAAAAAGAAAAACCTTTTGAAGTGGGTCAACTACCCAGATAGGCCATTACTGGTCCAGAAACTTGGGGGCGAGAACACGAAAGAAGAAAAGCCGTCAAGGGAAAGAAATGGGTCAAAGAAGCTTCTTCAATTAGGCCGTACAAGAAGAAGTTGGTTGGGGGTTAAAAAAAAAAATGTGCGACAGGAATGGGCGGTAAAAAAACTGAAACGGTCAAATGTAACCAGAAGATGAAAAAGGTGGTCGGGAGCCGAAATAAAAAAGTGGTCAGAAGGACTTTAAACCTGAGCCGAGGGAACTACAAAACGGGGAAACATAGAAAAAACCAGCAGAAGACAAGGGCGCGGTAAAGGGGGTGCCGATAAAGAAAAAAAGCCAGGTGGAGTTGGGCAGAGAAAAGGACCAGTCCGGGGAAGTATCCACTCGTAAAGGCGAGAGGGGGTTCAGGAATACCATTGAAGGGACAAAATCTAAAACAAGGTTGTGAGAAAAACACAGGGAGCGACCCTCCTCCGACTGAAATTCTCGGTATAAAAAAAGGGGGGGAGTTGGCGTGGAAAAATCGAATCGCAAACTTGGAGAAATTTTGATGATCCGAGAAAAAAGAATCGTAGACTGCGTCGGCAGCCAACTGGAAAGAACACAGTACAGAATTACGTCACAAAGACAATAGGCCGGTAATAGGGGGGGGGGGGGTTGGAGACCGATCCGAGGGGAATCCATAAACAAACTCGGACAAAGGAGGGCTTGCAAGCCCGGCCCAGCGGTGGCCCTAGGATGGAAAGAGAAGGGGTAGAAAACGAAGAGGGAGTCAGGAAACCTCTGACTCTCAGTCAACGTTGTCGTGGGAGGAACTTTTGACAGTGGGAGTAAAGGTTTTTTCCGGCACCCGGTGCGGGGGGGGGGGGGAAAAGGGGGGCTTGGTGGAACGGGTCAATGAAAAAAATTAGGTTCCATTCACAGTGGGGGTAACAAAAAAAAATACCAAACTCGCAAACCAAAGGGTTAAGGAGGGGGATGAACGGTTAGAAAATAACCACAAAAGGACTATCAAGGAATATAACATGAGGCGGAAATCGTACGAACCAAAGAAAAGTGGTCAAAACCCGAAAAAAACCCGAGGGCTAGTAAAAATTAAGAGTTTCGCCTGCTCTAAAAAGGATCAGAAGGCAAAAAAAAAACGAGACTTGGGGGGAAGAAAAACGGCTAATCGAAAAGCTAAGAGTGGGGGCACGTCACTAAGGGGCAAGGAAAATTGACCATTCGACCAGGATAAAAGGTTGGGGGCGCAAAGTAGGTCAAAAGGAGAGCAAAATAAGGATCCGGGGAATGTAGGATTGCCGAAGAAACAGGAAAAAGATTTTATGGTCAGTCGGAAGTAGGGGGGAAAGACAAAAAAAAAAGGGGGGTACGGATAGCGAGTGAAACTTTTGTGCCGGATGAGAAAGCCACACAATACTTGGGGGCGCACGAAACAGGAAAAGGAAAAAAAAAAGAAGGCTTAAAAGACGGTGAGTAACAGGAGGGATACGTAGACCAAGAACAGAAACTAGACAAGAACGACATTGAAGGGGGGGAAGACTGTCGTCCGTCTACGGTTGGAAAACCTTAAAAAGTAGGAGGGAGTACCTAGGGGGACGCAGGCGGGGAATCGGAAAACCCCAGGAGTCCCAACCAAGAGAAAGTGGGAAAAAAAAACTGCCACCGGGTATAAAAAAAAAAGCGAATCAGAGAGAACGTACGGGGGAAAAAATGAGTTCTCAGCGTAAAACTCAAAGCGGGAGGGGCCTCCCACTAAGACAAAACTTAAATAAAAGGGCAAACAAATAAAAGGGTTGGGAAAGACGCACGCGGGGCGAGAATTTAATGGTTGTGGTCGGGACCGGAAAACTCAGGGTACGGGGAAGAGGCGACTGGCCTAAAAATTAAGAGATGGCCAGAATGGGGATGATAAAATGGTTCCAAGGGGACAACGAGAGTAGGGATATGTCGATCACAATACAGAACAGAAGGACACACTACTATGCACCTCTGAAAAGAGACTTAGAAGGAGTTAATCAAAGGGAAGTGGAAGTATGGCAAAATTTTGAAGAGAAAAATTGAACTGAGATGCTGAACCAAGGGGGCGGACTGGGTGAGAAACCAAAACATTGGCAATCAGAAGGGGTATAAGAGGGAAACTCTCCGTCGGGGGAAAGGAAAGAAGAGGGAAGAATAGGCAACATAAAAAAAACGGGGACGAGAAGGCACTATCCCCTGCGCTACAACTCCGGAAGTCCACATACTAGGGAAACCAACACAAATTAAAGGAGTCAACGTAAGGGGAAACTCAATCAATTTCGGATTTGTCAAACACAGTGGCACTAATGTGACAAGAGACACTGCGCATTGAAGGTGGTGCACTGAACTCCTGGAAAAACTGATCAACTTTGAAAGTTGGCTCGACCACAAAAAAGAAAGTAGAAAACAGTAAGTCTTTGTTCGCAAAAGGCCCTGAAAACTCGGAGGGGTGGCTCGAAAGAAGGTGGCATACGAGATTCGGGGGTGCCGGATAAAACTGTTTTGATCTTGACGCAGAAAAGGGGAAAAAAAAATTTGGGGAAGCACGGCCAAATGGATGGTGTGAAAAAGGGACACGGTACTGGAGACTGGATCCCCTTTTAGTGGAAACTACCCGCTGCCCCAGAGGTTTCCGTTCAGGAGAAAAGGAGTACCGCTGGCAAAGGGAGTGCACTTGACGCAAAACGACCGACTCGGTCGCCCCGATACAGGACGGGTCAGGGGAAAAAAGTACCGCTGTGGGTTGTGTTACATTTGGACGATCAGACAATCGAAACACCCCGTTACTAGAAAAAAAAATCAGACCGGGAGCTCGGAAAAAAGTGGGGTAAAAAGTGAACTAGGAAAACCCTTACTGGGGGGGGGATCTAACATGAACTCAATAAGAACTTGCTGGGCCGACAATGAAGGAGGGTATCCATGCGGTTAATCTGGTAGGTACGTGAGGCCACATAGTGAACCGGCCACTTTCTTATAAGAAGTAAAAAGAACTGTTCCTTGACAAGCTCAAACCGGGAAGGAAAGAGACCTAGAATAACTAAACGGGTTGGGAGGTGTGACTTTCCTTTAAAGTACGAACAGGAAAGGGGATAATTTCCTTGGGGGAGAAGGACGACTTCACGAATGAAACTGAACGAAAGCCTGAAAAAGAAGGGAATTAATAAGGGTTAAAAGTTATCAGGGGGGAGAAACTGTCAAAACGAACAGAAGAGTCGGAGTAATCAGACAAACATGCACGGGAAAAGGGGTTCTAAAGAAGACGCAGCCAAGTTAGGGGTCTATGTTTGGGACTGGGGAAGAAAATCGAAACTGGAGCTTCCATTCCTTCACCGTGGAGGAGAGATGACAAAAAAAAATGCTAACGGGGGGTGCCACTTAATTGGGGTACCAAATCCACCGGGGGAAAACGACCAAAGGGATCCCTACAATGACACTGTAGAAACTAAAAGGCAAGAAATTTCAGGCTAAAAACTACCACCATCAGAACCCTGGACTGGGGGAGGACTCGGCAGTTCTTGGTGAGAGGGAATCGAGTGTAGTGTGAGGGTGCCCTCTTTCCAACGCATGCAGGAAAGAAAAAACTAAAAGAAACTACATTCCAGTAAGTGTACAGACTCCTGAATATTGAAAAAAAACCTGAAACATGGGGAACGTAGGTGTTTAATACCGAACGGAATGGAAAAAAAAAAAACTCAAAGAAAAGCGAGGGATAAAAAGTCACATCTTGGAATTGACTGGAGGGTGGTAAACTAACAAGAAACACGATAACCGTTGAGACTCGACACGCCCGAGCCGGGAATGAAAGGAGGTTTGTCAAAATGTTCGCGAAAAAAAGACAAAAAGAATAGTAATAAAAAGACTAGGTCGCTTTTAGGTGGGGACCCTAAAGGGAAAACGGACTGACCCATATAAAAGAGAGAAAAAAAACACAAACCAAGAGTCCCACCACCATAAAGAAAAGTAGGTTAAAGAGAACTTATTGTTCAAGCAAAATCTCTTCACAAGTCCCCTGGGGAAAGCCCCGCCATGGACGCAAAAAAAAAAGCAGGTAAACCCTCTCTCGGATGTTGGAAAAGTAAAAAAAAAAAAATGTACATGGAAGGTACAAACCGAAGATGTTGGTAAATATAATCCGGAAAAGCCAAAAAATCGCTAACTAAAAAAAAAAAAGGAACTGGTGAGGGGCCTGACCGTAAAGGACTCTATTGACGAAAATGCTGAACCCCCCGTAGGCTCTGAGGGAAAGGGGAGTACTTCCAGGCCTAAAATGAGGGAGAAAAGGAAACAAATAGACTAGCTGGTGTCCCAGTGAAGAAAGCAATCCATTAAACACAAAAAACAGGGGATAATAAGATGGAAGGTCTGAGACTTGCCAACAGTAACTCTTACAGCTAAGAAGAGTTTAGCAAAGAAAAGAGAAAACACGGGGAGCGGGTAGGGGGACTTCAGATTATGGAGGTCGACCTTAAGAAGCAAAACATAAAAACCAAACCGAAGAGTATCCTATGAAAGAGGGCATCAGGTAACCTTCCGACCCCGGA
>Ga0179591_1283133_pt1 | contig 16515 bp, 18 predicted proteins | sample CZOMad2_1_08_16f_FD_182891 | JGI IMG/M metagenome (GOLD analysis project Ga0179591, IMG submission 182891) | Vadose zone soil fungal communities from Angelo Coast Range Reserve, California, USA - CZOMad2_1_08_16fungal (PacBio error correction) | ecosystem: Environmental > Terrestrial > Soil >...
GAGAGTTCAGTTTGGCCCCGAAAAAGTCAAAGTCAATCCAGGGGGAAAAAAAAAGGAGGGGCCGATCGGATTTTGAAAAGGTTGAGCCGGGCAAGGCGGAAATGAACAAGGGGAATGCCAGAAAGACTTCAAGAAAAAGAGGTCCTTTCGGGGAGGGGAGGAAACCCAAAGAGGCAAGCGAAAGTAACGGGGGCGGGCTTCACATGAGGCACGTTGGAGATGAAATCCTGACTCCGCCCGGTACTCAATAGCGGCCTCAACAAAAAAAGGCCCGGGGAAAGTCGAGGAAGAAAAGCCTTAAAGGGATGCTAGCCCCCCTAAAAAGCAAGAAACACATGGTGGAGGGGGGGAACGAGACCGACCAGGAGAATAAGAGGTATGAAAAGTAATAACCAAACGAATTGGGGGGATTGATTGGTGGAGTCTCGAGGCAGCGGCGTCGGGATCACAAAGGGTCGTCATGAGGGATGACCCATGTGGACAGTCTCTGGGGAAAAAAAACCAAATACGGTATGAGGCAACCAGGGGGGTCTCAGGAGGGAAAGAAGTTCAAAAGAAAGAACAATCACAGTATTCACAAGGGGAGGGGGGGTAAACCGCTAAAAGCCCCGGGGAGGAACGGCGTGTTGTGACGGGGGTGTGATTTCATGAAAAACCCAGAAAATGTGAGGGGGGGGAAAGATTCCGGGAAGAGGGTCTAGACTCGAACAAGGGGAGAGGTCAGGAGGGGAAGGGCAAAATCATAGACAACCAAAAGCAATCCTTGGGGGGCAAGCGAGGAAAATGAAGACGGAACAATAAAAGGCTTGGGGGCAGCCCTGTGTGCCGGGTCTGTGGAAGGTCCTAGGGCAAGAGACCATACGGGGTGAAATTTGACATATAGGGGTAGGACTAGAAAAAGGGAAAAAAAATTTACCGTCGAATAAAAGGGCTCCAGAGAACAGGGTGGGAGACGGACACAAGATTAAGTGGAAACAGGTAAAAATAGGGTTATTAGATAGACCCAATGTTTGAAAAAACGTCTGTACAAAAAAAAGGCCAGAGGAGGGGTTGAGTCCAGGGGAAAGAGCCAATGTTTAAGGACCAGCAAACATTGGCGTGAAAAAAATCCCCAAAAGGGAAAACACCAGGACAACGGCGCTGTTGGGGCGCAAAAACGACGCGGGGGAGAATGGGGGGGAAAAGGTGTTGGGGGAAAAAAAAAAAAAAGGGCTACACAACCTCGGGAGCGGGACCTGCAGGGGGGGACATGGAGAAACAACAATGGAAGGGAGGGGGGACAAATCGGGCAAAAAACCAAAGGCAGCCGAGGGGGGGGGGGGGGCAGTGAAGGGTGTTCCGTTGAAGGAAGGGAAGAAGGCCAAAAAGGGGAATTATCCTGACCCGAGTGTTCAAACGATGTTAACGGTCAGGAAAGGACTGAAACCATGCGCACAGAAAAAAGCTCACCAGGGCCTCACCGCGGGAAGGGTCCAAGAGAATGGGGAAAAAACTGCAGATGAATATCTCGACGGGACAAAGAGCTACTGCATGAAGGACCATTGGCCGTTGAAATAAAAATGACCAGAGGTCAAGCCAGCCTGCTGTGGGCCACATGATTTCTTGGGGGTGGGCATGGGGGCAAAATTTTAAGAAAAAACCCCGCCAAAGGAAAACGTACTACCCCTACGGAATGGCAGGGGCAACCAGCGTGGGCCGGAACCGGAAGCACCTAGCCACCAACCCATGGTTGAGTTGGACCAATACACACTGGACACGGCCTCAGTTTCTGGTGAGGGAGGAGGCGTCTGGAACCACTTAAAAGGCTGCTTTCGCCATGAACCAACCTAAAAAAAAAGCTACAGGGGGGCATGGGGGGTGTCCTCTTGGCCCTGGGAAAATTGACACGGAGAACCGTGGAGGTTACCAGGGGACGCGCCAACACAAAAGGAAACCGCCGAGGGAGGGTCGGTCTGGGCAGAGGACAGCTACCTCATCTACGTCAACAAGTAAAAAACCGAACCGAAAAAAGAAAGGGAGTTCTAGACGAGGTACAAATGCGGCCCAAAATTAAACCAATTCGAAAAAATGGGGAAAGGAAAAAAAAAACGCCGCAGGGCCACACAGCCCTATCTTGATGGGCAACTTTCCAGAGGAAAGCCGGGCCTACAGCAACGGGGGGGCGGAGGGTCGAGAAAGGGGAAGAAACCAAGAACCGAAACTTCCAAACACCGCGGATTTAACAAACCTTCCGATCTACGACCCGGACCTTCTCCCTTTGAACCGGGTAAAAAGAAAAAGGGTGGGGTTCGGAAAGTACTTGGGAGGAGATTTGGGACGGGGACACATAGAAACGCCCCTTGGGGTGTAAAAGGGGAAAGGTGCGTATTGGGGGGTGTCATATGCTCAACGAACACGAAGACGGACATTGGAGAAAATCTCTGAGGCTTCGGGGTGCGAGGAAACCTTACCGATGGGGGGGGGGATTGAAGCCAGTAGAGGGGGGGGGGGGAAAGGGCAAGACAACGCTGTAGTTGGTCCGGGGTCCGAGGTACCTGGAAGGGGCGCATAAAGGGGTTCACGGTGGTACCGAGTGGGGGGAGGAATATCGGTCGGAAAAGCCAGGTGGGTAATAAATAAAAAACGGCCCTAAAAAATGAAGGTGCCGGTTAAGTGGTCATACCGGTTCCTGCCGGTCACCTAGAAAGCTCGGTTTGGCCTCTTCGTGAATCGTTGGCAAAACTTGGCGAAGGGACGGTGGGGGAGAGGGGGCACACGGGGGTTGGGGAAGGGATGGGAGCGTTCAGGGGTTGGGGGGGGGGGTTTGAGTTCTTGGCAAGACGGGATGCGCGAGTTTGGGCAATTGCGTGTATGAAAGGGTGCCGGTCCAAAACAAAACTGGAAACGGCGATGGACCTTAAAGGATACAATTACAACAAAAAGGAGCAGGGGAAGCTCTAAATGGACAAAAATCACCGCCGCAGGAGACGCCACACCTAAAGACCATCAGCTGCCATGACATCACAGCGGACAACGGGTAGGAACACAGGAGCAGAAGGGAAAAAATCAGGAACCAGGAACCCTGATTTGAAAGTCTAGTAGCTCAGCAGGAATGACAGAGGAAGTGTCGGCGCAAAAAGCGCAGCTGTTGGGGAGAAAGGGGGGAAAAAAAGAATCTCTCCCCTGTCAAGAGGAAAAGAGAGGTTCCCCACGAGGGGGGGGAATAGATCTAAAAACGAGAAGTAGAGCAACAACAAACTTAATTACTTAAAAGAAAGAGAAGAGTCTCGAAGTTTACATGAAATCGTGCCACAAGAGTATGAACAGCAGGGGTCAATCAGCCTCGGGACAAGGATTCGGGAAAGACCAACTATAAAGCGGAGAAAAGGAGGACGCGGGAAGAAGAAAAAAGAGGGGTAATTCTCTTTCAAGAGAGCTGCCTAGAAAAAAATCAAAAGGGAAAAGAAAAGAAACGGGGGCTAGTTTAGCTGCCTGAAAGGGGGTGGGCCGTTAAAAGAAAGGGGTGGGGGTCAGACGCTGTGGTTAGATACGCACCATTGGTCATTTTCCATGCAAAACAACTTGGTAGGGGGGGGGAGGCGTGATGGACTGGGAGGAATCCCGTTGGAAGCTGCGCCAGAGGAGAAGATAAAAAGGCCTCTCGGTTTGCAAGGTGGGAGAAAGTTATTCCAAAAATCGCCGTTGGGGGACCGGAAGAAACAAGGCACAACACCGCAAATTCCGAAACCAGAACAAACAAAAAAATCGAACAAAAAGCCCGCTTGTAAACCAAAACCCTGAAAAGCAAGGACCAACCTAACCGCCTTGTCCGTTGGTTAACTAGAAAAAAACAGCAACGGTCTCCAGCCACCCATCAGCCCCCCATTACAACAAAAGTCATGAACCCGGACTCCCCGATGGAGGGCAGGAAGAGAAACTTCATCACAAAAAGCACCCTAACCTCATTCACCTGAAGGACAAAGGGGGATAATGCGGCTTCACTGAAAGGGTAACAGTGCAAAGACGTCCGAAATACACGTCCAACGCAGCAACCTTTTCCTAGAAAATCCAGCCCAGGACCTATACAAAAAGAAAAAAAAGGAACCGCAGGGAGGGGTGCTTCAAACCCACTAAGATTTCTCTCGAATGCCGGGGGGTGAAACCAGGAAGAAAAAGCAGTCAGGGTCGCAGGAATTAGCACCGACAAGTAGCTCAAACGGGTTGAAGTGCCCAGGTCACGACTCTGCAACAGGATTACTAAAAGGGGAACCGGGCGGGAACCAGAGGGCAGCAAAAGCGGGAAAAATCGCCACATCACCTAGCACGCCGAGAAAAGAACCCGAAAACAAGTATGGGGGTTCAAACACTGGGGGTAGTGTTTGTGTCTCATAGCCAAGGGTGTAACACACACAAAGCGTGGAAAAGAAGTGGGGGACAACGGCCGGCTTTTCTGCGGGGTTCAAAACACCGGACAGTTAAGTGCCACGCACGCACCCAATCCAAAAAGGAACAAAGGCGTGCGGGCACGTGCTCACACCCCCGATCCGGCGGGGGAACTTCATCCAAGAAGAGGGTAAAGTCGGGTGCCAACCGACCGGCCGAAAAGTGGAAGTCGATGGGTGGCCGTGGGGCCCCTCAGGGGAAGGGGGGAATTGGTACCAGAAAGGGACCCAGGGAGGGGACGGTGGGGGGGGCCGAGGGGGCTGCGTAGAAAAGTAACAGAGCCACATCACCCGCAACACAACGAAAATCCGCAATGTGTACATGACCGGGTTGCTGCAAGGGCCCCCCCATAACCATCCCTACTAAGCAAAGGGACTGTGCTGACTTTGAGGAGGAACCAGTTTCTAAAGAAAAAGCCCTAACAAAGCAAGGTGCCGTCGCAGGGTTCCAGGATAAAATGCGCCAACTCCAGTGGGGGGGTTTCACGACAACTTTAACAACACCGAGGCAGGAAGGAAGAACCGGAAAAAAAAAATAGGGGGGAACAAAAAAAAAAGGGTTTAGTGGAGGGAAAAGACCGGCAGGCTGGGGGTGAAACCAAAAAATATATTGGCACCCGGCCCGCCCGACCGGGGGGATGACGGGAAAAGGGATTCCGCAAAGTGGGGACCATCAAAACCACAAAAGACCATGAGTCCGGGTTAATCACCCAGGAGCTCGAAGCGAAATCAGTGAACGCAGGGACGATTGCCACGCGCAGGGAGAAGGGATTACTGGACGGAGGGACTCGGAAAAGGGGCTGGACAAAGGCAAGTGCATCGGTCGGGAAAGAGGGGGAAGCGGACGCGGTTGAAAGGAACCCGGGAGCATCTACCAGCATGTGGGGGAAGATCTACGTGTTCAACCGAAACATACAGGCAGGGTCAAGGAATTATCCGGTAGAATTACCAACATTCAAAAAAAAGGGAACGAAACAAAACCATTAGCGCGACAAAAAGGATTCCACACCCTGGAGGGACCACCTTATCATGTGAGTGTTTGGCCATGACCTCTTCACAGGGGTTACTTTCAACTCTGGCGAGGGGAGTTTGAGGCAAAAACAAACGGTGCACAAAGAATTCCGCAGAAGCGGAAAGGGGGGCGCCAAAAGAGGGGACGTGACCGGGGGGGGAAAAACGATTAAGGGGAAAAGACCCGGTAAGAAAAAGCACTCCCCTGTCGTGATTGATTAAATGGCCTGATAAAAGACTCAAACCTGGGGTGGCATCTGGTGGGGAAAGGAATTGTGTCAACAGTCAAAAAAAGGGGGGGGTGTTGAATTATCTAGAGGAAAAATCAGGAAAAGGGTCAAATTGATGTGAAACTTGTACGGTACAACGCCATTTTGGGGGAAGAAAACAAACGGGGGGCGATGTCGGATATCAGGTGGGGGGGGGGGGGGGGGTGACAAAATTTGTTCCCTGTCTATGAGATATAAATGACAAACGGGAATGCAACCCATGGAAATGGAGCAAGGAAAAACCGAGGAAATAATTGGGGGGCAAAGAAAGGGAAAAAGGGGGGGGGGGGCAACCGAGGATGGGTTGCAGGCGGTTTCCAAGAAAAAAGATGCGGGGAAAGGGGGGCCAAAGTCTATCGGGGGAACACCGATGCAGGACGAGTCAAACGTGGGTTCAACGGGAGCCGTCAGATGACAAACCAGGGCAGAAGTACTGAAACCAAAAAATCACTTTTCAGGGGTTAAACGGATGAAAAGAGAAAAACAGACCAAGGTCCAAGAAACAAGCCAGAGCCAGGTACTAGAACATCCGGTGGCAACTTCACTTTGTGTGGGGTAAGTTCCTGGGGAAAAGAGTTGGAAAAAGGGACGACCGGCAACAATCCCCAGCAAACCGCACCAACAGGAAAAAATCAGGACTCAACCGAAAAGGGGGGTCACACCTGGGTCAAAAAGAAGGTTATTTCAAGAGGAAATCGCCCCCGAATCGCACAAACCTCCGGGGGCAAGGGGGGGGGGGGATTTAAGGTAAAGAAAAAACCTCACCTTTTCGTAATGAGGGAAAACCGAAATCCTGGGGTTCATGTGGACCACCTCGTTGAACGAAACCTACGGAACAATTGAGGCTTCAACCGAAGTGAAAAGTTCCCTGGCAAAGACCGAAGGAAAAAACTGAGGTGGGGGCGGAAAGGGGGCAAACAAGGTTCACATCGGCAAAGGGTTTTTCATCGAAAAAAAAAAAATAGAGGGGAAGAACCAGGACAAAAAAAGTTGAAAGAGGCACGATGGAAGAAATGCCGTTTTCAAATCGACCAAAATGGGGAAAAACACGAAGGTTGGAAAAGAGGAGTTACAGGGACCAGGAAAAAAGAACTCGAACGTCCAGACATGACACGGCAGCAACCGAACATGGAAACCGAAAAACTCACTAGCATAGGTCAAAATGAAAAACATGGGACCAGGGAAGGGGGTCCCAATACGCAGGAAAGGAGTCCACAACACCACAAACGAGGAGAAAAAAGATACAGTGGAGAGTCGTTGGGAACCCCGACATTGCACAGGGACGGAGAGATATGGAAACTGGGAGAAAAGGGGGGGAAGAAGGTCGGGGGTATTCCCGGAACCAAATGTGGCGGAGCGTGGGAAGAAGGGAAGACGGGCAAGAAAGAACTCTCAATGGTGGAAAACTGTCAAGAAACCCGGAATTGCGCGGCAGACAAAGAAAGATGTAGGGGGAGGAGACACCATCGGGGTCTTATTGGGAAAAAAAGTAACCGGGGCAGGGACCTAGAAAGTCCTACGCCCCCAAGAAAGCTGAAATCGGGGAGCCAGGCCCGTACATTCATAGAAAATGGAAAGAAGATTGAAGAGGATCCGGGGAAAAAGAACTGGAGGGTTGGAAAAACAAATCGAAGGGGGAGAAAGAGGTCCGTCAAAAAAAAAACCTGGAAGAGACCACGAAAGGGGATGGAGGTGGCGGGAGGAAAGGGGAAAGGAGGGCTGATAATCTGAAAAAAAAAGCACGGGGTGGTGTTGGCTCACAAAATTGCTGTGGGACAACTGGCAGCACGCTGCGTGGGTCCCGGAAAAGGAGTGTGGGGGATGGGATGCTCGGGTGTAAAGAAATCGGGAAAAAGACCAAGCAACATCAAGAGAGGAACACGGGAGGTGGGGGCAGGTACCTGACGCGTGGGCGTGGCATAGGGGGACGGGGAGACATTTCTTTTTGAGGGGGAAACTGTGGGTGGTTCCTCACTACCAAAAGACCAAATGAGGGGGGGGGGGAAAAAAGAGGAAAGGAAATATCCCTTGTGTTTTATCGGAAACGGACGGAAACAAACAGCGGCCAAGGGATTTAAAAAAGAGAAAGAACGCCCCATCACGGAGAACTTAAAAAGGCGGCAACAAAAAATAGCAAAAAGGTTGCAACACCAACCGGGGGGTGCCCGTACTTGGAAAACAAATTTCCGAGGGAAATGCCTTCAAATACAAATTTGAAGATTTCATTATTTGACAAACCAAACAGGTTGGGACCTAGGGCACAAGTATGCTCCCGAGAAAGGGGGTTGACCATAAAAGTCCTATTTAAGGACACTGGGTTGAAGAAAAGAAGGCTTTAGGGAATGAGAGGTAATAGAAAAGAATCTCTCCCAATACAATTGGGGGGGGGGGTTGCAAGAAAACCTTCAAAGGGTTTAAAAACAGAAAGGGGGCAAGTTTTTTGGTATGCGGGGGAAGAGGACTGATCCAAAAAGAAAAGACAAGGATGCGGGATCACCAATAGTCAAACATGAACATCTGTTCAAAAACAGCCAGTGCGCTCTGGCCGAACAACGCGGCCCAGGTGTGGGGAGTGGGGTGTCAAAAAAGTGTGTGGAGGTCACGATCCAGTCCAAGTGAGCGTAGAAGAAAGGCGGTGAGGAATCAAAACAACGGTGGGGGTCAAACCATCCGCAGGGACGCCTAGCAGCGAGGGGCCCGGGTGGGGCACGGTAAAGTAGGCATCCTGGCGGCCCTGCAAAAAAAGTTCCAAGAGCCGACCGCGGGAAAAAGGATCACCGCTCTTGAATCAAAAACCTAGTAAAGTCAGGAAAGAAGTAAACACTGAGCGATGCCAGGTCACCCACGGACTCAAGAAAAAAAAACGCTTACATGTTGTCAACCAAAAGTCGGGAATGAAAAGTTCCAATGTGGGGAGAAGGGGGGATGGACCGTAGAGTCCCGACTACCCCGGGCCTGAATGGGCACAAAGTGGCCCGGGGGTAGGAAGAGCCCAGGGTTCGATCCGGGGCGGCTACTGGAATTGTCCGCTGGTTGTCCTGAAAGGATGAAGGGGTGCCCAAACCAAAAGAGCCTAAGGGACAGAACCGTACGGTCCCTTGCAGGAAAGCGGCGAAATACTTGGAACAACCGTGACCGGCCTAGGGAAGTTGTCTCACTACGTAAAGGAAAAAGTTTCGGTAAAAATAACAGCATCCTTGAAAGGGAAAACTCTTGAATCGGGCTTCCTTGCTGTCCCACCTAAGTGAAAACCCCCTTACACCGGCAAACTTGGCGTGTCCACCTCAGACACTAAACGAATCGGGTAATCCAGGGAAAGGCCATTGGCAAATTCAGCAATGTGGAACCACTTGTATCCCCGAGGAGATTATGAAGGGGTCCTTTTTTTGCACCGCCCCCAAAAAAAAAAGAGGAAAATCGGCTGGATAGGGGGATTTTTTCCTAAGTTGGAGGTCCAGGCCCCCCAGAACTTCACCTAAACACTAGCGACGGAGCGAAACCCGTGCCAGAAACATACGGTCGGAGTGATGCAGGGGTGTTATTTTCCCCGAATAGACTAGGGGCCTGCGGCCCCCCCTGCCACATCTCCTGCACTGTGGTGCACGGACTCGCTGGACTGTCGGACTTGCCTCACGGGCGATCACCCCAGGTCCGGGGCCCATCTAAATGGGGTCGGGGGCCGGTGGTTGCCACTTGGCACGATAAAGGGGGAAAAGCTCGGTCTTGTTGGTCAGAATCACCTTCGCAGCGTCAGTAGAGGGTTCGCTTTTTTACTTTATGCGGGAAGTTGGTTCAACCGGAAGAAAAGGAGGAACATTGCACAAAACCAGACTTCGGTACTCAGGCTCCACGCCTGTTGGTTTTGAAACCGGGGGAACAAATTGCGACTTATCACGACCGGCAGTCAAAAAAAGCCCGGCCTTTTTAACACAATTGGGTTCTTGACGGTCGGGGCGCCGTCGGTCGAGGCAATGGGATGTGCGGTGAGCTGTAGAAGGCAACAGAAGGCAGGGTTCCCCCAATGACCGGGGGTAAAGAATGTTTCATATAGCAAGACTACAGCGAAAAGGAAATGGGAGAAAGAGAAGAGGGGAGGGACGCTACCATGACGGGATGGAGGGCCCCCCGGCACACCGGGACTGATGGGGGGGATGTATGAAGGTGTGCAAAAAGGAAGCGCGGTAGTGTGCGAGGAATTGGCCTGTTAGTTTGTCTAGCAATGGGGAGGACGTTGCTTAGGAGGAGTATAATGCGGGGACGAGCCCCGCCAGAAACCGGGGAAGAGGATAGCGGGGGGACCGGTTCAATATAGAAGAAAAATACGCTCCCGACGAGGCCTGCGGGGGGAGATGATGGGGGTCAACTATGGGGGCGGCTTCGTGGATGACAATACTGGTTGGGTGAGCAAAAGGCTTGGGGTTGGCGGAGAGGGAACTGGTTTTGGAGACGGAAATGGGAAAACATGGGGAGAGTGGCGGGGGGGCGGGGCTAGCTTGCCTGGACTGGTAGTCAGTCACCAGGGTCTAACTGGGTAGGCCTTGAGAGGGGGGGACCAACGAACAAGGAGCTTAAAAGAAAAGGGGCGGAAAGGAGAAAAGTCCAGATCCCAAAAGGCAAAAAAATCAACCAAGGAATAGAAGCAAGGGGGAAAAAAACCAAAAAGGAAGGACAGAAGCCAAACTGCGAACCAAATTGAATTTCAGAAAAAAGGGGGGAAACAAAAAGGAAGACGAAAGGTAACCGTGCAAAAATTAAGGGATCCCCTAGGACCAAAAAGAGAATGTGGATGCGAGGAGGAGGAGGACCCCACGAAAGATCGAGGCGCAGGTGTGTAGGGGAAAGAGTTTGGGATAAAAGCAAAGCTTCCCCCCACGGGGACAGAGGCTTAAAAGAGGCTTCCTAGTGGAAATCGATTGAATATTCCGCTAAACCGGAAAAACTCAATGACTAAAAAAAACAACACGGGGGGGATAAAAGAGAGGAAGAGGTAACGATGCGGAAAGATTCAAAGAAGAGGACCAAGAGGGTGCCCAGAGATGTGGAAATCCGGACCCACCGGGGCATGGGGGGACTTAGCATTCCATAGAGCTGGTCGAAAATGGGGATTCAGGAATGACGGAAGGAAGAGGGGGGAATAAAAGGGGAGAAGTAGACATTAAAGAGGGGGGGCCACGCATTAGAGGAAAGGTGAAAAAAGGGGGGGGTATTAAAAATCATGGGGGCAGGAACGTTTTGTGGAGGCGCCTGGTGGCATTAAAGAAAAAAAGGCAAGGCTGAGGGGGGTAGTTTTGGAGGTGGGGCGTCTTGGAATGGGGAGGATTTAGGGGGGAGGGGACCGAAGCGTAATGCGACGGCTACGTCATGGTGGCCAAAAAGGGTGCTACATCCCAAATGAAAAGGCAAGGCAGCCGTTGGGAACTCCAACATAGAAAACCCCGTAAAGGTAAACTCAAGCACACAGAACCCATCAAGAGTCATCACAAAACCGACCAAAAACGTACCAATTAGCCCAAAGAACACCAAAAGGTGGCATCACATTTGATTCGGTCCCCACGTTACGAACCAGAAGGGCCAGCTTGAAAAACAATAAGGGGACTCCTCCAGCACCCTTCTAAGGGATGCCCGGAAGGGTAAACCGTGACCGGTACTACCAAGAAAGCATCCCCGAAAAGACTTCGCATCCAGGACGAACGGGAACCTGGCCAACTAAGACCAACCCCTCAGACAACAAGGCACACGAAAGAATGAACAGGTTCAGGGGGAAAAAAACGGCGCTCCAACAGGAAAAAAGGGAGCCTACAGAGGGCACGGTTCGTCACGCGCGCCCAACACAAGGACAGCCGCCAAGGTCGAACTAATCCAGAGGTCATGAGGATGACGACAGGAAAATATAAGGGACGCGGGGAACCCGCTGGGACGCTGAGGAAAGGGAGCACGCGCCCGCCCAATGCGCCTGAACAGAAGCGAAAAATAACAGGAAAAGAACACAGGGGGGTGAAAATGACCGGTTTTAGAGCCCAAACCGGCCAGACTGTCAAATGGGGGTGCATCAAAAAAACCAAAGTGGGCTTAGCCGGGAGTTTCGGGGTCACCAGGTGCAAAATTCAGAGAAAAACAGCCAGAAACCCCGAAAACTGTCACCTTTCCTCTGCTAAAGAAGAGTGGGCCTTGACAGAAAAAGCGAGGGCGGAATCTTGTGTCCACAGCGGGCCCGCCGCGCAAAAAAGGGGTGGGCCGCAAAAACTCGGGTGTGCCGGTGTGTGCAAGCCCTATAGAGAGAGGGGGGTACAAAGAACGTCCGCAACATGTTAGGGGTACGGTTGGTTAGAGGCCCAATGGGCGTAAAACGGTCCCTTCACAAAAAACATGACCCACCCTGAGAAGAGGAATGAATTGAGCGGCCCAAAAAACAGACATGAAATAAGATGCAAGTGCGGGGGAAAGGGTTAATAGGGAAAAAAAAGTCCCGCGAAAAAAAAGGAGAGAGCGTTTGGAGGTTGGGGGAAGCACGTCAGGTAACTTCCCGAAAGTAAAAAAGGTAACGGAACCGGGGGCCTCACAAGCACCAGGGCAAAACGAGAAAAAATTCAACGGAGTGGCCCCGCCTCAACAGGGGAATTGGGGGGGGGGGAAAGGGGGGGCGAAAATTAATGCGGGGTCAAAAAAAAAAAAAAAAAAAAAACGAAATAGAAAAACGGAAAGGCCCTCCGGGGGAAGGGAGTGGGGAAGGGCACAAGAACATTTTGCATCATCGAAAAAACCCCCAGACACTCTGAAAACCCTCACTCCGCGACGTAAAAGAGAAAAGAAAACGACACTAACGGGGGACTTACATTAAGGAGGAAGGGAAAAGAGAGAGGGACTCTCAACTGCGGAAATGAATGCATCTACGTAACGGGGTGACATGGAACGGGTCGAGGGGGGATTAACAGGGTGTGTAACAGTGGGGGAAATACGGAAATGGACCGGGGTTAACGAAGATGGAAGAGGACAGCTACAAAGGAAAATAGGGAAACCATGGATCGTGTCTCCAGATAAACCGGATAAAGGAAAAAATCGGGTGAGGGACCAAGGCCCCCGAGTGGTAAATCCGGGGGCAGGTGGTTCCCAGTAAAAAAAACCCTTCAGTAGTTTGTACTCTCAACGAGGAGAGTTTGAAAAATGTTGTTTACAAATAAGAAAGGCGACGGCCCAGCACCCAACGTAGAGGGACGCAAGATCTCCGGGGAATTTTGGTGAAAATAATGAAAAGGCGAAAGGGGAGATCAACTCCAACAGGGGAGGGGAGTTTAAAGGGGGGGGCATAGATCAAACCATGTGGAAAAAAAAGGACGTGGGAAAAAGGCGTTCGGTGGGCAAAACAGTTGGGAGAGGGGCTCTATTGAACCAGGTTAAGAATAAATGTGGGCAAGGGAAGGGTAAACTGGCCTGACAGCCGGGGACATGGGGGAGCAAACTGTGCAGGGAACAGGGTGATTGGGCGACAAGTGGGAAAGTACGAAAGGGGCGGACAAGGAAACTCACAACCTCTCTGGGGGGGCAAGCCCAAAGGATATTGGCACTAAAAAAAAAAAACCAGGGGTGGCACCCCCGAAGGAAGTGGCGTCAAGAGATGCTGTGAAAGGAGGGGACGGGAAGTCTGTAAGTTTGTCTCAGGTGCGGAAAGGAGGAAGGTGAACCCAGTACCCTTCCGAAATCAAAAACCGGGCAAGTTCGGAATTGTAAACAGCCTGGTTCAAGGGGGAGGGAATTAAACAAGGCCAAAACCCGACAATGCTCCGGCCAGGAGGGTCGACTCCAAGGGTGCATACTTGGGGGGGAGGGGGAAGGTCTTTGGGAAAGAGGCCACGGGAAAGAAAACCGATCCAGGAAAAATACAAAAAAATTAAAAACCGAAAGACCGACAATTGGACAACAGGTAGAAGGACAGGGTGGCCAAGGTCAGCATAAGGGGGGAAACAGAATCGCAAAAAAAAAAAACAACATCATGTCGTGGGGGGAAACCTCATTCCAACAGGGAAAAGAGCGATTCAGAAAGGGTCACGGAAAGACCTTGCGTGCAAGTCCGGGTGGTGGGGGGGGACGACGAGAGGACAATAGGCCTAAAAACCAAGGGGAAGGTAAAGAAAAAACGAAGGAAAAAGAGGCGGGCCGTAGAAAGGAGGGGGTAGGGAGCCCAGGTACAAAAATCTGATCCGGAGGAACAGCCCCCAATTCCTCGAGCGTCCAAATCTGTAAACGCCAAGGGGGGGAAAAATGGGGAATATTAGGGGGAAGCATGATACTAACACCAAAATTGAGGGGACCGGCAGCAAACACACGCTGGGGAAAAAAAAAAAAAGACATCAAAACAAATGGGGGGGTCACAAGGAAAAAAGAAAGTGACCCGAGGACAAAAACTACTCTTCAAATCTCATAGGAAAACAACAAACAAGAGCCGGGATGGAGAGTCGTTGGGCCACATCCAGAGGGATCAGTAAAGAGGGGAATTAGGATAGCGTGCAGGTGGATGGGCAGGGACAAAATGACGGAGCAAGAATCAGGAAAAGACCTAATTGTCAAAAAAGCCTGCGTGAAAAAACCTTCGGGGAAAAAAGGGGAGGGGAAGGATGAACCGGAGGAAACGATGGGGGGCGCCAGACGAAAATGCGATTGGGTTGAGGAAACCAGGGGCCCAAGGTTAAACCGGACCCCACCCCCACGAAGCCAGGAAGCTCAAGCAACCGAATTCATCCAAACGGGCACCTGAAGAAAAGGGAAGAGTAGAGGGAAACGCCTCAGGAAACAAGAGGGGGTCCACGGGGTTCAAAAAGAAATCCCAGACACAAGAGAGAGGGAATCACGAAAGGGAAAGAAAAAACCACTACATTGAGGGAGGGGGGGAGCATAGAATTCCGGCTGGGGGAGGGATCAACTTGGGAAACGGCGGGGACCCAGGTGGGACATGTCCAGGAAAACTGGTCAAGAATTAGGGAGGTGGGGACTGGGATTCCCGGGGGGGGCAGGCTTCATGAGGAAGAGGGTCCCGGGAAGACAAGAAAGCACACGGAAAAAAGGCGTAAACTAAAAAAAAAAACCTGGCAAGGATCAACTTGTGAGGGAAACTTGGGAGGGAAAGAAAAAAGACGAGGGTGGGTAGTCAACAACGGCAAAAAGGCCAATGGGTGTGGAGAAGGGGAGGAAACAACGAAAATCTGGAAAAAGGGGAGGGTAGAAAAGAGAGACGCCCATCCTAAACCCGTTGAAACTTTGAGGAACGTGAGGCCACCATAAACCAACGGGGAACAAGTTGTAGGCCTTGAAAGGACTTTTAAACTCGGGGACATGATCAAAGGAACTGGGAAGGAAAATGAAGGAAGGGAAACTCAAACAAAAGGACAATTTTGACCGGACTAAAAAGGAAAAGAGCAGGGTGCACCCCCGCCCCGTTTTGGGCATACAAACGTAAAAACAAAAGGAGTACGTAACGTTTTGAAAAAAAAAAAAAAAAAAGAAATTTGACTAGGAGGGAGGAAAGGGAGAGAAAACAGGGAAGAACTTTGCTGGGAACAACGCAGCGGGGGAACAGTTGGGAGCTCAAACTGTAGGTAGATCAACCCATGTAAGACAAAATCAGGAAACCAATGAGTTTGAGGGGGAAGAAAGGGACAAACGCGATCAATCATACGGGGTGCAAAAGTCCACAGACGCCGCAAAAGGGCCTATAAGTTTGGTGGTCCCAAAACCGTTTGATGCACCTCGGGGAGGATTGGGGGGAGGGGACTTTAAAAAAGACCGCAGGAAAATCATCATCAACCTTCAACTAGGGGGGGGAACAAAAAACAGGGTCACCTGAAACCCATCGTTGACAGGAATTATGGGGACCGTGTGGGGGGAATAGGACAGGGGAGAAGGGGGGAAAGAGCATACAGAGAATATGGACCGAACCGGGAACGTCAGGAAGATCAGAAACCCAAAAGGCTAGCGCAAGGGGTAAAGAAGAGACAAAAACCGCTTCCGGTGGTGCCACAGAACCGCGATACCTTCAAAAAGGGGGCCAGTCAACGTAAGGAGACCGAAGCCTACCTGGACCGAGGGCCCGGGGTCGGAATTTGTGGACGGAGCTGGGGGGGCAGTCTGGAAAAGGAGGGTCCGGGTGTTTCACGGTGAAAATGATAAAAAATCAAAAGGGTGTTCCAATAAGGTAAAGACTAGAAACAGGAAAGACTACCAAGGGATTGGGGACAGCGTAGAATCCAGTTTGCGGAAAACCCCGTCAGCCACAAAATCCAATCAAACATGGACAAATGGGACGGGACAAATAAAGGCCCTTTCCCAGAAGTGTGGAACCTGCTTGTTCGCAGCTGGCCCAGGAGGGAACGGGGAACAGGTGGGCTGCAGGAAACCCAAAATCTCCTTTCATATCCCACACGCAGGGGCATCGGCTGGGGTTCATGGAGTGTCGGTAGGGGCCGGAAGGCTAAAAGGTCCACCTAAAAAAAAAAGGCCTCAGGGAGGGTCTGGGGGACGCGGGAAAAACAAGGGCCTTCAGGGAACCGGAAAGGGGGGGAGTGGGTCCTGTGGGAAGGGCACGAAACAGTTACCAGGGTACTACCTCAGAGGGACGGCACAGTACCACGACGACGAGGGGGTAATTGAGCAAGCGGAAAACGCAATTACCCCCAAGGGCACTCAAACCTGCGAAAATGAAGAGTTACTTTTCGGTCTGGTTGCGAGAGGACAGAAAAGATCATGTTCATGACACGTTCCATCCGTGAAATCGGTTGAACAGACATCTACAAAAGACAGTGGGGACTTTTTTCGGTCTGAAAAGT
>Ga0179591_1370509_pt1 | contig 16515 bp, 23 predicted proteins | sample CZOMad2_1_08_16f_FD_182891 | JGI IMG/M metagenome (GOLD analysis project Ga0179591, IMG submission 182891) | Vadose zone soil fungal communities from Angelo Coast Range Reserve, California, USA - CZOMad2_1_08_16fungal (PacBio error correction) | ecosystem: Environmental > Terrestrial > Soil >...
TGAGGTAGCGGGTATGGTCTGACAAAAGCCAGAATCAGCTCTCGTCTTCCTTATCGTTCCATAAGGAACCCCGACATGAGTTTGTTGGGTTGGAATTAGGCTTTGAGGGACATTGTGAGCAAAGAGAATTCTTAATTGACGCTGAGTGTCCATACGACCTTGGTTTTGGTTAGCACGAACAACAAGAAACAGTTCGAGCTAGTAAAATCCAAGAGACTTGATAGTGCCCATGGAGAAACTCCAAGCATTTTGTACCAAGGGGAGGAGTGAGCATAGCCTCAAGAATGGGGATTGATATACGAAATCTATTGTGAACTCAGAAAAATCGTTTCAGTTGAAACTTTCTCGTTATGGTAGGGAAAAAGGGGGGACATTCTAGGCATACTAATCGGGGAGAGAGCCGCCGCTGAAATTAGAAAGGGAACCATGCATATTGTCACGAGGCCCATAAGGGGGGCGAAGAAAATCGGGGCGGAGGGGATTGAGGGGGTAATGGTGGAAAAATATGAAGGGGAACCATATTACATATAAATGCTGCAAAGCCGAAACGGTGGAGAGCAGAGATCCGCAGGGTGAGGGAAGAAAAAAGACGAAGATTGGAGAATTAATCCTTCTAAACTAACAGCTTGGGCAGTCTCGTCTGTAGCGCAAGCGTGGGCAAAGAAGGAAGATTTAAGAGGGGGAAGGAGGCAGTTCATTAAGTCGGGGACGAAACCTGGAGTACAAGGGTGGGAAAAGAAGGAAAACGTACCAAGAAGAGGGGGCGAGAGGTATGGTCAAACTCAAAACAAAAAGAGGGGAAGGGAAGGCTATAAAGTAAAGTGAGAAGTACCCGGGGGAAAGGGGCTCTAGGAGACCATCAGGTCGTCAGTCCTTTAGATCAGAATGGCCGGGATATTGAAGAAGACCTGGAGGGGAGGCAGGGGGTCACCAGTTTGTCATAAAGAAAGGTAAGTCTCAAAAAAAAAGTCTGGAATATAATCGAGCCATTGAATTCGGAGAAAAAACGCATTGGGATGGGGCTCTGGGCTTCAGAGGGGTTCACAGGAGAAAAAAAAAACAACAAAACGGTGAACAGCGAGGGGGAGAGAACAAAACCAAAAAAGAAATCACATCCCGCCCAGGGCCATAGGACTTGAGGATGGAGTGGGGGAAACAAAAGGGGACAAAAAGAGAAGGTTCAATGGAAGGGAAAAAAAAAAAAAGGTCGCGTACTGGGAACACGAGGCTAAAGCCCAGCAAAGAGGACACTCTCACAAAACCTGGAATCATGTCTGTCCATAGCTAACAAAAAGAAAGTAAAGAAGACATGACATGAATGGAGACAGTTGTTGTAAGAGGAGGAAAAACGCGAACAGGAATATGTCGACCAGTACGGACAAGGGGAGGACCGAAACGACATGGGAAGGAGTGGGAAAGGAACCAGTTGTCAAACACGAAAGAGAGTTAGAACTCTATAGGCGTTATGAAAAGAAAAAGTGAGTTTGCTATAAGACAATCGACGGGGACACTCAGGGGGCTTGGTTGAGAGAGTGAAGACATATTGAGGAGAAAAGAGAGCAGCAGGGAACAGCGGACTGAGAAAAGTGAGAAGGACAGCGGGGAGTTGTGAGGGTAGGAAAAAGATGACGATCACTTTCTGAGATCTTCGAAAGGGGAGACACGGTCAGCCCTGAGCCCGTAAAAAAGACTCCCCAAGCGCTGATCACGGGTCAAAGCACTACAAAATACTAGGCTCTTTGTTTCCACTATTGGTCAAGGAAAGATCAAAAACAGATTCCACATGAGTAGGAACGGACGTTTTGGTAGAACCATTTGTACGAGATCCCAGGTAAGGGGAAGGAGAATAACTACCAAAGTCCGGATCGCAGATCTGTTTGACTGGATTGGAGCTAGGAAAACTGACAAAAAATACATCAGGGAGAGGCGATCAAAAGAGTGATGCTATAAGCAACAATGGAGGAAAATCTCATGAAACAATCGGGCGAAACGATCTATGAATAGGGGGACAGAAATCAAAAGTCCTTCGGATCCATCCAGAGATTAGGCAGGAGGGAACTTTTTGGGCCTGTATAGACAATGAAGAGTTGTGAAGGAAGGTACAAAAGCAAAATTGCAACTGGGGTCGGAGGAAAAGCCTTCGCGGAGCAGAGGTACAAAGGAATTCAAAAAGAACGGTCAAACTGAAATCACCGATGCTGTCAAAGGAAAAACTCTATTAATCGAGAGCATTCAGGAGGGGAGAGAACCAATCCCCGTTTTGTACACAAGGGCGGGGCACGTTCAAAGGGACCTAGCTAACTTGCATTTCTCGTTTTGGGGGGCCGTGCCCGCAACAAACGAAACTCAACCAATAAACTGGACCCGCGCTCCGGGGATGCTCATTCTTGCTCAAGTAATCCAAGTGCCAAGGGAGGGGGCCGTCAAGAGGGAAGGATGTGGAAAAATAATTAGATTCCATTGTATGGCTGATTTTGGGTGCGGAAAAACCAGGCTGGACTAGGCGGAGGATGTACCAGCGAGCAGGTGCAAGGGCACTAGCCTGCACAAGGAAGGAACGCTGGGGAACAAAAAAACTTCTGCCTCAGCTCCAGACCAGGTTGAAGGAGATACGTCTGCAAGTCCGATAGGTACAGTTACGTAACACGGTTAAAATTGGGCAAAACTGACGAACAAAGATGTACAGCGTCGAAGATGTAGAGAGATGAAAGAAACACAACTAAAAAAGCCTCGAAACAACGAAACTGGGCGCCTGTTACAAGGAAAGGCAAGCCTGGGAGAGGAAAGGACAATCGGCTGCACATTAAGTATAAGGTCGGGCCAAGAAACGTCTACACCAACACGGTCAAATTGGCAGTACGAAACGCAGGGCAAGCAAAGGCAAGGCGTATAAAGATGTTACCGAGCGCGATCGCAGAGCAACGGAACCCAGGGGAGGAAAAGGATAGATAGAGCGCTTAGACTCCGACAAGCTTGCCCTGCTGATAACAGAGGCCATTTGGTGAAGGAGTGAGAGGTGTGCACAACTAAGTTCAAGTATAACAGCTGGCACGCTCGCTGGAAAAATCCCGCGTCCGATGCCCTTGTCCTTTACAGCTGACAAGGTGGGGGTTTGAGGGGAGAAGTGTGAGAAGGAAGAAGTGCCTTCTCGTATCCTGGATCTCGTGGTACATTCTCCACGTCCCAGCTTGGACCCCGTCGGGCCCCAGTGTGATGGTTAAGTGTTCGACTGTGCGAAGAGACGAAGAGATAGATGGTCATCTTCTCGCCTCGGGTCATTGACCTGTTGGGAGGCAGAGTTGTTACAGTGAGGGCGACGTGGGTCAGTCCCGGGGTGCCTTCTCTATCCTTGCGCGGTGCGTCTCCGCGCCGTGCCCGGCGAAAGAAAAAAGGGACAGACAATGGCAGCTATAGGTCTCTTCGGCATGCTGTGACTATGACTTTCTCCTTCCCAGGGGGACTTGGAGCGGCTAGAGGGGAAGCAAGACTGGGAAAGGAAGGAGCGGCGCTGCGGGGGAGTATGAATTTGCGGCACGCAAACCCACAACTAGGAACTTTCACCGCTTGCTAGATCTTGCACGTGGAAACGCCTTAACGCGGGGTATTAGAGGAGAGCAGGACAAGCCTTGCATTAGCGCGATCAAAGAGAGTCGCGGAGCTGCAGCATCTTTGAATTCAGTTCGTTCAAGAACATTTGGGACACTGGCTCTAGCCGCAGACGCTCGCAAGCCTCTGCAAGAAGCCCTGTAACATAAATCGGTCAAGAGGAATAAAAGCAACGAAACTAAGGTGGATGTGAGGCCTGGGGAGGAATGGCCGGTATGACGGCGGTCACCATGCATATATCTTCCGCATCATCAGGTAGCGCAAAGAAGGAAAGACTCTCCATTGTTGCGATATAAATTCCACGGACTTTAGTCGAGGTCTCCTTTATGTATGGGGAAACTGGAAAGCTCTATCGGTAACAGGAAGCAGTTGCACGCTTGGAAGGTAAGGTCGGAGTGCATTTGACATCTGACTTAGCTCGTGGGCGTATATTCCTACCAACGTCCTTTCGACTGAATGGAGCTTGCGGGGGACTTCGCTTGCAACCCAAACCAGGGGGAACACTTGGTCCGATCCGGAGGCGAGGGAGAAGGAATGGATCCGCCATGGAGGTACGCGGACACGAAGAAGGGGTCGGCAACGGCATGTGACGTTCGCGTTCAGGTGTCAAGGAAGGAATCACGTATTGAGGCTCAGGGTCGTAGAATGAATCAAACGGGCGTCGCTTTTCCGCCAGTGTATAGACGGGGAGACATTCGCGATATAACCTTGAATCTGCACATTGGCGAAAGGGCGCTCGTCTCAATTGAGTCACTCCCGCAAAAGCAAAATACAGAAGTTACGGGGTGTGAGTTCTAGCAACACCTCGACCAGAGTTTGCCCATCCGCCCAGGGAGAGGGGACGACTTTCGAGGGTCGCGTAACTGGGAAAAAACTCTAGTGTTTACAGGTCCGAAGGTCCACGGGACAAAGGAAAAAGGACACGGGGAGAGAAAGGAAAGGCAACGACTAGCAGAATCTACACCAGACATTTTATTTCTGGTCATGAGAGAAACAAAGAAAAAAGGCGGAGGAAATGCAAGAGAGAAAATAACATACGGGGGGAGGACTTGGTGTAAGCTCTCGCTAACTGTGAGCCGGGGGGTACAGTTGTGTATACTCGAAGGTCGACATAAACACTGTGGGGAATTAACCAAGTGAAAACACGCGACAGGAAAAAGAAAGTCGTCTCGCGGGACTCACGTTGAGTTTTCCTGAAACAATCGACTTGGCACACTTGGGGCGGGAGGGGGAGGGTGAAAATACAGAGGGGTCGGACATAAAAAATTCGAAAAAAGTCTGTTGCCAGGTCCTAAGGGCATAGGGATTATGTCGGGCATCCGGTATACAATAGACTAGGGATGGAGGGGGAAAAAGACTGGCTTGAGGCAGATAATCTGGGACTTGTGAGAAAGATATACAATATCGCGCTAACGGAAAAAAAGGACGAAACTTGGCTTATATCCTCCGCAGAAAAGTTGCAGAGGGGCACGGGTCACAAAATCACTATCGCCTCGCTTAGCTGGGCTTGGGTGAGGTGGGGCAATTCAAAGGAAGGCAAGGGCGAAGAAAAATATTCCAGGGTGGTAAACGTAACTTTGGTTAGTACAGACCCATTTGTACGAGCTCTAGAAAGGGAAGTCGAAAGGCTATGAACTAAAGAGAATATCAAAAAGATCTCAAGCGCTGTTGCATTCAGGAACAGGAGATCTTCACAGCTGGCAAAGGAAAAGGAGACCGGCAATCAGGAGGGAGCAAATTAACTGGCTAGAGAAAAGAAGCTCATGGAGATCAAGATAGGAGATGTCTGAGGTGTGACAGCCAGCATCAAGCGAAAGACTCCATTTCCTTCAAGGCGACAGAAGGAAATGAGCGGCAGAGGCTTTTACAGTGACTTTAAAAAAAGGGCGATTTAATTTCAAAGGGAGAAAAGGTCTCAGTCGCCTGAGAGCAAGGGGGTAAAAAGGGGGGGGGGGGCTGCGGGAAATCCGACAAGAACTTGGATGCTGGCAGCTTGAGTAGAACGGGGAAAAAGAAAGGTTCGAGCTACGTATCAGCGTGACACGGGGCGTAAAAACTTACAAAAGGAAGGGAATAATAGAACTGCAGTTCTAGTGGGTTGACGACAAGAAAAGTAAGAAAGGGACAGCAGCGCCGTCTATCCGAAAGGCTCCGCTTGGAACTATAAGGAAAAAGAATATCCCCTTGCCAAGACGGGGGAGCAGTCAAATGGGGGGGGGTAAAAAGAGAAGCAGGAGGAGGAGGTATTAATGGGAGTAGGGCGGGGGACGAAAGCATAACCGACTACCGAGGATGTAACAAGAGAGCTCAATTATAGGAACAAAAAAAGGGAAAGGAGGACACTATAAACGGTCACAACTTTCGGAATCAAGGGATCAAAAAGGGGGAAAAGCTGTTCGGAAAAAAGATTCCCTCGAAGAAGGAAGGAAGTCACTAAAGGAACTGACACTTAACATTTCACAAGGACGAGAGGGGCCAAGCTTTACGAGGGGGATTGAGTACCAAGGGAGGTCGGAAGGAAAATAATAAGCCTTATCAACGAATAAAAAGTTCAAAACAGGGGTAAGGCAGGGGGGAAGATTACGAGGCGGAGATGTACAATCAGAAATGAGAGGGCACTCGATGCTCAAAAAAAGGAAAAGGGAATCCTGTTACTCATACAGGGCAAGACTGGACTATGGAGCTAGCGGAGTGATCTCTCAACAAAGTCTATTAAGAGAGATAGAAGGGTTACATGGCCTCGTAACGGAAAAAGGAAGGCCCCCTGGGGTACCTTTGAGTGATCAGGAAGAAGGCTCATTGGCTTTTCAGCGCTGATCATCTTCTCCGCACAATTTCCCTGACTGTACAAAAGAAAAGTTGGGGGACCGTGGGGGATGGAGACGGTCTCAAGAGATCGAAGGGGAAAAGGCATCTGAAAGTACATCTTCGCCGCGGAGGAAGGGGAACCTAGGGAGAGCAGGAGGCCAATTTGTACCTTTTAATGTGGTGCTCAAAAGGTAAGGAGAGGGATCCAGGAGCGCTTGTTACATCAAGAGGGGAGAGGGGAGAGTGGCTGAGTAAGGGGACCGAAGTTTTTTAAGGATAGAGAGCTCAGAACAAGTGACAAAGGGAACTCGTAACTGGTAAGCGCTCCGCTGGGTGAGACCCGGACAGCAGTCAATGTCTGGAGAACCACCATACATCTACTACTTCTCTTCTGGGAAGATGGACTTTAAAACCTATGGAAGGAAACATTTGGCAAAGTGTATCTTAGTTACTGGAGGACAAGAAAGGAAAGGAGGAAGGGCCGGCGTGTCCAGTATTCCTGGGGGTGGGGGAGGCACCCAAAACGAGAGCCTGAAGAGAAAAGACGCTGAATTGATCTTGGCACGGGGACGGGTGGAGAAGAGGGGGGCGTAGCTCGAAACCTTTAGCGCGGGAAAAGTAAGGGTAGCAGAATCGCAATAGGGGTGAATGAAGGGGGACTAGGGGGTTCTTGGGGAAGTGCGCTACGACTCAGAACAGACCCGAAGCCCAGAACTGTACATAAATCCCATAAATTTAAAGGCCATAGCATCATGTTGGGCCCGGAGGGGGGGGACTTCTTGGAGGAAAGGGAAGGAAATGGTCGGTCAATCAAAATGCTGTCACCATGCAATAGAGACGCCGCAAAAGATGGTGAGAAATGAGATCTCTAAATTGTGGCTAAAAACTTACTTGAAAAAATAGATAAAGTCACTCCTGATTAACAAGTGGAAGGGCCTCAAAGCAAGTCAGCAGGGGAAACATCTCTGACCCTTTAGGATCTGGAGAAGGAAAGGAATAGGGAAAACATTTTGATCTGAACGTCAAGTAAAAATGAAGGGGGGAAAGACACACACCTATGAATGATTGACTCTCGCTGCAACTTGCCAAAAAAAACGTGAAGAAGGGAGCCTATCTAGTCGAAAGTTATGACCCGTGAGTAGAGAGGAATATGCGTGGTATACGCATCAGGTCGGAAGACCGGGGGGGGGGAGAGGCTATATTTTCAGAATAGGCAAGGATCCGGAGAAAAAAAATGCATGCCAGTTGAGGTACAAGGAGTCTGACTGGGCAGGGAAAGGACTTTGAAGAGAAGATCAGGAGGAGGGGAGAATCCGGCCCCCTTCAAAAGCATCATGGGGATGGGGGCTAGGCAGGGTAAATAAAAAAAATACAGACCAAAAGACCGGGACGTATCGAGGGCAAACAACCGCGAGCGGGGCGTCTTGAAAAAAAAAAAAAACATGCGAAGGAGGTCGAAGGGAGTGTTTTTTCCTTGGGGGTAAAAAACGAAGCCCTGGGGGTTGAGTCCGACGTCGGCTTACCAACAGTGTCCGGGGGACACCTAAAAGCCCGCACGGTAGAATACTCTTACACAAAAAAGTCATGGAAGGGACAAGATCTCAACAAAAAACAACTTATTATTGAAAAAGAAAAGACAAAACAGAGGATGGGGGTATCGGAGCGCTACCGTTGCGGGAGAAGGGGGTTCCCAGTACGGACTGGGTCGAAGGGAATGAAACACTCGGGGAAAGGAACAAGGAGTGCAAACCTAAAAAAAGAAAAAAGAAGTAAAAGTCCTTAAGGGAAAAAGAAAACCTGCGCGTTGGGGGGGAGAAGAAAAAAAAATCATAAATTGGAGGAGGGTCAGATGCTTATTTCCTCAAAAAAGTGAAGAAAGCACGAAGAAACTAGAAGGGGCCGGAAGGTCGAGACGAAGGCATTCAGATTAGGGAGAATTGTTAATCAAAAAAGACTCCAGGGAGGGGACATGCTGGGAGTAAATATCCCTGAATAAAAAAATGGAAGTCTGGTGGGAATGGACGACAAGAGAACGTACCACAGGCCGAAAGGAGATAGGGTCCTCCTCTCCTCCTGTCGCTGCTCACGTTAAAGAAGAATAAAAGACGCCAACATCTCGTGACAAGGGGGTTTTTCACAGGGGGGGGAAAGGAAAGGAAAGCACGAACATATTCCAGAGGGTGAGGAAGAGGGGGGGGGGGGTAGGACTCTACTAAAAAACCTTTGTTAGGATCAGAAGGGAAAAAAGGTCGATGCCTAATGAAGGGGCCAGACAGGAAACGGAGGGAAACGAATAAGAAGAGACTTGAAAAGAGGCAATGAAGGACCGAGATTGGGGAAAAAAGGGGAAAAAGGGGGGGGGAAGATCACAATGTGAGGAAATCGAAAAGAGCGAGCCAAGACTATTGTGAAGGGAGATGAAGACATTAAGGAAGAAAACGGGAAAGGAAGAACGAAAAGGGAGGGGGCAAAGGGGCCGCTTTTATATTTCTTGATTGGGGGTCAGGGCGTCACGGGACAGGCGGCCAGGGAAGAGAGGAATGCGAAAACAGAGCACGTCCAAAGATGCCAAGACAAAAATCCCTAAAAGGGAAAAAAGTCAAAGGGAGGCTTTCCATCTATGCTTAAAAAAAAAGAGAAAATATATTAGAGAAGTGTCGAAACAAAAATAACATACCAGGACACAAGTGTGGTCACGTGCAAGGAAAAGAGAATCGAGAAAAATCATAAAGGGATCGTGTTGGACCTGTCCTCACAACTCAAAAGGAATACTTAAAAAATCTCCAAAAGGGGGGAAACAGCAAAGGGTCTTTCTAAAATTCAGGGTATCATATCCAAGGACGGGGAGCATAGTGATTGCAGGGGAGGGAATGAAGGAGAAGGGAAAGAAAAGTGGGGATGGGAGTTTTTCGGTTGTATCAAGACAAGCGAGGTAACAAGAGTATGCAAGGATAGAAAAGAACTGTGCTAAGCCCAACTTCTACAACTACAAAAAAAGATAAACAAAGGGGGAAGAAAGGATCACGGAGGTAAGGGACCATCAGAGCGCTGCAGAGATGCACACTTGCCTGAGCACACGTCGACACTTAGGTTTCCCGGGTCCGAGGGAATCAAAGGGGAAAATCTTTACGAGTCGGGAAAAAAATAGTAAAAAACGAAAAGGGAAAAAAAAGTGGATCGATAAGTAAGAAAATTTCAATGGAACCTTAAAGAAAACCACACGGTCAAAACGTTAGAAAGGACAGGGAACGGGAAGAGGGAAATAATCTTTCCTAAAAACGATTCAGGAATGAAAAGGGAAAGGTATAAGTCACTCTTTTCCAAACAAACGACACGCACCGGTCAAACAAAGGGGGGAAGACCTGAAAGAGGGGGCAAAGGACTGGCTTATAGTTCCCATCTAAGGCGTATCGAAAGAGCAAAACAACGATATAGATCTATAACAAGCGGGGGGGGAATTCAGTCCGAAAAGTGGCAGGGAGAAGACAGAAAATTTGGTGTTAGGTAAAAGGTGCAAGAAACCGAGGGAAGGACCTGAAAAAAAAATTTACTCTCTCTGTTTATGATAAACCGCTATCCAGAGAGGGGGGAAGGAGGATCCCAAGTTTGTTACCGTGGGGTCTAAGGGAAGAACGACCGGGGGGACTTCTCGGACTGCACTCAAAAAGGCTGGTACCTCTGAAAAAAAGTCCAAAGAAAAGGGAGGAAGTAAGGGACAAAAGTTTTGAACTTTGGTAATTGAAGGAAGCCGGAGAAGACCGGGAAGCGAAAAGAGCTGGTAACATCTTCTAAGCCTGTCCAAGGGCATTGAAAAATGTGTGGCTGAGGACAGGAAGCGATGGGGGGGGAAAGTAAGAAAGGTGCTAAGCCGATTGCCTTCAGTACGGCAAAGCCGCTCAAGACAGCAAATCTCAAGCTTGCACCAAGTCGAGTGGACAAAAGAAGAGGCAGAATCCTTCTGAGGAGGGAGAAGGTCAGGAGAAACCGGGGCACTGGGGAGAGTCTGTACAGGGTCTAGAAATGTTTGAAAGAAAAAAGAGAATGAGAGGAGACGGCGATTCGTGTCCTCCTTGGGTTGGTGCAGGCACTTGCAAACAAACAACGAGAACTTGAAGGGAGCTCAAGAAGGGATCTGAAGGACACTTTGAACGCCCAAAGGGGGTAAACGGGGGGGCTAAGGATAGAGAAGTATTCCGCAGCAGCTGGAAGAAGGAATTTTCGGGAGGGAAAAAAGAGGTCTTGGACAATTTTTAAGGAGAAAAGGGAAGAATAGGCGCAGGGGCCACCGGGCTCGAAAGAAAAGTCGATAATTTGAAAAAGAAAGAGGCGTTTGTCAAAAAATCCAAGTTTTCTGTGTGGAAGGGGGGGAAAGGAGGGGGTTGGACAAGAAATTGAAAAGAGAGCGGGGAACATGCTTCTAATAGTGGGAAAAAAAATTGGAAGATCCTTGTGGGAAAATTATATAGAAAAGACTTGGAAGGAGAGGCCTTTCCACTGGGGATGGTGAAAGAGGGGGCAGAGGATATCTTAAGAAGAACAGTGGGGGGTCCCAACAGTAAGCTATTGAATACAAAAAGGGATTTCAGGAAGCTTAAAAAGAGAGACTTAGGGGTCGTAGAGTAAGACCAAACTTCAGAGAAAAGAAAAACAAAAAAAAAGTTAAAGTGCTGGCTCTCGCTTACCCACTCCGTGAAAGAAAAGCCTAGCACAAAATATGCTGAGGGGAAGAAGAAAAAGGGGGGAAGCGGGGTTTTCGGCATTATACGGGCATCAATGGGGAAGTCGAGTGGGGGACATGCAGAAAAAAAGTCCGTATGAGCACGGTCAAAATTACATGGAGCCAGAAAAAAAGGGTAGCGTCTCCTCTTCAAATTCAGGGGGGGTCTCAGGGAAAAAAGAAACGGCAAGGCACCCTGCTCGGGGGAGCTGCTCGGGAGGGCTACACTCCAAAAACATAAAGCCAAAGTGAACAGGGGGGAGGATAGAGAAACGAAAGAAGGCTTCTTGCAATCCCTCCCAGACCAAATTGATAGACGTGTTTTGGCTGGGTAAAAAAAAAATATGGAAAAAAGTCCGCGGTCGGACAAACTGGTAAGGGAAAGGGAACCGGAGGGGAGGGGAAGCACGTAGGACTCTTCCACCAGGAAGGACCAGAAGTCAGGGACTCTGAAGAAAAGAAAAGAGAGGAGAGACAGACAGAAATTGGAATGACTGTGTAGGAATAACGACTACGGGAAGGGGGGCTTGGGGAAGGGGGGTCAAGAAAAGGGGTATAAAGTCAAAGACATTAAACGACGAGGCTGGAAAAGTTGACAAATTCAGGAAAGCTATGCACTTGGCGGGTGGCACAAAGAAGCTCGCGTGAGGAAAAAAAAAAACCGAAGGTTCACGGCGAAATGGCTTAGGAAGTGAAAAGAGCAGCCATTGCGAGAGGAATGGAGGGAAGGTCCGAATCGCAGAAGGAAAAAGTCATAGTTATAGAAAGAATTTTCATCGGGGGATACAAAATTTAAGAAAAAGGCGAGCCAGATAATGGGGGGTGCTAAAATTGAAGACAAAACGCGTAAACAAGGACGAAACCGAACCCTGAGGACTCCGGAGAAAGGGGGAGACGGGGGAGAATTTTAGTTCTCATCACTGAGAAATCTCTATGAAAATGGGGTTCCAGGTGGGTTTGCGGCAAGAGTGGGAGTCAAAGCAATCAGGATTCCAGAGGTCGAAAAATACTGGTGGGAAGAGAAGAAAGTTGTACTATCTCAAATGGGGCTGAAAAAAGAGCCTAAGTAAAAACGGAGACGCATAGCTTGGACTGCTAAAAAGAACCGAAGAGAGGAAACAAGAGAGAGCAGGGACAATGCGACGAGTAGAAAAGGGGGGTGGGATAAAAACAAAGGGGATATCGCATTGATCTCAACAAGAAAAGAGATACGCCGCTCATGAAGGGGGGAAAAGGAATCTGATAACAGGGGGACATGTCCTTAAGAAAAAAAAAAAAAATGATGCGGCAAAAAAAGAGGGAATTTTTCTGGAAAAGTCGTACTAGAGCTTTTGGACAGGCTACTTGCAGAGGATTGCGAAGGGAGAGGCCGAGAGGAAAAGTTAAAAATTCTGCATAAGAAAAAAGAGAAAGGAAAAAGGCACCAGGAGGTCAAAAGCTTCATGAAAGGAGACCTATGATCTAGAAAGCAGAAAACAAGGGGTCGTATCGACTACTCAAAAGGGAAAAAAAAGTGGAAGGGCCAAGGGGCAATTACAATGAGTATGGATAAAAAGAAGCCAGTTCTCTTTGGTGGTGCAATGCCGCACAAGCCAATGAATGAGAAAAGCCGTAAAGAACCGCATGCTCCGGTCTCAACAGAAATACCAGTAAAGGCAAAATTGACAGGGGGACGTAGAGGACTATAATGATTCCTAAAATTATGAATGAGGAAGAGAACTCAAAGGGGCAAGCTGGACTACGGAAAGAGGACCAGAAGAGAAAAAAAGCGAGAAAGGCAAGGGCCTGACACACTTAACACTAGAAGGAAAAAAGCGGCCTCCTGTACTCAACAGGGCAAACAAGAAAAAATGAGATGGAGATAATTCAGAGGCCCACGTACTAAAGGGGGAAAAACGTCACAACTGGAAGAAGAACTCAGAGGGGAGAGTACAAAAGGAGAATATTTAAAGAGCAGCAAAAGAAAAGAAAATCCGGTAAAACGTCGACACGAAAAAAGGTAAAACAACAAATTGGGTCCTCCGTTGAAAGGCCAAAAAGGGAGGAGAAGATTAAGGAAAGATTAAGAAGGAGAATGGAACTACTGTTTCCTTAGCAAAAACAAGAAATAAACAACAAGGGAATCAGTTAGCAGCAAACAAGGGAAATTTAAGTGCATAAAGGGGAAATATCAGAGGGAAGAGAGAGAGAAAACGTTAGGTAATTATTACAAGATGGGATATCTCGAAAAAAGGTCGGGGAAAGAATAGGAAGAGTGGGCCCTTGTTCTTACATAGGAGGCGGGGGGTAAAAGGGTGGATTTCTACGTGGAGATTCCTATTGGAAGGAAAGAATTTCAGGAAGAGTTCAATATCTAAATCGAAAAAAGAAATTGAGGGGAAAGGAGGACCAGTTTTTTGACCGTGGAAATGTGTCTACTTTTGCGAAACCGAGTGCCTCGAGAACTGGTCCGATCGATCTGGGTACATTCCGCCTCGTTCAGTTGCCAAAAAAAAAGGGGACATACCCAACTGGGTAAAAGTTGGACGTGGCGGGGGGAGAGGCAAGAGGTGGGAAGGAATAACCTGAGCGCTCTCGGGTCAGAGAAGAACAAAGGACGAGGAAGTACAGGAGGGAAGTGGTGGAGTTTGAAAGGGGAGCAGAACGAGTTCTCAGGGAGAAAGGTCAGAGGCGAGGGGAGCTCGAAAAGAAGTCCATCTCCCAGGATTGTAAAAAAGAAAGAATGAGAATATAGGTAGGATTCCTGATGACCGGAAATCAAAGTCCGGGAACTTTGGCTTCTGTAAATGTCAGAAGAAAAAAGTGGTTAGGAGGAAAGTAACTGCAAAAAAGAAAAGGGAAGTTGGAAAGGTTGTCGGAACGGCAACCAAACAAAGGAAGTCGAGAATAGGGTCCATTCAAGGGATGCGACTGGAAGGGGAAGAAAATTTTTGTACAAAATGCGAACTTAAAAGGACAAATACGGGACCTAAGAGAGAGATAGATTATTCAAAAAAGAGGGAAAAAAATGGGAGGGCATTTCTCTGGCTTTGCAGGGAAGGGGGGGACAGTAGGAGCGACGTCAGCATCTCCAGCCTCGGAGGGAAAAGTGGGACATCTGGGGAGAAAACAGAAAAAAGGCCCATAAAAGCAAAGGGGGTCCTCCTCCAAAATGGGTAAAGGGAATGCCGAGTAAAGGGGGAAAGTTCGTAAGGATGAACAAAAATCCCCATAGAAAGATCTATAAAAATATATCTGGGGTAGGCTCCATGAATGACTCGGGACTGAAAACGTAACTGCTGAAATAGGGGAACTCAAGGGTAAAAAGGTAAAAAGAGGCAAGTTTAATCCTTCAGTCGTTAAAAAAACGCTCGGGGGGAGGAGGTCAAGGAGGACACAGGACGTAAACCTGTCGAGTTTAAATTCGTAGTCACCAAAGTCATTGGCACTTACCAAAAGACGGATAGGGAAGGAGGAACGCTTTCCTGAAGAAAAAAGGTTAAAAAAGGGGAAGCCAAGGAAGGCTCTGTTTTATGAGAATTGGGGAAAGAGACTGGGATGGATGGGCGGAATAGATCATTTTCTTCGAATCTGTACGAGAGTGGGGACGGAAAAATGAAATGACAATATAGTAATCCGGGGATGTTCATCGGACAGTTTCAGGGAAAGACACGGAGTAAAAAAAAGCTTGCCACTGCTTGTGATAAAACAGAAGAAAGGCGGGAAAACCTGCGAGCAGCATTTTCCGGATGATTGAAGTTCGTCAAAAAGAGCAAATCAAGAAAGGAACTTCTAAGGGGGGAAAGTTCAGAGGGAGAGAAAAAGCGAACTGCGTCTTAAAAAACCAAGGGAAGCAAACTTGAGGGAGGGTTTGAAAAAAACTGTTAAAGGAAACCGTCTATGGGTGGTTCAAAATGAATAAGGTAGGAGACTTGTCTAAATAGGGGGGGGGGGAAGGAGGCTAAAGAAAAAGAAATAACTAACAATTCACCATTGAATGTCATGTCTGGAAGAGAGAAAAAAAAAAGAGGGAGAAAGACTGACAATGAATGGCTGAGGGGAGAGAACTTTCTAGGGGAGGTGACAAGGGTGGGAAGGTTTTCCAAGAGAAAAGGGGGTAGAGAAAAGAAGGTCAACAGGGAAAACTCAGGTTGAAAGGTACCCCAGGGAAAAAAACATAGAGAATGGAGGGGGAGGGCAAGAAGCAGCTCTCGGGAATGGGGGGGGCTATAAAAGAAAAAGGGAAGGTTCGGTGTGTGGTATGAGTGAAAAAGATTGGAAAAAAAGCACAAGGCAGGGGGAATTAGGTTTCAAAGCAGGAATGAAAACAGATTATAAAAGAGAAAGTCGTATAAAAGAAGGTCAGTTGGGGGGGGGGGAGGGTCGAAAATTTCTGAACAGGCCAGAGGAAAAGTGGAGAAAGAGGGGGGAAAAAGAGACGAAACGCGACGAGAACGACATACTGTACTAAAAGGAGGTCAAGGACCTCCGCTGGGGGGAGGAGAAAATGGGAGAAAAGACGCTCCTCTCGACGGAAAAAAGCGGACACTTGGGAGGGAAAAGCAAGGGAAAAACCAACGCTCAAAGGGAAAATGTTTACCATAAGATAAGCAGTTACTAAGAGAGAAAGTTAGGAATGATTCTAGAAAGCCGCATGAAAAAAAAGAAAAGCTGTTGAAAAGGCAGGGAAAAGGAGTACCGCTATAATTTCACAACTGAAAAAGAACATAAGGAGAAATGCATCGAGTTCGAAAAGTAAGGGAGGGGAGACAAATTAAAAAAAAAAAAAATAACTCAAAAAACGGAAATGGTTGACGGCAGCGATTCTTAAAAACGGGAGGTGCCTTCAATCAAGGAAAGAAGAAGGGGGAAAAAAGGACTGGAGGGAGCATTTCTGCAAAGGGGGAGAAAAGAGAGGATCAGAAAAGTGACGGAAGAGCACTTGGTCCAGGGGTTCAGAAAACCGATGACCGGAAACCGTGAGGGGAACGGGACGGAGATATTCTCTAGGGACAGGAGGAAGGGTAAAAAGAAAAAGCGGACATCCCGTAAACACATGGGGGGGTCTTGGAAAAGTGAAAGATCATAGCAGCTGATGGGAAATAGCGAGAACGGAAAGGGAAGAGGGGGTTTTTGGAAATGTGACGCACACCGACAAGGACTGGACCAAACATGGGGGAGATCTAAAGGAAGAAAGTCTAAAGGAAAGGGGAAACAAAACAATGATGTACATTAATCAGGAAGTCGGGGGAAAGGATGAAGGGTCAGTACAGAGATTAAAGAGGGAGTCCATTTGTGGGTGGTGGGGGGTTTTAAAAGAAAAGGGAAAAGCTTAGGGGAAGAATGGGAAAAGATCGTCTTCAGAGGAGAATGAAGAGTAAAAAAAGAAAAGCGACACTGGGCCA
>Ga0179591_1236029_pt1 | contig 16513 bp, 16 predicted proteins | sample CZOMad2_1_08_16f_FD_182891 | JGI IMG/M metagenome (GOLD analysis project Ga0179591, IMG submission 182891) | Vadose zone soil fungal communities from Angelo Coast Range Reserve, California, USA - CZOMad2_1_08_16fungal (PacBio error correction) | ecosystem: Environmental > Terrestrial > Soil >...
GATAAGAAAGGATCGGGTGGGAAAGGGGTCCTTGGGTCCGAGACGTCCTTGGCTCGAGGGGGATGTCATTCGACAATTACTGCAATGGGCACTTCTCAAGGAGCAGTCAGGTAGGGGTTGCACGGTAATTGTCCTTACTAGAAAAAAGGAAGGAACTGATTCCAGCAGCAGAAACCTGGCTTGAAGGGATAGGATCGGGATAGACTAACCTCGCCGTGCGCAAGGGAAGGGGATAAGAAGTTCCCTTAAGGGGACTTGGTCTGTGCACATCTCCCAGAGGGGGAAATTTTGGGGACACGGACAGTCAATAAGCAGAATGAACGGTGCAAACTCTGAGAAAAAACCTGACGGAAAGATCTGAAACCCTAGAAATATCGCATAACTCCGGATCTTAAAAAGGGTCAAAGGAGTAGACACGAGGTAAAAGAAAAGTCCAGAGAAAAGGACAGTCAAGACAGGACATGGTTGCTGCGCGGGTCTGCTTTTCGTTTCCATGTAACTTTCCTTTCTCGGAAAGAGATCTGGGACGCAGGGATAGTCCAAAAGAATATAGTTGCACGCTCGCCCTCTCACCGCCCTGACTCTAACCACTGCTAAAGAGTTTGAACCGTATTTACCTTAAAAGTCGCAGGGATCGGCGGAATCTAAATTCTCAAAGATCACTGAGAACCCCTGTCCCGCGCGGCTTACGAGATCTGGAGTGGTAACATTTATTGTCTCATTCAAGGTTAAACGAAGCCGGGACTAATGTCGCATGCGGCTCCAATTGGGGGGGGGGGGGGGGGGGTTTTGTTACAAGTTAGTAAAAAGGGGTCTATGGGGCCTAACAAGACTTCCCTTAAATTCGGGCAAAAAATCTCAACTTACGGGGTTAGTGCTACAACCCAGTCCTACCGTGGCTTATAACGAGCGCCGTAACGACAGACAAAAATCAAGGCAACGCCCTACCGCTGGGCCAGGGAGAACGGGGTATGCATGGGCCAGGTGGCAATAACCGCCGGACGCCGCTTCAGGAGAGCAAAGACTTACAAGAAGAGGGGGGGGGCTTCGCAGTCTCGGGGGGGAGGTCGGCTGCCCCAAATGGGGAGGGTCGAAAAAGGCAAACAACTCGGCTGGAACAACGGTGACTTTGTCCTTAAGTGGGCGAGGGGTCAACAGGGGCCATCAGGACCATTACCCAGGGAAAAAAGGTCCCTTTGTGGATCGGAGCAGTTAACACAGCTAACGGTGGGTCGGTCTCGGGAAATACTAGAGGTTTACCTGGAGAGTCACAGGAGAAATCAGTCTGAAGAGGACTAGGGAAACCGTCGGCCGCCTTAACGGTGGGAGGAAGGTGCATCCCGGCAACTCGTACCATGGGAGGGGAGAATAAATGATGATACCAACTACACTGCTGGCTTCCAAAACGGCATCCCTTATCAGGCGGGATGTTCGAAGGGGGGCTGAAGATACCCGGGTCGTTATTCGTAAGTTCCAGGAAGGCGATCCTACATCAGTCTCCGGGGGCTCTTGTTAAGAGATATCGGGACTTAAGCGCGGCCAACGCAGGAGTACGTCTGGACCGGCTTAAAGAAACGAAATCGGGACGGGGGGCGTTGAAGAAAATAGCACTAGGCCAATAGGGTAGGGCATGGGTGTTCACAAGATAAAGAAAAAATGTTCACCAAACACATGAACGGGGGACAACTGAGGATGGACGGAGGGGAGCGATTAGACGTCACTGACGACCGGGCGGACTAACATAGTAGGGGAACGACTAATAATAACCCGACACAAGAGGGCGTGCAGAAGTGAAGATGGGACAGAGCTCACAAGAGAGCCATCTATCCTCGACGGGCTTAAAACAACAGAAGAATGTCGGCGGCGGGTGGACGTGAGGGGCTGAAGCTTGCGCAGAGAAATAAGATCAGGGGGAAGAAGAGCGGTAAAAAAACAAAGGTGACTAAAAAGGATGAGCCTTTCCAATGGGCCGACATGGTCGGAGGGAGTAAGGGGAAGCTAGAAGAATATGCGGCCCTGGACTCAGGGCTTCCTCCACGGCGGGTCGGGGAAAAAACGTGGCAGGGCAACGCATTGAAATGAAAACTAAGTAAGGAAAAGGACTGGCATTTCCTGGTCCACGGGAAGGGAGAGGACAATCTTATTTCGGGCTAGGGGCAATGAAGAAACCGTGGGCAGCGTGGTGTAGACCTGAAAAACTGGGATCGGGGTAAGGATGCTTGGAAAACACTAGTTACAAGCTCAGCTGGAAGAAGAAGTGGAAGGGAAGGGATAAAAGGCCGAAAAGAGACACGACATGTACTTCCTCGAGGAAGGGTCCACTGAGTGCCGGGGAAAAAGGGATCGTCCTATCTGAAAATACTCTTGGGGGGACAAAGACAAAGAGGGCTCGGGTCAAGGAGAAGAAGGTTAATTACTTGTTGTCTACCAAGGAGAAATCTTCCTGAGATCAGCACCTCGGACGCTACTAAAAATAATGAAAAGAAAAAAAGGAAGGGGGGCCAGGGTAGAGGGAACTCTCGTCCGCTGCTGGTCATACGGACAAATTAAAAGTTATGTACCACAAGTCCCCCCTGCAGGGAGAAATCAGGTACTCTTTAAATCGATATCAAACAAATAGGGAGGAGTGAAAGAAGGGGAAAAGTAAATAAAGGTGAACGCAATATCAAAAAACTACAAGGGTTTACGGGGGGGGGGGAAAGAAAAGTCATTCTTACATGTGCGCTGATTAACAAAGAAGGGGGAGGGAGGCCCTCTACCACCCAAATAAAAAAAGCCGACCGCCAGGTTAGCAGACGAAAGGCGAAATCGGGCGGCGACGAGACTACCTCCATCAGGCTGGGAATAAAACATCCGAACTCTGAAAAGGGGGAAAGGACCTACGGAAGGAAGGGGGAGCGAGAGGACGGGCGCTAAAAACGTTAGTGTTAACGAGGAACCCTCCGGGAGCCAGGTAGTGGCCTGTGGCACTGTCGACCTGAAACTAAATTTCTGGAAGTCGGACTGGAGAGGGGCCAAGCGAGCCGGAACTACCTGAAGTCACTACCGGGAAAAACGCAGCGTTTCAAGAAGACCCTCGGTTCAGGAAAGAAGAGGGGACCTAGGGGAACCTAAGACACTGAGTTTCCAAGAGCCCGGGTCAATGGTTGGGCGACGGGTTGCCAAGTCAGGCGGGGGGAGACCTCTTTGGAAAATGGAGGGGTCAAATGGGTCAGAAAAAAGGCCACGAAACGCCAGTGGGGGACCGAACGCGAGGGACCTTCCTGGGCAAGAGTATCTTCTCTAACTAACTGAAAGCAACGCAAACGACAAAAGGTCTTCCTAACGTCGCGCCCCTGAGGGTGGGGAGGAAATTGTGGTGCTAAAACAGGGGGAAGGAACCGGATATCTGCTAGGAGACAGCTGAACACCTTCGGGGAAAAAAATGAGCCAAGCTGCTCGGAGGGGAAGCAGAACCTAAGGAGCAGAAGGCCAAGAGGTCAACGGCCAGAGAGACCCGCGAGGCAACATGCAGCCGGAAGAATGTCGGTATTGACGGACTTTCTGAAAGGAAGACGGTTTGAAGAAGTAAAGCAAAACATCTGGCAGGACATGGGGTAAAAGGACGCAGAAGGGCGAATAGCAGGGGGACGAGAAGAACGTTGTCCAACGCGGGAAATGTTTGGAACAGGAGTAGGCTCGGGGGAAAAAATGCCCTTCCTCGCGGTGCTGGGAGGGGGGGAAGAGATTGCACCAAGAAACTTTCAAACAGTTAGGCAGTCTCTAAGACCGGGGGCCATTATCCTCATCGAAGGAAATGGGTCCATCAAGAAAGGCAGACAGAGAGGAATCCCCAAGAACGAAGGCCAGGAGATCAACCATTGCCAGAACAGACTACGAACCGACTTCCTACGTACCCACCTGGCTACATAGGGGGAAAAGGAAAAGGACTTAAAGTAGGGGAAAGCGGACTGCGGTAATCCTACTGGTGAGTTGTATTAATAAGGATTCGCAATCCAGGGAAGGGGAAGGGAATGCCTCTAGTACAGAAAAACATACGGACTTGAGTACGGTGGGTCCCGCGCCAAAGAAGAGTAAGGGACGGACTGGGGGCCAGACAGGAAGATCAACATTCAAGAAACAAACGAGAAGAAGAGTCACGAACAGGGAAAAAGAACGGGTCCTCTTTTCAATTGTCGAAGTATGAAGAAAACGGTACTTCTGATATGCTCTTCAATGGGGAAACTCTCCCAGGGCGGGGGAAACAAAGTAATCTTTTCGCCTCACTACTGGGGAGAAGTTGGTGTGAAGGATCAAACCACACATCGGGGGGCCAATCCGCAACCAAGGGGGTAATACAGAGACGAAGCGGAATGGGGGTTACAATCGGCGCTCATTGTCAGGTTCCAGGGGGAGACTGGTGGGAAAAACTCTGTACCAGAAAGTAAGCCAGTCCCACAGGGGAGGGGCGATCCTGGGAAAAGGCCGTTCCTTCTACAGGCATGACGCCGAGAGATAACACGAAAGGGCGGAGATGGGGCATGAGAGTGATGTCGCGAAAACCGGAGGGGAGGCCGTGAAGCAAAAGGGAGGTAAAGGATAAAGGGTCCACACCTCGCAACAAAACTGGTCGGGGAAACCTTTTTGGACCAGCCACGGTCCATCCGAAGCGTCTAAGATCGTAAGGTGAGGGACTGCGACTGAAGGAAGGCAACCTGTGCCTTAACGGCATACTTCGAGAAGTCTTACACTGGATAAAGTTAATTGGGGTCCACCTACTTGAGGCAGAAGGGGATCATCCTCAAGGAGTCAAGTCACTTAAAGGCTGATCTTGGAGAAGTTAATTTCCGGGGAAGGTTCCTATAACGACTCTCCGACAAAAAAAAACAACGGAAGTAGGATCCCTGAGAAGAGTAACGCAAAGGAAACCTCCACATGAAAATCAAGAGCTCACTCGCATACTTAGGGGCAGGCTTGGAATTAACTGGATATCAAGTCTTACTATCTAGGCATCTAAAAACTGACATGATGCAAGACGTAACGGCGCATGACTAGTCGGGGGGCCGGTAGGGCTGCGAGGTTCGTTCCATGTATGTGAAAGTCACCGGGTGGAACCACCTCTCTTGATGTCTCTGGAGGTTTCCGTGGGAAAAAAGAAAGGGCTTTGTCGGGGATTTTTGCAAAAAAGGGAGAAGTTTCATTGAGGGCAGGACTACTTACTCTGGGGCGGACACGATCTGAAAGAACGTCATGACAAAGGGTCTGATGACCATTACTAAGGAAGTGCTCGACCTGGCGTAAAAGGAACGCCTACTGCGGCCTTGAGTACGGGGTCCATTTCATGTCAAAAGGGGGGTAGGACGACCTCGAACGGGAAGAAGGACTGAGAGAACGTCAATACGATGTTCGGGCTTCCAGAGACGAGGGGTGGGAGGAGGGGGGAAGAAAAGACGGGCGGTGATCCGGTCCAAAACCCGGAGAAAACGCTCTTAGGGGGTGGCGTCACGGGTGGGGACTTAGGTTGGCCCAGGGGGACGTAGGGTGGGACACAAAGACTGGAAGGCTAAAAAACTTTACAGGTGGTTGAGAGGAAACACCGTGAGAACAAAAAGAGGGAACGTCGGGGGCGCGTCTCATGATCGCAGGTGAGTGAACGGGGCGGATGAACCATATTAATCGAAAGAAGCGTTCAGCGGGGACCGGGCGGAAAAGGCATCCGAGCAGGGTCTGACGCCAGGCACAAGACGAAAAAAAAAAAAGAAACACGCAAAGGTCTGGGAGACGCCGAGGAGAAACACCTAAGAAAGTCCAGGCCCGTAATGACTCCGGAGGGGGTAGAATAAAGGACAGGAGGCCGGGGCGAGTGTTTGCGGCCGGTGTTGCTGCTACCTTGCGGTCAAGGTCGCAGAGGCCGTTCCCTGGACCGATAGACCTGTACGCGCAAGCCTGTGTGAGACTGGGTCTCGGCTGCATCTAAAGGGGGCTGAGGCAAGAACGAAAGGAGTCTGCGAGCCGTGTCCGCGTAGTGAGAACCGACTAAGGCTAGGGGACGTGGCGGGGAAATCTCTGTGAACTCAACCTAGGCCAGGCGTGACGATGGAGGTGTTCACAGAGCTAAAAAGAAAGTTGAAAAACATGAACGAAGTAGAGGGCTTCTTCAAGGCGGGATGCGCAAATTCTCAGGACCCGGCGGACAAGACGGTCAACTAGGGGACCGACGACCATTGGGACGGAAGCCAGAAACGTCTCGGCACTACTCCTCAACAAAGAGGGCAACTTCCAGAACGGGAAGGGGGGGTCGAGGGATGGACCCGGGAGTTTCCATCCTGCTCCTTGATGAGGCTGGACGAGACCGATGTCCTTCAGAGGACTCTAAGTTGAGTTCTGACTCTCAGAGAGAAGCAGATCTTGAAAGGATCAGGAAATTCAGGTCCAACACAAACAGGGGATGCGCTGGGCTGAAAAAAAGGGTAGGGCGTGGATTATTGGTGGAAGCCCAGACGCGGCCAACTAATTTACTCACGTACGAAAGGCGTTCGGGGCCGAGTTCGGGCGGCAACCAGAGGGGGAAACCGCAGACCCGTAAAATCAGAAGGGAGGACGAAAGGCAAGGCCGGTGTCACTGAAACCAGGCAGTTCTCAGCCCCGCCGGAGTCGGGTATTTGAAGGTGATGAAAAGAAAACGGGGCGGAGGGGGGTTTGGACCGCGGAGATCCTCGTTTCCGGGCCGTAAAAAGGGAAGGCTCGCTGACAGCCTCCAAACTTCCGGATAACCTGGGATAAAAGGGAATGACGCATAAACGTTCACATGCCCGGATCTTAGGGACGTTCCAACCAGGACCGGTCGCGGAACCGCCGGATCTCTTACGGGGGGCTAGGGAGAAAGTGAGGAGGCCAACCAACGCGCAGCTTAGATGTTACCAGTCTTATCCGAGGGTAGGTGGCTACCGCCGGATCCGCAGGGGAAATCGATCCATAACATGCTAAAACGGAATTACTCAGAAGGATTCTTTGGGCATGGTCGCAGGGCCGCGGACGGACGGGTCAGAGAAACCTTTAATACCTTCACTGGATGGAACAAATTAAAAAAAGGGTCAGCGAGACTCGGGAAAGATAGAGAAAAACAACAAAGGTTGAGAAGAAAAGAGAGATTCAGTGACATCTAGACGTACCCGACCGTTTGGGACCTTCCCATCAATGAAGGTACAGGGGAAATTAACAATCAAGATGAGAAAGGAGACCAGTCCACGGAGAAGGAGGCCTCCAAACGCAGGGAAAAATCAGGCGTAGGAGAGAAGTTCAGCGGGAGGATATTATCCAACTGCCAGATCCTTGGGAACAGAACTAGGAGGAGAGGGGGGCCAAATCACCGACGTCATGCTCTGGAAAAAGAGAATGCTCAGAAAAGGATTTAAGATGACAGACGCGTCTCGCGTGAGAACTGATGCTTGTAGAAATGTCCTACCATTAGCCGGACAGTAAATGGTCTGTGATAAAGAGGAACGACAGGCCGGACTCTCCCTACGTAGTGGGAGGGACTCCCCCAGAAAAGTAGGGGCGGAAAATCACTTCTATCCCTAAAGCCGTCTGGGACAAAAAGGGAAAACGGGGGGGGCGACTTCCACGCTGACATCGCGTCGAACTCGAGTGCCTTAAATGCGGTAATGTGACACGAGAAAAATCCGGGGGGGAAGGACAAAGGCCTGGGGTGAACAAGGAGGGGGAGCAGGAACTCTAGACTTTTCCGCGTCTGATCGATCCTGGCAGAAGTCATCACGCAAACAAAAGGAAAAAAGTAAGTGGAAAACGCCTCCTCCTTGGGTGGGGGGACGGGTTGTGGTGCAAGGAAATGCTGCACCGAGCGGATAGGAGAGAGCAAGCGGAGGAAAAAGACCTTCGCGGCCACGCAAGAGGATCGTAGATAAAAAAGGAGACGAGGCTAGATGGCACGGGACCACAGAGGGGGGCAGGGAAAAGGCTGGGCATGACGCTGGGAGTTTATGTGAGGTACTAGCGGCCAGGCCTCACTTGTCGACGATACTGGAAAATCTGGCCTCTTCGCAGCGGCTTTGACCTCTTGTCGCATTTCAAGAAGGACGTAAGCCGACGGGGTGTCCCGAGGAGGATCAGGGGGGCACCGGAGGAGCCTAGTACCCACAAGTCCAATCGCAAGAGGGGATGTGCACTATAAACAGGCCAAGACCCCGGTCAAGAAAGGGAACTTGAGTCTCTGAAGGATTCCGGGATCCGCAGCGGAAAGGGAGTCGTCTTACTGAGAAGCGGACTATCATCTAGAAATAAGCTTAAAAGCGGAGCGGGATTCAGAGAGCCGGAAACATGGCGCGAGGAAGGGGGAAATAACCGGCGACAGCCAAAACGTTATCAGAGAACAAGGGAAAACCGTCAGTTATTCACGCGGCGGCAACGAAGGACGGAAGGGGTGTAGGGGGTCGTCAGATATTGATGGGGCGGGAACGAGTACCTGGGACGGGCCGAACAGAGACATCTCTCCGCGAACGCCGGACAGAAAAATAAAAGGGCTACCGATGCTGATAATGCAAAGGTCCTTAACTAACTAGACGAGAATAGGTAGCGACAGAAAAGGGGGGGGCATTTCAAGGGGAGGAAGAATGATCCCAAACGGACTTCCGGGGAGAGGTACAAGTCATGGGTCATTTTTCTCAGACCTGAACCATGAAAAATGTCGAAACTGGGGGGGGGGCCGCGCCATCGCTTAGTTGTTCAAAAGTATAGGCACCGCAAACACCTCTTGGTGACAAAGCAAGGCCCATCGAGGACGACTGGGACCGCTGGATGATAATCCCTTCAAGAGAAGGCGCGGGGAGGAGACTGCCCTTGCCCTGACGGAAGTCCTCAGACCCTGCCTTTATTGCAAGGGTGCATTGGAGGCTTTAAGGCTCTCAAGTCAGGAAAATCCGGGATGAGAGCACGAAAAGGGGGATGGGATGAAAAGATGGGGCAGGATCCTGCTACCAGCGTCCTCAGGAAAGGACAGCCCGCATGTTAAACTGAACCGGAGAAATCCAAAAAGAAGCCAAAAGCGGGGTGATCACCGGGGGGGGAAACAAGAAAGTAACAGGGATCGGGCGTCTGTGAAAAGGATGAGACACGACCCTGTGGACCCTACTAGTCAAGAAGAAGGCGAAGCGAACTGTGTACAGGGGATAAGGAATACTGGACACGATAGGGCAAATGCTCCCAACGGAGCCCAGTCCCAATAACTGTCAGCAGGATGAGCGGTGAGGACTGGCGCCGATTCCGGCCTTGAGGACTATCGCCTCTATAAAAAAAAAAATTGAGGAAGTATTGAAAAAAAGAGAAGAGATAGTGCATGGAGAAGTGCCTAACATTCCGGAAGCAGCACTGGCCTGCGGAAAGTACTTGCCGTATGGAGGGAGAAGGAGGAGAGAAGCGGTAGGGAAATCTGAGTCCTTATCCAGAGTCTGGCGCTGACTCTGGGGAGGACATCTTTACTGACGTGGGTCGGGAAGCAACTGTGACACCGACACTGCGGGACTGTATGAGGGCTGGCCGTGGGACACGGTGAAAGAGTGTTCGGATGGGAAAAAGAACAAGGTCTACGGAAGCCTGCAGCGGGACGACTGAGAAGGGGAATCAGAGGAGAATCACAAAAGCCCTCCTCGCGGAGACTCCACAAGGGAAGTCACGAGGGGGAAAGCATCAAAGGGGGAAAAAGAGGGCGGGCCTGGGAGTACGGAACGTTTAAGGAAGTGCAGCCGAAAAAGCGCCAAAATGGGGACTCAGTGGGGGGCGCGAGAGCGGAACGCAAGGTGGGGAGAGTACGTCAAGCCGCTGGGCGCGTAGGGGGGGGGTAAAAACAACAACAGGGTTCGGGGATCCGCCCAACCTCACAGACGATGTCGCGAGTTCTGAAAGGGGTGTCAGGGGGTAAGGGGAGGGTCCACCATGGAAGGGAAATCTACCACATTCCCGTTTTGTGACGGCCGAAATGAGGACGAAAAGAAAAACAGGATGGGACCCTGTGAGGTAGAGGTCCTCTCTCTACGCGGGCGTGAAAAGGGATAGGATGGCTGGACCATGCTGTAGTCAGAGTGAAAAAAGGTCGTTCAGGCTGGAGCCGGCGCCGCCAGCGGGTCTAGTTAACCAGTAAAAGAAAAAAATATCCCTCCCCTGCATGGAGAATCCTGTGAAGAAAAGAAAATAAACAAGGCGCCACGAAGGCTTCATACTAGAGGAGGGAGGGCTATTTTCTCCTTTTTTGAATGACCGACATTAAGGTCCACGGGTCTTGAGGGGGATCGGGGCCGGGCCAGTTAACTTTATAGCGGCTTTGATCATTGAGATCTGGATATGGGACGTCTTGTGGGAAGAAGATTCAGAAAGGGTCTGTAAACTCTGATAACGAAGACTCCGGCCGGGGTAATTGGCGGGCACATCGAGGAAACAACGTAGTCCAAGCGGGACTTTTCCTTTGGGGACGAAACAGCCTGTGAAACATGAAGGAGATTTAGAACGTGGACGGCTGCAGTAGGAAGAGTAATATTTCGAAAGTCCCTGAGGGGAGAAAGCTGGGGAAGCGGACCTTATCGAGTCGTAGGCAGGGTCCTATCAGTCCGGCACTACAGATGGACCGAGTCAGAAATTAGGGTGAGGACGGGAAACGGTCAGGGCCATGAGAAAGAAGGTAGTCTTCTAAAAGAATCAGCCGTACGCGTTACCCGATTCTTTCTCAGAGGTCTAGCATTCAAAACTCTGGAAGCAGAGGCGAGGAAAACCACCTGTTAGTAAAAAAAAAAAAGGAGGAGGCAGGGAGGTAGGGCCAAACGTCGTGCTTTGTAGGAGGGGGACGGACGCTCTCTTAGAGGGCCCCGGCTATTGGGGGGAGAGAAGCCGGCCACGGAGGGACTGCAAAGTTTCGTCAAATGACGCATTCAGGCCATAAGGAGGGCAACGGCCATGTCAAAGTCCCTTGCAATGGAGGTAAAAAATGGCAGGGAGAGCGCCGGATTAAGGCGAGGGCAAGGTGACTGGTACGCCCGATATGAGGGGGGGGGAAAGGAAAAGGAAAAAGGTAAACTGTCCAGGACTTTCCAGGAACTCATATTAAAAGACCGAAGTTCCTACTGGGCAGACAGGGATCCGGTCGAAAAGGCCATACAACCTAGTCTCAAGAAAAAAACAGTAATCCGATTAGCAAAATGCACTAGCTCCGCTGAAGAGATACCGCTCGCATGACTTACGGCTGGACAAAATGACGAAAAAAGCGGCTGTCCCCGGAGAAGAAGGGAGGAGGGTGGCGCCATCACGAAAAGAAGGAGAGCACACTCCGGGATGGACGAGAAGGGACCAAGAGGATAGGTCAAGTTCGAGGGGGGGAAGCGACTGCCGCTGATTGTCAGAGCGCAAAAAGGAAGGAAAGGGGCATGGGGTGGGGACACCAGCCCCGGAATCTAAATGAAAGGTGTAAAGCTCAAAACAACTTGAGGGGAAAAGAAAATAGATATTACCTCCACTCTAGGCCCGGCCGTGGACGGGGTGGGCCAGCACCGTAGTACAGGTGCTGGATGCCATAAGCGAAGGGACGCGATTTGGCCAGAAAAAAGGCCGATGGTCATTTCGGGAATCCGCAAACGCGTCGATCACGAAGTCTTCGAGGACGCAGGAGGTAGCCACCACCTCAGAGAGCAGGTGAAATAAGGCCAGAGGTCTCGGTGGTCCAATTTCACAACCTGCCGTCAGATCGAGGATAAAGGACGGGAGACAGGAAGGGTGTTACTCGGAAAAAAAGACACGGGCAAGAAGACGATAAGGTGCGGGGATGGGGAAGAAGAATGGCAAGGGGGACGGGAAGTCTGGGACGGGGCTGGGCACAGCTAAAAAGGTGAAACTGGAAAAGCGTCCGTTAAATGTGTCCGAGGTAGTCATCAAAGAACCCTCGTTCTGGCAAGGGAAAAACAAATCCAGACCTCCCAAGTTTTTGGAAACGGAAAGGAGCTTTTGGCAAGACTCTTAACAGGTTCTAGCCAGAGGTGGCAGTTTAGGGGTCATGTTGCCGCCTAGGGTCTCCCGAAAAAAAGAATGGGAAGGTTACGGGAAGGGGAAACCCCTTCGTACGAGACTTCCCTACCTTCATAGCAAGAAAGTGTCTAATTTACAAAGTGAAGAACAAGCCTGTTCAGGTGGTGACTAAGGGTTTTCTGGTCTTAGGTAACCGGGAGAGTCTCTCAGAGAGCCGAAAGAAACTTCGATTCCAAGCCGGACAACGGAGCTAGAGGGAAGCACAAGGATAGAGGACACCTGAAGGTCACTAAAACCGCTTCTTAGGAAGGAAGTACATCTGGTTAAGGAGTCGGCGGAAACAATCACTATGGTCGAGCAATGTAGATAAGCTTGCGCCGTCTGGGACAAGAAAGATTAAAGCAGCCCTCATTAGAAGGGTGCCCGATTGGGAGGGGGGAATGTTTTGAAACAGGATGAGCTATGGAACACCATTAAGCGCGTGGACCATAGGTGATTCTAGGTCTTCCCCTGAAAACTTTCCCTATCATAAGGATATATGAACTGAAGGTAGAAGGGACGCCTGTCTTGCAGAATCCAAACTTCAACGAGCAGCAGCTAAATCATCCAAACGGCGCGATGGTAAAGGGAAAAGGGAGGACTATTCCGACTACCGGATAAGGTCGTGAAAAAAAAGGTACAAAACTCGCCCGCCCTCCTTCGGAAGGGTCCCGGAAGTGAGAAGACCTTTCTTGGGGTAGCTAAAGGATTAGGCAATTCCGGGAGGGGGTCTTGAGGGCTAAAAAACTAGAAAAGCGCGTTAAGACGGTGCTAAGGACCCTCCGGATAATATTATTGATGGCAAGCATAAGAATAATTAACGAAATCGTAGAGAAAAGTTCCGAAAGTACAAAGGACGCTGGGTTGGTCAAGGATACTATCCCGGTTAAAAAACAGTCCTGGTAGAAGGGTACATGCTTGCAGGGGAATTCAAAGGCCCCCGGATACTGGCCGAAAAAATAACTGGTGAGGTTGGAAGGAACACCACCCAAAAAGTTGGTTAAAATAAAGGTAGGGGCCAACAGCTGGGGGAAAATCAGCAGCGAAAACTTCTGGGACAGAGGGATAGACATGAGGACGTCCAGGAGGCGGGAAACGTGAGAACTTCATGGGAGTGACTAAAGACCAAAGAAAAGAAGGTATTTCTGGAAACGGAGTGCTGACGGTACCTGCAGTACTCAACTGGGAAGGAAAGAAACCGATTTATGACTAGGGGGGAAGGAAGGTGATCGCCTAGATCTTCCTCTCAGGGAATAGTGGAAGAAGGTCACTTTCGGTGGGTCAGCACCAGATCACCAATAAAAGGGGGGAATCACACTGTTTAACACGGCATTCCTATACAAAAGCTGCTAGGTCTGGGGGAAGAAATCCGAAGACAGAACTTAGAACGGAGCCTAAGCGAAGACGGCAAAAGGAAGGAGGGTAGAGGATTATATGAAGGAGAGGAGTCTCCGTATCCGCAGTGTGCAAGAGTTCATTTATGAGAGTTGCGCAGGGGCGTGCCAAAGTGGGAAAGGGGGCCGGAGGCGGCAATATAACAACCCAGAGTAGGGCACAAGAAGGAAAGATAGTGCACACGAAGTCCCCGGCACAAAACGTCCCGCCATACAAGACTAGCACAGAGAAGAAGATGAAAGTTCGGTTCCAGTAACGTCGAAGGGGGTGGAGACCTACTTATATCATTCCGATCTTACGGATGGTCGATGTTAGAAGATTGGGAATTCCTGATCCATTCGGGAGCAGGCACGTACGCTCGGAAAATATGGGTTCGACATTGGGATGGCCGTTGACCAAAGGTGAGTCAAGTTCTTAGGGTGCAACCCCCGTTGTCTAGGTGAACCGATTAGGGAAAAGCCTCTTTCTAGTCATGGGCTCGCTACCAAACTTTGACTCTTTCTCCGGAGAAAATAAACTACCTTCACATAGGAGCAAGAATTTCGAAGTGAGGATACTCGGTCCTAAGAGGACGAAGGGAATCATTGACACTACAACTAAGGGGGGGAAGGGGGAGTACTCGAATGCAATAATTCGGCTAACGCGCCAATGGGAGACTGGCGCGCTATCTCTTCAGAAACAGAGGAGACTACTAGAGGGAGGAGGAGGGGGCACCCAAAGATGGTTAGGGTGAGCCTGCCACCTGCGAATACTCGAACTTCGGGGGCTGAGCACAGGGTACGGGCCCTGGGGCCTGGGATGGTCAAAATTATAATGGAACTCTAAAGAAAGTGTTGAGCGGAAAAAACACTAATGCGACCAGAACAAAGAGGAACCTGGGTTAGGGATAGGATGACTTGCCTCTAGTTCGTGGACAAGGGGTATCGGCATATGAAATCTTCAGCTCGGAGGGAGTCTTACAGAGAGAGGAAGGGAAGATGGGCTCTTTCGACCTGCAGACTAGGGAACACTGAAAAGCATTGGATCGAATGAGGAAGACAAACTACACAGGGGTCTCGCCTCCCACGCGTGGCGGAACAGAGAAGTCAGAAGGGAGAGGGGAGTCGGCGTGGTAGTACAGAAAGGAACGCTTGTCGTCAGATCAATTCCTTAGGGTGGAAACGCTCCTGGGGAGCTGGGGAGGGGACTGTAGCCTCGGGCCTGCGGAAATACGAGCGAGGGGCGATACTTGCCTAGGGGAAGCAAGCGCCGGCTCGGTGGACCTTGTACCGAGGCCATAACCCTCTAAAGGAGGGGGGGAAAGGTCAAGGTTTAAAAAGCTACGAAAGTGAAAAACAATACTCGCGGGAAAAATGCGGCTTCGGGGGGCAGGGAAGGGAGGCAAGATGCGAAGGACATAGCAAACCATTCTCTAGGCTTGGGCCTGTAGAGAAACGGCAAACTAGCCCCCCTCCACAGCCCGTCGGCCAAGAAAGGAAGGGTCTAGATGCCCTCTGGAGGAAGAGAGGTTCTTCGAACGGACGACGCAGGTAGGAGCGTGAAATCAGTAAAGGGTTAGGATGAAGAGGAGCTATATCCGAAGAGGTTAGGCCGCGAGAGAAAGATCAACAAACCTGTTTTCGTCACCAAAAAGGAAGGAGGTTGTGGGCCATGACGCCCTTTGTCGGAGTTGTGAAAGGAGGGCGTCGGCAGATCGCGGCCCCGTCCTGGAGACGCGCCGGCAGGGGTGGGGAACGTTCTTCTCAGCAACCGAGGAACCGCAAAAGAGAACTAGTGCAAGGAAATTCAAGGTCCGGGAAAGTTCAGCCCGGAAGGGGAGAAGCCCAAGGAGTGAGGGAGGGTCCACGTGAAACTTAAGGTGCTGCGGGTTTACCTGGAAGAAACGGGTAAAGGGATCGTTTGGCGGCGGTCGTTACCGAGTCTGAGGAAAAGACCTACCAGGGGTCAAAAAAAAAAAGGTGGAAGACGAACTGGGACGTAGGAGAAAAGTCCCTCACTAGAAAGGCAACGACATGCGGCCCTGGAGAGTTGAAGATAACATGCCTCGCGGAACCGTAGGAGCATCTCGCTCAAAAACGGGGCGTGACTAAACGGAGAGAGGAGGTCCCAATCCTGATGAGGTGGGGGTCTACTACCGGGGCTATTCTTCTAGGAGAGAATCAAGCCGAAAAGACGAAGGAAACCAGTAAAGAAACAGTGGGAAGGGTCCAAGGGGCACTCCTTCGCTTCAAGGGTCCATCCTCACTCAAAGAAATCGGGGATGAAAAAAAGTAAAACAGGGAGGGTCTATGATGATGAAAGTAATAGATATAAAAAAACAACAACAGGTGTATAGAGAGGATTAAAAACCCAAAAGAAAAAAAAATGAATGGTTTGGCCATCCGTGAAGTCGAAAATTGGAGAGAGCCATCATCTGCCGCGCACCCCGCGCCAGGAACCCTATCATGCTTCCAAGGGGGGGAAAAAAGGCGTCTCTGCCGTCGTGAGGCGACTCCGTCGTACTGAGGAACCTGCGGGGAGTCCACCCGACCAAGGAGAGACTTGAAAAGAGTACCTTCTAGTTGGCCAGCCCACGAAGGAATTCTCTCTGCCGATCATGACGGGGAGAGAACATCATTTGGGAAGCTGACCGAAATCAATTAAGAAGGGAGTGGAGATTTTTGTCCTGGGTGGCGAAAGTGAAAAAAGGTGCCGGGAAAGTCTTACGGTTGGCGTGTAAAAAACGATCCTCTCCTACCGCGACCGATCCCCGTTAAGGGGGGGCTCACTCTTTACAAGAAGCAACTCGGTGGCTGACGAACGGGGGAAACAGAAAGCAAAAATACATCCCAGGGGAATCTGAAAGGCAAGTCATAACAAGAAGGAGATACCTGGAAGGGCAGGGGGCCAGAGGGGGTGAAAGGTTAATTTTTTTTTTGGACGAGAACTAGACAAGACGCAGGGGACCGCCTCTGACAGTACAACGTGGCCGGTCCTCTATAGGAATCCTAACTCCTTCAGAAACATACCGTTTCATGGAAGGAACGCCAGAAAAAACTGGGGTCGGGTGGACAGTGGGGGGGGCCTGGGAGGAAAAAAG
>Ga0179591_1268478_pt1 | contig 16511 bp, 19 predicted proteins | sample CZOMad2_1_08_16f_FD_182891 | JGI IMG/M metagenome (GOLD analysis project Ga0179591, IMG submission 182891) | Vadose zone soil fungal communities from Angelo Coast Range Reserve, California, USA - CZOMad2_1_08_16fungal (PacBio error correction) | ecosystem: Environmental > Terrestrial > Soil >...
TTATTTTTTTTGGGGTATTGGGGCATGGGGGGGGCGGCTGGTATATTTTGGGAAACGAATGCGTCTTACGGGAATAGTGGGGTTGCCGGCTCGCGGGGTCCGGCAAAGGCCGGGCTTCACAAAAAGGAGAAGACCAATGAGGACAATTCTGTAAGTTGCAGGGAAAATCCTAAGATTTGACTGGGCGCAAAAAACTTAAAAAAGAAAGGGCGGTATTCGGGAAAGGCGTTATCTCCAAGGGGAGAGACTTCGGCAAGACGCAACGAACTCTACTACAGAGTCCAGTATTCTCCTTTTGCAATAGGAGACCCAGAAACAAAGATGAAGGAGAGGCGAGAAATGCGGGTGACTCACTTGAGAAGCAGGTAAATCGGTTCGCGGATTTCGGTTAAAAACAGAGAAGAGGGAAATCCAAGCCTACCATGGCAAACGGAAAAAAGGGAAAAAAACATTGTTCTGGGAGTTTCACGGGAAGGAGCGAACGATGGCGTGGAAAAAAAAAGGAAGATGTCCAACCACGCCTCGAAACGGGGGTCAAGGGGGGGGGGGAGGGGGGCTCAGTCGAAAACAGAGACCAGACCGGCCGAAGTACCGATCGAAATCAGGGGGACGGAGGCTCAGGGGATGGGGGGGAAAAAGGCCCGGAATGATACTTCTGCCCACCTGATGTGGGAAAAAATAGCTCAGCCTTCACCGAGGGCAGGAGATGTCTGTGTGCTTTTGGCGAGGGTGGGGGGCGCAGGGGATTGCTCAACCTGGCGACAGATCAGGGGTTTGGGCGCTGATTAATAGAAAGAAACGCCCGTCTCTATGAAGGGGAAATGTGTCATTCGGAGGAAGCAGTAAAAAAGTAAATCGACCAAGATCCGCAAGTTGGGGGTGAAAGCTGCTATCGGATTCGAGCTATCATTGCCAGCGAGGAGAGTCCGCAGTCAGACTGGGGGGGCAGATCTAGCGAATGACGGAACATGAAGAAAAAGGGCTACGCCGTTCTTCAGATTCGGAGATCTGATATCCGCGTACCGAAAAGAGGGAAAGCAATTGCGGAAAAGCTCAGGAAAAAGAAGGAAGCACCAAAAAAAGCAGCACAAATTCAAGAAGAGGCTTAACCACACTGTCAACCAAAATGAATCAGCCGGTCACTTTTGCCGATACCGTAACAACAGAGAAGAGAGCCTATCGGGACAGGCTATGCCGCGGGGAACCGGGGAAAAAGGTACGATAACAAAAAAAAAGTAATTAGTAAATGAGAGCGGAAGACTTTTGGACCGAAAACCTCCTCGTCTATATTTGGCCAAAAGAAAGGGGGGAGGAGGGGGGGGGCCGAATGTCTGGTTCCGGATGTCTAGGGACCTAAAAACAAGAGGTAAATGGTTTCCGGGTACGCATCAAATTCTTGTAGTGAGAACTGGGAGTCGCTGAGGGAGGAAACTGCGTTGCCGAATTTTGGAGGAAACGGGCAGCGTCTCAGGATAAGGAAGCGATCTGGCACCTAAAAAAGAGCCGACCGGAGGGGGAAGTAGGGTAGCCTGCCTACGGAGAGCTCTCGAAGCGAGGTCGACGGGATCGCATTCGACGAAAAATATAAAGATGCACTGATCTCGAGGGGGTCGCCAAGAGGGACCGGGGTCTCATAGAGTGATGGGCATTCCGGAAATCATGGGTTAATCGACCTGGCAAGCCGAAACTGTGAAAAACAAAATTAAGGGGAGGAGTCCGGCGGCTAGCATCGCGAAACCGTCATTGATCGAGGTCGGAGTCCAACCATAGGCAGAGTAAAAAGACAAAACTTCAAACCGCCAAGAGCGTGGTTCAAGGCTGGAGATGGGATCGGAGGGCATACACATTCAGGGGGGAAAACGAGCCCCAAGGCGGGTTGGAACATAAATCCGCCTGCGAGGGCCTCAAACCGAGCTGACTAGAGGGAAACGGGAATCTGGGTCATCTCCTTTGCTGGGGGGAGGAAGGAGCCTGCCTACACCGCGTTTTGCGAGAGGAGTGCGGACATTGATTGGGTGGAAAGACAAGACGTGCCTAGGGACGATTGTGGTTGCCTTCGGTCTAAAGGGATGTCCTCTTCTTTGGGAGGAAGAAGAGGCACCTTTCCCCGGGTGCTCGTTCAGAGAGAAAAAGAATTTGCCTAGAGGAGAAATGAGGAGCATCTCGCCATCATTGAGCTAGATTTCTGGGAGCGACCGGCAAATGGGGGAAAAGAAACTGGTCAACGGGGGTAGTAAAAGGGACTGGTTTGTTGATTGGCACGAAAGCGACTCGCCAGGAGGATCTCTACTATTCTGCATCTGGTTGGAATCGATGCCGGGGGGGGTTTTTCTCTCAACGAAAAGGAAGGAGGGGGTCATCTTCTTCAAACGGTCCCGGGGGAGGTGGGATAACTGCAAGGAGTTTACGGCTTGCAAAAGCGCCCAACCAAAGGAACCTGACGATGTCATTTCCACTCAAACCCAAAGAACTGCGCCAAAAAAAACTATAGAGAAAAAACAATATTAATTCCCAGCGAAGGGGAGAATCTTCGAGCGCAGCGGGGGAATTTTGCGGGGGGGGGAAAATCACGTGTGCGAAGTCCGTCGCAGTCAGAATCTCCGCGTGGAAACCTTGACCTGACAGGAGATAGGCGCTAAAATTGTCAGCGGAGATTGGGAGGAGGCCTTTAGTCACATCTCAGGGAGGTTGGAACGTACGAAGGTAGGAAAAAAAGGTGACGCGGGAAAGCTGGAGAGGGAAGTAGCCGAGAAGAATAGTTCCGTCAAAAATTTGCTTCTCACCAGCTTTTCTTACTGAAGGAAAAAGCGAAGAGACATGGGGAGAAGGGGGGCCCGAACGTCGATCGGAAGGAATCAATTAGAGATCGGAACGGCTTCCACTTCTGAGAAGAAAAAAGAGCGCCGTTAAACACTGACTAGAAGCCCCAAAGTTCCTTAAGGAGGGGCCGGGCATCCGATCAGCTTCTACATACTCTCAAAGAGACCACGTGGATTCCCCAAGAGATAGAGAGAAAGGGATGATCAGTATTGCGGCCCAAGTCCGGCTGGCAATGGGCAGTACCGGGCACGAGAGAGGGCGAGAAAAGCTCGGGAGGGTACTCCTCTGGCTAAGGAGAAAGGCTTTTCCCTATCTAGATAGGGGGAAGGGATTCGGGAAGAAACTGTGGTCCGCCCCGATTTGCGCATTTGTAGTGTATCTCCTGTGTCCGGAAGGAGGAAATACTGTGCTAAGGGGGGAGAGGGGTTCGCCGTGATCTGCAAACGAGTGACCGGTGTAAATTGGCAGAGAAACAGCACTCCGTCGACAAAGAACTGCGTGAAAAAGAAAGAAAGCATTAAGTCAGAGGAGAAAAGCGACGAGCTGAAGGCCTTCTACAACAGTTGCCAAAGCCGGACATAGGAAAAGAATCCTCCACTAGATTGCAAGAAGGGGAGGGAAAATTTTGTGGTTTAAGGTGTGGGATCTCGTGTTGTTGCGGGCGAGGTAGGGTTGAAAGGACTCCAAGCTTGGGCGGGGACTGCTTTCACTATTTGTTTGAAGATCACGTAAGGAAGAGACCGTCATAAGAGAGAAACCGCTGAAAAAAGGGTGGAGCGCGCTTGCAACATCGAGGTTTAGCTTGAGGACAACCCCTAAAAAAAGAAAAACTATTCCAGTGCTGAGGAGAAGGGAGAAATTAGTGCGAAGAGATGATTGCCGGGGGAGGAAAAAAAAAGACAAACCATGAACGGACGAACGACGGCCATGAGGAATGGGTACATGAGTGTCGAAAAAAATAAAACAGAGGGGAAAAAGTAAAAGCGAGAAATTCTCTTCCACATGGGGGGGAGAAGAGGCAGCCCACCATCGGGGGGTTGAGATCGTGGTTCAAAACCTTTATAAAAAAATGAGGGAGAAAGAAAATCACATACATGGGGAATCAGATGCTCCATAACTTTGGAAGTTTCGTCTCTCAACCGGAAAGAAATGGCGGTCAGTATGGCCAGAAAAAAGTCGGTCCGCACAGCCTCCAGTCAAAAGTCGAAAAGGATCCGAAAAAAAATATACAAAAAAATAAAGTAGACATCACAGAGGAATTAAGTCTTCGCAGATGAAGGGGTGCAAAACTTCAGCCGGGGCGGGAGAATGATGATTTGTCAAAAAACCCGCCAACGTCCAGCTCTCAACCCGGAGATGGATGGTGAGTTGGGGTGAGGAGTGGTATCGCCGGGTTCTTGACTAAAAAAGGGCTCCTTATCAATGAAGGGGGTACTACGAAAGAGGGGAAAAGACTCCAAAACGGCTAAAAAAACTAGCGACTGGCAATTACTTAGGAAGGGCAATTCGAGCACCGGATCACCCCTTATTCGGCAGAGTATCTTACAAGAGACGGAAGGGGGGAGCCGGAGATCAGTGGGAGCGGAGGAAGCGCTAACGATGAGCTAGCGATCGCTCCAGAGGCAGCAGGAAGAAGGAGAACTGCGCAGAGGCTAGGTATATTCTTGATAAAGGACCCGGCGAGATATGAAGGTGGACGCAAAATAGGACAGCGGAGGAAAACACAGGCCGAACCAAAGGCAAGCCACAATAAGGAAGGCTTCTCTTCTTAAACACTCTTTCAAAAAATCATGGGGCGCCGTTCAAGGGGACGATCATCAACGAAAAGAAGGAACGACCCCTAATGCAGCTGGCAAAATGAAAGATCCGAGGAGGTAAACAAAAGGGTGGAGAGAGTCTAAAACCACACGGAGAGGGGAAGAGAGGAAATGGCGGTTTTTTTCCAAGGCAACTCAGGAGGGAGAAGAAGGGGGTCAGAAGAGACGGGATTCTCTCAGAGGGGAAGGGGGATGAATCGGACCGGAAAAGAGAAAATCTGGGGGAGAAAGCGGGGTTGTCAATCAGGGATCGCTTGCGACGGTTCTTCTTTCCTTGTTAGGGGAAAGGGAGAAAAGAGACTCTTTCGATTGGGGTGCGTAAACGCGGTCAGCGAGAGACAAAAACTATAACTAAAAAGGGGGGAGTTTGGAACGGGGATATGGAAGAGTCTTACGAGAATTAGGCGCGAGGGAACGGCAGTTATGCCTTCACGAAAGCTAGATCTGATCGGGATAGCAGGAAATTATAAGAAGTGGGCAAGGGGAAAAAAAGGGCGGAGGGACCAACCGCTCCTGATCGGGATATTTGCAAAAGCGGGAGGAAGAGAAATAATTTCGCTTTAAGAAGGGCTCAAATGTCAGAACGCAAGGAGACGGAAGACGAGGTGGGGGAAGAGGACTTATACATCGGGCTCTACCAAGGATGGGGGGGGGTAAAAAAAAAAATCGGAGCTCGGGGGACCAGCAGGTACCAGCAAAAGTCAAACGCCATCTACGGCAGAAGGGGGGAGGAGGGTCGCGCGGGGGGGTTGCGACAAAAGATCAAGGGGGGGGTGAAACAGAAAGAAACGGCAGGACAATCATCCTGCGACCGAAATAGAAAGGGAAAGGGGGGCGAACCGGGGCTATGGTCGCTGACAGTGCCCTAAAAGGGAGGTTGCGAACGGGAGGGGAAAAAAGTGATTGTAGGGAAAGACACACATACGGTTCGGTTCTCTCTGAAAACAGCCGAAGGGAGAAGACATTTCGGGGCACGTGCTCAATGGGGGGAGAGGGAATATAGGAGCCAGTAGAATGAAGAGATTGGGGGGACTTCCACTAAGCGACGATTGGACTCTGACTAAGGCAGCCAAAAAACAAAAGAGGCGCTTCGCTGGATTCGCGACCGCCAGGGCCAAACGAAAGCCGAGAGAGGGGGAATGTCCAGGGGGGGGGGGTTGCTTTCGCCGAATCCTAAAGGCGATAGAAGAGAAAAACGGCGTATCTCTTCATCGCAAAAGGAAGAATTTACCGTGGTTTGTGCGGGGGCAGAAAAAAAAAGTAAGAAGGATGTGGGTCCAGGACAAAAGGTTTCCAGTCTTAGGCTTTGTTCTCACGTCTTCGGGGAAGGAAGCGGGACAATTGCAGGGGGAAGGAGCGAGAACCTAGTGACCCTCCTTCCTAGCCATGGGCGGTAAAACTGGAATCAAAGAAACCCAACGAGAAAAAAACCAAAAACACAGGAAGGGCGCTTGGGCGGCGGAGGTCACAGTCTTGCATTTTGTGCTGGGACCTCCGGTGGAAAAACTGCAAGTTCGCGCTCTACTGATAATTGGCCATCCACGTTAAAGACGGGAGAAATCTCTCTAGACTTCAGTCAACTTAGGAAGTATGGTGGATATCCTCTTAGGCGAAAGTTGAAAAAGGTTCCGGGTCGTTCACATTTTCTGCATACTGATCTAACCTAGAATTCGGGGAAGGGCCTGTCTCACCTCGGGGGCGACAAGGAAATCGATACTCACTCAAGGGAAAGAGTTCTGAAGCAACTTAATGCGACAGAAAAATTGAAAAGGAAGGGAGAAATGGTCTCTCGGCTCGTTTGCAAGGTTACTTGGCAGCCAATGCACTTCTCTTCCTTCCTCACTTGAAAGAGAGAAAAAAAACACCTCATCGAGAAAAAACAAAAAGGAGGGGGAAAGAGAGTACTCTGGGTGAGAAAGGGGTTCTCATCGAGGATTCCATTGCCCTAAATGAAAAACAAGGAGCAGAGAAAAAGGAATTCAGAATTACGCAGGAGGTGAAGCTGAATTGGAGGGGTGTAGTCTCGGAGGTCACGGATGTTCTTAGGGGGATCCCCTATTTTTGCAGCAAATTGGAAAAAGGGCCGATTATCTCGGTGAGGGAAGAGAGCAAGGAAAGTGGGACTCTCAATGTCAGTATCCGGGCAAGAAGCCAGTTTATACGGGGGCTAAAAATCTCCAGCAGGAGAAAAGGAAAAGGAAGGAGGGACGGCAGGGGGGGGGATGCCATGCTAGAATGCGACACTCGGAGTCCTTCTACAGAGTGTCAAACATAGAAAAATCCTGAAATCCTAGTACGATGTTGGAAAGAGAGAGGGGGAATGGGGGTGGGGGTTTTTTTGATTATTTCATTCGGGTTTAATTTTGGATTTTAAACGTGAGGTCATTACTGGGGTCAAAGAGGGGGGGCCGTCGGCGCCAAGGGGAAAATCAGAGAAAGGAAAGAAAAAGGAAAAAAGAGCCCGGAATTGAAGCTTTGCAAAAAGAAACGCAGGCAATCTGCTAATGCCTCAAAAACACTTGCCAGCGAGAAGGACCAAGTGAAGATATCCTCAGTGAGAGAGCAGGGATCAGGGGTAGAAACGAAAAAAACATGACTCTACTAAAACGTATTCTTTGCAAGGGGGGGGACCTGCGGGAGAACAAAAGGTCGGATGAAAGATGGGCTAGAATGCGCTTGCCGCATAGAAAAACCATCTGTTTAAGGGAGAGGAAAAACACCGTGAGATTTTGAAAGAAGTTCAAAAGCAGAGAAAGAAAAAAGTGGATCACTTCGAAAGGCCTGGAAATAACATTTACTTTTCGTAACCTCACCTATGGAGGTCGGTCAAGAAAAAAAAAATTTCACCTCACCTACTCGCAAAGGGGGGGAATGGAAATGATCAGCACGAACGCATATCACCGGAAAGAAGAGACTATACTGGAGAAAGGGAGAGCTCAATGATGAGGTTTGCCCAAGCGCCTTTTCTTGTGTAGGGACTAAAAGGGTGTCGCACCGCGCCAAGAAAAAATCTGAAGGAACGTAGGGAGGGGGGGAAGTTTTGGTAGAGGAAGGGGCGGGTAACCGGAAGAAACTGAGTCAATTACTTTTTCTATACGATTCGCTCTCTTAAGAAAATAAAAGCTGGACTTGTGGAAAAGGCAATTGCCCTCGAAGGGAGAGAATAAAGTATACCGAGGCCTCGTTTGACAATGGATCATATGCGCGGTTCGCATCGGGAAAGCGAGATAATGGGCGCATGACGGACCGATGACCAGAGAAGGAAAACCAGCGAGAAGAGGGGCGGAAAGGTACATCCTAACTCAAAAAAAGCAGTCTCGCCTAGGCCAAGGAATCTTCCGTATAAATCGAAAAAGGAATCGGGGGGGGACGACACTTTCTGCGCCTTCGGGAAAAAGAAAAAAAGCACAGAGGGCACCAAATGGGGCAAGCAAACATGGAGGGGATAGAAGAATCAATGCGAGAAGGTAACCAAGACACCACGATCATGGGGCTCCGTAGAAGGGGTAGAAGACTTAACCATCCCTTTCGCAGCGAAAAGAAAATATCGCCGCGGAGGGAGGGGGAACCAAAGGAGAGAGAAAAAAAAACGTAGGGGGGGGGGAAGATAAATCAACGGTGCATATCGCGATAGTTTGAAGGAAGACTAGGAATTCATTGCGGGGGGAAGGATTAATCTGCCCGTGGAAAAAAAGGGATAGTGGTGGGGAAAAACGAGGGGGTGGAAGCAATCGTAGGAAGTTTAATGGTTCTTGCTGGTGGTGATGGCGCGAGACTGCTTAATTTGGGACTACGCGTCGCGCTCAGAAGACAGCGATCATTGCGCATAAGGAGGCTCTGAAAATATTCTAAAAAGAAGAGTAGGCGTCCGGCTGGAAGAACGAAATCTAGCTATATCTTCATGATCGGGAAAATAGAGACGCTTGCACTTATCTCGGGAAGCAGGATCGTTTTCAGTTGCCTATATAAATGGGGTGTCGATTATCCGGGGGTTCTCGAAAGTGAGAGACGTCAAACTGCATAACGAGAAGGTCGAAAGGGAGGTAGACGAAAATCTAGCAAATCGAATAACCAAGTCATTTATAGGGCGCTCGGAGGTAAATCAGGATCGCTAACAAGGAGACCAAAAAAAAAAGAGTAAGAATCTACGGGGGTTCAACTGGGGAAAGGGAACGAAGCGGATGTGTACTACAAGGCGGGAAAGGAATTCGCAGTGGCCAAAATCAGGCTAGGGATCAAGAGAGGAGAGATAAATAGGTATGAGAGGCCAGGGGGGTCTACTTGTTCGAAGGAGATCCTTTTGACCCGAATCGGGGTTGCTATTAATGGGGAGGATTGAAGGGGAGGGAAAGCCGAAAAAACAATAATGGGGGGAAAAATGGAGAGGGGTACTAAACGGCCAATTTAGGGCCAGTCTCACGAGCATTTGAGGCAGAGGGGGGCACGACGCTCCTTTCCTTCAAAAAGAAGGCTAAGCCTAAGCGAACTTTGGGGGGGGGGATTTCTGAAAGGAGGGGGGGGGGAAGCCGTGTCTCCCATCGGCGTATCTTTTCTGTCGCGAAGGGGACTGGACAAACGCGATGAGGGGCGTGTTGAGGGGCGGTCCCAGGTTGGGGGGGGGTCGACTAAAGGGAGGGAGTAGATCGGGGAGGAGAGGAGAGTCCGGGGGGAGCAGGTTGCTAAGGGGTTTGGCTCATTCAATCATGGGGCAATGCTTCAAAGCAAAAGGGTTACCCTTGGGGGAGAGGATACTTAAAGAAGGGGGTGACATGGAAGCTATCCAAGAAAACAAGGGGCCTCCTTCCACCTAAAGAGTTCTTCAAAACTCCCATCGCGAGAGGAAGACGAAAACCAACAATATACAATCCGAAAGGCGTGAAGGCTGTCGCGGGGAAAAATCGGGCATTTGTTTCCGTCCGTGGCTAGAACGATTCTCGCAGTGCAGCCTGCGGCCTGCGGAGAAAGTGTCTCCTACTATTGGTTTTGGGGAAAGGGCAAATTTACACCGGAGACGTGAGGGTTCCGGTATCAAGTCAACGAAACATTTAACGGGGGATGGCAAGCTACTTTGACGGATGATCAGCTTCATAGAAAATGGAAAAACCTGAGGCTCGCGGGCCACGGAAAAGGTAGCAGCAAGCAATGAAAAAATCGCGAGACGGAGACAAAGAATCTATCGGGGGGACTTCAGTAAAGACGAAAGGAAGGCTTCTCCGCTGCGCGGAAACCTACGTTATTCAGCAAAAGGGCGGGGGAAGCATCCTTCATCTCCTAGCATATATCTACAAACAAAAGGGAAGAAATATCAGAGGAGGGGAGAAGAAAAATGAATTCGGCGACGAAGAAAGGGCAGAGCTGAAGAGAAAGTACGTTTTCAAGAGATAGGCGATCCTCGGCGAATGCTGAAAGGAAGGGTCCGCTCAGTGTTACCGATCGCGATTCGGGGGGGAGGCGGGATAGTCCGGGGGGGGAAACAGGTGCAAAGCCATTTTGCAGATCCTATTATAAGGGTTGCAGACGGGGAAAGGGCATCACTTAACTGGCAATGGGAGGTAAGGACCTTCACGTCCTCTTATTAAACTGCACGGCGAAAACTTCGTACCACTTTTGAAAGCGATCAAAGAGAGAGTACAATGGATTCCAACTGAAAAGAGGGTGAGAGCATCTAAAGTCAATTCTAAAAAGGGATAGATACAATATGGGCCACTCCTCATCTAGACTATTTCGAGAAGGTTAATGTGTTGGTAATTTATAGAGTGTGTGACTAGATTTTTTAAGTAACTCCATTTGGAAGTAATGTTGGGGGACCCTTCTCTCTGCAATTGCAAAGGGAAAAAGAAGATACCCAATGGAAAAAAAAGGCCGGGAAAAAAAGGGGGCAGAAAAGAAACATCTCTATGTGCGGCCTCAAACAGCATGATGCACTCTAATGAGAGATCCTCCTTTTCTATATCAGAGTCAGAATCAACAAACCAGGAGAACGACACTATACGGGGCCTGGGGGGGACATCTCTGACAAGAAAAAGAACGATGAAATGAATTGTCTAAAATTTCCGAATGGATCATGCATGAAGCCCTGGGGGTGCCCAACCAATAGGGACGCTTAGCTGGGCAATAGAAAATGGGGAAGGAAGGGAGGGACATTATCTCTACAATCATGCATTTTAGACTTCTACAAAAGGTCCAGAACCAGTTGGGCCTGGGAGGGGTCAAGCTTCAAAGGCGAAGACACTAAAAAACCCTCACTAAAAGGGAGGGGGGTAGGTTCAAGGAAATAACCCATATCACGGCGAAAAAAGGTACCTAGAAGAAGATCAGGGCCAGGTGACGGCATTAGGGGGCCCACCTTCGCCTTTAGGAAGGAACGAGGGGGATACTAGCAGGAGGAGCAAAACTCTTAAAAATCCGGAATGGATTTTGGGGTGTGTGGGAGGGCATTTCTTCCCCGAAGAGGAGAAAGTGAGAGAGCTATTGAAGCGCCTTCTCACTACGAGAAGGAGGGGGTGGAGTGGTCTTAAAAGGACAGGGCTATCAAAAGCGAACAAGTTCCGCAAGATTGGCAAAATTGCTGCGAGCGCTTGGGAAAGAAAATAAATCATGGGGAAGGGGAGAAGGGGCCGAGGCCAGGAGGGGATCGGACGACTCTGACTTTACTTGGCAGGATCCTAACGGAGGGCCGCCCTGGCGCGCCGAGGGGAGTTCTTCAATTATCGCGGAATTATACTCAGCTCTTGGGCGGGGAAAAAAGAGGGGGAACTCTTAAGGGGCAGACACATATACCTCACCATAAAATCAGAAAAGCCGGAGATCCTCCATTAAGGAACCAGTGTCAAAAAAAAAAAAAAGGGAAAAAAAGGTGAAAGTAGGGGGGGGATTGGTGTAGGGGGGAAAGGTTGAAACAAACAAATTCTAAGGGGGGCACTGTGGTCCTATCATCCGGGAAAAAAGCGCAGCTAAAAAGGATTCAGCTGGCAACTATCTGCGAGGGAAGACCCAAAAGTCTTTCTCTCTCAGCAAAAAAAAAAAAAGGGAAGAGGAAGAATATATAAGAAATCCTTTTGGGCACGAAATCCTCTGAAGATAGTTTTGGCAGCTGGGCTTAGAGGGTGGCAAACAAGGGCTGCTGATAAAGACGCCACAATGCTGAAGGGGGGTTGTCAGACATGAAACTTTCTTGTGGAGGGAGTGACTCTGGTTGTCTCTGTTCTTTGGAATCTAGACGGAGGTTTTCTTCTACTCTTCGCGGAAACGGGGCTGGCCGAGATGCCCGAAAGAAGAACCCGTAGCCAGAAGCATCGGATGTAGGAGGTGGCCTCTCTCGAGGATATCTTCATTCAGGCGCTTCATTATCTCAAAAGAAAGGAGGACCCCGACAGGATCTCATAATAGGGGGGGGAGAGGGGGAGGGGATTCTATTTCAGGCGCGCCCAATCCGCAGACTGGGCAAAAAGATCTACCGGGAGTTCTCCAAAGGGACTATAACCGTCGTGGGATCAGGGGAGAGATTTATTCCACCATACTCTAACCCCACACTGAAAAAGGGGACATCACGGCTTGTTCAGAGAGGATGGAGCTTAGATTTCTAGAGACAGTCGTGGTGGAAAGGACCTCAATTCTTCAGGGAACACATACTTCTAAAAAAAAGAAAGTCAGCGGATAGGGGGGGAACATCGCCTTGCCGAAGGGGACCGTGACACTCACCTCTTGCGAAGAAGGGAGGGGGGGTGAGAACAGATATGTGGGAACTTTTCCCTCCGACAAAAGCTACCATCGTTGCTGTTGAGCAGCATTTCAGTACGAAAAAGCTCAAAGGTCTTAAAGTCATGAGACGGAGGGAAAAAAGAATCCGGTGCCGTGGAGCGAAGTGGGGGGGGCCTTAAATAGGTCGGAAAAAAAGAATTTCTCGCCAGCATTGACTCAAGAGCGGAAAGACGAAGGGAAAAATCGGAGATCAAAGTGGAGGGAGCTTCCGGGTGGGAGTTCAGAAGAGGCGAATAACTTATTATCTATCTCATTCGCACGGGGGGGGGAGACGGTTGCGCCGGTGGGGGAAAAAAAATGTCGCGATGCACAGGGAAAGGTTCCCGGCCGTGCGGAACGGACGGGGGGGGGGGGGTCTAAAGGAAAAACTTCTTGCCGTCCTTTGAAGCGAGCCGAAAACAATATTTAACCGGGGGGAAGAAATTACAAATGGGGGCTGTGAGAAAAAGAGACAAACCTATACGAAAAAGGGAGTCAAGGGCCTGGCAAGAAGGAGGAATCGGCTTTGGGAACCTTGAAGGGTGGCTCTCCGTTCAGCAGCCGTTCGATGCGTGGAAAGACCAGGGTGGCCTTCCACCTGCTGAAAAAGCGACAGGGGCTAAGAGGGGGGAAAAGGGACCAGACTGCTCACAGGCGTTTCCGGACAGTAAAAAAAAATTGCAAGAGGGGACTGGGAGAGGGCAGCTCTTTGCAGTCGGCAACGAATCAAGGACCTGCTAAAAATGGTCGCAGCAAGGAGACAACTGATCTAAGAACGCAAGAGGAACTCGCGAACGGACACAGCAGGAAAAAGCGAGGCGCGGGAACCACCACTTTGGTTCCCCAATCAAAGATAGAAGAAACGGAGAACTCTGAATTGAAACGTAATGGGGGGAAAAAGGGACTTATAAGACGTCTCTCTCCTTATCATCAAAGAAAACGCAACCACAACAAGAGATTATGGAGAAAGAGATGTCGCAAGAGGAGATTCTAAGGATGGCGGCACGAATAGGTCAATGGAGGCCGAAGCCGTGGTCAGAAAGGCTAGACGTTCGAATTTAAGGAAGAGTCGCGAGTCAGGCAGTGGTACTATCGCGATGTATTGGGGAGTGGGGTACGTTGTCTCACTATGTGCTATCCAGGGGGGGGAGAAGGAAATCAGTCGGTGAAAGTAAAAGAGGAGTGCAAAATGTGAACCTGGAAATTGAGTGACTTCCGAACGTGAGCCGTCTGTAAAGAGCTCCAACGGGAGGGCAATTGAAGAGAAGAGCTACGAAAAGGGGCGGGAGGCATGGAAGAAAAGGTGAACTCAAAGTGCCGCCAAAAGGGGAATCAATGCAGAGGGCACGAACACCTCTACTATGGTAGAGGTAAAAAATATTGTTGTCGTTAGAATCTCGTGGGTGGCGCGAAGATTTTTAATTGGGACTCCGTGAGGGTACGATTGGGTTTTCCCGCGGTGACAGAGGAACAAAGCACAGAAAAAAAAGAAGCCTGGAACGTTTTGCAGGGCTGGCAAAGATTTGACGTGGAACAAACCCGGGGCCTGCGGAGGAGGATATCCTCCGTATTCTAGATAGCCAGGAAAGACCAAAAAAAGGGGACCGAGAGAAAAAGCAGAAAGGGGAAAGCGGGTAGCGACCCAGAAAAGCTCTAGAAGCAACTGAGGTCTAGAATGCAAAGTTCCATTGAACATGAAAAGAATAGTTCTCTAGGCAGAGAAAAGGGGGGTCCGAAGCGTCGACTAGAGATCTCAGGGAAGGGGAGAGGGTATAAAACTGGAATTTCTTCAGCTAGCAACAAACGATGGGGGGGGGGGGGGGGGTGGGGGGGGGGGGGGGGGGGGGGGGTATTGGGCAAGACATCGGAAAAAAGAAAGACCAAAGGTGGTTTTGCAAAGAGAAAGAATCGAACATAAGTCACCTAAGAGCCAACCAAAAGTCCCTGGATATGAGGGGGGGGTGAAAAACTGGATCGGGCATACTACTTATGAGAAGAAACAATCAGTTCAACCTCAGAGAAAAAAAAAAATTATAGTTTCTGTGAAGGTGGCATGGGTGAATCGAAAATAATGGGAACTCCCAGCGCACGGGAGAGCCTGTATGACGCCACAAAAGAAAGGACTCAACGGAGTAGTTAGAAAGGCGGCTCTGAAGTTCAGGGAGAAGCCGGAAATCTACCCATGGAAGATCGCCAAGAGGATGATTCTTAGCCGAAAAAACGAGAATCAGGGAGCGAGGAAGAACTGCGCTGGAGACAGGGAAAAATCTCTAGAGAGAGAGACGGGAGAAATCCTCAAGATAGTCAGAAAAGGGGGGTCTCGTCGGTGGAAAAGAGTGATATAGAAGGGACGAGGTAGGACGAAATCGGACTCACGTCAAAGTCAAACTCGCAACCAAATAGGCACGCAGCACGAAAGAATCCTGCGTACACAAAAGCCTTTCACACCATTTTGAGGGGCATCCTTTCACGGTTGCCCGATCAAATCAAAAACTGGAGAGCCCGATCTTCAGAAACAGAGGAGGAGGGGTCCGGGAACCAAGATATTGGGAAAGGTCGAAAAAAACAAGTATTGAATGATGAAAATGAGATAGGAAATTTTTTTTTGAGAGCGAGGGGGGGGGTTCCATCTTCATAGGGGAAGCGGTTCGGGGAGTATGATCTTCACCGGGGAAACCAAGGCGCCAAAGGAAATGGATGACAGGTTTTGGGAAGGACGGATAAAGGTGTGCTTCTGAATCTGGTTGCTGTCTCTGTGCTTGAAAAAAATACCGTAGTTCCGCAAAGTTGGGAGCTGGCCTCGCAAAGAGCTACGAGATCTTGCCGACTCGAAACTCTGCGCGAGCAATTTAAAAAAAGGGGATGTCTTCCTGCGGAAAAAAGCGCAGCGAGCATCGAATTCCGCATGATCAAGCAGAGAGGGGGAGAGGGGGGCAGGCCAGAGCTCGAAAAAAGAAAGACAGTGAAAGAAAGGTCAGAGATCATGGGAGTGTCGGATCTACCATGTGACAGACAAGAATGCGAGGGGGAGGGGGACAGGTACTCGGGCAGAAAATCATACCGTAGCAGGCGCATCCAGAGCTCTACAAGAAAACTGCAAACGCCAAAGAAAGGGGTGCAGATCTTACGTCTGTCGCGGAGGCGGACACGCGAAGTCGTTGGTGTAAGGAGCCTGAGGAACGGCATTTTGGAGAACACCTCACCCGGGACCCTTCCGGGGAGTATTCTTTAACGGACAAGCTCCGGTGCCTGGGGGGGGAGATAAGGGAATACACCGCGTTGGGCGAGGAGGAAGGGACATTGGGGACTGGCCCAGGACTACAAAAATGCGTTTTCTCTCGTTAAAGAGCCAGGTTCGGGGTAAGGACATGGCGCATGCTAAAAGGTGGGGCTGGACGGGCTGAAAATTCCTTATCCCTTGCTCTGCGGGCAGCGAAAAACTGGGGTTTAACTTCGCATCCAGTCGATTCTCTCAGTGGAGAAAGAGCCTGGGTCTCGACCTCTGGAAAGCGTTGAGAGATCGTGGGGACCTGGTGACTTTGGAGGAGACAGCGATAAAAGACGACGCAGACGAAAAGGGGGGGGAATCGAGGTGACCGGGGTGGGGGGTGCCAGCAGCAATTCTCGATGGGGGGTCCAGCGCTCCAACAAGGTTTGTCAAGAACTTACTACGGAACCGGAAAAGGTCCGCTATGGAATATGACTAGTAAATTCGTGACAAATTGGTCACCCACCAACGATGAGAAAGACTAAATTAAAAGAACAGTGAAGACGAGGGCGGGCAGTTCACGGAGGGATTGGGGGCTTTTGACCATCCGTTTGAGGCCGGAAGTTCTCGCCTTGAAATCCGTGATCGGAGAAGAAGCGATGCTCCTCCGTAGGTCAGGGAATGGGAGGCCTGATTGAGAAGACCAAAAAAGAGGAAGGGTCAAGATCAACCGCCAGTGCAGCTTCACAGGTGTGATCTTTCCGTCGGGACACAAGGGATTCGAAGGCTGCGCACCTCTTTTCACAACGAAAAGCGAAGCAAGCACTACGAGATAGAAATGAAGGTCTGGGTGCGGACGGAGGCGAACTCCTGTGAGAGGCGTTAGGAGCGCAGTGGAACTAAGAGGAAAATGAAGTGGAAGCTCT
>Ga0179591_1136020_pt1 | contig 16510 bp, 27 predicted proteins | sample CZOMad2_1_08_16f_FD_182891 | JGI IMG/M metagenome (GOLD analysis project Ga0179591, IMG submission 182891) | Vadose zone soil fungal communities from Angelo Coast Range Reserve, California, USA - CZOMad2_1_08_16fungal (PacBio error correction) | ecosystem: Environmental > Terrestrial > Soil >...
TTCCTTCCCTAAACGGATAAGTCGCCTCTTAGGGGAGGGGACTGAAAGGCACCTGGGAAAGCGGTTATACGTTGGGGGGTGTAGAGGAAAGGAAAAAGACCGCTTGGACATCCACCCTATTTTGGTCATTTTTTATAAGGAAACGGGGTGGGAGGGGGACGGGAGTAGCGGGTGGGGAGTGTCATCAAACGAAAAGGGGACTGGCTGGCCGGAGTGAGACCCGAAAAAAAAAGGGGTAAGGGGGGGAACAGGACATCACGTTTCTCATCCCCTGGAAGGACAATAAGACGGGACGGTTCCAAAAAAACTGGACCGGGCACGGGACATGGAGGGAAAAGGGAAACGCTCTCTCCCACCTCAATCCAAAGTGGTGGACATAAGCAAGGGAAAGACATAGGTATGGGAAGCCCTAAAAAAAGGGGGTACCTTATTGAAGTACTCAAAAGACTCTAAAAAAGCAAGGGGTGGATTCGCTTTGTAATTGGCGGTTCTGCCATGGAAAAGAAAGGGTCAGCTTAACAGAAGAGAAAACCACCAGGCAGCCATCGAAGGTCAACATATTCTGAAAAAAAGGGAGGGGTGTTAAGGTTCCCACTGTGCCTGCAAATTGAGCAGTGAGGGGGGATGGGGGCGGGCAAGCCCGCCCCGACAAAAAAAAGGTCATGCCCCCGTAAATTGAATAACTAAGGAAAAACGTGTCCCGGGGGGAAAAAACGACAAAAAAAGAAGGGAAACGTAAAAAAAAAAACTGTGGTCATACTATACCATCAAGACGGTTTGGGGAAAAAACTAAAAGGGAATACCCAAGGGGTTGGAAGCGAGGACCAAACCAAGAAAAGAAAAGACAAAGAAGGAAAGAAGCGGGCCGGTTCCGCAGCATCCCTGCTTTCGGCATCCCAGTACCATGGCACAGAGTGTAAACGAAACATCGCAGACTGGGAACACCCTAAGGGCCCGTGGGGAAAAGATGCAATATTGTCCCGTTGACTGGCACCCGCGTTGAGGGGGGAGGATGAAGGGGTGGTGTAGTCAGAGAAAAAAAATCTATCAGAAAGACCGAAGGTGTGGTCGCTCTCTACCAGGAACAGCGTCGAGGGGCCGGTACAGGACGGGTCGTCTAAACAAGTGAGGAAAATGGAGGGGGGGACCGGAAACAAAACCGTCCATTTGGTTCCCGCACACACAGTAGTGCAAAGGGAGGGTAGGGGAACCGTCCAAAAAATGAAAAAAGTAAGGTACAAGGGGGGAAGAAAGGTAACTTTAAGGGTATCAGTTTCCTGGGAATGGGGAGGGGCCTAAAGTGTCAGGAAAAAAAGGTGAAGTCATAGCGTGGGGAACGAAAGTGAAATCAGAAACGGCAGGGGAAAACTGTCCTCCCTTTCGGGAAAGAAAGGGAGAAACGTTGCCCTGGTGAACAAAGGGGTCAGAGGAGGGAGGGGAAAAAAAAAGGTTGTCCGTACCTTCGGTCAAACCTACAGTGGGGCGAAGGGGGAAAAGAGTAGGGAGAGGGGGAAGAAAGCACCGACTTCGGTCGCGCCAACGAAGAACCGCCATTGGAAGGCAAACAAGTTTGAACGGAGAGAAACGACAAACCCTCTGCGAAAGGAAGGAGTTGGTAGAACAGAAGTAGAAAGCCACAGGACAAAAAGGAGGCGGCCAATGGGGGGGGCGGAATGAGGAAGGGGTGTAGGGTTTTAGGAATAAATGTGGCATCCACAACTGTAGAAGGGGAGTGCAAGGGGGAGTAGGGGGGGAAAATGACCAAGGTAAAGGCGAGGGGGAAGAGGGAAAGGGGGGGAAGGGAAAAAATAGGCGGTTCAGGGCCAGGCACAACAGGGGTCGAGAGGAAAAGGACGCCAGCGGAAACGTTTACCTAGAAAGAGGAGAAGACTGGAAAGCCTGGCACACCACGTTGCGTCACTATAGGGATTGCACACTGTTAAGGAACACGGGTGGGCAAGTTGGTGTTGGACTGTCAGGGAAGAAGGGGAAAACCAGGGGAAGCTCCTTTGACTATTTGACGGTGGTGGGGGGGGGGAAAATGCGAGGGGGTAGGGAAGTGAAAAAGAAAAACTCAATCACTGTAAAGGGAAACCCTCCCCAGGAGAAAAGAAGGAAAGTATTCATCAAGTTAAAAAAAGCGGGGAGGAAAGAAGAAAGTCTCACCAGGATGTGCGGGGGTGCAATACACTGGCATTCTACTGAAAACAACCGGAAGGGGGGGGAGTAAAAAAAGTCAAGCTTACCACCGGGGGGTGTTATAAAAGCGTAGGGCTGCTAAGCTTGCTGGTGGAAGGGGTTGGGGGGAGGGGAAAAGAACACCTTTTTTGAAAATGTGTGCACCAAGCTCAATCAAGATCAAAAACAAAAAAGGAAGGGGAAGGGAAAAGAGGGGGGAGGCCTGGATTGGTGGGCCTATCTATAAAAAGAAAGAAAAAACAGGGAAACAACAGAAAGAAACCGAAATGCAAAAAGAAAAAAAACTGGAAAAAACAAAAGTTTTAAATCAAAACCCCCGGTTTGGCTAGGGGGAAATCTAAAATTGGGGGGGACCTTGCCACCCCTGGTAAGGGAACGATGAAGAGCGGTGAAGCGAACCCCCCTCTTCTTCGGGAACTGAGGGAAATCAGATCATACAGTGTAGTGAATGGTCCCATTTGGGTTGGAGGGACGGGGGGGGGAAAATGTCGGTAACCTGCCCTGCATCTCTGCCCAAGGGGAAAACCTACTGAGGAACGGAAAGGGGGGGGGGGTATGAAAAAAAAAAAAAAAAAAAAAAAACATTTCCAACACAGGAAGGAAAAGGGCCAGACAAGTGGGACCCGACATTCAGTTCATCAACAGTGTAAAAGAGGTCAGGAGCGAAAGAAAGAAGAAGGTCCAGGAGAAGGTCGGCCCCATACTCGGGCATGGCATGAAGCAACGGGAAAAGCATTCGCAGTCTGTGCCTCCTGCTTTGACTGGAAGGGTGTGAAGAAACCACAAAAACACACGCCAGGACCAAGACACTTGTTGTGAGAAAAAAAAGAGGGACAGAAAAACGGAACTGGTGCACCATCCGTTCCATCACCGCGCAAAAGGGAATGACTGTGGATAAAGTCTGGTGAGAAAAGACCAAACGCAAACTGAGCAGAGGAAAGGAGGGGGGGACGTTCAATTTTGGGGGTGGGGGTGTTGGGGTTGGGGTGTGGGGAGGGGTTTTTTTTTTGTGTTGGTTTGGGGGGGGGGGGGGGGTTTGTTTTTGTAAGGTTGGGGTGTTGTATTTTATGGGTTGGGGTTTGGTGGTGAGGTGGCCAAATCTTCAGGGGAAAAGTGTCGGGAAAACGAAGAAACCGGGGAAGCCATTATAAATTCGAATCTTCAACCATAAAACCTATTTGTGGTGAACTCATGGGAAGAAAACTTGTGAACAATGCAAAAACAACGAAAGAAACGATGAACATGAGAAGAAAGGAGGAAAAAAAGAACGAGAAAACTTGGCTCCAGAAGAAAAGGTGTACCGTTGGGGAAAGAGGGGAAAAAAAACGGGGGAAAAAAAAGGAAATAAACATCGCCGCAACATCTAATAAAAAGGGCCCGGCAAAGGGGAGAGGGAAAGGGAGAGAGGGGATGGGCCATTTTACGCATCTGGGCGCCGCCAAGGCCGACATAAAAAAAAGAAAAAAAATCAATTACGGGGGGGAACTGAAGAACCAGTTCACGGGAGTACTCCTACCGCCTTAGGGCCAAACATCTAAAGAGGGGGGGGGCGAGTCAGAAAACCATGGGTAACCTTCCCTGTGGGAGGGAAAAGAGAGGAAAAACACTAAAAAAAAACTCCTCTATCATTGCTTGACACAGGGGTGAATGAAGAACATAGTCGGATGAAGAGGGTAAACAAAGTCGTCACCAAAAACGCGAGGGGGGGAGCCAAAGGAGGAGGAAGTGGAAACGTATAACCAACTTGGATGGACAATCATTAAAGAACCCACCTGGACCGAGGAAGTGAAGAGGATTTGTGGGATGGGAAAAAAAGAATAAACTGGGGAAGTTGAAATATTTTTTTTAACCATGAGAAAGGGGGGATAACGGTATCCACAACGGTGGTTTGAGGGAGGAGCGGAGAGGGGGAAAAGGAAAAGGTTTCACTCTCGTATATTCAACATTGCGGGGACAGATGGCAGGGAAGACCCCACCCGGGTGTCCAAACCCCTGCAAAGGCCCAGGACCGAAAGAAAAAAGGGAAGCCAAAGGAAAAAAGAGGACCCAGCTGAAACTAAAGGGTCATAAAAAGAAGAACGTCAAAAAAAAAAAAAACGAGCGGGGAAAGGGATAGGATGAAATGAAAATGAGCTGGAGGGGGGGAACCCCTGAACAGGGAAAGGGAAAAAAAGGACGAAAAAGGTAAGAAAAAAAGTTAGGGGAATACCACTCCTCACCGCAGGAAAGGCAGTCCAGCGGACCATAGGGGAAATTGGTCAAAGGGCGGCAAACCACGGTGCTTTGCGTGGGGCGAGAAAAGGGAAAAGAGGAAAGAAGAAGCAAATGAAAGCCGGGGAGGGGCACGCCTTCTCAGTCCAGGAGAGGGAAGGGAAGTCTAGATGTAAAAAAAAAAACCAGGAGACCGGGGGGTCACATGAAGCCATCCAGCCTAGGTTCAGGAAAAGGGGGGGAAACACGAGGTAAAACAAAAGGGAAGAGACAAAACATCGGTGAGCGGAAGAACAGTTGTGATCACCATCAATTGGGAGAGGCAAGGGTAACCAAGTGAAGAAAAAGGGCGCAGGAAGGGGGAAGCGGGGGCTCAGGGGGAACCAGGCCGGAGGACCATCAAAGAGAGAAGAAAAAAAAAAAAAAACGGTTATGAAAAAGAGAAGGGAGTCAGGGAAAACCATTGGGAACTATCATCGCGGGGAGGGAAAAAACAAGAGGGTCTTTAAACGGGGAGGAAGGAAAGGGGAAAAGAAACGAAAAGGGAGGTTGTTTTTCCTCCCGCTAACACCGCAGGGTGTGTCAGTTGAAGCTTAGGGGAAACGGGTGTCCTTCAAAAGCGAGGCAGGGATGCCTTAAGGGAAGAACGAAAAGAGTAGACACTGGGGGGTACATCTACACTAAAGGGGTTCGCGAGAACTGGGGGAACGGGGGACAAGTGCCGGTTCAAAAAACGGGGAAAAGAGGAAGGGGACCGGAAAGGATTTTGAACTCGTTCAAACACGCCTTGGCCGAACAAACGCAGGACAATATGTGGGTTGACCGAAGCCGAATCCAAGAGGGAGGGGGGATTTTACTCCATGGGGGACGAGGGGGGGGGAAGTCGAAAGGATCTGAAAACAAAAGTGGGTTGGCGACGCTGTGGGGAACCTGTAGGGTGTGAGGATTTAACAAAACTCGTCATCTCAGACAGCCGAAAATACAAAAAAAAAAACCGCTCGAAGGGCCAGGAAGGGATATCTTGTGAGGGGTTCAGGGGTGCGCCCACGCGGGTGTTTTTGTACAGAAGGGGTTGCAAAAGGAGGAATGGGGGGGGGGAAAAGGGAACTCTTCGAAGCTGGTGGGCGGGTGTTGGGGGGGGGAGGGCAACGTCAAAACAAAACACGCCCCTGGAACAGGAAAAAGGTAAACAACGAGAAAACCAAAATGGGGGGAAAAGAAAAGAAGGGGGAGGCAAGGGAAAACCAAAACCCCTGGTTTTGTCGCGGACTGAGAAACAGGCGGGCGGGGGGGGGGGAAACAACATCGACAAGTTGGGATACGCTCAAAGACCATCAGCAAGGGCCGCCATAGGCCAGTGGCGGGAAAAAAAAAAGCGCCAATGGAGTTCACAAATAACCAGCGGGGTGAACTGCCCAAGGAGGGGCGAAAAAAAAAGGGGTCAAAAAAAGGGGTACTGGAAAGGAAACTCTTCCCGGGAACTGGTAATCGCAGGGGAAATTTTTGACATGGGAACAACCTGGGCAAACATCTGGGGGGACTAAGAGGAGCGGTTGGGGCGGAGTGAAGAGAGATCCAAAAGGAAAAAAAAGGGGGGGAAGCCTCTACCTGAAGGAGCCAGTATTCAGGGAAAAATCATCCCGTGACAAAAAAAAAAAAGACTGAATGTGACTGTCCAAATTCAGGGTCATCGGAAGCAGGACAGACGCGGATAACAAGTTCCAAAATGTAAAAAGGAACAAAAACTCTAGGAAGTGGAACAAAAATCGGAGGGGGGATTGGAAAAGGATTAAGGATGGGCAAGGAGAACAACGGGGGGGGGAAAGGCGAGTTTACTTCCACGCTGGGGGGGATAACACAGACCTCGTGGAAAAAAGGAAACGGGCCAAAGTCCACTGCTTGGAGCACGGTCTAACCTGGCTTATCGTAAAAGGGAAAGTTTTGAAAAACAGGGGCCGAAAAAAAACCTCTTACTTGGTAACCAGTCTTCCTCCGAAAAAAAGATTAGGTCCCAGAAGGTTTGGACTGGTATAGACAACGAAGGGAAATTGAAGGGGGGCCACGATCGTTCCCCGGGAAAATCAACTCGCCAAAAGGGCCGAAACTCAACGGGGGGAAAAGAGGGAAAAGAACAGGGGGTGGAGGAAGGGAGCAAAGGGTGTTTTTTTGGATCCATCAATAAAAATTCAAGAGGGGCCGGCCAGTTACTGCATGCACAATGTTTCGTTGGATGGGGAGGGCCAGCAGGGGGGGTACCAAACAAAAATTGACGAACGCAGGGTGGGGGACCAAGGAGGGGGGTGAACCATGGGTAAAAAGGAAAGTAAGCGGAAACAACTATCTCCTAAACAACTGGTCCAGTCTTGTAAAAAAGGTGTCACGACGAAAAAACATTAGGGATATCGAGACATAGAAAGGGGAATAGGGGGGAAGGAAACTAAAAACTAGGCTCCCATGATGGGACAACGGGTGCTGGCGGTCATTTTGGAAAATTGCAGGGGGCAATGGGGGACAGACGTTGGTGACCTTACAATGAACAACAAAGGATGACGAAAAAATGCGGGTTTACTGGGGAACGCCGAAAAATGCAGGGGGGAAGGAAAAAAAGGGGTGAATCAAACAATGCCGTCACACGTGAAAAAAAATTGAAAAGCACTGGAAAGGGGCGGACCGTAAATCAGTAAACATACACTAAACAGGACTCACAGGAAAGTCGAATTATTCGGGTTCGGCAGGGAAAAAGACGAACGGCAACTACCGCAAGGGGAAAGGCGAGGCAAAAAACGGGAAGTAACAAAAGGGGTTTAATGCTGAAAAGGGGGGGCGTAAAGGGCACACGAGGGAAGGGGGGGGGGGGGAGGGGGTCATGTGGGCGCAGGACTATACGATGCATTTGGGAATTTGTTTGTGACCGGCCCAGAAAAGAAAGCAAAGCCAGACAACACCACTTACGGAAAGGGCTTCCCCCACTATAGATTTGGAGACTTCAATGGGGGGGAAAAAAAGTAAAGCAACGCCCATGAACCCTGAACCAAGAAAAAAGAGCCGAAGGAAAGCCCCTCAAAGCACCTGTCAAAAACAATTGGGGCCAGGGGCCTTATCCGAACCGACTAGAGGGGAACCGCAACTTATAGAGAAACATACAAGAAGACAGACAACTCTTTCCGGGTATACTATGTGGAGGGCTATTAAAAAAAAACCTTGGTTCAAAAAGGTGGGGAAGGGGGGCAGGGGGGGAATGTGTAAAAGGAACGGAAGAAACAAGCTCGGGCCAGGGGAAAAAAAAATAGGAATCTCAAGGGTTCCGGTCACAAAAGACCCCAACTTGAATCCAATTCCGAGGAAAGAAGCAGTGAACAGTGGTGCAAAAGGGATTGACTCTATCTAAACGCCAAATATGAAAGGGTATCAGAGCAAGGTGAGAAGAGGGCAAAAAAAGACAGGAAAAAGGGTCAACGGGTCCAAAACGGAGGCCTCTGCCGCGGGGAGGGGAAAAGGTTGAGGGGGACGGGGAGAAAGGGACCGTGCATCCCTCGTTTCCCCTTACTAATGTAAAAACTAAGACCCGGCAAGAAAAGTGACAAGGTCAGGACCAGCGCAAACCCAACCCGAAAAAATGCTGGAAATGAGGGGGGGAGAAAAAAGGAACTCATTAAAAGAAAGTCGGAAAAGGGGAAACGTGCTGTCATGATCCAGAATTGGGTTACTAGGGGACGCCGGGGAAAGGTGAATATAACAGCGACGATAAGAACGTCAGGGTTGACAAGTACGCAGGGGGAAAAAGGGGAATCGGTGGCCTGAACCCTCGAGACCGCCAACGCAAACGTGCTTAAGCCTGAATGGGTGAGCCAGGGTCACTCTTGGGGTAAATAAAAAGTGGAATACCAGGAAAGGAAAAGAAAAGGCAGACGAAAGAAGGTAACTACAGGTCCGTGACCGCTAGACCTGGAGAGGGAGGGGGGGTTTGAAAAAAGGCGGCATAGCACAAAAAAAAAAATATGCAGGAAATTTAATGTTACCTGTCCAGTCAAAGGAAGGAGAAGAAAAGAGCAAGAGGAAAAGAAACGAAGAGCGGGTCTAGGAAAAGCACAAATCGTAACTTCCGATGCTCTCTAAAAACAAAAAAAATACCAAGCAGATAAACAGGGAGGGACCAAGGGTAAAAAAAAGACCAGTAGAAAAGAAGGGGAAAAATGCCGGGGAGGCGTCCCCCAATACATTCGACATGTGGCGCAGTCAGTCAGTACTGCGGGGAGAAAAAAAAAAAAGCCTTGCACGGCCCAGCAAAAAAAGGGTTCCCCGATTGCAGGGAAGGGGGAAGGGGGAGGAAAAACCAGGGATGACCTATTGGTGGAACCCTGCGCAATGAAGGGAAAAAACTCCGAAAAAAGGGTGGGGAAAACGGCCAAAAAAACGTGGGGCATGCAGGCTAGGGCAGGAGAAAGTAAGGGGGGGACCGGTGACATATGGGTCGTCACCGGGGGTCTGACCTAAAAAAAAAACAGAAAAGAAGACCTGAAAAAACCTCTACATAAATCGAATTGCCAAAAGGAAAAGAGAGGAAAAAAGAAAAACTTAGGGAAACGTTTCCTGGGTAATCTCTTCTACTGCATGGGGAGGTGGGGGGGGTTAAACCCTCACAACAGGTCACCCACCGAAACATCCGCACAAGGGATGGTAAAAAGAAGGATGAGACATAAAGAAAAGGAAGGAAAAAAAAGAAAGGAAGCCTCCACCGCAAGAGGGATTCCTTAATCCCAAGGGAATGCACGTGGAAAAGAAAACGGGCAAAAACGGTCAAAGAAGCAATTGACCGCCTTTGGAGGGAAAAAAACGAAGGGGAAAAAAAAGGAAGGAAAAACCCGTAAAGTGGGTGTCTATTGACCCAGGGGAAAAAGAGGTAAAGGAGAAAAAAAAAAAAAGTTTTTCGAGCACGTTAACAAAGAGGAGTCACACTACGGAAAAGGAAAGAGAAAAAGACACAATAAAGGGGAGAGGAAAAAGAAGAGGGGAGCTCCGTTACAGACAACGTTATAAACCGCGTTCCAAAAAACGCAAGACAGGCGAAAAAAGAAGAAAAAAAAAGGAGGTACGGAGAAAATCTACAACAAAAAAAAAAGGAGGAAGGGGAGAAAAGAAGGAGTGGTATTTCACGCCACCAAGGGGACGAGCGAGCAAAAAGTCGCACCCCCAACCGCACTTGGATAGGGGTCATAGGAAAACATATCAAAGTGGGTCAGTGAACAAAAAACTGAAAAAGAGGGTAGGGGTTGAAGAGTAGAACGTTGATACTCTGAACTTAAAAGAGGGAAAAAACCGGTAAGCTGGCGGTTCAAATGAGGGCAACCCCTAAGGAAGAAATGGGGGGGGGGGAACTGAGAAAAAAGCTCACGGGGACAATAAACATGGACCCTGTCGGAATTAGGGGGGGGTAACCGCTGGAAAAGAAGGGGGGAAAAAATGAGGATGGGGAAAACAGGACCTACTGGGGACTTCTCCCAAACCCGGAGCAAAATGTGCCCGAAAGAAAGTCAAGAAAATTAGTGGTCAGAATTGACATTGAAAAAAAAAAAAATGGAAGACGGAGGAGGAGAAAAAGAGACCATCCACCTTGCTTGGGATGGGAAGGTACCGTCCAAAAAAAAAATGGGTCTAGACAGGTTAAGAGGTCAGAAGGGAGATAACAAAGAAAACTCCGCAACACACTGCTGGGGGGAAAACGTCCGGCGATTTCCAGAGGGGCAAATTAGAAAGAAGGGGGGTGACTAACTTTGGCCTCCGTTGGTCTCTTAAAAGATGGTTGCTTTTCAAACAAGAACTCCCAGGAACCGGGGGGGGACCACAGAGGTCAAAGCAAACACCGGAAAAGGAAAAATGACGAAGAAACCGCTGGGAACAAAAAAAGAAAACTGGGGAGGGAAGGGACGCACAAGTGTAAAGGAGCGAAGAAACGGCCGTTTCAAAACAAATCTTCCAGAACCAAAATGGCAGATACAAAATCACAACATTCAGGGGGCCGAAAAACAATGTGTGAACAATTTCTTAACCACTCAAAAAACGGGCGTTCGGGAAAAAAACAACGGTCCCAACCTTCAGAAAGAAGATTTAAGAAAAAAAAAGGGGGGAAGAAAAAGGAATGGGGGGAAGAAAGGAAGTGGTACCGGAGTCAGGGGACTATTTCAGGGAGGGGTAACCTGGACACGCGTTCTAGATGCGGGGTTGTATGGAAAAAAAAGATCACAATTCATTGGAAAACCGCAAGGGAGAATAAAACACGCCAACGTCGATAGGGTGTCAAAAAACGAGCGAGGCGATACGGTAAGGGAGGCACTGTCAAGGACAAAGGTAAGGTTGGTGTAGCGCAGATTTACCGCCCCGTTCAAACAAACCGTAAAACAGGAAAAAAGAAAAGAAGGGGAAATCGTGGGGGTGAAAAAAAGAGGTAGGAAAGAGGGAAATGCAAACTGACAATGTTGCAAGACGGTAGGCCCACAGGCAAAATAAAGCTTTGCCCATCTGTAAAAAAAAGGGTCAAAACAGGGCTTACGTGCGGCGAAGAAGAAGCACCGGGCGGGAAACAGCGGACTTGTAAAAAAACTCCGAAAAAAAGGGGGACGGACAAAAACCACACTACAGGGGGGGGGGAAAAATTCAAAAACAAGGTCAAACGAATGATAAATAAGGAGAAAGGATAGTCAAAAAAGAACCGGCAAACAGCCGTTCCTACAAAAAAAATGGTAAAAACAACGTCTAAAAAGGACAAATGGGGAAGAATTTTATATCCATAATTATAAATATGTAGAGCAAGCGGGGGGGCCATGAAACGGACGGGGAAAAAGGGTCCAGTTTTGTTTTGGCTTCGTGGAGCGGCATAACCGTGTAAAAAAAAAGGAAAGCCGGAATGACCCATTACACCAAAATTAAGAATGCAAGAGGGAAAAAAGAACCGGACAAAAAAGAGGTGGAAAAGGGGAAATTCACCTGCAGAAAAGGGGAAAGGCCTCATCGGACTGTTGGACTCGAGCCTGCGAAACGCGGAAAAAATTAAAAAACGGCTGAGACCAGGGAGGGGAAAAAATGCAAAGGGGGGGGAACGTGCTACGGGGGGTCACCTCAGACCAAACTGGAAAAAAACGGCAAAAAAAGTCAATGAAAAAAAAATGTTTAAGGGGGTAAAACATGATTTTTCTGGGGGAAACGGGCAGGGAAAGAAAAAACAAGGAAAATTTGTCCAAACGGAACAAAAAAGAAAGAAGGAAGGCACGGCGTCACGACGACAAGAGAGGAGAAAAAAAATCGCTGGAATACGGGTCGCAACACAGGAGCCCACTAACAGGCGAGACAAAGGCCCTGAAAACCAAAAAATTGGTTGGAAGCTAGGAAAAAAAAAAAAAGGCCAGGCGGCACTGGAAAAAGGGTATTGGGGGGCTGCCGGGACAGTAGAAATCATTGGAAAAAGAAAGATCTCAGTCAAAAAACAACACAGTGACAGTGAAGAAAAGATAGTGGCGACAATGGGGGGAAAGCCAACAAACCAAAACAAGCCAGAAAAAAAAAAAAGGCCAGAAGTGGAAAATTAACAAAGGTTTGTCATGGACAAAAGTGGGGGGGGGGTATACGCCTTCGTTGCAAGTAGGCAAGACGGAAAGACGCAACAAAAAACAATAAGAGTCAGGGGAAACTCGGACTAGTCGGGGGCGAAAGGGAGGGACGGTATTCAAAAATACTGCCTGCATGTGAGGGGGGACGTCGGGTTGACAGCACGGAACACAGAACATGGCCAAAAGTAAAATTAGAAAAGGAGAGAAGGGGGGGGGACGGTCAGTAAAAGGTCAACACCAACGGGCGAAAGACAATGAAAAAATGGCACACAAACAGAAATCGGGAAAAGGTGTGGGTTAAACAAAAGCTAAAGGGATGAGCAAGGTAGAGTACCGTAGGAGTTGAAAAAATCACTTAGACAGGGGGTCATCCAATGAAGCCCGCGTTCCAACTGGGACAGAAAAACCCTCGAAAAGACCGGAACATTTGGGTGAAGGTGTCATGGTGGTCAAAAAAAAGCACGGCAGCAACACAGTACCGGAAAAGAAAGGGGAGAAAAAGAAAACGGGGGGGAGAAAACTTTCCCAAACAATGGACCGCAGCGCGAATATTTCCTCTGGCTAAGCCGAAACGGGCAGACGGCCGGAAAATTTGCAAAGCAAGGACAAAGACAGCGGAGGGGGGGGGGCGGGAGGAGAAAGGGAAGAAGATAGGACTCCTTTGGCCTGAACCTTATTGGGGGGGACAATAAAGACACGGCAGGGGTGGGGGGAAACAAACAGGCAACCTTAAGGAAAGGGGTTACTGAGGGACTGCGCTCACGGGGCTCATAGAAGGGTGAAAAAAAAGGGGCAAAATCGTGAAGAACGTTTGGTACTACCAGACGTGCAACAGGCACCAGTGAAAAAATACTACGGGAACGCAACAGACGAAAAAAGGGCCCTGTCAAAAAACTATGAGTGAAAAAAGGGACGTGCAATAAAAAAGCCAACATGAAAATAAATGAAAGGGGGGTAATGCACGCATGAAAGGCAAAGCCGGCAAAAGAAACGGATAAAAAAAAAAGACTGTCAGTCGATTCGCACACAAAGACGTGGGTTAATCCTGTTAGTCGCGGGGGGATACACAAAAAAGCATCGAATCACCTCAAAGGTTGGCAACATGTTTCCATAAAACAGTCGGACGAATAAAAGTAAAGAAAAAAGAATGTGCGTCCCAGTAAATTGACGACATTTAAAATCTGAGGAAGGACCGGAAAAAGAGAGGAAAAATCTTGCCCTCCCCGGGACAATGGGGGATTTCGCAAAACCATGGATGGTGAGTGGTAAACGCTGCACACTCAAAACTTGAAGGAACGGATTGTGGTGAACCCCAAGAAGGGTTTTCCTCTCGCCAGACTACACCTGGGGTTGGGAATTACGAAATCACAGAGTGGGAGCAAGTGCTCCCGATGTCATTAGTTTTGGTGGGGACGAGGGGGGGGAAGCAGGGGGGAGGCGGACCAACCAAAACAAAAGCCCCGACCCCCTCAAGGGAAAGGGAAACCAATCATGAGGGCCAACGCTGGGGGGGAAACTGAGGAAATCCGGAACGTACCGAGCCGGGGTGCACCGGGGGGGGGAGAGACGTGCGAATCCGACTTCTTGTTCACCGAACCGAAGAAAAACAACAGCAAAGGAAAAAAAAAAAAGGATGTTAAGCTTCGAAAGCAAAAAAGGCACGTGAAAAAAAAGCACAGGCGGAACGCCAGGGAGGGGGAGTAGGGGAGCTCAAAAAAATGGGAAAGGTTGTGGGCGAGCAGCGGTCCGCGAAGCAGCAATGGACCAGCGGGACGTGACAGCCGGGGGAAGCAAAAAAAATCAAAAAGGGGGAGAAACGAAAACAGGTTATGGGGAGAGGGAAAAACCACGGGAGACAGAAGGGAGACAGACGGAACCCACCTAGCGTTTTCGGCACGGAAACAACGCGTTCCCCAGCCGAAGTCCAATGGAACACTCCGGGGGAAAGGGGGAAGCAAAACATGGGAGGGATTGAAGAATGCGGAAACACCAGTAAAACCAAGGGAAAATAAAAAGGGGGAGCAGAGGAGAAGCAGAGGAAAAAAGGCTTACACACAGCAAATCTCGCTCAAAAAAAAACGGAGGGTAGATGGGGCATTCAAAACAACTTGGGTCTAGATCAAGGAAGGGGCGCCCGAAAAGGGGAGGAGGGGGGGGGGTTCTATAAAAGGAGACCGACCTGGCTTTTCACGGAACTAAAAAACGAGTGGGGTCATGGTTTTTGTAAATACTTGTCATGGGAAAGTAGTGTAAGCTTTTTGAATGTGAAAAGAGGAAACAGAGGGAAAAGGCAGGGGGGAGTAACTGAAAGTCGACCACACTGGTTCTACTGGGTTGATCACAACCGAAAAAGGGGGGGCGAAACTTTCCTTCCTGAACTGCAGGTGCCCAATGTTCAAAGGGGAAAAAGGGGTGAAAAAGGGCCTGAATGTTACAGACTTCACGATGGGCAAAACCAACAAGAGCCAATGGGGTAAAGGGACACGAAATGCACCAGAGCAATGGAACGAAAATACTTTACTTGTAAGAAGGGGGAGGAGCCAGAAACTTAAAAAAAAAACCTGTTCTTGATGAATGCCATTTGGGACCAAGAAAAGACTGTAAATAAACCTATTCAAATTACGAAGGAGAAATAAAAAGGAAAATCCGCGAAAAAGGTCGAGCAAAAAAACTGCCGAACACGAAATGTTTTAACCAAAGGGGAAGTTGACATAAAGGGGTACAGGGGGGGGGGGAGAAGTGGCCGGGATGGTGTAAAAAAAAGGCGGTAAAAAAGGGGGTGCTTGGGGACACTTTCCACTACACGCCCAAGAATCCCGAATTGGGAACAAAAAAAAAACGCCAAAATGGTACTGAATAAGAGAAAATTTGGCCTGACCGGAAACCTAAGCCGGGAACCCCCCACGAAAAGTGGGGGACGAACGGCCAAGGGCCAAGCGGGGGAAAAAATAAGGTGCATCCCAGTGGGAGGGGGTCGAAAAAAACAAGCCAAAAGAACAGCCGAAAAAAATGGGGGGGGAAAAGGGTTCGTGCCGTCAGCAGCAAGTCCCCTTTCTAACCGGGGGGGGCCTGCAAGCAGCTTTGGGGCGCAACATGGGGTCGAAGGAAACTTGAACTAGGAAAGTTGAAAAGGGATGAAGGGGGAGGGGTTGGGCTTCCGTAACCTTCAAAAGGTTGCAAAGGGAGCTATTGGGGGGTGGGTTATTCCTAGAAGTCTCAACCATTCAGGGAAAAGGACAGGGGGAGACAAGAAAAAAAAAAAAGGACGAGGAAAAACTATGCGTTCTAAACGCGTAGGGATCCGAAAACTGAAGGGGGAGAAGTAAAAAACGGTCAAGGACAAAAAGAGCGCATGAGCGCAGCGAGGAAACCCGTTCAAAGGGAACGCCAAGAAAGACCCTTCGGTCGGGAAGGAAAGGAGGGTAAAAAAAGATGGGGGGGACGGGGGGGAGAAAGAAGGCCACCAAAAACTTGGTCTTCCCACGGGAAAAGAAAAAACCCCTCATGAAACGGTAAACCCTGAAAAGAGAAGGTGAAAGGGAGGAGCATGGGGGGAGAAGGTACAGGGGGGAAAACACCCAGCGCAAAAACGGGACGGGGGGTAACCCTCGGGGCAAATCCACGGCGGGAAAAAAAACACAGACAAAAAAGGGTTCGAAGAGGAAAACTAATTCGATAATAGGGTCAGCAACTGGCAATCGTAAGCCCCGGAAAGGAGCAAGTCCTGGGCAAAAAAAATGGGCAAGGCAAACATTCTGACTTCCTTGAGGAGGAGGGAGGGAAATTGGGAAGCACAAGAAGAAAAAAAAAGTTGAAAGCGACAGAGCCATTTGTAAGGCATGGATTGGGGGACAAGGTGGAGGGTTGGGGGAGGAAAAATTAGTCACAATAAAGCTTTTGAAGAACCAGGAAAAACCGGGAAGAAAGTAAAAATTGCCAGAACGGGAAAACGGGGGGGCGGGGAGGAAGGAACTGGGGAAGCGAAACAGGGACATTGGGCCTTCAACACGGGGGCCGGAGCTCCATAGAGGGGAAAGCTATAGGGACAGGTAAAGGAAGGGGAAAACATAGTGGAAAAAACTTTGGAAAAATGTCCACTGATTGCTTTTCCCCTATTAAAGGTCTACGTGGGGGGACCGACTGACCAGAGGGAAACACGGGAAAGGGGAGACCTGCGGGGGTAAATTAAACACGTCCGAATTTCTTTCAATGCCGGAAAGAACAAGAAGAATTGACCCTCAAGCCGTAATAAAGAAAAGAGATAAAATGGTCAGGAAACGAAACAGAGAGACTCCCTAGTCCATAAGAGGGGTGGGTACAGAATAAAAAGTGCGCACAAGACCAGAAAGGAAGAAGAAAAAGGCACAATAACACAGGGGGTTCAGGGGAGTCGGTGAAACCAAGTTAAAAGAAAAGGTTATTGGGGTTTTTGAAATTTGGAAGGGAGGGGGAGGGGCAGGAAGTACGTGAACCCATCATTTCCAAAAACAAAAAAAAAG